>WPCK01118519.1_pt1 | contig 194006 bp, 176 predicted proteins | sample 5399851 | NCBI WGS metagenome assembly WPCK01 (sample SAMN12869471, study PRJNA574797) | sludge metagenome | isolation source: wastewater treatment of pH11 | place: China:Beijing | collected 2019-05-20
ACTAATAGAGGAAAACAGAGAATATGCTTTAAAGTTAGGGATTGAATTGTTTTAAGTTTATTAGTCCCCTACCAGAAATGTAAAAATTAGGTGGGGGACTTTTCAATTAACATTTGGGGGAATTTTGAGTTGACAAATACAGATAGGACCATGAAATGTGTAAGTCATTGTTTGAATGTGTAAATGTTTATCTACTTCTATCAATTCATGTGGCTCTTGTTTTGGATTTACGTCTTTATTCTGTAAACTGCTTAATGAAACGTTAGCACGTTCCGTTACATGAATGGTAGCTCTTGGATTAATAGTTTGTAAGGCTTTCTTTATTTCTTGCATCTCTTCTTCTGTTACTTTATCTATTTTATTAATCAGAATGTCGTCAGCATATTTCACTTGCTCTACTAACAATTTCTGTAGCTTAAGGTTTAGTCTCTGCTTAGCTAACCACTGGGTGGCATCCACTACGGTCACAATGGATTTTATATTAAGCAGTGCTGCAATGATTGGTGACATACAAGAATCCAACACTTCTATTGGATGAGCAACTCCTGTTGTTTCGATATAAATGACATCTGGTTGATGTTCTTTGTAAAGTTCAAGTATTTGAATTTCTACCTCTTCTTTTAAAGAACAGCATATACATCCTTTCAATAATTCTACTAAAGGTACATCCTTCTCTACTACAGAAGAATCAACAGAGTACTCTCCGATCTCATTCATTAACACGGCAACTTTGCGTTGATTAGATTTTTCTCCTTGTAGAAAATTTTGTAATAATGTTGACTTTCCACTTCCTAAAAAACCAGATAATATAAAGATTTCTACTTGTTTCATATATTGCACTCCTTATCTCATTAAGTGTCCAAATTTATGTATTTTGGTTGTTATATATATGTTTCATTATAAGAATTTGTCCTGCACCAAACTGGAGTGCGTTCTTTCACTTTTATTCTTTTATTCATTTCTTCTCTAACTTACCTTACCTGTAACAGATCCATTTTCTCTACTTCCTTTGCTTGTAACCGCTTGAATTCCATGACACCATTCAACACAAGATAAGATAAATCGTAATAATTACGTTTTCGACGACTTTATTATAACTCTTTGGAGTATGGTGCAAAGAAATGAAACCAATCAATTTTAAACGCCACATAAAAATTTGCTTGCTACTTCTGCCTTTGATGAAAATGCATTGTCCAGCAAGCAATCAGAACATCAAAAGCATTAATAAAAATATAAAAACATATCGGATACTTGTATTTGTCACTATCAATCCGAAGGTCATGTTCTAGATCAAAAGGAATTTCGACTCCTTATATGATTACCCAATGAAACCAGAACAAGCTCTTGTTCTGGTTTCTCTAGGAATGCCATTTTTCTGTTCCTCTCTAACAAATAAATTCATTAGCCATGGATTCTTTGCTGTTGTAAAGAGCTTTCTGGTTTAGTTAAATTGAAAAAGATAAGCGTACTCCAAACCCCCATAGAAACTATTAATAACGTCAGGACGAAAGGTGATAACCAACTACTAATGATCAAAAAAATCCCAGCTGTACTTACACCTAATATAACAGCAATTGAGTAAACTGCCATATAAGTACTACGAGCGTGATCTGGGACAATTTTTGAGAGCATTGTTTGTTTCACTGGGATATGGATCATTTCTCCGACGGAAGCAATAATCATCGCTATAATTAGGATATACGGTGTAGTACTTATGCTAATGACAGTGTATGCCCCGAAGAACAGAAGCAAACCAATTAGCAATACATACCGATCATTATAGTGTTTTATTAACCGTGTAACGAGAAGTGATAGACAAACAACAAGAATGGTATTGGTAGATTTAAGTATCCCGAGTAGGTTTACTCCATCTATTTCAAATGATAGAAAAAAACCAACAGGTACTGGATGATTAATTTCTTTCGCGAGACGAACCCCGATATAATTCGTTAACTGTTCTTCAACAGATACAATGAGCAGGCTAGCCAAAGCGAAAAAAGTGAAAAATCGATGAGATAGAATTTGGATGTATGCTTGTAACATAGGAAAACCCCGCGTTCTTTTTTTCGTAACTTTCTCAGTGACTGGTGTATAGGTTTCATTTATATACAAAAGCGTGATAAAAAAAGTACATAACGCAGCAGCAGCAACCCCTATAAAAAGAGGGAAAATGTAAGTAAAAAATAGAAATGCACCTATTACACTACCGATCGCAATGCCTATATTTCTTATCCAATAGGTATAAGTGTATATTACCTTCCTTTCTTCAGGTAGTGTTATATCAATGATAAAAGCCTGATAAACCGGATTAGCTACTCCATTACTAAATTGAATTAATAAAAATGCAACAAATGTAGCATATGGGAATACACCCCATGGAGAATTGGCAAATGCAGCTCCAACAAAACCAATAAAAATTGTCATTTCAGACACCAGAATAATTTTCTTTCTTCCTATTCTGTCAGAGATATAGCCCCCTAAGATAGATCCCAATACATTAACAAACATGACTACTAAAAATAATATACCCGTGATATACGTTCCTAGGAATTCCGAGAAATAAATGATTAGGTAAGGAAGCACTGTCATTGTCGACATCGTTGAAATAAATAAAAGAAACAAACGAATTTTTATCATCGGGTTTAACTGAGTTAAAGTCATGAGATACCTCTCCATTCTTCTACGATTGATTAATCAATCATTATTAAGATAAAAAGTAGAACCTACTTTATAATAGGTCCGAATACATGTACTGCTGACGAAACATACTTTTTCCACATTTCACTATATCTAGTATCTGTGGTGTTTAAACGAATACCAATTAGCAGACTCGTATACAAAGTAGCAACCACTAATGGTTCTTGTTGAACGAGCATTCCTTTTTCTTGGCCATTTTTTACAAGTAAGGCAACTTTTTCTCGAAATTCATTATGAAAATCATCCAGTTCTTTAAAAATATCCGGATAGCGCTGATGCTGCCCTACTACATGAATGACAAGCGTTAAGTAATTGTTTACCCCTGAAAAAAGTTCAATGTGAGTATTGATCATTTTTTCCAACTCTTCTCTTGGGTTATCGGCGTCTGTATTAAAATCAAATACAATTTCTGAAAATTCCTTAAGTGGTTCTACAACAGCGGTATAAAAAAGCTCCTCCTTATCTTTAAAATAGGTAAACACACTTCCAAAACTAACACCTGCTACTTCAGAAACCTTTTTTATGGTTGTTCCTTCAAAACCTTCCGTTGCAAAAAGAAATGTGGCAGCATCAAGAATGCTCTTTCTTTTCTTCTTCATATTTTGTAACTGTTGTTCCGATAATGGCATGGTTGTTTTTCCCTCTCTTCACGATTGATTGATCAATCATTTGTTAAATTCTATCAAATCTACTTAAAATTGTACAGATGTAAATTTGTTGCATCACCTGCTATTTTTTCATGAAATTGACTTTCTTCCTCAACCAACTGCTTCTCCTAAATTAGGAAATCTCAGCACTAATTTCCATAATTTCTCCCAAAATAAAAAGACTCAGTATAATACCAAGTCCAGTACTCCCATGAATTTTATTCTCTTATCGTTCTAATTTCATCATGGCTCCAAAATATTGTGAGGCTGTAGTGAAAGAAATATAGGCACAAAGTTCACTAATTTCTTCCTCAGACATGTGTTCCTTCAAAATTTCAAAAGACGAGTCTGCTATTGCTCCCTTTTGTTTTAGGAATACTTCCGCAAATCCAACCGCAATAGAAGTTTTTTCATCAAACTTATCAAATTCAGGTTTTCCTTTCGCTTTACAGTACTCACAGCCATTACTTTGAGCAAGCGTTCTCCTCACTTGTTCTTTCAATTCTTGAGAAAGTAAACCTTCTTTTTCTAATACATTTCCCAAAAAGCACCACCCTCGCATGACTTCTTTGTTGTGTCCTAAAAGTCGTTGAAACGGCGTATCTCCAAAATTAGATTCCTTAATTCTTGCCATAGTAATTCCCCCTTTTATATAGTTAATAATAGAAGATAAAAACCATATATCACATTAAAAAAACAATGAATAAATCGCTAATACATTATGTAATTAACAAATTAAAGGGAGAAACATTAAAATGAAAATGGATGAAATTGATAGAATGATTTTAGATGAATTAAGTAATAATAGTCGTTTATCTATGAGTGAGCTTGGCAGAAGGATTAATTTATCTTCTCCGTCTGTAACAGAACGAGTAAGACAAATGGAGTCTTTTGGCATTATCAAGAAATACACATTAGAAGTTGATTATGAAAAATTAGGCCAACCTATTCAGTGTATCATTGAGGCTACCGTTAAAAATGGTGATTACACTACTTTTAAAAATTACATACAAAAGTTACCAAACGTACAGTTTTGTTATCGCATAGCTGGTAATGCGTGTTTTATGCTTAAAATGCACTTTGACTCCTTTTCAAAAGCGGAGCAATTCATAGATGAGATAAGCCCCTATGCACAAACGGTAACACATTTTATCTTCTCGCAAGTACCTACAGAGCCACATATTAACGTTAAAAATAAGTAGTTTAAGAGCTTACTTTGTTGGAATAACCACAAAGGGGCTTTATCTACCTGCTGTTACAATCTATTTACGTACAATTTCTTTCTCAGTTCTTCTTGTCAAACATAAGGAACTCTTTACTGTCATACGTGAGCAGAACCATACCGTCTAGAAATAAGGCACGACCGGGGATTTTTTCATCGGAATTCTTAGAATAGATCCCCGTCAACCTTGTGCATCATATCTCCGGCTGCTCATTGTTTGACTCGTATGCTCCTACCTTCTTTAATAACCAAGCAACTACCTGAAGTTCTTTGCAATAATGGAGGTGGCTCGGTGGGTCTTCAATTGGTATCCCTAAGCTTTGGGCGACGGAGTTTTCCTTTACAACGAGGCTTGCTTGTTGCAACGGCCACGGCTGATGAAGGATGTTTCCTTCATACACATAGTTTCGGTTTGTTACATAAAGAATATATCGTTCCGTTAACCAGTGTTCAATCGTACCAGGTTCTGCTTTAAAAACATCTCCTATGGGGCGATATTGACCCGAAAACAGCCCAGAGTTTACTCGTGGGTCTGTCCGCTTACTAGCATAGTGTGTCCACTCTCCCTTTTGGTGGATTGACATGTCCGCATGGTAATACGGTAAATGGTAAAATTGGTTGCCGGTCATGACAGCAAGTTTACTATTGGCATCTAAGCTGAAAAAGTAAACACCTGGTTTGTTCGCAAATCTTACATAGGTTCGGACATTTAGTTCAGCGAAATCTGCTGTCAACGGTAGTTTAGACAAATAACGCATTCGGATTTTACTCATTGTAAAAGGCACCACACTAACCCAGGCAGAACCTTGAAATGTATCTAATTCAAAACAGGATGGTACGAGCGGACGGAGTATATCTGGTGAAATGGGATAATGGGCAAACAATAGGTTTTTCCATGTTTGTTGCATAACCCAAGGCAATTTAGGTAGTGATCGATTACTTGTTTGCACGGACATCAAAACCACCTTCTTTCACTGAATAGGCGAATTAGTCACCAAAGCCTATGGTCTACTATACCGATATTCGATCTCATCTTTCGTCTCACTATATTCGACATGTAGGTCATGGCCATCAAAAAACCAGATGTCTGACTCATTAATAAAAAAAGTTATTCCATCCATAACCCTAGTCACAGCAGCATCTCGAGTATCAGGTTCTATTGTAAAAGCCAGTGAATATCCTTCGCGAATTGGACTTGTGCCATAAATTTGTGTGTAAAATCGTACTTTCCCACCAGATTCTAAACCGACTTCTTCTTTAAACCAAACTAATGCACGTTCACTAACCTCTATGTTCATCGCTACATTTCTCCTTATAACCTTTATATAATCATTCCCCCCTTAGTTTAACACCAACTTCCATTTTGTAACGTATCAAATGGTTTTTCTGACGAATCATAAAATTGCTAAACAAGTGGTTGATCTGTTACAATGGTTTTTACGAACGTTCGTCAGGAGGAATAAAACTATGAGTTCTCACTTAATCAAAGAAGCTGCTCTTGCATTGTTTGCTGAAAAAGGCTACGAGGGTACATCGCTTTCGCAAATTGCCGATGAAGTCGGCTTAAAAAAGCAATCGCTCTACTCTCATTTTAAAAGCAAAGATGATCTTTTTTTACAATTAGTCACAGAAACGTCTACGATTGAATATCAGCGGGAACAGGAGTTTTTACGTACTCATTTTGAGGATAATATCAAAGAATATTTATGGAAGTCCTTACAAAACTATACGGAACGTTATCATACCGATAACAGGCTCAAGTTTTGGCTACGAACTTCCTTCACTCCTCCAACTCATTTATATGAGCAGGTCATCGACCAATTATATATTCATATAGCTAAAATTGATGCTCTCTACTTCCAACGATTTGAACACGCAGTAGAAAGCAAGGAAATCACGGAGACGAATGTAGAAATGATGACAATGGCTTTTTCGGCGCTAATTGATTCGATTTGTGTAGAGTTAGTCTATGGTAGTACGGAAAGAACAGAAAAAAAATTACAGGCAGGATGGACTGTTTTTTGGAACGGAATTCAGTAATAGTCCTTAAGTTATGGGGGAAATAAAATGTATCATGCAGAAACATGGAATAAAAAGATGAGATTATTCCTCTCGATCTTGTGGCCAATTATGGTGACACAAGTAAGTTTGTTCGCAATGAACTTAGTCGACACAATGATGTCAGGACGAGTAGGCACGGATGATTTAGCTGGAGTAGCGATTGGCTCTAGCTTGTGGCTACCCGTTTTTACAGGAATTAACGGGATATTACTCGCGGTGACACCGATCATCGCCCATTACATGGGAAGTGGGCAAAAAGATAAAATCGCAAACTCTGTGACACAAGCGCTGTACTTAGCCTTTGGATTAGGAGTTTTTGTCGTGGTAGCGGGAAGTTTTGTCCTTGATCCGGTCATCAGTATCATGAACCTTGATCCTGAGGTTCATCATATTGCGTTTCATTATTTAATCGGGCTATCGATTGGAATTATTCCTTTATTTTTAGCTAATGTGCTACGAAACTTTTTTGACGGTCAAGGCTTTACAAGAATTACGATGTTTATTACCGTGTTAGCGGTTCCGTTTAATGTTCTGTTAAACTACGGATTTATCTTCGGAAATTTCGGCTTGCCAGCCCTAGGTGGGATTGGTGCCGGTTATGCAACGGCAATCACGTTTTGGATTATCTTGTTTATCAGTATTTGGATGACTTTCCGTATTGATGTTATTAAGAATTATCGTATTTTTGTGAAGTGGTTCACCCCTTCCTTGAAATCTTGGAGGGAACAATTATCGATCGGTGTTCCGATTGGGCTATCGATTTTCTTTGAATCAAGTATTTTTTCTGTGGTGACCCTACTAATCGGAATGATGTTTACCACTGTAACGATTGCAGCAAATCAGGTGGCGCTTAGTTTTACGTCGTTAATGTTTATGATTCCAATGAGTATTTCGATGGCATTAACGATTGTCGTTGGCTACTCTGTCGGTGGGAAAAAGCTAGAGGCTGCGAAGCAATATGGACGCTTAGGTGTATGGAGTGGAATTGGATTTCTAGCTTTAGGTGCTGTCTTCTTATTCTTCTTCCGTGAGTCAATAGCCTCGCTTTATACAAAGGACGCAGAGGTTATTGTGATGGCTGGCCAATTTTTCATCATCGCGATCGTTTATCAGCTTTCTGATGCGGCACAATCTGGTTTGCAAGGGGTACTACGAGGTTATAAGGATGTAAAAGCCCCGTTTTTAATTGCGCTTACCTCTTACTGGGGTGTCGGGATCCCGGTTGGCTATGTATTAGCCGCTTTCACTTGGTTAGGGCCATTTGGCTTATGGATTGGCATTAGTTTTGGACTTACATGTGCAGCCATCGGTTTTTATATTCGATTACGGATCGTGCAACGACAATTTGCTTTGCAGAAGACAACATAACTTGTACTAGGTCAAACGAGATTTGCTGTGAATGCTAAGCGGGAATAATGGGGATTAATACCTCCCTTCGTTTTTCATTTTTTTGATAGCTGAATGTTACACGGTTGGAAGTTTGATTGGTATTATCTTCTAAAATAAGCTATAATAAAACAGTTCTATTTAATGCACAAATCAATCTTATAGATAAAAAAGGTGTGGGAAACATGTATTTAAGAAGAGCGCTCCCAAACATTCTAACATTAGGTAATATTTACTGTGGCTTTTTATCAATTGGCTATGCTGCTACAGGGCAGTTTCGTAATGCTGCGATTTTGATTATTATCGGCATGATGCTTGATGCCATGGATGGCCGTGTAGCTAGGATGCTAGGAGTCGAGAGTGAACTAGGTAAGGAACTCGATTCACTAGCTGATATTGTCACTTTTGGGGTGGCACCGTCATTTTTAGTGTATTACACAACGTTTATGAACTTAGGTGTATTAGGATTTGCCATTGCAGGACTATTCCCGCTGTTCGGTGCATATCGATTAGCTCGCTTTAACATAAGCAAAGATAAATCTTCTCTACAATACTTTATCGGTGTCCCAATTACCGCAGCGGGTGGAATACTTGCCATACTAACATTGTTCGGCACGTTAATTCCTAGTGTAGTCATTACTGTCATTTTTACAGGACTATCCTTCCTGATGGTAAGTAGAGTGAGAATACCGAGCCTAAAAAGTGTTCCTCTACCTAAGTATGGAACCATTGTTACACTGTTTCTAGGGGTGCTGTTAATCATTATTTGGCGAGGGTCATATGCTAGCTTCCCTTACCTCATCTATATTGCAACCCCGATCTATATCGCTTACCTAACCTATCGCTTTGTGAAGTTTAAGCGGTAAAATATGGTCCATGAGACAAGGGGACAGGTTCCTTGTCCTAAAAAAGCCAATCCTTTGGCTTTTTTTTTGTCTTCACTGTGACACCCCGAAATTTCTTGTTTCACATTTATGATTATGACCGCTTATATTTGAGCCTCCCACTGATGACAGCCACAAGAATGTACCATATCCCCCAAGCTATTTACCACAAGTAATTTACCACTTGAAGCCGACTTGTTTACCACTAGAAGAACGTCAACGATGCTACCAAAAGCCTAATCCTCTATATTTTTTAAGAGGAATTAGGCTTTTGGTCTGTAATCTAGCCGCTTATAAAAAATAATTACAAGTGGATAGTATGGTTGTACTAGGCAACAAATTTTTTATTTGTTAGGTTGCTCTTTTTCAACATAAGCTTTCTTAGCACAACAAGCAATGTCTCCGTTACTTAATTAAAACGTATTTATCCTTTTGTATCTAACATTTTTATTACTTTGATTAACCAATGGAAGACTACCCCAGAAAGAAGGGACGTCTATAATAATCGTTTTCTTTTACGACGAACAAAATAAAACCAGATTAGTTGCATGATAAGAATAAACACAAATGCAACACCTAAAACTATAAATGAAATAAATCTTATTTCTGGAGTCTGAACAGCCCCTGCTCCATCTATTTGTCTGATTCCAATATGAATAGAAAGTATAGAAAAAATGACTAACCAAAAAACATTCGCCACCCACCATAACCTCACTTTTTTCCCCTCCATTCCATTATCTAGACTCTATACATATGGTAATACGGCTAACAAAGATATAAGTTCCAAAAATTGTTAACCTTAAATCACGTTAAACTGCACGTTAACGCAATAAGAACCGAGCTTCTATTAGCTGTTTTAGAATAATAATACTGACTATTCGGAAAGAGACTCTCTAAATGAACTCTGTACGTTTTCCGGCAAATGCTCCTATCACGGTAAATATAATTCTTTTATTACCATAACTTCCCCGCGTTCATTAAAAAAGATTTGGATAAATTGTTGATGTACCCCAATTTTCTCCCAGCTTACCTTTGCTAAAGTTGAGGGATCTTTGAGTAAATATATTGGCACGCCATATGAAATAGGTATAGTTACACTGCTATCATCAGAATAGAGGCTAAATCCATTTGGTGCGTCTGGGTCTTCAGCTTTACTGGTAGAGGTTATTTCTAACTCAACTATTTCTCCACTAATCTTCACATCATTTAGAATAGCAGTATAGTTTTCAAGACTATTAAAGGTTGAGTAGTCGGTCAATTGGTGAGCACCGTAGTCTATATGGTAATTCAGGAAGTTATGTTCATTTGTAATCTTATTGTTGTAACTTAAGATTATATCTATTTGATACCCTATATGCACCAATTGTTCTAACTCAACATTACTGAAATCTACATAAGTATGATAAATTTCGGTTATCCAGTCCAATGTTTCGAAATATTCATATTTGTAACCTTGGTCTAGGTATCCTTGATCACGATAATGAATAGCTAACAAATAATTATATAGTTGATCGATTGAGTAGCTGTAACCAATGTATTCAGATCTCTCAAGGTCATTTGCATGTTCATATAATTGATTTTTTATATTTTCTAATTGCATGTGCTGTTCCTCAAAGGTAACTACACTTGGAGGCTCCTCGCTAGGTTCTTCAACAACTGCTGGATTTTCTTTATTTGGTATTAGAATATCTCCATTATTTTCTTGAAAAAATGGAGATAAAGCAGGAGTAATCAGAATCAGTAATAATACAAAGCTTGCTGCAATTGAAAAGTAGTACTTATATGGAAGAGGCTTTTTCTCGCTATACTTAAAATTAACTTTATCTATATCTTTATTAAGTTGTGAGAGAATACTAGTTGTTTCTTTATCAGTAAGAGAAATCTTACTTTTCATTGATTGTAAATCCTGAACAAAATCTAAATCTTGGTTATATTGCTTCATGTTGGTCAACCTCCTTCTCAAGTTCTTTCTTTAGGGCTTTAAGTCCTCTTAATAGGTTTGACTTAATTTTACTTTCACTCCAGCCAAGAATTTGACTAGTTTCTTTTATTGAAAATTCCTCAATTTTTCTTAAAATAATTACATCCCTGTAAGAGCGCTTGATTTTTCCTAACGCCATATATAATTCATGCTCGGTCTCGTTAAATGAAGCAACTTGATCGGGAGTATCATATACGCTACTTATTGCAGGTATTATGTCTAACAAATAGCTTATTGGTTTTTTCCGTCTCATAGTATCGATGGTTATATTTCTTGCTATGTAAAATAACCAGCCTTTACTGTTTTCGTCTCGAAAAGAAGAATAATTTTTATATGCGCGAAGAAAAGTTTCCTGCATTAAATCCTTGGATTGTTCACGGTCACGGGTTAAAAAATAAATGTATTGAAATATGTCTTTGTTATACAAATGATACAATTCATTTATCTGTTGCTGTATAAATTTTTTCTCCATCTTGTTCCACCTCCATAATGAAATTCTCTCTAAGGTAAACAACGAATTATTTTTGCAAAAGTTGCACTCTAAAATATTAAATTTAATTTTTTAATAGAAATTTTAATTGCTTATGTATTTGACATTCACATAGTGTAGGAAACGACAGTAAAATTTTTTTAAAAAAGAAAAAGCCAATTATGCTTTGAATGTATAACATTGCATAAATTGGCTTTTTCTTTATCTTGGCTTTTTCAACACAAGCACTCGTTAATTAAATAAGAACAGCGAAAAATATTCCACTAAATCTCCAATAGTTGGTTGCATATGAGTTATTTCATTTTTAGCAAACGCAACAACTGTAATCCATCTGATGGATGTCCTCCCAATGGACCAAACCAACGGGGATAAGTTATCGGGATAGCTGTTACTAAAAAATTCGCTAAATTAAAGAATATAATTCCATTTATAACAGAACGTAAATTCCCTTGAGGAACCTCTTGAACTATTAAAGAAAATATACATGTAAGTAGTAGAGACATCAATGGACCACCAGTTAAAGCAGATATCTTTTGTCTTTTACTAAGAGCATTATCCCAACTACAATAACCATAATAAGACCAATGGATATGAAAATGGAGTCTACCTAATCTAAAATTTTGTTTGTTTTTTTCATCCCAGTTACCCAAATAAATTCGTGCATGAGACTTTGAGGATGAAACAACTCCAATACCATGTCCTACTTCATGTAATAAGACAGATAGAGGAATGATCAAAATGTAAATAAGTAAGAAAGTTACTATTGTTTTTTCCTCCTCCCATTTATTCTAATCTCCCCGTTTGTTCAATAAGAGCAGCGACGCTTCTTTCCGCTATTGCTCGTCTTTAGTTGAACAAGTTTTTGGCATAAGTGCAAACTAAAGTTATTTTTAATCGTCTACTTTATGCCACTTAAAATCTTCACTCTTAAATACATTTGTATCTTTGGGGTATCCGAAATAATAAAGCATTTTTCCGTCTTTATTAAATGCGGTTGGATATAGAAAGTCTATTTGTTCACTAAATGGAAATAAGAAAGAAATACGTTCTCCTTTGCTTATTTCCTTCCTTTCAACATTAGGCTCAACACCAACTTGTATATATGAAACTTCTTCATCGTTGGATACGATACTTATAAAAGTAGCAGTGGTATTTTCTGTTGCAATACTTATACCACCAACTGTTTGAATTTTATCTGAGCTATATGGAGTATATGTTGAAACTTTACTCTGATAAAAAAACGTATTTTTTTCTGTTAAAACCGTTCGGTATATCTTTTCCTTATCACTCTTAAACAAAGAAATAACAGATGAACCTATTTTATATTCATCTATCAACTCTGAATCGTTCGCAAGGAAGGAATGATTTTTAGCGGAACTTACTGCCGTAAACCTAAATCCACTAATAAAAAATATAAATACGATTACCAATAAAACGGGAAATATAATCATTAACTTTTTCATCAACTTTATCCTCTCTATATAATAGACTACAAAAATCTAACTCTTGTTCAACACTCGCGTTCGTTAGTTTAAGAGGCTATACCTTTCTTTTGAGTTAACATTTTATATATCCTTCTGAAAATATAGCCACATAAGCAACTTACATATAGCAATAAAATACTTATCATGTCCAATCCGAAAGAAGGCATTATATCAAAGAAATACCTAACCCCACCATAGATAGGAATTGTAAAAACGATTGCAACAGGATAGTAAACAAAATACATTGCAAAGATACCAAAAACCAACAGAAAAGCACCAATACCAAAATAACAAGTTAAATAATATAAAAATAAGAAGGGATGATATTTTGCCCCTAATATCCCATATCCCAACCATAGGGTTATAAATAAGATAGATGAAAATGCTTGTAAGACCCCTGGTTCACTATTCATAACGAAAGAATTAACATTTATTTGACCAAAAATTGCTGAAACAATTATGATAATTATAAGATGCTTATGCATATTCCCTCCTGTTAAATAAAACCTGCTCCGATAGTTCAAGTAAAACTTTCACGAACTAATGATTCCTCACAAATAAATAATACCAGAAAATAACAAATTAAGTATGAAAAGAATTGTTTCACTTCTCGAATCTATGAGTAGTAGGTTTAATTACTTGCTTTGCACTAAGCGTCAAATACGAAAGACGACCACTCATAAAAGTGATCCTCTCTAAGATTTTTTAATCAATACAGTTATGATTGTACTGATCAGTATAATTTCATTTGTGTCATATAAAGAACAATTAAATACATTAAAGACATCTATTATCCTTAATTAAACCAAAAAAATAGTTGCTTACTCCCCCTTTTGCGCAACTAGCATGTATAGCGATTCCTCTCATTACCCTCTCCGTTCCTTCCAATGTAATTCTAGCTGCTTTACCGGAACTTATCTATGGTTCAAGTTCTAGACAGATTAGATAACCTTCTGTTTTCAGTACGTGTTTCATTTGCTGTAATAGCGGTGCGAGGGGCTGAATTTCATGCAGGACTAAAGAAGCAATAATGATATCAATTAAACCATCTGCAAAAGGAAGTGCCTCCATACTCCCCTCCACTGTAACAATATTTGTCACCTGTTCCTCTAAAGTTTTCTCATTTATTATTTCCAGCATAGTAGCGTCGGTATCTAGTGCGTATACGTTGCCTTTAATCTTTTTCGCAACAGGGATGGAAAAGTATCCGGTTCCAGCACCAAAGTCCAAAATGTAATCAGTTTCTTTTAATGGAATTATGTTCAGCAGTTGTTCTGGAGAGAATTCCTTTCTTCGTTGGGGACTTTCTAAGTACGATACTTTTCCTTTACTATGCTTACCATCCGAGTGATGCATCATAAATCCTCCACATGAACACAGCTGACTAGTTGGGAACTAAAAGTAGATATAAGGTCAGATGACGAAGAGGGCGCCCACATGACCAAGGGGGAATAATTAAATTCTTCTACATTTACATCGGCAGGCACAATAGAATGAAGGTCTATTGCAATTGCAGTAGCAACGATAATAGCTACCGTGTTTGTAATTAGTACTCTCTGAAAAGTTATGACCTTCTCTCTCATTTGTATCCCCCTTCGTATTCTAGGATATTTACTTTTCGCAAAAACACCGCATACACGAACAAATATCGACTGGTGGAAAATATTGTGAACTTTTCTGAACACATTAACATTTTTAATTACTATCCGATAGTAAACATATAAGCAGAATGTCGAATTATGTCGTTATTAAGTGGAGGTGGGATTTAAATGATGGGAAAATTCAAAAACAAACGTTTTAGTCTACGGATAAAGATGCTTTTGGTCTTTGTACCGATTATTCTAGTATCAACTATTTCAATTACTACTTTAAGCTTTATGGATACAAAGAAAGAACTATCCGATGTAACGAGGTTAAGTGTTAACAATGAATTAGATGCCATTTCTGAAAAAATGAAAAACGAAATCTCCTCTCATGAAAAAATTGCTGAGGGCATTGTTGCTCTTTATCAATCAAAAGGAACTTCATTGACAAAAGAGGATTATCGTAAGTTCTTAGAAGAAATGGTTCCACTAAATACAAACACTTTAGGGGCAGGTATATGGCTAGAACCATATCTATACGACCCAAATAAGAAGTTATTTGGTCCTTACGTATATAAAGACGGAAACAACGTTGTCTACACTGAAGACTATGAAGACCCAGCCTATGATTATCCAAATACTGAATGGTATCTTGCAGGTAAACATGCTGAAAAAGGGAAAATTACTTGGACAGATCCCTATTTTGACGCAACAATGGGCATTACGATGATTACAGCTGCCCTGCCTATAGTTACTAATGAAAAAGTAATTGGTGTTGTAACTGCTGATTATGATTTAACCACCATACAAAATATGATAGCTGAACAAAAGTTTAAAAGAACAGGGTTTTTCTATATGCTAGATTCAACAGGTACATTTATTTCCCATCCGGATGGTCAAAAAGTGATGAATGAATCAATTTTAGATGATCAAGGATTAAAGACATTCGGAGAAAAGGTAATAGGCACTGATTCAGGTACTGAACTTATTCAACGAAACAATCATGAATGGGAAGCATATTACAAAACATTCCCTACAACTGGTTGGAAGCTAGTAGCAAATGCTCCAACTAGCGAACTATATGAGGCTGTTCAAAAACTATTATACAAGTCTATGACAATATCTTTTGTTATACTCATTTTTACAGTATCTGTTATTTTTATATTTACAAGTCGTATATCAAATCGAATTAAAGAATTTGTTGATCAAATTGGATTTTTGGCTGAAGGTGATCTGACTCACCCCATCAATGTTAAATCGAATGATGAAATTGGAGAGATGGGCACTCACTATAACAAAGCCTTGGAAAAACTAAAAGAGATCATTTTTAAAATGAATGACACAAGCCAATTAGTTGCATCTAGTTCTGAAGAATTATCTGCTAGTGCGGAAGAAACTAGTAAGTCCATTACAGAAGTGGCAAATTCAATTCAATTTGTAGCAACTAACAATACAGAACAAACCAACTATGTAAATACGATGAATAAGAATACGTCTGACATTATTCAAAAAATGAACAACATTGCAGAAACCATCGAGAAAGTAAAAGAACATTCTTTGTCGACTTCAAAATTGGCACATGGTGGAAACAATAATGTCATAGATGTTAAAAAACAAATGAATGAAATCAATGTAACTGTTACAAAATCTTCAGATGCAATCAACGAATTAAGTGAAAAATCTAAAAAGATAGAAGAAATTGTGTCTATGATTACATCAATTGCAGCCCAAACAAATCTACTAGCGTTAAATGCGGCCATTGAAGCAGCAAGGGCTGGGGAGCATGGAAAAGGTTTTGCCGTAGTCGCAGATGAGGTAAGGAAGCTAGCGGAACAATCGAGTGATGCTTCTAACGAAATTACTAGTTTAATTCTCGAAATTCAGGAAGGAATTCATGGTTCAGTTCAGATGATGAATTCAAGTACAGAATCAACAAAATCTGGTATTCAAGTAGTAGAGTCAACTGGAGATGTATTCCATGAAATTACTTCATCTATTAACGACGTTAGTAAGCGAATTGATCATACTTATCATTTGCTTATGGATATTGTAAAGGACACAAACTCGTTAAAAGAAGTTGCAAATGCTATTCATGACATCTCAATCTCAAATGATGAAAGTGCACAAGGTGTTTCAGCTGCGACTGAACAGCAATCTGCAATTATGGAGCAGATTGCAGCAGCAACTGAAGAATTATCAAGAATGTCTTGTGATCTACAGAACGAAATCAATCAATTTAAAATTTAAACAATAAAGTGTTCAGCGCATCCGATATAGATAATCAATATTATTAGGCTGAACTATATAAAAACAAAAGGGATTCGGGATGTAAATCATTCCGAATCCCTTTGTCAAACGCCCACTTGTGCAAGATCCTTTGTTATTGAATAGAAGTATCGTTGCGTAGCAAGTGACTTTTTAAAACTTCTTCAACAATAGTTCCATATTGTTGAGGAGTATAACTAATCATTATCTCTACTAGTCCTAGGAGGTTCATTTAAAACGGCTACAGTTATACTCAAACTACTAGGATTTTCTTTTGAAGATTTAGAGATAGAGTAATATCTCGGCTTTAGGGGCTGTAATAGTTCAATAAAAGAATGAAACGGTAACTCGCATGCTTCATATTTTTCAAGTAAATCCAGGAACGAAAGCTTTTTTTGTAGGATTTCTTTAGCATAGTTATCTTCTTCAATCATGGATAAAAGCTCTATCTTATGCGGTGGACAAACCGTCCAATTGCTCATTGTTCTAATTTGTGTCTGAGATGCAACCGCATGTAACTCTACACGATGCTTTAGAAGTTCTCTGATTTTGATAGGTTGCTCTAGAGGTAGGTAAGAGAATGATTGATTATTGGATGTTAAAACTAATTGCTCTTCCCCGCTGAACCCAAATCTTCTAAGAACCCTGTCTATTGTCTCTTCGCTATTTTCAGGAAGTATGCCAATATGGTCGCCTTCTTGGTATGATAGCCCATCAGATAATTCTAAATCTATCTGTCTAGGACTTTGGATACTTCTAGTTGTTTTGGTTAACTCGGGAGTCTCTTTACCATGATATTTTTGTGACAAGGCCATAAGCGCTTGATTGTCCACATACTCAACGCTCAAATTAGGTTCATTCTTTTGAATCTCCTTCTTTTTAAGACCAAAAGTTTCGAATAGTTGGTACCAAAATTCCTTTTCCCAATCCTGAATAGCCTTTTCGTAATCAGCTCCAACATCTACTTCACCACGTTTTAATAGCCTTGATGCCCCTTTTAACTCCATGTATCCATCTATTAGTTTTGGTATTCCCTGATACGTATTAGACCATTTCCGATCACCACACCCTAATACAGCGAACTTTACACCTTTTAAATCTCTATCATTTTTTTGTTCTTTCAACCATTCTACAAACTGAACTGCATTGTGCGGTGGTTTCCCATTGTATGTGGATGTAACAATTAGGACAACTCCTTTTTTAGGGAGATTATGAACCGAGTCATCTAAGGTCCCTACTTCACAAAGAAAACCATATCCCTTAGCCGTATTAGCAAGATTTCTCGCAGTATTTTCAGCCATTCCTAATCTAGAGCCATATAATAGTAACAGTGGTATGTCTTTCGCACCTTGAACGATACTGTGGGATTCTGTTTTTGGGTTCTCAGCGTATTCTATTGGCGTATTGAGGCTATTTCTTTTATCAAAGATAGGAGCGTTGGAACGACGTTTTACTCGTATATGAAAATTCCCTGGTTTTAATGTTAACGTCTGTTGTACATCTAATTGATAATTATCATAATCGTCTAACTCAAATTGCTTTAAGATCATGCCTAGTACAAGTGTCGCTTCATAAAGGGCGAACTGCATTCCTATACAAGCTCTTTCTCCATTTCCAAACGGCTTATAACCATGGTAAGGAACTTTCGAAGGATCTGCAAACCTTTCTGGAAAAAATATTTCTGCATCTTCTCCCCATGCTCTCTTATCACGATGGAGCTCTGGCAATAAAACACTAAGTGTTTCTCCTTTGTCTATTTGATATTTTCCATCCCCAATGACAGTACTTTCTTTAGCATATACATCAAATCCTGGTGCTGTTGGCCAAAGTCTTAAAGACTCATCTAAAATATTTCTAACATATTTCAATTGAAGCACTTGTTCATACGTTGGTGTCTCACTCGTAAAAACTCGGTCCACTTCTGCATAAGCTTTTTGCAACACTTCTGGATTTTTCAGCAAAAAATAGATAGCAAATGAAAGCAATCCGCTTGTTGTTTCATGGCCTGCAATTAGGAACGTGATGCTTTGAAATCGAATATTTTCATCAGACAAGCTCTCCCCTGTTTCTGGGTCTTTCGAATGTAGCATATGTGCAAGAAGATCAGATTTACCCGGGTCGGAACTTGATTTTCTTTCTGCTATTATTTTATCTACAAGTGCAAACATCGTTTTTATGTCTTGATCAAATTGTTTTCTAGCGCTTCTCATAAAGAAATTTTGAATTCCAAGACGTGAACTTTTCATCATAGCTTCATTTAGAGCACGGACCATACTAACGATAAAAGGATCATGAGTTTCACGGTAAAAGCTATTGAAACGGTAGTTAAAACCACATAACCCTATTGTATCTAGGGTTAGTCGTGTCATATCTTCTGGAACATCAATACTCTCGTTAGGATTTAATCTAGCCCACTTTTGAACAAGTTGCTCCGCAATATCTACCATCATATTGTGGTAACCTTTTAACGCTTGTTTTCCAAACGTGGGCAATAAGATATTATGGGCTTTACGCCAATTCGGTTCTGTTGTCCTACTTGTAAAAAGACCGTCGCCTGCAAGAGCTCTTAAACTTTCGAGTTCTCCATGAATTTGTTTATCAAATCTGTTTGTATCACAAACCTCAGCAACTAAATCGTGCCCCCACACCATTAGACTTTTATATCCAGGTAATGACAATCGAAAAATCGGACCATACTCTTGTGCCAACTTTCCAAGTGAAAGAGTTGGTTTCTTCATGTCAATCAGAGGTAGATTCCCTAAAGGGCCGTACGTCTTCGGCTGTGGGATGGTTGTTTTTCTTTGGTTACTCATTATCTTGGCTCCAATCTAATAGTTTCTAAAAGGCTATTTTCGCAAAGTCTGTTGCTATCGTAAAAATCCCAAAAGCCGGATTTTTACACAAACCATGCTATTTATCACTGCTTATGTAATATGAAATGCTCTTTTCTTCCAAGTTTAAGAGCTATATTTCGGTCTATGGAGTTTTTTCTAACTAAAATGAGGTTATAAAGCAACAATGTCTTAGAAAAGAGCCTTCTAATAAGAAAAAATTGGATGAAATACATTTAATCTTATGTGTAGAATGCAGCACTTATTCGGACGAACGGCCAATTAATTTTCAGGTGCTTGAAAAATGTTAGAAGTCGTTTAAACTTATATACAACGATACTTGGCAATATTCTTGGTAAGATACATTTTCTAGTCGAATGGGAGAATTTATGAGTAGACCAATTGGAGTAAATAGTGAAGATACCAAAAAGTTAATTGAGGATAAAGCAATTAAATTATTTGAAGTAAAAGGCTATGCAGCGACATCTATGTCAGATATAAAAACCGAAACACAGCTAAGCAAAGGAACTATTTATTATCACTTTAAAAATAAGGAAGAACTTTATTTATACTGTATAAAACAAGCACTAAACAGATTTATTAACGAGTGGGAAAAATTGATCGTAAAAGAAGATAGCAGTACTGATAAGTTATACTTATGGGCACGTTTATGTAGTTTAGAATTTCACAACCCCTTACTCGGTACAGTTTCTGAGTATATGGTAGCGACAAAGAAAGAAAAATCTTTTGTTGTAGAGCTATACAAACCTGAATTCGATGTCGTTTCGGAGATAATAAAAGAAGGTATTCATAGAGGCGAGTTTAGTCCGGACCTAAATGTTGAAGAAACAAGCATCATTTTATTAGCACTTATTTCCGGTTTATTCGATACCGCATTATTAGCGTTCAACACCCAAGAAGCTAAAGAAGCTCTTTATAAAAAAGCCATTGACACTGTCATCAACGGAATTAAATTAAACTGACAATTTGCTATCTACTTTACTTACATATTCCACAAAAAGAATCAAATAGTTAGAGACCATCACTCAATAAGCGTGATGGTCTCTAACTATTTAACCTTATGGCTGTAATATGATTTTTTCGTAGTTTTTTCAACATAAGTATCCGTTACTTAAATAACTGGTTAACTTTATTTTCGTCTTTCAAAAAATCATGTATAAGTTCAGTTAGCGCAACTTCGCTTTCGATTTCACTCAACTGAATTCCATACCATTTTTCAAGAGTTTCTCTCGAAATTGTGTAATTGGCGGACTCGAAGTGAAAGGTGATCCAATCTAAATTCTTGACTAGTGAAAATAAAAAGGAAGCGTTATAGATCTCGGTTTCTTTATACTCTTCTTCTGTTGCTAGCCAATCATAATTGAAGATGATCCCATATGGCTCTTCATTTGTTTTAAGTTCAAAACCATTTAAATGTTGTGCAGCAGGTAATTGATTGGCAATGTTTCCTATGGCACTGTTATCACCGACATATGAGTCTTTATATTGGAAAATGTCAGTTGAATTTGTCTCTTTTGAATTACACCCACTCAAAAAAAGCATTATCAATAGTGAAAAGGACAATAACCTAATCATTTTGCTCATATTAAATCCTCCTGCAATTTGTTTATATTCAAAAAATGAGTTGAATTAACAACAGCTTGTCGTGCTATCGCATTTCTATAGTTTAAAAAAGGAGTTTTCATTATCTGCCAAGTAATTTGTGCTTACCTCAGTTTCTATAATTTCACTATCTACACATTTAACAAAGTATGCCTTTGCTTTCGGTCTGGAACTTACAGAAGAAGATAATGTTTCATTTATAAAGTGTAGTGCCACACCGTCATCAACCGCATATCCTTCTTTTATATTCCCATCTAAAATTAATTGGTGGTATGAAGGCTTTCTTTTATTTTCCCCGTCATAATGAGGACAGTTGCTGCCTTTTAAGAATCCTAAACAATCTAGCTTATACAAAGGAGCATTTAATGGGTCAGTTAATCCTTCTTCGAACCAACAGATTGAACCAGCACTTAATCCAGAAAGTATAACACCTTTTTCATAAGCCTTTTTCAAAACGTTATCTAAACCCCATTCTTTCCATAAAATTAGCATATTTCTGGTATTGCCACCGCCGACATAAATTACATCTTGCTCAAGAATATATCTTTCTAAATCTATAAATTCTGGGTCAAACAATGATAAATGAGAGGGTTGGCAAGAAAGCGTCGTAAATGCTTTGTAAAATCTCTCGATATAATTTGTTTGGTCTCCACTAGCTGTTGGTATAAAACATACCTTTGGTAAATCGTTCTTAACTTGAGCTACTATATATTTATCAAGTAAAAGGTTTTCTGGCTCCATAGAAAAGCCTCCGCCACCCATTGCAATAATCTGTCTCATTTCTTTATCCTCTCGTATTTATTTCATACACTCTACTAAGGATGGTTAGTATCCTTTCTCTCTTTGCAACTCTTCCAAACTAATCTTCTATACATCAATAAGAAGGGTGCGACTTCCTTTTGAAAATATGCTTCCGCAATAAGAACCCTAGCCTATATTAGCAAGTTTAATGATATTAAATTAATTAGAAAGTATTAGTTATAATACTCTTCAATGTGTTTAAAGATTAAATCGTAAATCCAAGCAGGGGTTTCAGTTTCGAAAGTATCTGCTTCGGTTCTCGTTCCATAACCAGTCATTAAAAGATTATCCTCTTTCACTAAGAAACCAGTGGTATGTTCAAATGAAGGAAAACGTTCTAAGTCTGCATAAGAATAATTTTCTTTTCGAAAAACAAAATCCTGAATGTCCGAGTCAATAAAAAATACAGGAACACCGATTGTAGAAAATACAGGAGCCCACTTTTCTTGGGAAACCTCACTGAAGTAATCACGCGTAATAAAGTAGGCATCAAATTCTTCAAGTTCTAACATAGCAGGTTTAATCTTATGGAATGTAACCCTGTCAAAACTCTGATTTGGTAGTTCTCCAATTATTCCAATGTCTATTGTTCTCCCACTATATACAGATGGTTTTGTGTCTGTATCTTCGAAAATAACATAACATCCTGAAAGCAAGAGTGATAGAACAATAGAAACAATTATTAATCGTTTAATGATTATCCCCTCCAACTAAATTACTTTCTACTCTTATACGTTGTAATCAGATAGATTGAGATAAAAATAATTAATTCACTTATTGCATATACGCATCCTTTAATTGAAGAACAAGGATACAACTATATATCCAACTATGATTACAATAATTAAAATCCCTGTGCCTTTCCATCCTAAGCTTCCCACTAAATCAGCAAGACTACCATTTTGAGCACGATTAAAACCATCTCCTAAATTGCTTGCTAGATTTCTTTTGATTTCTTCTTGTCGTAATCTTTCTCGCATATCCTCTGATTTTTCTTTATTATCACTCATTAACTTCTCCTCTTATTTAAGCTTTTTTTCAACTTTTCTACCTCAATAGTTCAACCAAAGCTGTTACAGCGACCGGTCGTTCCACTCTAACTCGGCTTTAGCTTAATTATGAAACTGAATAAATTAAACATTAATTCCAAACAATTACTTCTCCGACTTGACCATATCTTTCTAAGTCCTCTAATGTATTAACTTTCTCTCCTTTTGAATTGAATTGAATAAAATCAACAATTTCAGCAGTAGGTAAAACAATTAGATAACCTTTATCATTTTTAATGTCTTCAGAGTAAGTTTTGCCGTTGCTTAAATGAACTTCTAATTTTGCATGGTCTGTTTCAAACCTATTATCTCCATTTGGTGGGGACCAAGTTTCGTCATTCAAATTACTAAATAAAATCATATTCTCACCATCAATGATTTTATTGATGGAGAACCCCATACTTTTAGCTGGCGGGATTGTTTCATATTTGACAATTTTTTCATTAACTAAATAATATACCCCTATAAATGGACCTTCACCTGTGAAATGAACAAAAACCAGATGTCCATCAAGATAGGTGACAGGCGTTAAAAAATGTAAATTATCTACTGTAACTCGTGGTAAATTGGTTTTCACAACAGATTCGCTAACAATTTCTATCAAATCAGTTTCACTGTTGGAATTGTTGCAACCAAAAATCGGAAAAATTAACAAGGAAATTATTATTACTAAACAAAACTTTTTTATAATAATCAGCACCCTTAACATAGTTATTCTAACTATATAAATAGACGAAAAATTAAGTAGAATAGTTTCGAATTAATTTCTTAGTAAAAACTTTCACGATCTAATGTTTCCTCATAAATAAATAATACCAGAAAATAACAAATTAAGTATGAAAAGCTTATTTCACTTCTCGAATCTATGAGTTGCTGGATTAATAACTTGCTGCACAGTAAATAGTCAAATACGAATGACTACCTTTTTATCATTCTAAAAAAGATTATAATTTCCTAAATTTTTTCAATGCTTGTGTATTTATTAGATATAACAGAATTGCATACATCACTAACCCGAAAAGGTAACCCAAAATTTGTAAGAAACCATCACCATAAACCATGACACCTTTAATAGCTGCTGCTCCATAATAAATAGGCATAATGTAACACAGATTTCCGAGATGATAAGGAATCAAGTCTAAGGGAATTAACCCCGAAAAAAACACTTGTGGAATGATGGTAAACGGGATCATTTGTACCACTTGCAGTTCTGAATTAGAAAAAATTGAAATCGTGGCACCAAATGAAACTGCTGTAACTGCTAATAATATCATTGTAAGCAAAATCCAACCAATGTTCCCCACAGAACTTAATTGCAGGACATAAACGGAATAAAGAACAATGAGAATTGCTTGAATTACGGCAAATACACCATATCCTACCGTATAACCCAGAATGACCTCCCCTCGTTTAATTGGCGTCATCAATAACCGTTCTAATGTACCACCACTTCGTTCTCTAACAAGTGCCATCCCCGAAATGATAAACACCATAAAAAATGCGAATAAGGCAAGAAACACATAGCCAAGCGAATTAAAAGTCGACTGTTCTTGTGTCCCATAAACATAAGACATTTTTACATTTGCTGAAGGATTTAAGGAAGTCATCGCTTTTTGAATTTCACTAACAGCCTTTGCCGCTTTCGTTGAGGGTTCGTACATCGTAATAGTCATACCTTTACTTTGTGAGATAGTAACAATCCCATCCACATCTTGATGGTCCTTCAAATAATTGTTTGCATGTTTGGCATCAATGTCTGTTATACCTACTACATTTAAATCTAGTTCTTCCATAGCAGTTACAAAAAAGTCTGGCATCGCATCTTTATCAATTCCGACTGTAGGCACATAATCTGAATCACCCAATAAAAGATAAACTAAAGTCAAAATTAAAATGGGGGCAACTAAGATCATCATGACGCTTCGTTTATCATTTATTGTTTGACTAATGACACGTTTGGCTAAATGGATCATCGCATTGCACCACCTTTCGACTCCCTTGAAGCAATGAAAAACAGTTCCTCAACTCTGCGGTTTTCAGTTTTTTCAAGAAGATTTGGCACAGCATCATATTCAATCAAAGAACCATTATAAATGAGTGCTGCTCTATCGCACTCTGTTACTTCATCCATCACATGGGTAGAAACTACAATAGTTGCTCCAGAATTTTTAATTACCTGAAATTGGTCCCAAATCTTACGACGTAGAACAGGATCGATTCCTACTGTCGGTTCATCTAAAAACAATATTTTAGGAGAATGTACGATGGCAGCAGCAAGTGATAGCCGCTTTTTCATACCGCCAGAAAAATATTTCACCAATTTCTTGCGGTGCTCCATTAAATCAACTATAGAAAGCACTTCATCGATACGCTTTTCCAATTTACGTTTTTCAATATGGTGAAGTCCTCCCAAAAAATGCAAATTGGCTTCGGCAGATAGATCGTCATATAATGCATCATTCTGAGGCATAAATCCTATTTTTTTTAACATGCTCATATTCGGCATTTGCACATCTGCAGTATGAATAGTCCCCTGATCCGCAGTAATTGCGCCAATCATCAGGCGAATCAATGTTGTTTTTCCCGAACCTGAAGGACCTAGCAAACAACAAATTTCCCCTGTTGGGATCGTGAAGGTAATATCTTTTATAACTTGTTTTTGATCAAAACTTTTACTGACTTGTGAGACTCGAATATCCATTGTTTTTCCTCCTCCATCAAGCATAATCACGACAATAAAATTCTCTACGAAATTCTCTTCAACTCCTTCATACTCAGTTAAAAAATAAACAACGTGTCGTTTTATTGCATACTAAAATTATATTTTCTGAGTAAATGCTATTCAATGATCAAAAGCAAAGGATGTGTCGATTAAACGACACCATTTATGAATGTGTTAAAAAAAAAATAATATAGTGGGAAATGGAATGGGGAAATTTAACTTCGGATTTACGTGTCCTTCGTACAAATGAATCTATCAAGAATGCAAAAAGAATTATAAAGAAGAAAATAGCTTTGAGGTAATTACTGATAAAGACATAACAAATAGGGCAAAAATTAATCGTAAAACCTATTAATATATAGTCATTATCAGGATATTGTACGATTTAATGACTAAATGTGAGGAAGAATTGGTGAAAGAAATGGAAAGCATGATTATAACATTCCGAATGTTATTGTAGATTTTGAAACAAACGCTCCGAATACAATACCATTTATCATTCCTGTCCAATTTCACTTCCCAAACCAAAGGAGAGGATAAAACAAATAGTCCCTTCTTTGCGATTGGCTTAAATTAAGCAAAACGAGGGAAAAGAGGCAGTTCCTAAAGTGGTAATGTTACTTATTTTATTATCAACATGTATAAGTATGTACATCCTTATATTTCTTTAATGAAGAACTTGGTTGCACAGTATCTAGTCTGATACGAAAAGACCACCCTAAAAAAGAGTGATCTTTGCACATGATAATTTAATTTCAAGTATGGTTGTACTGCGTAGCAAATGGATCTGTTGTTTTTTGTTTTTCGTTTTTCTTCTTCAACATACGGGGGCTTTAGTTGAAAAAGCCCAACCACCAAGGGTAGTCGAATTGTCCTTCCGATATCTGATAAAAATTACCCATAAAACCCAAGTAAACAATTCCGTACTCTACTATAAACTTTGGAGCGTAGGTTGAAAACAAGTAGAAGTTTTTTCTTTCTATTTCTACAATACCCTTGTCAATGTATTCTTCAAACTGCTCTTCAAAGTTCGTATGAATAATATAATCTTCTTCTGTTGGGTTAGTCACTATGGATAAAATAATGAAAAAGACGAGTAACGCACCGATAATATATCTTTTTTTAACCTTTTTCATATAACCTTCTCACACCCTCTTAAATCTTTATACTAACTCAATAGTTGAAAAGCGACAGCTCTTATTCCACTAATGCCACCCGTTAGCTTAATATCTTAAATTTCACCTTTTACAAAAGGAGAGAGCACAGACCATAAAAACCCAGAATTCTTCTTAAAGTATTCTGCCCTTTAGCACAAGAGTGTCCGCTTTTATTAAACAATCGCATTCGTTTGTTGAAGAGTCAAATATCACTTAACTTTGATTCTTCTTATAGGTCTCCGCTTCATAACCATCAACTGGATAATCAAAAATGGTAACAGAATTATAGTAAAATTCAGGAATAGAACATTCGAGGCAAATATAAATATCTCTGGGATTCACATCTTCATTCTCCCATAATTCGTCATGAAAAATATAACCTATCTTTTTATTGTTTAAATCGATTACAATAGGGTCTCCGTTAAGTCCATAACCGATAATTAACAAACCATTATCAATACAGCGTTTGTGTTCTTCGTATAAATTCTCTTCAGGCATTTCATTTACAATATTAAAGTAAACATGTTTAAACTTTAGATTTTCTCTAAAAGAAAACTCTTTTAAAAAAGAAATTACATCATCGGAAATTTGATAATATTTTGAAAATTCAATTGTATCTGCACTCAATTCAACCTTCGTTAGAGTGTGTTTATCAATTTTCTCTAATGCTTTTCTAAATAATTCTATATCCATTTTAACATCCTTCATTTTTCATCTTAGATATACTTTAACATGTTATTGTTATACTACCTCGTTAGTAAAAAACTTCACAAATCAACCAACTTCCTATCTTAAACAATACCAGAAAATAACAATTCAGTGTAGAAGAATTGACAAACTATTCTCATCTATGCTCAGCTAGTTTATTGCCCAGTATAAGTTAAATACGAAGAACGATCACATTAAAAGTGATCGTTTTTAAAGATATAATTCGTAACAAGAAGGGTTATACTACCATGAAAATACTTATTTTCATTCTCGATGGTGTATTTCTGTTTTTAAAATACATGAATGACTGCGTAGCAAATGGATCTGTTGTTTATTGTTTATTGTTTATTGTTTTTCTTCTTCAACATACGCATACGCTAGTGAAAGACTCAAATTACATAATTCCCAATACTTCATCTTGCATAATTTTATAAAAACGCTCTTGCTCCTCAATAAAAGGAGTGTGGGATGAATTTTCAAAGGTGAACATTTTCTTGTAGGGGGCTTCTATCGATTCATAAAAACGTTTTGCCTGAGTGTGAGTTGTTTGATAATCATGTAAACCTTGGAGTATAAATACTGGGAGGTTAAGTTTTGAAACTAATTTTACCAAATCAATTGTAGCCATGTCACGAGCTAAGGACTTATAGCTGTAATAACTGCCTTTTAGAATATTCATTCGTTCTTTAACAGTATAATTTGGACAGGTGAAGATATGGTTTAAAGTTTCAATGAAAGAATATCCATTACGTTTGAAACCACCACCGTACATATCTGTAAACTTTTTTCTAATTACAGCATACGAATGGTTCTTATAATAATTTTCATCAAATTTCACTTTTTCTATTTGTGTAATAGCACGCTTATCATTTCGATCAATTGCAGCTTTTAAGATGTAATTATAAGTCTCCTTTTCAGAATCTTTTTGTAACCCTATTTGGCCTACGCCAATATAAGCGTGAAATAATTCAGGCTTTTTACTTGCGACAATACTACCAAGAAAAGTCCCCCAAGAATGGCCAATCAAGAAAATCTTATCTTGTGAAAACTTTTTCCTCAAATAATTTACTACTTGAATAGTGTCTTCAACCATCTGTTGCACCGTTAGTGGATTATTGGTTTCTTTCTTATTATACGACATTCCTGCACCTCTTTGATCCCAATAACAGACATCGAATAATTGTTCAAATTTGGTACTATGAGCTTTATTGATAGGATAGACGGGAAATCCTGGACCTCCATGTAAAAATAATAACAATGGTTTTCCTTGATTTAAAGACTCGATAATTAACCCTTGTCGCACCCCATTAATTTCAACATATTCCTTTGTTACAGTCCCTTTTTCATTTCTTTTGCTTAAAGGTTTTTCATAAGACTTTAAAAGCATCCTCTCATTCCCTCCATATACTTTTTAAAACATTCGTGCCGAATTAGATAAAGATAGACTCGTATAGATGAATTTTATTGTATAACTTCAATAATTTAAGCGAAAACTTTCACGAACTATTGATTTCTCACAAATAAATAATACCAGAAAATAACAAATTAAGCGGAAAAGTATTGTTTAAATATTCAAATTTATGAGTGTTCGGTGATTAATTCTTATTGCACAGTAAGCGTCAAACACGAAGAAACGATCAGCCTAATTGAGTGATCGTCTTTAACGAACATTATTTAAGTTACCAGTATCGTGGTACTGTGTAGTAAATTAGGTTGGTAATCGGTTTTTGCTCTATTTTAAAAATGAGAATAAGCACCGGTTCACCAGTGCTTATTAAATGAGTTAATTTTCAATTCTCTTCTCAAGACTAAATAATCGCTTGTCCATTTCTGTTAATTTATTATTGAGATAATCAACTTCAAAATCTGTTTTCTTTTTAGTCACTTTTAACATTCCAACAACATCTTCTGTTTGTGATGCTTCAATTCTATTAACGGTACCTTCTACTCTTTTTAAACGTTCATTTATTTCTTCAATGTTTGATTGCATTTTTACTAACATTTCATAAATTTTTTCTTCCATCATCCGCTCACCATCCTACTCTTTATTATAAAATAATTTATAGATTTTTACTACTTTTCTTTTTTCTCAGAGTAATACGCAGTAAGAGTCAAATAGACAGCAACTTATTGAATTAAATACTTTTTATGCTGCTCTCGCTTTCGCTCATGAGTAATCTTTGCATATCTAAGTGTCGTATCTGGTGATCTATGTCCTAAGAGCTCTTGTATTTCGACTAATTCAGCACCATTATTTAAGGTTAAAGTAGCAAAAGTGTGTCTTAAAACATGGGGACTTACTTTGTCTTGTAAACCTGCTTTTTGAGCAATCAAATCTATTTCTCGTTGTATTCCTCTTTTAGATAATCTTCTATAAGGTTTCCTCTCTGTAACCATCAAGGCTTCACAATTGTCAGTTCTTCCTTTTATATATTTACCTAAATGATACATTGCTCTTATTGAAAAAGAGACTTCCCTCTGTTTATCACCTTTACCTATAACTAATGTGCTCATATTTTGTAAATTGATATCACCTTTATCTAATCCATGAACTTCTGACAATCTACAACCCGTAGCATACAATATTTCTAGAAAAGCGCGTTGCCGGTTTGTATCGCAGGATTCTCTTAACATTTCTAGTTCTTCTATTGATAGTGATTTTGGAAGTCGGTATTCATCTTTTGGAGCTTTTAATTTGGTAGTTGGATCACGTTTAATATACTCTTCTGAGACTAACCAACTAAAAAAACTCTTTAAAACAGATAATTTCTTTCTAATTGTACTCATTTTTAAGGTCCCATCTTGACTTAAATACATTCTAACATCTGCTGTAGCTACATCCTCAGCCTTCTTTTTTACAATGTCAGCAAACATGCTCAATTCCATTTGGTAGTTGTCTAGAGTAATAGAACTTAAACCTTCTAGTTTTTTGGCCGAGATGAACAATTGTATTTTATCCTCAAGGTCTGGATGTACCTCACCTAACTCAACTCTTTGAATATAATACTCTGATAGAACAGTAGATAATTTATTCTTTGTACTTTCCACTTCAATATTAGGGTACAAATCTTTTAAAGCAGCCACTAAATCTGATATTGCTCACCTAAATTCATAATGATCAACTCTCCTTAGTTTTTATTAGTAACTAAGGATTACCTGCACGAACAGCAAAAATACCAACTGAATGAGTATCGATCTCTTTTTTGGATCCTTTGAATAAGAAAGAGATGATTACTCTTTTGGGGTAATCATCTCATAATTTGTGTATAGCTAGTATCGTTGTACTGCGAAGCATGTAGCTTTGTTAATTTTTATCATCCTTATTCAACAATTGCGCCCTAATAATTAATTACCTCAAAATTGATACATTTCAGTTCAAGATGCTAGTAACCAATTTTCTTTTCAAAAAAGTGGTACATAATGTAGTGACTCCATTTAAACCAAATATTACTACTAGATAATAGATTAAAAATGCTATATCTGGTGCGAAAAGAATAACGCTTTTCCATGGAGCTCCCATTACAAAAACAAATAGTGGTATTAATCCAACAGCTAATAAGAGTGAAATGATTCCAACAGTGAACGATGTTTTTTTGCTAAGATCTTTCTTTCTTCTAATAATGAAGAAATGGATTCCGGTTAAAATGGTAAGGAGAAATGCAACACCAAATAAACTCCATTGGATACTATAGCTCTGCACGGACACTTCATCTGGATCTCCTCCGTTCATGATGGAACGAATCCCATTCATTATATGAGTTACTTGAGCATCTTCTGTAAAATGATATTTATTTGTTAAAAGTACTGCTGCAACGTCTTGTTCTGGTATAAAAAACATTTGCGATCTAAAATGTGGTGTTGCCCCACCATGGAAAGGAAAATGTTCCGTTTTAGAAAAATGCCAACCGAACCCGTATGTTTTACCTTCTTTTGGGGGAGCTTTTAGTAACTTAAGATAGTGTTCTGATAATATGTCCCCGCCCTTTAACATGAATGTTAAAAATTTCGCTAGATCATTTGTGCTTGAAGCAATATAGCCGTACGGAGCTCCAGCATTATCATAAAACCCATCACTTTCTTTTGGCTTCCCAAACCATGACTCAAAACCTGGTACGTACCCTTTTTCTACGGCACTTTCATAATTCGCAGCGGAATGATCCATACCTAGAGGAGTAAAAACATTCGTGTTCACAAACTCTGAAAAAGTTTGATTCGAAACATTTTCAACAATGGCCCCTAAGAGTAAATAGTTAGCAGAATTATATTCGTAAACCTCTCCAGGCTCATGAGATAGTGTCACACCACTAAGTTCTGTTACTGCTTGAGTGATTGCACCATCGTTAGGCCTATCCTTGTCCGTAATTTTAAGGCCATCAAACTTACTAATACCACTTATTTGTTCTAATAGATGCAGCACTGTAATTTCTTTTGAGCTGTCTGTTTGATAGGTAAACGATGGAATATAGGTCTTAATTGGTTCATCCAACTCTACTTTACCATCTTCAACTAATATCATAATTGCCAAAGCTGTAATCGGTTTACTTAATGAACCGATGAGAAAAGGGGTGTCTGCTGTTACAACTGTCCCATCACCTAAAGTACCCCATTGATTTTGATAACTCTTTTCCCCGCTTTCTATAATCGCCAATGATGCGCCTGGAATATTATACATTTCTAAGGACTCTTCCATAAACTTTGTTATTTTTTGTCTGATATCTTCCGTTTCAGCAGAAGTAGAAAAAGGGGCCATTAGGAGTAGTAAGCTTCCTAAAAAAATGATTGCTTTTTTCATTAGTTTTTCTCCTTTATATTTCAATCAATGTTCTATAAAGCATTGAATACTTATTTTTTCAAATAGATTTCTATAAGGTCAAGTAACAACATATACGTTTGATCGAGTTCAAAATCGTCATCGATCATTTTTTGGAGGGCTAGCCCATCAAAGCAAGCTAACAAAATACTAGCAAGGGCATCAGTGTCTTTGGATTCACCGATTAGGTTCTGTAATGGACTTGAAATACTTTTTCTGCCGTCTTGTAAAATGTTTGCAACTTCTTGTTTAAATTGATTACTTTTTAATCCTAAAGCATAAAGCTCATATCTCCAACGATACCAATCAGGATCTTTTTCCACTCTTGATTTAATTTCAACCAGAACATCCTCCGGTTTTATTGCAGATTTATATTGGTCATCATATAGGCTATGATATTGCTTTTGAATATTACTCTGTACAGAGAATAATAACTCTTCCTTATTCTTAAAATAATAATGAACAAGTCCAGGAGTAATACCAGCTTCATTGGCAACATCCTTTATCGAAGCATTATTAAACCCCTTCCTACTGAACACTTTATATGCCGCATCAATTAATCGTTGACGTTTATCATTAGCACTCATTCTATCGCCCCTTATTGTTTGGTCAACCAACTAAATAATATTTGTATCGTAGTAAAAAGTCAATTAATGTTAATTTAAAATGTTTCCTCTAACGATAGCCCATTTTTTCGTTGAAAAATGAGCCTGTTAAAAGAAGATTAACAACGAATAATTTCTTCTTTTATTTCATTAAATGGGCAGATTGGTGAAAAGCTCTCACGATTATATATAACCTTTTTATTAATGTGCATTCCTTCATAAAAAATAGTAGTTACGCAGTAACCGTCTACTACGTAATACTAGAATTGATCTGGGCAATTCGAATAATAAATCCCGGAGGAACAAAGTTTAGCATTTCTTGGTAAACCTCTTGTCACTTAGGGTAAATTCTATGTCAGAGGTGGTACATAACAATGGCTGAAACAAGATTTTTAATTACCATTCTAATAATTGTGAGTAGCGTTTAAAACCGATTTCTCTGCAAAACACCCAAAAGTGTCTAACCCACTGAATGCCCTCGGAGCAAAAAGCAAAAGGAACAACCGGTTACCCGTCTGCTCCTCATAGTTTATCACTCCAATGTCCATTCCAGGCGGAATTTTTATCGAAAATGTCCACGAAAAGTGTCTACTCTGTAAAAAGTATCTACTGGAAAGTTCACTTTCTTCGATTGGTGTTTTGTGTTAATCATATTTACTCCGTGTTGGTGAAAGTGAACTTTCGTTGGTGTCTGACACCACTTACGAAACAACTCGTTCTGGATGGCTATAGACGTTTAGGCTTTGGCCGCGGACGAAACCAATTGCAGTTATACCTAAATCATCTGCTAGATCAATGGCTAGTGTCGTTGGTGCGGACTTTGACAGAATTATACCGACGCCGATTTTTGAAACCTTTAACAGAACTTCTGATGAAATTCTTCCGCTAAAAGCGATTAACTTGTCGGTGATCAGGCATTTATTTTTCAAGCAATACCCGTAAATCTTATCTAACACATTGTGTCTTCCGATATCAGATCTTGATAGCAGGATTTGATCTTTTGTACAAAGTGAGCCATTATGAAGTCCACCTGTCAGTTGAAACGCTGTGGAATCCTCTTGCATTTTGGACATCAAGGCAAAGCACTGCGAGACAGAAACTTCCATATGCTTCATAAACGTTTTTGCTGTCTTTACATCGTTATGAAGGTAAAATTGTCTACTCTTTCCGCAGCAAGAACCAATAAATCTTTTTGAATAAAAGTCTTTGCTGAGCTTTTGTTTCTCTACTAATTCCACATAAGCGAACCCTCGATCTTCGTCAATCGATAAAGCGGCTATATCTTCAATGACACGAATAACCCCTTCTGAAGCTAAAAAGCCAATGACCAACTCATCTAAATGGTCAGGGCTACATACCATTGTCGCAAATTCATCTCCGTCCACAACGATTGTTAGTGGATACTCTATGGCGATCACGTCGTCGACTTCCTCGAAGCTATGACCATTAAACTTCCTAATTTTACGACTTACCATCATGGAGACAAGCCTCCTTTAACTAACCTCTGTTTCAAGATCTTCAATCCGCTTTTCTAAATAATCAACATCTTTTCTGGCATGAAAACGTTCGGCTTTTTCAACTTTCACCGCGACACTATATTGTGGGATACCGGATGGACCATCGTAGATCCCTTTTGGAATTAAGAAATTTCCTTCTGGGAAATGAAGCCCAATGTTCCCCTTAATAATGTCAGCATAGTGAGCTTTCCCTTGGAACGTACCATGTTCATTGTAAACAACGATGGGCTCGCCATTGATAATGTTTAGTTCTTCTGCATCTTTTTTATTTAATAATACAGCATGGCGTTCTGTTCCGTTAAAAGGGTCGATTTTGTTATATATCATTGAATTAAATTGCTTTCCACGTCTAGTCATCACATAAAATTGACCTTCGTTCTTTTTTAACTTAGGAATTTCAATCGATAGTAAGTTTCCTTTTTCATCTGGAGTTGGGAAAATACCCTCCTCGCACAACCAGGCCCCACCCCACTGGAACACATCGCCTTGCTTTTTCAGATATTGAACTCCATCATAATTTGGATTTGCCTTGGCGATTTCATCACGAACTGCTTGACCGTCCTTAAAATCTATGAGATTGGCTTTATCTGGCTTCACGCGTTTTGCTAGATCAATATAGATTTTCCACTCTGCTCTTGCTTCTTTAATTTGCTGCTTATTCCCCTCAATTTCTGGTGAGAAGTAAACCATCCGTTCCGTTGATGTAGACGTTCCCCCACCTTCTTGTTCATAGCGTGTTTTGGCTGGAAGAAGGATCACCGCTTCTTTTGCCTCTACTAATGTAGATGTATTAAAAATAATGTCTTGATGAACTCGAATGTCTACCTGTGACAAAGCTTTCTCTACAAAAATTGGATTCGGCATCGTTTCTAGGAAGTTTCCACCGCTCATATAGTAGAGCTTCAGCTTTTTCGGATGATTCGTTGGCAATAACGCATTTTCAAGAGAAACTCCTAAAATATCGCCTTGCCATTTTGGAAGCGGGAACTTCCAAAGCGATTCGATTCGTCTTACATTTTTCTCATCCCAGCCACCACCTGGTAAAACAAATGGGTCACAGCCCATTTCACCTGTGCCTTGTACGCTCGAATGACCCCTAAACGGCATCAGACCGTTATTTTTTCGACCAATAAAACCTCGCAAAAGAGCTAGGTTTGCGACTTGTGAAATGTTATCGGTTGCAAAAGCGTGCATGGTTAATCCTAATGCCCAGGCAAACACTGCATTTTTACTCCTGGCTAAAAGTTCTGCTAACTCGATGATTCTAGCTTTTGAGATACCTGATGATTTTATAATCTCATCCCACGACTGCTTGGTGACATGAGCTTTTAGTTGGTCATAGTCATTTACATGGTTCTGAACAAACGAATGATTAATCGCTGAACCATGAGCTTTTTCTTCCATCTCAAACCAATGCTTCATAATCCCGTGCATAAAAGCAATATCTCCACCGATGTTCACCTGGTAAAAATCATCGGCAATCTTGGTACCGAATAAGGCAGATTCTAGATTTGATGGGACCCAATATTTTTCCATCGCTGGCTCTTTATAAGGATTTACAACAATGATTTTTGTTCCTTTCTTCTTGGCAGCTAGCATATACTTCGTAGACACCGGTGAACTATTTGAGGCAACACTTCCCCAGAACAACAATACATCTGTCCCAATCCAATCTTGATAATTGGCCGTACTTGCCCCCACTCCAATGGAGCGGACCAATCCTGTTTTTGATGGGGAGTGGCAAATGCGCGATGCGTTATCGATATTGTTTGTTCCTAAGAAGCGTGCAACTTTTCCAGCTACATAATAGGATTCATTGGTTATTCCGCGAGATGTTAAGTAAAAGGCATACTGTTTCGGATCTAGAGCTTTCATTTTCTTGGCAATCATATTCATGGCATCGTCCCAGCTAATCCGTGAAAACTTTCTCTCTCCCTTTCTACGAATTAACGGGTACGGAATCCGTCCTAATTGCCTGAGCTCGGCACTGCTATACTTCTTCAATTCATCAATGTCAGCATGAACAATCTCCTTTTTCATCGCTGGCATCGTATTTAACCTTAGAACATTTAATCGCGTTGTACACATGTGAGGACCCTTTAGCGTTTGATCTTGGAGACCTGACACACCTAACGCGCAGCCGTCGCACACGCCTTTTGTCAGGATATTGCTCGCATAGTGTAGATTATCTTTATTCTCCCAAACTACTTTCACAGCATCTCTAATATGTTTGGGCTTCACTTTTCCTAATCCGAACGGAATTGGACTTACCCAATGCTGTGGCGTAGGCTTTTTTGAAATCGATATCGGACCTTGATGTTTGGTTTTCCCCATACTTAGTTCCTCCCCTCAAAGCTATCGTCATTAGTACTATGTATATGTTGGTTATTGTTCATTAGAAGAGGGACAAATAACATGTCCCACTGGGATAAGAAATCGTATGCAGGAATGTCGAGGCGGATGGTAGTTAACGAGGATAGAGCAAAGATGGTGCAAATGGTATAAAAAGAGCCTAACTAACAAGTGATGTATAGAAACTTGTTAGTTAGGCTCTTTAAACAGTCTTTTTGATTAGATATAGTTTATAATATGATTTTTGAAGCATAAAGTGCTGTTAGTGCAAGAGGTGCTTGGGCAATAAACCCTAATATTAAAAAGCTTAGAAGTCTTATTTTAGTAATCAGCCTCTCAGAAATAAGAAACTTAGCCGTGAAAAACGAATAAGGAATTAAAATCAATATTGACGTAATTATGCCTGGAACATAATCTTTTATAAAATAGAATTGTAATAAATGACCGATACCATTGGCTAATAGAATTCCAGGTACTAAGAATGCAAGGAAGGTAGTTGGTTTCATGCCAATAAACCTTTTGCCCAAGAATGCTTTATAACAGCCTATTGAAGCAAAAATCCATAGTAAAGTAAATGCGAATGCAAACTCCAAAGTTGTTACGCTAAAAGGTAGTATATTTGAATTTTCCTCAAGAAATTTCTCGATTGTTAGGATTTCTTCAATATCGTGAATTAAATACAACGGAGGGAAAAGCAATAAGAGCCTTCTAAACTTTGAACCATCATATTCTTTATAGGTTTCCATGCTTTTCCCCCTTGACTTTATTTTTTTCGATACCATTGAAGAAACCCCTTTAATTTAACATTTAGAAATTTAGTAGTTTACTGTGTAGTGTAATTCAACAAATTGATTAAATGTTCTAGTATTTTTTAATGAAAGGTCGAGTTGATAATCACCTGACTTGAATAATGGAATTCCTTCTCCAATAATCCTAGGAGCAACGGTCAATATCATCTCATCAACAAGCTTTTCTTTTAAAAATGTATGTAATAAATCTCCACCGCCAACGATCCAAATACTTTTCCCTTCCTCATTTTTCAAGCTATTTATAAAGCTAATAATGTCTCCTTTGATGAATTTAACATATTCATTGTCTTGGCACTGTGATCTCGAAAAGACATAACACTTCTTGTTTTTGTATGGAAATTCTCCATTTTCTTGCTGCATAATCCAATCATATGTCCTCTTACCAATAAGAATTGTGTCAACAGTGCAATAAAACTCTGAATAACCATTGTCACCTTGTCCTTCAACGCTAAATAACCAATCTAAAGAGTCTTCTTTAGTTGCAATATAGCCGTCCAAACTTTGAGCGATAAATAATACTACTTTCCTCACTTTACTCTCCCCCTGTACGAATTAGACATATATGAATGCTTACGATTAATAAAAGCAGTTGCCTTTTAACAACTGCTAGTTAAGCTATTGAGTGATGTTCTGAGCTGCTCATGAATTTAGCGTTCGGTTCCTCATGTCTATAGTTTTGATCGCCAACATCGAATGACCCTGAATGATGCCTGTATCTACGAAACCAAATGAAGCATACAGTGTTTTAGCTATGACATTACTTGTATGATAAAAGAGAGTTACATATTCAGCTTCGCCAACACCTTAAATATCTTTCACCATCGCATCCGATAGGAAAAATTATGCATATAGGGTAAATAAAAATCCAGTTAATTTCGATTTTACTTTTGAATGATTAAAAAAGTAGAAATCATAATTACCATATTGAATATAATAGTTTTGAAAATAAAACTTACCATTTTTAAAGATCCTTGTTTCTCCTGGAATGAAATTCACATGTAAACCCAGTTCGGATATTACCTTATTTAGCGAAGTCCCTATACTTATCTTATCTATAATGAAAAATTCCTCTCTAGGTTGCTTATTCGAATCTCCAATAAAGGATACTGGCATTTTAAAATACTGTACTATTTCGTTATCGTACAAAAAATAATAAATATTTTGTGCAAATTCACCCTCTTCTCCATACTCTAGCCGTTCATTATTTTTTATTTCAAACCTTCTTTCTGTATAAGAAAGAAAGAAGCCATTACCTAAATAATATAGAGGTCGATCATCGACTTTTTCCATATTCAAGGTTGTCTTTAAATCTTTTACTGGAGTAAAAAGTTTAATCGATTGTAGTTGATTCCACCTCATTTTTCTTCTCCCAATCTAAGAATTCTACTTTATCTTTTAATGTTTCGTCCAAAAAAAGTTGTGCCAAAAGCTTCTGTTACTTTAACAATTTATTCGGTTATCGAAGTCTAATTTTAGAAAATATGAAACTAACTAAAGAACATAAAATCAATAAAAATAAAAAGATAATATGAAACCGAGCATAAAATATGTCAAGGTTGGTTGGGAATTCATAATAATAGATATTGTATAATATGGCCAAACAGGCTAGAACGACGCTTGTAAGTATAAGTCTCAAATAACTCATTTTCAAAATCCCTTTAAGAAGATAACAAAACGGTAACCAAACAATCGATGTAACAAGTATCACCATTGTTGTAAAAGCAATTTCACCAAAATATGTTATCTCTGGAGTTAATTTGTATTGAATTGCCCAAAACCAACTAGCAAAGAACATAACTATTAAGCCCCAGTTAATATAGGTAAAATTCTTATTTCTAACTAGCATGAAAACAAAGGGGCTAACAAAAATTTACAAAAATGATAATAGATAATATGTTTCGTCACCCATGTTTAGATCAATCACCCACCACTTGTTTTAGATTTTGTATTCTTGAAACAATTTTACAACCAAGTCAGTGTTTAAATATCCTGGTAATTTCACTCAGAGGGTCTGCCCCATTTGACAATACCTTGTTCAGCTATGCTTCCGTTTAATGAAATAACCTCGAACTAGGAAGAAGTAAATATATTAGCCATTTAACAACTGAACTATGATTATAGATAAAACTACACTTATTATGAATGTTATAAGCCAATCTCTTTTCTTTGTCATTCTAAAAAGTATATTTAACGTAGAACTAAAGAACATACAAACTAAAAATACGAATAAAACACTAATAAATTCCCATTTATCCAAAAATGCCCCCCCCTAGGACTAAGCCTTGTCCTCCATTATGTTATCTCATCACTTAGTTCAGTACTCAGAGTATCAACATCTGTATCCTATTCACTGAGTTAATAACAGGGAATAGTGGTAACAAAATAGCAAAAATTAGATTACTTTCTACTACTGCTTTCAATACTTTCGAGCCGTTGCGAACCTTGTAGATTACTAAAAAGATTGAAATAGTTACAAAAGAATACATCAGCCATAGAAATTTCTTTTGTCTACTTACTTCATATGTAATATCATCAATTTTCCAAGCCTCATTGCTAGAAAAGGAACGAGTGATGATATCTTTTTCAATTCCTAAGAAATTGAAAGATTTTAGCGATACAACATCTTTTTGTACTGCTTCAATATCGTACCCATTTGGTAAAATTGAAGCTTGATACACAAGGAGATATGATACACAACTAAGAAAACTTGCAATTATTATAAAAGCTACGAACTTTTTAACCTTTGACTTTACATCATTCTTCATTAATTTAACCACCAACCTTACACACATTGCTGCCATACTTAATAAGAAACCTTTATTCAACTCAATAATTACTAATTATTACTCAAACTTAAATTCATATCCCTTATAGGTAAACACATTTTTTAATCCTATTCTCTCCGCAACTGCTACCGATGGCTTGTTCGACTCCATACAATCCCAATATGGAACAAGATTGTTTGCGAAACAATCTTCTACAAAAGTTAATGCTACTGTTTGTGCTAATTTTTTTCCTTGATACTCTTCTAATGTTTCGATACTAATACAGTGAACATGATCAACTACAAAACCCGAGAAACAGATACTTACTATTTTATTTTTAGTAACTACACAGTAACCAATGCCATCATCAAAGAACCTCTCTGGTAAAGACCAAAACTCTAGTATCTTTGCATGTAAAAAATCAATATTTACAATTGATTTATCCTTGTTTTTAAAAAGAGTATCCGTGATTTTGACAATTTCATAATCTCCTTCTGTAGCAATTTCAAAGTTACCTTTGTATTCTTCTTTTTTCAAAGTATAAACCCTCCGATTCCAACTTCCTAAATTGCGATTTTTAAAGACCTTTTGAATCGTTTCATCCCACTTATTATGATTACCGATCGCCTCGAACCAAGTCAGTCCTACCTTTCTTGCTTCTGGTATAATTACAGTATCAATAAACGGATCTAATTCTGTATTAAACCCATCGTTCTTTTCATTACCAATGAAAATAAAACCATCGTTATTACCTAACCAAATAAGTCCAGATGTAGGAAAATCAATATCATCAACAAAAATGCGACCAGGATTGATACCTTCGACTATTGCTCTAGCTTCTAATTGACCATGTTCGTATAGTAACTCTTTACATTTATGAAACTCAGATTTTTTTAACTCAGAAATCATAAGCTACCTCCAGCTCAGTAAACATTTTACAAATAATTTCCTTCTACTTATTTTAACATTAAATTCCAATACTTTGGGAACAAATCTTGTATACTCCTGTATGCTAAAACTACTGCTAATTCTGGACTCAAACATATAATAAGCAAAAAAATAAAGCGTACAAAGTCATTACGAATTTGTACGCCTTAGTTGTTTTTTTAACATTCTCGAGGTCATTGCTACCTTAACAACGCTACATCGACAACGGTTTTTGCATGAATATGAGTGGTATCGAATAATGGTACTGCTGTATCCTGCTGGTTTATCAGTAAAGGGATTTCCGTGCAACCGAGAATAATTCCCTCGGCACCTTCTTCGACAAGTTGATTTATCACGTTTACATAGACATTTTTCGAAGAAGCTTTAAAATCCCCTTTACATAACTCATCAAAAATGATCGTATGAATGGCCTCTCTTTCTGCTTCATTTGGTATTATTACTTCTATGCCTTGCTGTTCTAATAGATTTCTATAAAAAGGTTGTTCCATCGTAAACTTAGTTCCAAGTAAGCCTACCTTAGTTACGTTTTGCTTGTTTATTTCCTTTCCTACAGCATCTACGATATGTATTACTGGAATTGTGCATGCATCCTGAATATCGTCAGCCATTAAATGCATCGTATTTGTACAAATAACGAGTAGCTCTGCCCCACCATGTTCTAAACATTTGGCAGCTTTGATCATTTTTTCTGTTGCCTTCTCCCATTCTCCTTGTCTTTGTAATGCTGCTATGTCTTCAAAGTCAAATGAGTAAATTAAACATTTTGCTGAATGTAATCCCCCTAACCTATCTTGAACGTAACGATTAATATACGAATAGTACACACTCGTTGATTCCCAACTTAATCCTCCAATTAATCCAATCGTTTTCAAGTAAATCCCCTCCTCTTATTTACTAACACGATAGCATGATATACTGGTCTTATACAGAGCCAAAAATAATGATTTTTTATAGTACCAGATGTTTTAAAAGGAGGGAATTTCTTTGTGGTTTCAAGTCGATAAGTCTAGAAGTAAAACATTGACACAACAGGTATACGAAAAATTAATCAATTTTATCTTAGAGGGAAAAATCAATACCAATGAAAAATTACCTTCCTCTAGAGAACTAGCAAATTCTTTGGGCGTTTCTCGAAACGTCATTCTAGAGGTGTATGCTCAGCTAGTGTCCGAAGGGTATCTAACGGTAGTTCCAAGATCGGGGACATTTGTTGCACCAGGTTCTATGATCCATAAAATGAACTACCCATCTACACGTATAGAGAAACAAGAACCTCAAAAAAACTACCAGGATATCATTGACTTTAGGGCTGCAACACCCGCAATGGACCACTTCCCTCGAAAAGTCTGGGGAAGACTCGCCAAAGATGTATGTTATGAAGCTACCGATTCCATTTTCGGCTACCAATCTTCAGAAGGTCTATTAGAACTAAGAGAAGAATTATCAAAATACCTACATAGAAATAGAGGCGTTCAAAGTAGTCCTGACCAGATAATTATTACCTCAGGTGCGACACAAGCCCTCTCTTTAATTACAAAACTATTAACTTCAAATGGGGAATATGTTGCGATTGAAGATCCAATCACTGATGAAATGAGAACTATTTTTTCCTATAATGGTGCTTCGATTTTCCCGGTGCCAGTAGATGACAAAGGAATAATACCTGAACAGCTTTCACAGGAAAGTCCACCTGGGTTTATTTTTGTTCTGCCATCACATCAATTTCCTTTAGGCGGTACATTGACGGTTCAACGAAGAATTGCTTTGATTGAATACGCAAGAACTTTCAACTGTTACATTGTAGAGGATGATTACGATAGTGAGTTTACATATGAAGGAACACCTGTGCACTCTGTGCAAGGTCTTGACCCCGAAAAAGTAATTTATGTAGGAACATTCAGTAAGATTTTGTCTCCGACGTTAAGGATTGGCTATGTGGTTTTACCAAATCGTTTAGTAGAGCCTTTTAAAAAACTAAAATGGTATACAGATCGCCATCACTCTTCGTTGGATCAGTTAGTACTAACTAAGTTCATGAAGGATGGATTTTTAGACCGCCACGTTCGGAAAATGAAAAGAATTTACAAGCAAAGAAGAGATACGCTTGTGACTAGTCTCTCCACTCATTTTCCAGATTGCAAGATTCTAGGACAAGCCGCAGGGATGCACTTAGTTGTAGAGTTTCATTCAATTCACTTTACTAAGAAACTCATCAGCTGGCTTCATACGGAAAAGCGCGTAAAGATTTATTCTGTGGATCAGTACTCAATTTTAAAAGGAACACACCTAACGAAAATCGTTATGGGCTACGGAAGTTTACCTCCTGAAAAAATTGAAGAAGGCGTCATTAGACTTAAAGATGGAATTGAGCTGTACTTGAAGGGCGGAAGTAATAAGAGTATGGAGCATTAAACGATGTAAGGTCCAGCCGAATTATTATGTAACTAAGGATCAAAACGGCTCGTTCTAGAGCTAACTCTTAGAACTCCGTAATCTCATTTAGATCTTACATAAACAATTTGTCCTAATCTATGGCCAATAACGTAACAAGATACACTTTACTTCCACGTTTTTCTTAAGTTCTAAAGAGGCATTAAGATCCTTCTTACTTTCCTCATTCTCCTATTTTATGGATAATTACGGCATTAAGATCTTTCTTACTTCCCTCATTCTCCTAATTTATGGTTAATTAGGGCATTAAGATCTTTCTTACTTCCCTCATTCTCCTATTTTATGGTTAATAAGGGCGTTAAGATCTTTCTTACTTCCCCTATTCTCCTAATTTATGGTTAATTAGGGCATTAAGATCTTTCTTACTTCCCTTATTCTCCTAATTTATGGATAATTAGGGCATTAAGATCTTTCTTACTTCCCTCATTCTCCTATTTTATGGTTAATAAGGGCGTTAAGATCTTTCTTACTTCCCTCATTCTCCTAATTTATGGTTAATTAGGGCATTAAGATCTTTCTTACTTCCCTCATTCTCCTAATTTATGGATAATTAGGGCATTAAGATCTTTCTTACTTCCCTCATTCTCCTATTTTATGGATAATTACGGCATTAAGATCTTTCTTACTTCCCCTATTCTCCTATTTTATGGATAATCAGGGCATTAAGATCTTTCTTACTTCATTCATCTCTCCAAATACCTTAAAAAATACTAGAAAAACTACGTAATTCCATCCAAACTAACAACAAAACACTTCTCACCAAATTTAAAAGGAGCAACCCAAATCTCTTGGTTGCTCCTTCCTTTAAAATGTACACCTTAGATGGATCTTCTTCCCTAATTGTCCACGAACGGTGTCTGACACCTCACCTCTACACCACTGCTTTTTTGTGGGAGTTATGCAGCTTCCAGTAGTGGCCTTGCTGTGCGATGAGTTCGTCATGGGTTCCTCGTTCGATAATTCTTCCTTTGTCAATAAAGAAGATGTTTGTTGCCTTTTGGATAGTCGATAGTCTATGTGCAATGATAAATGATGTTCTTCCGGCTAGTAGTGTTTCTAACCCTTTTTGTAAGGCTAGTTCCGTCTCGGTATCTATTGAAGATGTGGCTTCGTCTAGAATGAGTATTCGTGGGTCGGCTAGTAGCACTCTGGCAAAGGAGATTAACTGTCTTTGTCCCGTTGATAGCCTCGTTCCTCGTTCGTTCACTTCTGTAAGATAGCCCTCTTCCATTCGACTAATAAATTGATGGGCTTGAACGGCTTTGGCTGCTTCAATGACTTCTTCATCAGTGGCATCAAGTCTGCCGTAGCGAATATTATCCATAATCGTACCAGAAAAAATAAATGGATCTTGCAGCATGATCCCCATTTGTTTTCGAAGCGACGGGATCGTCACGGTTCTAATATCAATATCATCAATCTTTACTTGGCCGCTATTTACATCATAAAAGCGACTAATCAAATTGACGATCGTTGTTTTTCCAGAGCCAGTGGCTCCTACAAGAGCGATTGTATCTCCAGGATTGGCCACAAATTGAATGTGATCGAGGGTCTTCTCTTCTCTCTCATAACCAAACGTAACATTGTCAAACTCCACTTTTCCTTTAATGACTGGAAGTGTCTTGGCATTAGGAGCATCTGTCAGTGTTGGCTTTTCATCAATGGTTTCAAAAATTCGTTCCAAGTAGGCCATCGCATTAATAATCGCATTATAAAAGTTTCCGATGTTGGCAAGCGGCATCCAAAACATCCACATGTAACCGACAAAGGCAACTAAAGACCCTACGGTCACTCCATCTCCAATCGCCGAAATACCAACAACATAAATGAACGACACTGATAAAACGGAGATATTTTCAATTGACGGCCATAGTAAAAATTGAATTCTCACAGCTTTCATCCATGAAGTACGGTAGTTGCCCGATACCTCGTTAAAAATTTTGGCATTTTCTTGTTCGCGAGCAAATGCTTGTGTCACTTTGATCCCATTTATACTCTCATGAATATATGCATTCATGTTTGATTGCTTGTTACTGAGATTCTGCCAGGCTCGACGTTGGGCATTTTTAATTAAAAAGACAATCAAAGCCAAAATCGGAAACCCGACCATCGCCATCAACGTTAACTTGACGTCAATCATCAGCATGAAACCGACAATGACTAGAATGCTAAACAGGTCAGTGATCAGGTTAATGACACCATTTGATAACAGATCACTTAAGGAGTTCACATAGTTAACAACCCGAACGAGAATTTTTCCGTGCGGTCGACTGTCATAATAGGAAAAATCAAGTTTTTGTAACTTCGTAAATAAGTCCTTGCGAATATGTTGAATGACACTTTGACCGATTCTTGACATAATTCGAATACGGTATTTTAAACAAATACCTGTTATGATGATCGCAACTAAGTAAATCCCGGCAAGCATGGCAAGGCCGCCAGTGTCTCCATTAGGAATTTTCTCATCGATAGCAATTTTAATTAAGAAAGGACCGATTAAGTTGGCGACACTTGCAAGTAGCATCAAACAGACTGTCAAAATCATTAGTTTCTTATAAGGCTTCAGGTACCCTACCAATCTTTTAAAATGAGCTAACTGAAAGGGAGCTTCTAATTCTTCATCCACATCAAATTTGTTACGTGCCACTGATCATCACTTCCTCACTTTGCTGCATTCCATCAAAATCACCATACTGATTTTTATACACGTTATAATAGAAGTTCTTTTTCATCAGCAACTCCTCATGCTTCCCTCTTTCAATAATTCTTCCATTTTCCATCACCAAAATTAAATCGGCATCTTTGATTGAGGAAATTCGATGGGCAATAATAAAACAGGTTTTGTTTTGATTAAAAACTTTTAAGGTTTGCTGAATCGTATGTTCTGTTTCCATATCCACACTAGAGGTTGTGTCATCTAATATTAGGATGGCTGGATCTTTCAATAAAGCGCGCGCTAAGGCGATCCTTTGTTTTTGCCCGCCAGAAAGTCCTACACCTCTCTCACCGATAATGGTGTCGTACCCATCTGGTAACTCCATAATAAAGTTGTGAGCTTCAGCCATTTTCGCTGCCGCTTGAATTTCTTCTATGGTTGCATCTGGCACTCCGTAAGCAATATTCCCCTCGATCGTATCTGAAAATAGGAAAATATCCTGCATCACTATGGCCGTATTTTCACGTAGCTTTTGAACATCCCATTCCTTAACATTGGTGTTTGAGACCAACACTTCACCCTGATCGACATCATAAAAACGACATAGAAGATTGATTAATGTCGACTTCCCAGATCCAGTCGGTCCGATCAGAGCAATGGTTTGCCCCGGCTCTGCCGTAAAGGTAATATCGGATAACACTTGCTCATCACCATAGCCAAAACATACATCCTTAAACTCTACCAAGCTAGAACTTGCACTGGTTGCCTTTGGCTGATTAGGAGTCACGATGTGCGATTTTTCTTTTAGTAGCTCTTGGATTTTTTCAGCAGATGCGATAAATCTTTGAACATCATTAATCAGCCATCCTGCCATTCTCATCGGGTTATTCAACGCCCAGATCAGTGAGTTGAATACAACTAATTCACCAATCGTTAAGGAACCGCCAATAACCATCATCCCACCGACTAGAATCATCAGTACAGTGAGAAAACCAGCTAACGTGTCGAGGACAGGTAAGTATTTTTCCCAGATTTTTGCTGAGTTAAGGTTTTTATCCTTAAATGATTGATTTTCGACGGAAAACTTATCGATTTCATAGTCTTCCCGGGCAAATGCTTTTACGACCCGGTTGCCACTAATATTTTCCTGTACCACTGAGTTCAATTTAGCGAACTGTCCGCGGATTTCCGAAAATGTCGGTTTGACATCATAAGATAAACGAAACGCAAAAAAACCAATGATCGGCGTAATAGCCACCAAGGTTAGCGCTAGCGGAGCATGAATATAAAACATAAACGCGACCGCGAATAACAACGTTGTGAAATTTTCAAAAATCATATAAATCGTCCAAGCTGTAAAATGCCTTACTGCCTCCATATCACCTGTCATCCGAGCCATGATGTCTCCCGTTTTCGTTTTATCAAAGAAACGGAAGTCTAAGTGTTGAATTCGGTGATACAGTTTATCACGGATTTTATGAATGACATTTTGTGAGACACTCTCAAACATTAGCTGATAGCTATAACGGATCGCCGATTTAAAGACAGTGACTCCAATCATCAAACCGAGCAAAGGCCATAACAAATCTACTTTACTGCCGTAAATCACTTCATCAACGATTTGCCCAGCAAAATAAGGATTAAGCATGTTTAAAGCAGAAACAAATAGGGCCAACAACAGCCCTAGAAAATATCGAACCTTGAACCTCTTAATGTAACCCCAAATCCACCGTAAACTTTCCACGCTCGCATTCCTCCACCTTTTGTACAAGTTAAGAATAGCTATCTGCTACTCTTCACAGTAGAAGTTCTCATAAGTAACTCTGGTTCGTGATCATTGTGGGATTTTCGAATCAATTTTTCCGTATCACCCTTCCACAATTTCCCTTTTAATAAATAGTAATACCATTATACACTTGTACGTACAATTTAGCACTACTTTTTTGTCACTGTGACAACCCGAATTTTCTCGTTCACTATTGCTTTGTCACTGTGACAACCCGAATTAATTGCTTTGTCACTGTGACGACCCGAATTTCGCTTTGTCACTGTGACAACCCGATTACAACCCGATTAAAGAAATGGAGCAACCAAAATTGTTGATTGCTCCTCTCAAAAAAATGTCCACTCTAAATGGATTTTCTTATTGATTTGTCCACGAAAGGTGTCAGGCACCTGTTCTCGCTCTAGACACCTGTTCTGCCCGTCGATTGTCGGATCACTAACTCTGGCTCATAGATGATTGTTTCAATTTTAGCTTCTGTTCTCTTCGTGGTTCCATCTTGTGCTTTCACTAGCTCAACGATCATTTGAGCTGCAGCTTCGCCCATTTCATTTTTAGGGTGCTTAACGGTAGTCAATTTCACCTCTGAAGCTTGGGCTAAGAAGGAGTCATCATATCCGACGATGGATATATCGTTTGGGACATGTAATTTTTTCTCTCTTATGACATCTAGTAAAAATAACGTTAGCTCATCATTATAACAGACAAGACCCGTTGGACATTCATCATTACTAAGAAGCTTTGTTAATTCCTCGACGGGTTTGGAATGTTTTTCCTCAGAGTTATAAGTGATAATATAATTTGGATTGATAGGGATTTGGTGTTTGCGATGCGCTTTAATATAGCCTTTCATTCGTTTCACACCTTGAATATCGTCTGTTTTAAAGAAACCAACGATCTGTTTATGTCCTAATTCAATTAAATGTTCGGTTTGAATAAACCCACCTTTTTCGTCGTCCATGACCAAACATAATGGTTCGAGTTCATCATAAAAGGCGTTAATCATAATATAAGGAATGTTTAAGCGTTCAAGGTTAAGATAGTAGTTAATATTAGGGTTGGAAAACGCGCTTTTTGTCGGTTCAATGATAATCCCATCAACATTTTGAGTCAAAATATTTTCCAAAATCCGCAATTCGTCTTCGTGATTATTATTTGTACTATACAAACTAACCTGATACCCCTGACTACTTAAGTACGACTCTGCTCCACGAATGATCGAAGGAAAAATGTAGTCGGAAATGTAGGTCGCTACGATCGCGATATTTTTTGTTTTCTTCTCTACTCTAGTATCATCTTTAGTGCGGTCAGCAACAAACGTCCCAGCCCCTTGCTCTCGGTACAGCCAGCCTTCACTCACTAGTTCACCAATGGCTATTCTGACAGTGTGACGGCTAACACCAAATTCCTTCATTAAATCATTTTCCGAACTAATTTTTTGATGTGCTCCAATAGAACCATCAAGTATTTTTGATTTTATATTTTGTTTCACGATGCTATATTTAGTCTCCATACGGTCCCTCGTTTCTAAACCCAATCATCCATTCTCCGTCTTTCTCTATCATAGTGTATTTCGGATTATGAATACAATTATACACTTGTACGTACATTCCTACACTATCAAATATCACTTTTCTACAATTCTCCAAAAAAACATACAGAAAACCGTTATTTTATAGCGAAAATATTATTTTTAAGCCTTGCACTATCAATAAACAAAGTTGTATGATGATTAATAGATATATTAACTTCGAATCGTATTTTGCTAGGGGGTTTAGCAATGGAAATAGATATTTCAACACAATCTCTCCCCGTTTACGAGGCATTAGCAAGTGACGTTCGTTTATCGATCATTCATTTGTTAGCTGAAAAAGAGATGAATATTAAAGAAATCGCGGAAGCGCTTAACCTAAGTAGTGCAATTATGACCATGCATATTAAAAAGCTAGAAAAAGCAGGAATCATTGCAACTACAATGGTACCAGGAAAAGGCGGCACGAAAAAAGTCTGTTCGCTTATTACCGAAAAAATTGAAATTACGTTCCCAGGGAAAAGCGTAAAAGTAGAAAAGACCTTTCATAAAACGATTGTATCTGTCGGTCATTATACCGATTTTGATATCAAGCCTACTTGCGGAATTGCGACTGCTGAAAAAGTAATTGGCATTTTTGATGAACCCCGTTACTTCCTTGATCCTGAGCGAGTAAATGCTAGTATCTTTTGGTTCGGCCAAGGCTTTGTGGAGTATAAGGTACCTAATTACTTAATGAAAGACGAAGAACCAACTGAGTTAGAAATTTCGATGGAGCTTTGCTCTGAGGCCCCTTATGCCAACGACAACTGGCCATCTGATATCTCTTTTTTTCTAAATGGTGTTCGCCTCGGATTTTGGACGAGCCCTGGTGACTTTGGCGGCGGAAAAAAAGGAAAGTATACACCTAATTGGTGGTGGGATGAAATCAACCAATATGGTCTACTCAAAGTATTAAAGATCAACTCGCAAGGAACGTTTATTGACGGTCATCAAATTTCAGAAGTTACCTTAGATCAATTAAATATCTCCCAAAACTTATGGACGTTTCGCTTAGCGGTGGAAGACGACGCACAGCACGTCGGTGGATTAACGTTGTTTGGTTCATCATTTGGAAATTACAATCAAGATATCATTTTTAAGCTTTATTACAACAAGGTACAACAACAATAAATTCAGTAGGCAAGCGATCATCGCTTGCCCTTATTCTCTACCTCTTGCCGACTAGTGTTTTTTTTGTAAGAAAAAATAGGGTTACCTTTTCAGATAACCCTACAACCATTTGGGCTGCCCAGGAAACGGGCAGCTTTTATCTTTTAATAATGTTCGGTAGCTGACGATGCAACCAGAGTGTTTACAAGTTGTCCCGTACTGCAAGGATGGACAATCCATACATATCTCTAGCCGTCTTTCATAAATTTCATCTGATACAGTTCTCGAGTCATCGATCGCATCAATATCAACGATCCCTTCTACAACACTAGGACGGCACCATTTACATTCATTTTTTCTCGTCATACGCTCTTGCCTACTCTACCGTTAAGACAACAACAGACATTGGAGGTAATGTAACTGTCAGCTCGTGATTAGTAACAGTGAAGTTTTCAAAGCTTGCTGGTTTTACATTGTCTGGTTGTTCAAATGTATTATGCTCATTCGTTTTATCAGCAGTTAAAATTCTTCCTGATACTTTCGTTGCTCCACTGCCGAAACCACGAAGGTCGATGTTAATTGAAGACGCTGCTTCATGGTTAATGTTACATAAACTAATATGAATTGTTCCAGACGCATCTTTTGAAGCAGTTGCACTTACAGCTGGAAGCTTTTCGCCGTTTAGCTCATAAGTATCAGAGTTTACCGTAACATCCAACTTCGTAGCATCCTGATGAACTTTAAACATTTCAAATACATGGTACGTTGGTGTTAATAACATCTTTTCACCTTCAGTTAATACCATCGCTTGTAACACGTTTACTGTTTGAGCGATATTCGTCATTTGAACACGGTCATTATGTTTATGGAAAATATGGAAGTGAACGCCGGCAACTAGTGCATCACGAATCGTATTTTGTTGATATAAAAATCCTGGGTTTGTGCCTGGTTCTACATCAAACCATGTGCCCCACTCATCAATAATTAATCCAATTCGCTTCGCCGGATCGTATTTGTCCATAATCGTTGAATGCTTTGTAATTAATTCATCCATATGAAGAGCCTTTTTCATCGTTACAAACCACTCTTCCGCTCGTGGATCTAACGCCGCCCCTTTCCCTAACCAAAAATCTCCTGGAACCGTATAGTAGTGCAAGCTTAATCCATCCATTAACCAGTGTGCTTCTCGCATCAGCACCTCTGTCCAATGGTAATCATCAACGTTTGCTCCACCAGCAATTTTATAAATCTTATTTTTGCCGTAATTTCTTACGTACGTTTGATAGCGTCGATAAAGGTCGGCGTAATACTCAGGACGCATATTTCCTCCGCAACCCCAGTTTTCATTTCCAACACCAAAGTACGTTAGATCCCATGCTTCTTCGCGACCATTTGCTTTTCGCCAATCAGCCATTGGTGACTCACCGTTTAACGTCATGTACTCTACCCATTCGGACATTTCCTGAACAGTTCCACTACCAACATTTCCACAAATATATGGTTCACATTCAAGTAATTCGCAAAGTAACATAAACTCGTGGGTACCAAAATGGTTGTTTTCAATAACGCCACCCCAGTGGGTATTGACCATACGTTTCCTTTGCTCTCTTGGACCTACTCCATCTTTCCAATGATACTCATCTGCAAAACAACCACCTGGCCAACGTAAAACGGGAATGTTAAGATCTTTTAACGCTTGAAGGACATCATTTCTAATTCCGTTCGTATTTGGAATTGTTGAATCTTCCCCTACCCAAATTCCCTCATAAATACATCTACCAAGATGTTCTGCGAAATGTCCATAAATATTTTTGTTTATCGTCCCTTTTTCGACGTCTACATTAACAATAATATGGTTAGTCATAAATCCGCCTCCTAAAAATTATTAGAATTTACGTGCAATATCGTTCCAGCGTAGTTCATTTTGGAATTGCATCACATTTGTTGAGTTATTAATAAATACACACTCAATATCTGTCATTGTTGCCCAATCATATAATTGCTCTGGCGTTACTTTGAAAGAAAATACAGTATGATGCGCTCCACCAGCGTGGATCCAAGCTTCAGCTGCTTCGCTTAATGAAGGTTGAGGCTTCCATAAAACTTTTGCTACTGGCAGTTTTGGCATTTCCTTTACTGGTTTCACTGCGTCCACTTCATTGACAACTAAACGGAAACGATTTCCTAAATCAATAATGGATGCATTTAACGCACGACCCTCGTCTCCATCGAATACCATACGTGCTGGATCTGCTTTCCCGCCAATTCCTAGTGGATGAACTTGAATTTTAGGTCGATTTGCTGCTATTGTTGGACAAACTTCTAACATATGCGAACCTAATACCAATTCGTTTCCTTTTTCAAAATGATATGTGTAATCCTCCATGAATGAAGTCCCTTTTCCACCAGCAATGACTTTCATCATTCGTAATAATGCTGCTGTTTTCCAATCTCCTTCACCACCAAAACCATAGCCTTGCTCCATTAAACGTTGCACTGCTAGACCTGGAAGCTGCTTCATCCCATGAAGATCCTCAAAATTTGTCGTGAATGCTGTAAAGCCACCTTCTTCTAAGAACGATTTTAAACCAAGCTCAATTTTTGCTTGCTCTAAAATTGATTGGCGATACTCAGTAGATGTATGGGCTTGTGGATCAATCTCATACAATTCATTGTAAAGATCATACAGGTCAGAAATTTCTTGTTCTGAGACGTCGTTCATACGCTGAACTAAGTCGCCAATACCAAATCCAGACGTTGACCAGCCGAATTTAATTTGGGCTTCTACTTTGTCCCCTTCAGTTACAGCTACTTCACGCATGTTATCTCCAAAACGAGCAACTTTCAGGTTTTTCCCGTCGGTAACAGCAATGGCCGTTCTCATCCATTCTTCGGTACGTTCTTTCACTTTTGGATCTTGCCAGTGACCTACAATCACTTTACGAGCAATTTTCATACGTGCACCAATGAAGCCATATTCACGATCACCGTGTGCGGATTGATTTAAATTCATAAAGTCCATATCAATTTGATCCCACGGAATGTCTCGGTTAAATTGAGTATGAAGATGTAGTAATGGCTTCTTTAATTCTAGCAACCCAGCAATCCACATTTTTGCAGGTGAAAATGTATGCATCCACGTAACAACGCCAGCACAACTTTCATCTGAATTCGCTTCAATACAAAGTCTACGAATCGCATCTGGAGTCGTTAACACCGGTTTTAACACAAGTTCATACGAAATCGCTTCATCTTGATTTAAACCCTCGACGATTTGACGAGAATGATTTTCCACTTGTTGGATCGTCTCAGGTCCGTATAAGTGCTGACTACCTGTGACAAACCAAAATTGATATTGCTTTGTTTTTAACATAAGAGATCCTCCTAATATATAAAATTTAGTTTTGTTCTTTAATCGCCTTTAAACGCTTCATGACATCATTTTCGCCTCGACCGAAATAGTCATGTAATCTTGAATATTCCTGATATAATTTCTCATAAACTGCCACGTTTTCTGGGATTGGTTTAAATGATCCTTCTCTCACGCGTCCCATTTTCTTCGCAGCTTCTGTGATCGTGTCATACCCACCTTTTTCACTTCCAGCAGCAACAGCGCCAAACATTGCTGCACCAAGGGCTGGTGTTTGCTTAGAGGCAGCTACTTTAATTTCACGATTTGTTACATCGGCATAAATTTGCATTAACAAATTATTTTTTTGCGGTAATCCTCCGCACGCATATAATTCGTCAACAGCAACGCCATTGTCTTGGAAAGCATCGACGATTTTTCGTGTTCCAAAAGCAGTTGCTTCTAGTAAAGCACGATAAATTTCTTCCGGTTTTGTCAACAACGTGCAACCAATCAATAATCCAGTTAAATCTGTATCTACTAAAACAGAACGATTTCCGTTCCACCAATCTAGAGCTAATAACCCTGTTTGACCTGGTTTGTATTGCGCCGCTTTTTGTTCTAGTAAAACGTGAACGTTGACACCCTTTTGCTCAGCTTCTTCCTTAATATAAGCTGGTACCGCTTGATCTACATACCATGCAAAGATATCTCCAACCGCTGATTGCCCTGCTTCATAGCCTAAGTACCCAGGAATAATTCCGTCTTCAACAACCCCGCACATACCTTCGACTTTCTTTTCTTCTGTTCCAAGCAGCATATGACAAATCGATGTACCCATAGCCATCACTAGTTTTCCTGGTGTCACTACTCCAACACCCGGTACTGCCGCATGTGCGTCAACATTCCCAACCGCAACCGCTGTACCAGGGTTTAACCCCATCAACGTTGCCATTTCCTCTGTTAACTCACCAGCTTTTGTTCCAAGAGGTGAAATTCCCCCACGTAATTTTGTTTCTGTCAAATCTTCTAGTCTTGGATCAAGAGCTTTAAAAAATTCTTTTGACGGATAGCCATCTTGTTTATGCCAAATGGACTTATAGCCAGCCGTACAACTATTTCTTGTCATGGTTCCAGTCAGTTTAAATACAACCCAGTCAGTAGCCTCTAAGAAACGGTCTGTTATTTGATAGATTTCTTCATCCTCATTTAAGATTTGCCAAATTTTTGCAATCATCCACTCAGATGAGATCTTCCCACCATATCTCGGGAGAAAATCTTCGCCTCTTTTTTCAGCAATCTCATTTAAAAGGTTTGCTTCATCTTGTGCGGCATGGTGTTTCCAAAGCTTAAGCCAACTATGTGGGCGCTCTTTTAATTCTGGTTTTAGACACAGTGGTTCGCCTGATTGATCAATCGGTAGCATCGTGCAAGCAGTAAAATCAATACCAAGCCCGATAACATCTTTTGGGTCAACTCCCGACTCTTTCATAACCGCTGGTACCGAAGTAGTTAACACCTCAATATAATCTAAAGGATGCTGCAGTGCCCATTCATGGTCTAGTTTTACTCCTGATTCAGGCAGCTTTTCATCAATAACTCCGTGGCGATATTCGGTTACGTGATCAGCAATTTCCGCACCATTTGATAAGTCAACAAGAACGGCACGTCCTGACCCCGTTCCATAGTCGACACCAATCGTATACTTTTTCGTCATGTTCATGTTCCCTTCTTCTCGTTATTTTTGTCCGTAATAGGCATTTGCACCGTGCTTACGTAAGAAATGACGGTCCAATAAATGTTGATCCATAGGAGGAGTTTCTGGGTTAAGCGCTAACGTATTTAAGCCCATTTTAGCAATTTCCTCTAAGACTACCGCATTATGAACGGCATTATGAGGATCTTTCCCCCAAATGAAAGGGGCATGCGAGTGAACAAGAACCCCAGGAACTTGCATCGGATCTTTGTTTAAACTGTTAAACGTTTCAACAATGACATTTCCTGTTTCAAGCTCATACGCACCATTTATTTCTTCTGCTGTCATTTCTCTCGTACAAGGAATATCTCCATAGAAGTAATCTGCATGAGTGGTACCAAAGGCAGGTAGTGACCTCCCAGATTGAGCCCAACTTGTCGCACAAGTCGAATGTGTATGGACAATTCCACCAATCGTAGGAAATGCCTTATATAGAACTAGATGTGTCGCTGTATCTGAAGAAGGTTTTAAATCTCCTTCAACAACATTTCCATCTAAGTCTACAACGACCATGTCTCTACTTCGCATCTCAAAATACTCGACACCACTAGGTTTAATGACGACCAGACCTTTTTCCCGATCAATCCCACTCACGTTTCCCCATGTGAATGTTACAAGTCCATGCTTCGGTAGTGCAAGATTCGCTTTGAAAACGGTTTCTTTTAACTGTTCTAACATATAGCAGCTTACCCCTTCCTATCGTTTGTTCTATTCAATACACCCATTATATACTTGTACGTACAATTTTTCACTATATATTTTTGGATTTTCATAAATAAATGGAGAAAACGCCTTAAAATAGCCAAATATGTACGTACAAATATTTCTGAATTAAAGAAGGAAGTCGATAATACCTACCTCCTCCTCTAGCATTAACGTCGATGTTTAGTTTTTACGGACGTATTCATTATAAAAATAGAGCAGTGTAAACCTATTTCTTAGATGATGGGCTTCACGATAGCTTTCCTCAACAAGCTCCTGTTCAATCCCTAATTCAGCAGGAACTGTCGCTCCGCCTACTTTGTTTATTAGTTGTTGTAAGTGATTAGCATCAGGAATGCTTTCAATCCACTTCAAAATGTCAGGTAGATTTTCAGTTATTTTTTGGAAAACATCATTTACTTTATCGTGATTTTCAAACGTCGTGATTGCACGCTTGACGCTCGTACGATAAAGTTCTGCGACCAATTGACAAGAAACCGCTACCTTTGCGCCATGTAGAACTTGAGGTCTTTTTGTTTGCAGAAAATTCATCTCCCAATAATGAGATAAATGATGTTCAGCACCAGATGCTGGATACGATTGACCAATGAGCAACATCGCTCTCCCCGATTCGATCAATCCTTGCATCAGAATTTTCATGGCCGATGGATCCGCAGCTGCAATTCCGTCAACATTCTCAACACAAGCATCTAAGGCATCTTTCGTAATCTGATAGACCACTGGACAAAACGGATCTCCACCCATTAAATGACTAAACTGCCAATCTACCAACGAAGTGTATTTTCCCAACATATCGCCAAATCCAGCAGCAATCATTTTTCTAGGGGCCTTGGTAATGATATCTAAGTCAGCAAAAACAGCGATCGGAGCTTGTGCTTGATATGTTGTTTTCACCCCTTTGACAACTAACGGTGCCCCCATTGAATTAAAACCGTCAACAGAAGGAGCTGTAGGTACGGAAACAAACGGTTTTTCCATTTTATAACTAACGATTCTAACAATGTCATGGATCGTTCCTGAACCAACCGCTACCAATGCTTCAATATCTTTTTCAACCGATAATAAAAGTTGGACAATTGCTCTCTCATCTGCCACTACATCACCTACTTCATTCGGTTCGATAAAGCAAACTTTCGCAGTGACATTCGTATTCTCTAACAATTTCACAATAAACTGACCTGCTGCTTCATATGTATTGCTATCAACAACGATAAGAATTTTACTCATTGACTTGTGCTCTAGAAACGGGCTGATCTCTTGGATAGCTCCTTCATTGATGACGATCTTTTCAACTACTTCTTCATGATGCTTGGTGCCACATGGACACGACACTGGCTGGGTGGTTACTTCTTCTACCATCCTTTTCACTCCTCCATTCAGTTAATTCTCTTTCCTACCTCTACTACATTAATACGTTTATTTAATATTAACAAATTAATAAATAAGTTTCTATTTTATTCGTGAACATATGTGAAATATTTAAGAAAACGCTTTAAAAATAACTTTCTATTAAATAATAAAAATGTTAATATGTTATTAAATATATTATAAATAGAACATGATACATAGCTTAATCATCATATTTTCAAAGGAGGATTTTCCTATGAAGCATAAACGTGTTGCTCCAACACCTCCGATGGGCTGGAATAGTTGGGATTGTTATGGAGCAAGTGTTACAGAAGATGAAGTCAAAGGAAATGCAGATTATATCGCCAAAAACTTAAAGCAATACGGCTGGGAATATGTCGTTGTTGACATTCAATGGTATGAACCAACGGCTAACTCTTCTCACTACCACCCATTTACCCCTTTAACGATGGATCAATATTCTCGGTTACTGCCTTCTGAAAATCGTTTTCCATCAGCCAAGGGCGGCCAAGGGTTCAAGCCTTTAGGGGATTATCTTCATCAGCTTGGCTTAAAGTTTGGAATTCATATCATGAGAGGGATCCCACGACAAGCCGTTCATCATCAAACTGCGATTTTAGGAACTGATAAAACGGCAAAAGATATTGCCCATCCAAATTCAATTTGTCCATGGAATACCGATATGTATGGGGTTGATGCTACGAAGGAAGGTGCCAAGGAATACTACAACTCTCTTTTTCAGCTTTATGCGAGTTGGGGTGTCGATTTCGTAAAGGTCGACGATATCGCCGCTTCTAGACTTTATGATACCCACTTACAAGAAATTGAGCTTATTAGAAATGCCATTCGTCAATGCGGCAGAGAGATGGTCTTAAGTTTATCGCCTGGTCCTGCACCACTTGAGTATGCCGAACATTTTAAGGCAAACGCAAACATGTGGAGAATGACCGATGACTTTTGGGATGACTGGAATCTTCTATACCAAATGTTTGAGCGATGTGAAAAATGGGAAAAGCACGTCGAACCAGGGCTTTGGCCAGATTGTGATATGCTCCCGCTCGGACATTTAGGAATACGTTCTGTCGATGGACCAGGCGGTGATCGCTGGACACGGTTTACGAAAGACGAACAACTGACAATGATGACACTGTGGAGCATCTTCCGCTCGCCGCTTATGTTTGGTGGGGAACTTCGTGATAACGACGAATGGACGTTATCGTTACTCACAAACGAAGAAGTTCTAGCCGTGAATCAAACGAGTCATAGTAATCGATTAGTGTATCGTAACGGAGACAAACTCGTATGGACGGCACGTGGACGACAGGATGAAACATATCTAGCATTTTTTAATTTAAGTGATGCGTCAGAAACTGTACATGCATCGTTATCTCAAGTAGGTTTATTTAGTCAAAAGCAAGCTCGAGACCTCTGGACAAAAGAGGATTTAGGTGTTGTACAGGATCATATGGAGTTTTTACTTCCTCCACATGGGTCTAAACTAATCAAAATCTATTAAACTTTATCAATAGTCATGGAGGACTATTATGATTTTAGATATCTCGACGAATTCTCTTCCTGTTTATGAAGCTCTTGCTAGTGAAGTAAGGCTTTCAATGATTAAACATTTAACGCTTCAACCGATGAATGTACGAGAGCTAGCAAACGCTGTTGGCTTAAGTAGTGCGATCATGACCATGCACATTAAGAAACTTGAAAAAAGCGGCATTATTCGTACAGAAATGATCCCAGGCAAAGCAGGAATTCAAAAACTATGTATTTTAAATGTTGATCGATTAGAAGTGAATTTCCCGCTCAACGAAGGAATTACGAATGAATATCATCAAACCGAATTGTCGGTAGGTCATTATACAGACTTTCTAGTAGAGCCTACTTGTGGATTAGCTACTGTCGAAAATATTGTAGGCGAGTTTGATGAGCCACGCTATCTTTTGGCACCAGAACGAGTCAATGCGAAAATTCTCTGGTTTAGCAAAGGCTATATTGAGTATAAGGTTCCAAATTTTTTACTGTCTAGCCAAAATCCGAAAGAACTAGAAATATCAATGGAAATCTCGTCGGAAGCACCGTTTACAAATGAAAACTGGCCATCTGATATTACGTTTTTCCTTAACAATGTTCATTTAGGAACCTGGACTAGTCCTGGAGATTACGGAGATCGCCTCGGTAAATATACTCCCGAGTGGTGGCCAAAAGTTGTCAATCAGTATGGTCTTTTAAAATTCATTCGTGTTACCAAAAACGGAACGTTCATTGACGGTAACAAAATCTCTGACACTACGATCGATGAGGTTTTTATTCGCGAGAAACAATGGACATTTCGGATTGCAGTCCTTGATGAAGCCGAACACATTGGTGGTGTAACCATTTTTGGGACTGGATTTGGCAACTATAATCAAGATATTCTTTTCCGATTGTTCTATACGAAAGATGTGTAAGAACGAGAGGCTGACTCAGGTTGAAGTCGGCCTCTTTTTTATGAGTGCATAGCTGATTTTGCTGGTGGGGTAATTTTTAGAGGACATACGTTCCGTTATTTTTGTGTTTTTAGCCTTTTTTGAATTTTTGCGGACACAGGATCTCTTATTCTAGTAAAAACACTGGTTTTTTCATGATTTTTTTGCAAATAACGGATCCTGTGTCCTCCAAATTTGAAATAAGGCCTTTTTCGGCCAAATAACGGAACGTGTGTCCGCGAAATCTCTACCTTCCTTCCCTTCGCACCGCCTCCCATCCCCAGCCACTCGCTCCAATAAAAATAGGGTGCCCGAGCAACACCGGCACCCCAAGAATACTAATTTAGATACTTACTAGCTTCGAGTCACGAACAGGCACTCCGAAAACTGGCATTCCGTCTTGATCCCAGAAGATTTGTTGCGCTCTCGTGTGACGATTTGGATCATATAGAGGATCGCCAACAATCTCCTTGTAGTTTCTTGCATGGTAAATCAGGATATCCTCAGTGCCGTCCTCTGACACAGTGAAGCTATTATGCCCAGGTCCATACTGCCCTGTTTCCTCGCTTGTTTTAAAAACTGTTTCAGGAAGCTTCGTCCAGGAGTTAACATCTAGTAAGTCACTATTCTCATCTGCAACGAGTAGCCCCATACAATAATGATGATTGGTAGCACTTGCTGAAAATGTCATAAATATTTTCCCATTCTTCTTTAATACGGCTGGACCTTCATTGACTAAGAAACCAATTTTTTCCCAATCGTATTCAGGTTTTGTCAGCATGATTGGTTCTCCTTTGATCGTCCAAGGATTTTCCATTTTCGCGATATAAAGATTAGAATTCCCGATGATGCTAGGGTCTTTTTGCGGCCAAACCAAATATCTAACCCCTCTATGTTCGAATGTCGTCGCATCTAAAGAGAAACTCTCCCATTGGGTTTTTATTTGGCCTTTTTCAATCCAATTTCCTTCCAACGGATTTTCAGCATCTGTTTCTAAAACGAACATTCGGTGATCAAATAGTCCTTCATTTGTTTCCGCTGTTCTAGCTGCAGCGAAATAGATATACCATTTTCCATCAATAAAATGGAGTTCAGGAGCCCAAATGTTTGCACTCATTGGACCTTTATCATACTTACGCCAAACAGTTACTGCACTAGCTTCTCCTAATCCTTGAATGGTCTTTGATCTGCGAAGCTCGATTCGATCGTATTCAGGTACAGATGCGGTAAAATAGTAATATCCATCTACGTGCTTATAAACCCACGGATCTGCTCTTTGCTCTACAATTGGATTATTGAAATGTTGTTGAGTACTCATGTATGTTTGCTCCCTTTTATTGTAAATTTATATATTATTAAGTTAGTATATTTGTTAACTATAAGGGTAAAAAAAATCGTTACACTGCTATTCTATTTTTTTACCCATGATACAAGTTCCTGTTGTATCTATTCCTGTAAACACAACCGTTTCGCAATCACGCTCCCAATCCCACGCCTTGAACATGATTAACTCGATTGTTTTAGCAGCTGTACATATATCCATCACATAAATCGTATTTTCACCAATCTTCTTCCAATGATATTCTTGGTTGTTGAGTAAGAGTATATTTCCGTCCAGAAACTCCACTGGAAAAGCTTGATTGACTCCATCTACATGTCGATCAAATTTCATCGCTTCCCACGATCCGAGCATCTGGCTTTCGTTAATTGCTTCTACTTTTTCACCTGCATAGCGCTCTGGTGAAAGTAACGGCCAACCGTCCTCTGTCCATAAGATGCGTCGCACATGTAAACAAAACGTATCTTGTTTGTCTAATAGTCTAGCATGGTGAACAATAAAATAGGCGCCATTCTCTTCAAGAATTGAGTTATGGCCAGGCGCCATCCAGCCACTTCCATCACTAAATTGATAACCAGCTAGTAGCTTCGTTCCAATTTCATCGGAAGGTCGATAGTCGATATCGCTTAAATCGTTGCCCTGAAAATCTAGAAAAGGACCTGTAACTTCTTTTGAACGCCCTACTCTAATATGGTAATTTGAAAAAAGAGAATCATAGGAAACGAATAAGTAATACATGTCAAACTCAGGATTGTAAATCATATAAGGACCTTCAACTGCTCCTTGTTTCGTTTCATGCTCCCGTCTCGCGATACAAACACCTTCACCATACTCCATCAATTTACCTGTGGCATGATCTAGTTTTGCAGCGTAAATGCCACCGAAAAAAGAACCATAGACTAAATAACGATTTCCATCTCGGTCGGTAATAAGATTTGGGTCGATCGCATTTGGTTGATCTTTTTTAGAGGTTTTAAAAACTTCCCCCTGGTCCTGCCATGGCCCATCCATTGAGTCGCTAGTGGCAACACCTATAAACGATTGGTTCGTACCAAACTGTGATGCGCAGTAATACAAGTAATACGTATCATCCCATTTCACAACTTCAGGTGCCCACAACCCTCTCGCGCCAGTCCACTCGTACGCTTCCTCAGGTACTCCGTCAAGGGCATGACCAACCCATTCCCAATCAATTAGATTTTTTGATTTACGTATTTGTGCTCCAGACTTCAACTCGCTTGTTAAACGACTTGTTTTTGTATCGGTTGATAAAATGTAATACGTGTCACCATCTCGAAAAATCGAAGGGTCATGTGAGTTATAAATCGACCATTCAGACACATCTGGATGTAACGATCGCTCATGTTCCTTTAAATAACTAGGTGGCTTTGTTAAGCTAGGCATAGTATCATCACTCCTTAGGATCAATGAAAACAATTGACACCTTTTAAATAACAAAAATGTTTATCTTTAAATATATTTATTAACTATACTAAGTATATTCAGTGATGTTGTAGCTGTCAATTGATAGTTGTATGATTTTTTCTACTCATTTTTCTGGTATTACTGTTACAGAAAAACGTTTGCTGGCTGTGACATCTCCCTTTATAATCGTTGCTGATAGCGTCACGGTAACCGGCTCAGAGCCAACAAGTGGCCTAGTCACAACTCCTGTTGTTGAAACAACACCTTCGTTTGAACTTTCCCAACTAATGGCTGTACCTCTTGTTCCTTCTCTCGGAAGTGACAAATCAGCGACGACTCTTTCTGTATTTCCAATGGTTAAATCTGACTTGACAGCTTCAACAATTTCCTTGTCGGTTCTATCGGGTAGCTTGCTGCCCCACAGAGTAACACCTTCACTCGACATGGCTGTAAAAGTGAGCACAAACTGCTTGAGCATCGGATCCCATTGCCTGACAAAAACGCCACGATAGATTTTGTCCTTGATTATTAGTTCCAGATCGTAATCACCGGTTAACTCCCAAGTACCAGTTACATCACCAGAAATTGAATGATCGGCATGCAAGTGTATCGATTGAGAGTTTTTTATTAAAGCGGAATTGTCCTTACCATGAATAATAAATTGATAGTCACCGATTACCTCGTTTTCAGCGACTTTCTCTAAGTTTTCACCAGCATAGCGGTACGGTCCGACAACTGGCCAGTGATCCTTATTCATAAACATCTGATGAACGCGAACCTCGTGCTTCTCCCCTGCTAATGGAAATCTCGTGTGAAACACTAAAAATCGCTTCCCGCTTTCAGCATCGTGATAATACGAGTTATGACCTGGCGAAACATAGCCATAACCTATTCCTGTGGCAGAGTCACCTATTTTTCTTTCAAATAAGAAGTTGCCCATCAGTTTAATACCAAGTGGTGCATGATCTCGGTTGCCCAACAGAACTGCATTTTGCCCAGCAGCGTCTACGTAAGGCCCTTCAGGTTCTGTCGACCTAAAAAGTCTCATGTTATATCCTCCATCAGCCCCGAGCCAACCGTACGTGACAAACAGATAATAATAGTTCGTTTCCATATCATAAACTACATATGGTCCTTCACCTGATTTCCCGTAACCTCCTGAGATTTTTGTCCCAAAATAACGGTCAATGACTCTGCCATCCTCCGTTGTCCCGTCCTTCCCTGGATATAGAGCCCTACCTGTTGCCTTATCAATTTCAACTATAAAAATACCACCCGACCAAGAACCATATGTCATCCACAGCTTTCCAGCTTGATCAAAAAATAAATTGGCATCAATCGCATTTGGAAACTGTTGATTGTTATAGCCACCATCGTGGTTAAACCAACTAGGTCTCGTCGCTTCCAATATGCCATCTTCTATTAATTGTTTGATGTTGGTATTAGTCCAATGTTTATTAATTGAACTATCGTGATCAAAGGCCTCATTCTCAGTAAATCCAGAATAAACAATTGTGTCTACATAGTGATAAGGACCCTCGATCGTTTGAGAAACTGCAAACCCAATGGCAGAACGAATATAAGTAGAAGAAGCACTATAGTACATCATGAAAGCACCGTTCGTTCCATCATCATTGAGATAAGCTTCGTTCCAGATGATTTCTGGTGCCCAAACTGAAAAACTACCTTTGCTATCAGAGTCATTATGACCGGCCCAAGCAAAAGACTCAGCAAGATTTGAAACTAAATCCCCGTACAATTTATTGTTCGGTGTCGTGTAGCCGTTTGTAAATCGAGTCCACGTTTTCAGGTCCTTCGATTTAGCTGCCTCCACATGAGATCCAAAGACATAAAAAGTATCTTCTACTTTGATGATTGAAGGGTCATGGACAGCTACGTTTTGATAAGAAGGCTGATCTTCCTCTCGAACCTGCTCTTGTTCTGTGTGAGTTTCGGTTGGAACACTTTCGTTTTTAACAGCCAAAAAAGCAGAAATACCAATAGCTAAGACTATAAGTAAGAAATAAACTATATTCCTTTTAGACATTCTTTTCATCATCCTTCACTACCTTACCGGATGCTGGTTTACGATTTTTACTCCGTAAACTCCACCAGCAATCGTTCCTTCCCAAGAAGCAAACTTGACTTCGACATTTTGTTTTCCTTCGGTCAGTGACCGCGGAATTTCGTAACAAATATCAAACGTAGCATCTTCCGGCGGATGACTTTCTAGCTTTTGCTTGGCAATCACTGTCCCATCAATGAGAATATTAAACTCACGTTCATAGGTTTTTCCGTCCACAACAATGGCCTGGTCTCCACCAAAATAGGTAACTAGTAAGTACATTTGTTCAACTGGCTCAACCCTCATTTGATAACTGAAATAGCCTTCGTCACGGCAATCTCGCCACCCTCGTTGAACAATCGTTAAATACCCTGAATGGGAATGTTGCTTTTGAATCTGATGCTCTACTTCTGGTTGTTGCTCATTTGGTTGAACCTCATCAACAGTAATCGCTCTGATTTGCTCTAACTCTTGAAGTTCTCTATTCACAAACGTTTGATAGGTTTCTTCATCAAATATGTTCCAATATAACGTATAGCGTTGGTGGTGCAACTCGTAAAATGGGATTAGGGTAACGTTCACATTCCCCGGCTGACCGATCGGATCTGTCTCGAAAGTCAGTGGCGCCCCACTCACCGGCTTAACCCAATCATCTAGATGTTCTTTATCCGCTACGAGGCTTGGTACCTCGATTAATGGATAGTTATTTAGTTTTAAATGATCATCTAAAATATCCGTTTCAGGAAAATTAGCTGTTCCTAATGCTCCCGCTAAGACAATTGGACCGTACATAATTCCAACCTTATTGTTGTCATCCTTTGCAGTGTACGCATGTAGGCCCATTGGCAGCGTTATTTCCACTTGATCACCTCGCTGCCAATGTCTACTTATTGTGAGATAGGCATTCTTTGTACCGATATATTCCTGATCTCCGTTAACAATGGCTACCACATCTCCGGTTACCCAATACGGTACGCGAATATGTAAATTTAGAGTTTCGCCTTCCGACTCTTCAAAGACAAGGGTCGTCTTGTTTGTATTTGGGAAATCCGTATGCTGCTCGATCTTCATTTTTTTACCCGAAATCGTAAGTTCTGACGGGATAAATAGATTTACAAACAAATCTTGATCTTTTTGATGGTAAATCGCTCTAGAATAACGGGCGGGGTTTTCCATACCAGTACCCGTACAACACCAAAACGAATCATCACGAGAACAATAGACTTTAAAATGGCCTGGTTGCGATGAAACGAAGTACGTTTTCATACCCGAATCCGGATCTTGAGAGGCGAGGATGTGGTTATATAACGCTCGCTCATAGTAATCCATATATTCTACATCTTGATTCCACTGAAATAAGTGCTCTGTCAGCTTTAACATGTTGTACGTATTACACGTTTCTGTCGTTTGAACGCCTAGTTTTTCACTATTAACCGGTCCAAAGTGTTCATTAATACTGTTGCCACCAATGATGTATGAACGATTTCTTGTGACTTCATTCCAGAAAAAAATGGCCATGTCTTTAAATCTTTGATCGCCTGTGATTTCATAAAGCTTCGCCGCACCGATCACTTTAGGTATTTGTGTATTGGCATGCTTCCCTTCAAGCTCATCTCTGCCCTCGGCTAACGGGGCAAGGATCGCTTGGTGGCAGAAGCGAATCGCTAAATCTAAATAGTCTTGATTACCTGTAATCGTATATAAATCGGCCATCGCCTCGTTCATCCCACCGTGCTCACAAATCAACATTTTTTGAAATTGAGCATCCGAAAGTTGATCCGTGCCTTTTTTTGCCCAATTGGCTAACTTAATCACAACTTCTAACGCTTTTTTATCACCTAGGAGTTGGTAGACATCAATGAGTCCAGCAAAAATTTTATGGATACTGTACCATGGAACCCACTGACCAGCGAGACTAAAGTGCTCGACCTCAAACTCACCTGAAAATACCTGATCAAAACATCTTCTCGGAAAGCCACTTACATAGCCCTCCTCATCAATACTTTGAAGATACTCAAGTTCATTGATTGCATAATCTAACTTTTTCTTTAACTCCAGATCATTGGTTTCTACGTACATCTGAGCCGTTGCTGATAACCAATGCCCAATCGAATGACCACTAATACCGGTCGATTCCCACCCACCATAGCGAGGTTTTTTAGGTGGGTTCGATACAGCTTCATAACACGGTGCCACAAGTCGATCTACATCAAGATACAGCAAATATTCTTGACCCTTATCCTGTGAAACTTTGAAAATTCCATCTAGAAGTCTAACCTTCAACGATATGCACTCCTTTAGCTATTGTTTAGATCCCCAAATCGAAATTCCCTCATGAGATAGTGCACTAAAAGTCATCACATAGCTTTTTGTCGACTCATCCCACTGTTGAAGAAATACTCCTTCGTAGACCTTCCCATCAAAATTCAATTCCGCAATGTAATCACCTTTTAGCGACCATGCTCCGCTTATATCTCCTGAAATTGTTTGATCTTTGTTTAATGTCACGAAAACGGAATTTTTCATTTCTGCCGAAATATCTTTTCCATGATTTATTACTTGATAGTCACCAACAATCATCTCAGCTGAAACGTTCGAAATCGTTTCACCGGCGTAGCGATGTGGCGTAACGACCGGCCAGCCATGACTATTCATAAACATCTGATGAACCCTAATTTCATGTTGTTCTCCTCTTCTCGGAAACCGAGTATGGAAAATTAAAAATGATTGCCCAGTTTCTTCGTCATAATAAGCTGAATTATGACCAGGGGAAACGTAGCCATATCTTCTGGCTGGTCCATCCTTATATCTCTTAATAAATTCAAAATTGCCCATTAATTTCACACCAAAAGGTTGTATCGTTACATCATCAAATAGCGGTTTACTAGGATTCGCTTTCACATTACCCATCTCATTTCCCTCTGAATCCATATACGGGCCATCGGGATTTTCCGAACGAACGACACGAATGTTATAGCCACCTACGGCATCAAGTCCTCCAAATGACAAATACATATAATAATAGTTTGTCTCTGGATGATAGAGAATATAGGCACCCTCAATTCGACTGTGATTGCCCCCTATTAACCTTTTTCCATAACCTTGATCAGGTAATGGAAATCCTGTTTTCAAGTCTAGTTGTAAAATAAAAATACCACCTGAATATGAACCATAGACCATCCATAACTTGCCTTCTTCATCAAAAGACGTATGAGGATCGACAACGTTAGGATGAACTCTTGGATCATAGATTTGACCCGTTTCACTTGGCTGACCCCACATCCCTGATTTCAAAAATATCCCTAAATCTTGATATGGACCTTCTACATGATCAGCCACAGCTACTCCTAAGGCCGACCTAGGTGAACTTCCTTCGCAAGCATTATAGTACATGTAAAAACGGCCATCCTCTAACTGAACAACGTCTGGAGCCCAAAGCGTTTTTGTTTCTGCCCATTCAAACGTTTCGGCTAATTGCTCAAACACATTAGGAATTAGCGGATTGTTTTCATTTACGCTTGTGGAAATTTGTTCCCAATTACGTAAATCAGTTGATTTAGCAGCGGCTAAATGGGAACCAAATACATAAAATGTGTCATCTACTTTGATCACTGAAGGATCATGGACAGATGCTTCGCTGAATGTTGGCATTTCTTCCTCCTTTATTGTTGGTTGACCAATAGAAGTCGGCTCTTTTAAAGAACCTTTTGGATCATAAAGCAGGAAAAAGACGATTCCAAACAAAACAACGAAACTACTCATGAAGATGATTATTTTCTTAGCGTTCATTTGATCTCCTCTCTCCTAGTTGACGTCTTCTATGAAAGACTGCAATGCTCACCACCACAATAGCTAAACCAGTAATGAAATACATGCTAGCAATACCTTTTTCTTTATCGGTTGCTTCTACTCTAGTTAAAAACTCATTTGCTAGATTTCCCTCTTTCGTTACAATCTGAAAAGTTGCAAGCTTTTTTTCTTCGTCAGACTCTATTTCGCCAATTCGAACTGTATTTGTCTCATGATGAAAGAGATACAGTTCTTCTTGTTTATACGATTGAAAAGAGATTCCTTCACCATTCTCAAGACCTCTTACTAGTTTAAAAGTAGCGGCTTCCGAAAAACTTTTTGTCCCGTCATGTTTGGCTAAGGAAATAAATTCTCCGCCATATCTCAAATAGTAGCCAGGCTTGTTTTCTGCTTGGAAGGAAATGTATTCTTCACTTTCATTGGCTAATCCAGGAACGATATGCCATTGAAAATCATAGGAATCGTCTTGATACGAGCTTAACCGTATGGCTCCTCGCAAATGACGGATAGCTAGTTCAGGATGAGAACTAGGCTTGATCGCATAACTTTCAAAAGCCAATCCAGAAGCAGTAGGTGTAACTTTTTGTATCGTTCCATCTTCATTGTAGGAGAGTTTGTCGATGGAAGTAGATCGTCGAAAATTCCCGCCACCAGGTAAAGCACCGGTGTGATAGATCAAATACCACTCGTCTTTAAATTCAATAATGGCTTGATGACTAGTTTCGCTATCGTCCATGCGATCTAGTAATAATCCTCGGTATTGCCAAGGTCCTGTTGGGCTGTGACTCGTTGCATATGCTGTCACCTCAGGAAAATTCATCGCAAACGATAAGTAATACGTATCTTTGTATTTGTGTAAGTATGGTGCCTCAGTAAATGTCCCAGGCATATTTTCAATCGTCAGTTGATGAATTTCCCCGTCAAGCTCAATCATATTATCTTTTAATTTTGCATAATAAAGATGCGTATTTCCCCAATAAAGATACGCTTGCCCATCATCATCGATAAACACAGTCGGGTCGATATTGTCCCATGTTTCCTTTGGGTTCATAAACGTTGGTGCTTCTGTCATATCACTACGGACTAATGGTGCTCCTATTGCATCCTTGAAACCAACAGCTGGATGATCAGAAACAGCAACCCCGATTGCAAAGCCATTTTTCTCAGGATCTGCGTCCTGATTTAACACAGTTACATACCAGTAGAATTTGCCATCTCGCTCAATAGCTTGAGCTGCCCACGCCGTATCTCCCCTTGCCCAGGAAAATTCAGTTCTTGGCAGATTGCCCTCTAGTTCCCACGTGATCATGTCACGAGACGAATAGACATTCCACTCCTTCAACACGTAAAAGTGATGATTTTGTCCTGGGTAACCAGCTTGATCACGGCCCACATACATGTAAACTTTATCATCATGTACCAAGGCCGCAGGGTCCGCACTAAATCTGTCTTTGATAACCGGGTTGCCCGCATAGATACTCGTTGGGAATAAGGAAAGAAAAAACAGGATAGAAACCACATATAATTTCTTCATACAATCAATCCTCCAAACAAAAAAATAATTGAGATACACTCAATTATTTTTTTGTCCTTTTCTATCAATCCGTAATGATTATTTTTTCTTTAAACGAATCACATTCCAAGAGGCTTTTGACAAATTCGCTTCAATAATGCCGTTGTTTAGTGAAGATACCCCATTTGAATGTGGTTGAACCGTTTGAGCCTCTAGCGTGTTTACCGCTTTAAGGTCATCATGTTCTAAAACAATATGCTCAAGGATTTCATATCCTTCAAAACTTCTTACATCACAAGTTAGTGGAAGTGCTTCTTCTAAATGACGATTGACCGCAAAGATTGTCACCTCTGAATTTTCTTCATTGTAAACAGCTGCAGTATCTAGATACGGTACGTCTGTAAATTCTTTACTATCATATTTCGGTGAAGAAACAACAGGTTGCAAGGCTACGCCACGACCAAAGGCTGACACATGTGCATATGGATAAAAAATTGTTTGTTTCCAAGCTTTACCACCTTTTTGTGTCATAATTGGCGCAATAACGTTGACTAGCTGAGCCATACACGCAATTTTTACGCGATCAGAGTGGCGTAAAAACGTCATCAACATTGAGCCAACGAGCAATGCATCTTCAAAATTATACACATCTTCTAATTGAGGTGGCGCGATTGTCCAAGGTTCAATTTTCTGGTCCTGACCGTTTGAGTGATACCAAACGTTCCACTCGTCAAAGCTGAGGTTAATCGTTTTTTTACTACGTTTTTTCGCTTTAACATAATCACAAGTAGAAATGATCGTTTTAATAAAGTGTTCCATATCCATTGATTTTGCTAGATAACTAGCCGTATCATTGCTTCTATTGCCGTAGTATTGATGTAGAGAAATATAATCAATCGCATCATACGTATGCTCAAGTGTCGTTGCTTCATATTGCGGGAATGTTGGCATCCCTGTATTCGAGCTTCCACAAGCAACTAATTCAATTGTTGGGTCTACTAATCTCATTGCTTTCGCCGTTTCTAGCGCCAATCTACCATACTCTTCGGCAGTTTTATGGCCGATTTGCCAAGGGCCATCCATTTCATTTCCTAAGCACCAAGTTTTTATCTTATGCGGCTTCTCATACCCATGTTTTTTGCGAAGGTCACTATAATAGGTCCCACCTGGGTGGTTACAATACTCAATGAAATTTCGCGCTTCGTCGATTCCACGAGTTCCTAGATTCACAGCCATCATCACTTGTGAATTTACTAGATTTGCCCAATCAACAAATTCATTCGTTCCGATCTCGTTGGTTTCGATCGTTCTCCAAGCTAATTCTAGTCTTCTTGGTCTAAGTTCTTTTGGGCCAACGCCATCTTCCCAATTATACGCTGAAACCATATTCCCCCCAGGGTATCGGACGATTGGTACATTTAACTGTTTGACTAGCTCGATAACATCTTTACGGAAGCCGTGTTGATCAGCTTCTGGGTGGTCTGGTTCATAGACACCTCCATAAACGGCGCGCCCTAAATGCTCAATAAAAGAACCGTAAATTCGCTCATCTATTTCTGAAATTCGGAAGTCCTTATCAACGATCATTTTTGCTTTTGGTAATGAACTCATCAAATTCACTCTCCAACCTTTATGTATTTTACTAGATTTATCATACTAGGCTGATTTGTACGCCAGCCTAGTATGAAGTTTCATTACTTTTACATGCAATCGGCTTTTATAAATCAGTTGTAGATCCTGGCCTGTTATTACCAGAACAATTCTTGGATTGCCTCATCACGATATCGGTTAATCATATCCGTTAAATTTTGGGCAATATCATGGGCATTTACGGCTCCCTGAATGATTGCTTCCTCAACATTTCCATATTCTCCACCGAAGTAGACCTCATCCAAGAATGTTTGGAAGCCTGGTTGTGCTGCACCACCTAGAGGTACAGGTTCTTTTGCACGATCTAAGAAATCACTTACGTATTTTGATTGTGGTAATAGCTTCTTAATTCCATTCCAAATTTCCTCATCTTCAATTAACGGCAGACCGCCTTCTGGGAATGTGAATACCAACGAACCATCATCATTCTTTAATGTTTCATTTGCTTCTAGTTTTGCTAACCAACCCTCTTTGCCCCAACCGAAGAATTTTAATAGTTCATATGCTTCACGTGGATGCTTCGTTGCTGATGAAAGTGCACCAAAATCAGTAAATGAAGGTTTATGTTGTGAACTTGCATTGTCACCTCTAGGAACTACATAAGGAACCCATTTAATCCCTTTGTCTACAAATTCCGGTTGAGAAAACAATCCGTTTGTCCACCAAGCATCTAATTGCATCGCGACACGACCAGTACTTGCTGCCCATAATAAACGATCTCCAAATGCTGCTTCCGCTTCATCTGTATCAAAGAATGGAACATGAACACCGCTTCTTACAAATTGTCCGTGTTGAGAAATTGCATCTGCCCAATCCTTTGTTAAGTCATACTTTTCGCCATCCCAACCAAATTCACCTAATGCATCTTGCTTTACAATTGGCGCCATCGTTAATAATTGTGTAAATGTGTTGTAACCAAAAATCCCTTGCTCAGGTACTGTCATTTCTTGCATTAATTCAATCATTTCACTATACGTCCAATCAGGTGAAGGCATTGGTACGTTTAATTTGTCAAATAAATTCTCATCTAAAAACACTGTAAATGGTAAGTATTGTGATGGAGCTGCAAGTTTTCGTTCACCATCAAAGTACCCTTGAATTTTCATGGTAGATAAAATCTGATCACTTTCAGGATCATTCTCAAAATACTCCGTCATATCCCCTAACCAGCCGTTACGGATAGGAACATCAACATTTCCTAAGTACCAATAAACATCTGGCAAATCACCTACACTTGCTAAGTTCGTTAAGTGATCATTCCAACCGTCAAATTCAAGGTTTACAAGTTCAACAGTAATATTTGGGTATTTTTCCATGAATTTATCAGCTAAGTACTGATTCATCAGAGGATTTGCCCATGAAGCGTAAGTAAGTGTAATATTCTCTGTTGTCATTGGCTCCAGGCCTACTTCTTCTTGCTTTTGCTCGGTTTGATTATCCTTTGCACCATCAGAAGCCTTTCCTCCTGGATCAACATTCGTTGAATCCTTAGAAGAACAACCAACAGCGACTAAAAGAATGAATAGTGTCGTTAACATAATACGTACTAAAGACTTCCTAACCATTTCATTTCCCCCACTTCATTTTTTTTAGTTATATTACGGTGACTATTCACCAGCAATACCGGTACGATCAACACTTTCCACAAAGTACCTTTGAAGAAAAAAGTATATAATCAACAAAGGTAAAATACTGATAAACGTTCCTGCCATTTTAATCCCTTCATTTATCCGATTAGGGCTGTTTTCTGTAACCGGATACATTGCCTCATACGTTCGCTCAAATTGTTGGAGCTGCAACAAGATCGTTGTTAATTCATTAGACCTGCTTGTAAGATATAACGTTGTGAGATACGTTTCATTCCAGTACCACACGAAAGAGAATAAAAAGGCAATGATAAAGGCGGGTACCGCCATTGGAATAGCAATTCGAAAGAAACATGTAAATTGGTTTGCTCCATCAACTTCAGCAGCCTCGTATAAGGATTGAGGGGTTTGCTTAAAAAATTGATAGAATATGAGAATAAAAATCGTACTGTTCAATCCTTGCCCAAATGCTGCCGGCACAATAAACGCATTGAGTGACCCTGTTAATTCTAAGTTGCTAAACAAGCGGTATGTTGGCATCATCAAGATTTGTGGTGGAACAATAAAACTAAAAATCATTAGCGCGAAAAATAGTTTTTTAAAGCGGAAGTTATATCTCGCAAAGCCATACCCTACGATAGACGCTACGGCTACTTGGAAAATCGTCGGGACTGTGGCAATTAATAAACTTCCCATTAACGATTCCTTAATGTTCATGACCGAGTAGGCTTTTGAATAGTTGTCAGTATAAAGCGCCGAAGGGATCCAGTTCACTGACGAATCTAGTAAATCTTCTAGAGATTGCATACTGGTAATAAACATATAAAGCATCGGATATAAATACACAAAACCAATACATAATAACAGGGTATATATCGTAAATTTCAATATGAACCCTCTGCGATCATTAAATCCGAATAAAAAGCGAAACAGTTTAGCTTTGGTAATCCTTACCTTTTCCTTCTTGCTTATGGTATCGCTACGAAGTATCGTATAAAACCCTCGTGTTTTTGGTAATGCCATGGTCCTCTTCCTTTCTACAAAGCTCTTTTAGTTTCTTTTTCCCGGAAGACCAAGAAAATGATCAGAAGCATTATCGAGATAATTACCGCATACATCCATGCCATGGCAGATGCGAAACCATATCCCCTAGTGGCTGAGAACATATTCATGTAAATTAGGTTTATAATTGTGTTTTGACTACTGTTAGCTAAGAATACTAGCGTATAGACAAAGTTTATTAAGATAATAGGTTTGATCGAAGGCAATGTGATCTTCCAAAAACATTCCCATCCTGAAGCCCCGTCAATTTTCGCTGCTTCGTATAAGGCAGGGTCAATTTTCTGAAGAACAGCAAGAAAGATAAGGATCTGCACACCCGAATACCATAGAATAATTATAATCTGATTAAACAATTCACCAATGACTTGAGCTAACCACATTGGGAAAAATCCAGTTAACACACTAATAATGACACCTTGATCAACCAGTGGCACTGTTGTCGCTCCCTGGTTGACTAATTGATCAATGACAGGACCACTTGCGACAATTACTGGTAAAAAGAAAATGGTTCGAAACAGACCTTGAAATCTTACTTTTTCATTTAAGAGCATGGCAATAATCAAGGCGAAAACAACAATGACCGGGACCCTTAAAACAATATGAAGGAAAAACTGTAAGAGCTCCTGAATAAAGAACATGTCTTTTAACCAAACATCTAAATAATTATTAAAACCAACATATCGAAACTGTAAGCCAGTAGGGGTAATTCTCATATTGTTCAAACTAAAATAAAAGGATTGCCCTAATGGCCATACAACAAAGACTAGAAATCCAATCAACCAAGGAGAGATAAATAAATACCCATACATACTTTTTCGTTTCATTTTCATCGGCCTTGCACCACCTTATATGACAAAGCTTGAATTGTTTGTCCGGCCACTACCACATCACGGTCCTGATAGTTCACATAAATGGTTGTTCCATTATCATAGTCTACGGTTGTAATCCCATTTGACCGTTCGTAATTAGCAATGACTGAATCTTTGGTTGCCTCATGGATTTCTTTTAGCTCAAAGTAATATTGTTCAATCACTTCCTCGTAACGCTCATATTTTGAGCTATAAATAGATGAAGAATTTGTATTTAACAATGCTGCTGGATCTTCGTGTGTAAGTAAGAATGAAGGATGAATCCCTTGTTCTACAAGTTTCAAGAAAAATTCCACTTGGTTTGCTTGAAAGTTTACGTACTCCGAATACATCGGGATAATCCCTTTTAATGTCAGAGCAATGAATGGAATATCCTCATCCGTAAAAACGTAGCCAGATGAACTTGCCGGAAGATCGACCATCGCTTTTGTATATTTCCATAAATAAGAGAATGGTTGCTCTAACAATAAACTGAACTGATCGTAAGAATTTGCGATAGCCGTTTCATAGTAGCCCTTTGTCGAAATTCGATCGTATTCACGATTACTTTCACTGTAGGAAAATAATTGATTTGATATTCCGGCAATGAGAAGATTGTCGACACCACGGTTTAGATAATGTTTCTGCATGTTCTCTAGGGAATCTACACTTGATTTCGGATGAAGATAATGAAACGATCTGTACACTTTGCCGTAAACGTCCTCACTATACTGTCTCTTATTTAATTTCCTCATTACCTTTAAAGTCGGACTTTTACTCTCCTCTAAGTTAATTCTTAGAGCATCGTGATACAAAAACAAATCAATGTTTTGTTCCTTACTTTTAGCAAGTAACTCTAGTAAACTAAGATCATCGTTTAACTGCCGTTCTGGCTTAAACGAACGAATCGGCAACCCACCATAATAGCCTTTATTTTGCCAACCTTTATAAATAGAAAGAATTTGGTCTATACCTTTACTCTGTAGCTCATCAAAGATCTCGCTTGCCTGACCAAAAGTTGTCATTGGTACCTTTTTCTTCTTTATCAAGCCATTTTCTACATCAGCACCGAACATATCAACTCTTACTTTAAAGTCGTCTTGTTGCTTTGTGACTAATTGATGATCTACTAAGTAATTACGATACCTTTCTGCCAATCCAAAATAAGTAGCCTTTTCTTGCGATAAGAATTCATATCGAACTCTTATAGTAAAATCATTCATATTTCGTTGACGAACAACCATGGTTCCAGACTGCTGACTAGTTGGCTGATTGTATACTTGACGATAAATGAATTTAGATGTTACCCAGTTGTACGGAAGAATAGCCCCACTTGGATACGCCTCAATTTTTGCGCTATATTGCCCTTCTTCAATAATTCCTAAAAATCCAATATCGGTATCTGTATGAACCATTCCAAAAACGGGAGCGAGAATTTTTTCAGGATTGTTAAAGGGGTTCATCCCATTAAATAACGATAATACAAAGGCATCATCAATCCCGACATTATTGCCATAAACCATTTCCGAATACGGTTGTCGGAACTTTCCATCGTTGTCTTTTAGATGAATTAATGCACCTGAACCATCCGGGATAAACATGTAACCCTCACGTTCTCCCAATTTCGAATAGCCTAAGAACGGGTAGACATAAAATCCCGAGACTTTATAGCGGTCGTTATTTTCTTCGATCTTCTCTTTTGGGATTTCAGCAACAATGCCTGTATCTGTTAAGCTGACATCTAATTCAAAGGAAATTTCCAGTTCTGGATAAGTAACCTTTGCACGAAAACCGTTGTCTTTGTAAGTAACTTCTTTGGTAGGATTTTGCGAATACATATCTGCCCGATACGTAACAATGTTTGTTCCTACTAAGTACTCCATAACAATCGATGATTTCATAAAATTTGTCCAAGCTTCATTACTTTGCACAGGTTTCTCGATCGTTGAGTACATCACTGCCCCTGTGTTTTTATCTCTGATTACGATCGAAAGATTTTCTTCTTTTACATACATTTCAATGGTTTCATTCTCAGTTACGTATTTATGACCATCAATGGCCGTTTGCTTTGAAGTGATTGTACTGACTCGATTTTCTAAACCATCATCCTCTAAACCTATTTGTTCTGGTTCTGGTTCAGGTGCTGGAGCTGGTTGATCCTCAGTTTTTTCTTCTTTTGAGGAATCGGTAGGCTCCGGTACAGATGGAGTGTTCGGAACATTCACTGAGATCTCTGAGTCTTCACTCATAAAAACAAACGTGAATAAGCTAGCAACAATAGCAATAAAAAGTACTAGTTTCACCACTGTTTTTGTTTTAGCGATTCTCAAGTCGATACACCCCCTCGTTAAAGATAGAAATGAAGAATGAAAGCATTTGCGTAATAAGGACATAGACGATAAAGATTGACAAAACACCAATTAACATCGTAAACAACGTTAAAAGTATAATCTTTATTGTTTCTTTTACTGTGTAATCATTTATTTCCTTAATCATGATAAAGATCAAAATAGCTACCCATGAATAAATGAAAAAGTTTGCAAAGTTTAATAGGTAGATTTCGTTATACGTTAAGATGTTACTGAAAAAAATGACAAACGGCTTTATAATGAAATAAGGTGCAAACGAGTAGATAAACCCACTAAAAATATGTTGAAATTTCCCTTCTCCATCATTAATTGTACAAACTAAATAGTTTGAAACGATGACCAATAAGAAAGCTCCAAAGACAAAAGCGAAATCTGAACCTATCGCAAATACCCCATCTTCTACTACTCTGAAAATAAACCCAGAGTAATACTTTTCTAAGACAAAAAGAATGAAGAAGAAAAAGAGCAGTATAAATGAAGAAAGATAACTCGTTTTGTTTTCATACTTCATACTATAAAAGCTATCAATCGGACGACGAATAAAGTTTTTAAGAAATAATAGATCATAGAGTAACTTTAAATTGTATCTCTCATTCAGTTTAGTTTTAAATGTAAACCAATAACGGCGTTTATGCTCAATCCGAGTTAACACTTTTTTTGCGATGACGAACCCAAGTAGTATGAAAAGGAACGTAATAATGTTTTCTCGCATCCAGATGTTGCGGTTTTCCCAAAAGGCATCAGAGTAACCTGCCTTGTACTTAGCTGCGCGATAAGAAGCTAAAGCGTCCTGATATTGCTCTTCTTTAAAATAGGCTTCACCTAATCCTAGGTTGGCAAAATCGAACAAACTGTTTAGACGAATTACCTCCTTCCAAGGTTCTTTACTCTCGGTATAATCACCATTTTGATAAAGTGCTAAAGCATTGTGAACCAAGGTTGCAAACTCAGTTGGCTGGAATTTTTGAATTTGTCTTTTTTCAGGATCTAGCGCGTAGATATGATCATGTTCGTCAAGTGCAATCGCTGAAATCTTGTTAAAAAGTCCAACCCGCTGACGACCATCATCTCTCCCACCGAAAACAAAGAGTAGATTTCCTTCGCTCGTATATTCATAAATAAATCCGTTTTCACCTGAGACAAAAATATTGTCTAGTGAACCTATATCTATTGAGGAAGGGAACGGATCATAGACGTTCATATCGATGATATTTAGCCCCGCCATATTTAATTTTTTGATCGATCTTATTCGTTCACCGTGAGTTACGGTATAAACGAGACCGCGTTTATCAATATTCAGATTATGGGCATTAGGCGGAACCATACTTATCATCTTGCTTAACTGTTCATCCGAAAAAATCGCTTTTCGAAACACAGTTAACGGCGTAACAACTGTTCGGTTAGGTGAAAAGTAGCCGATAAATTGTCCGCTATTGGCATTTATCTGAATAATTCCATTCGAATTTCCCCTAGAAATGATATAGATATTATCGCGACGATCGACAGCTACCTTTTCTGGAACAAACGTTGACGTTTTTCCGAATAAAATACTGTCGGGCTTACCGAATTCAGCAAGCAACTCTCCTTCTAAGGTAAAAACAAAAACTTTTGCGGCAACTTCATCTGCCACGTATAACTTATCATCTTCTGCGATAAAGATACCGTTTGGTCTTTGTAATACTCCTTCACCAATGATCCTGATTAGTTCACCATTTTTATCCCCGACTAAAATTCGTTTGTTTCCAGTATCAGAGACATATAACAATCCTCGTTTATCAATTTTCAAATCGGAAGCCTGACGGAACTGTTCATCTCCAAATTTAATGATTGTATTCGCTACCGTATAAGCAGTCTGGGTTTCCACATAGTTTCCATACCCATCTTCCGTAAAGGTTTTATAAGCGGTATTAGCAAAACTATGATTCGGATAGATAAACAAAAAGATTAATATATAAATGAAGAGTTTAATATATTGATACTTTTTATGCATTTTCACACCTACTTTAACCCAGAATGCGACATCGTATTCATAACCATACTTTGTAAAATAATAAAAAGAATTAAATTTGGAACAAACATAATCAATGATGCTACAGCGGCCATCCCTTGACCAACGACGACGTTAGTGTTGGCAACTAATGTGTTCATAAAGAATGCTAGCGTTCTCATATTCTCACTCGTCGTAAATAAAACCGAGGTTTCAATATTGTTCCAAACTAATTGGAACGCCAAGATCGCAGCTGTTGCGATTGCAGGCTTTATTAATGGCAAAATGATTTTCAGATAAATCTTAAATTCACTGGCCCCATCAATAATCGCCGCTTCAATGAGCGAGTCAGGGATTTGATCAATAAATTGTTTTAATAAAAACAATCCAACGGGCATTGCTAGTAACGGCAAGATGTGGGCAAAAAATGTATCTTCTATTCCTAAAATCGTCACGGTTAAAAACCTTGGAATGATCACTGCGATTGGTACGAACATTAGCGCAGCGTTATTAATTTCAAATATTGCTTTTTTTCCTTTAAAGTTCTTTTTCGAGAGTACATAACCAGCCATCGTAGAAATTAATACCGACAAAAATACGACGGAAAATGTGACAACTAAACTGTTAAACACGTATCTACTCATCGGTATCCCAGACGCATTCGCTAGTTCAAATAGATTTGTAAAGTTATCAAATGTCGGTTTGTAAACGAAAAATCTTGGTGGGAACGCATATAACTCATCAAGTGGTTTAAAGGCATGATTAAAAATAAAAACAATTGGTAAAAGCATAAACACCGCAAATGGAAGTAAGAAAAGATAAAACTTTAATTGACTTTTATGGAATTTCTTTGGATTAGCACCGCTTGCTTTCAGAGCCATAACATCTGTCCTTTCCTATGTTTCGCTAAACAGCTTTTTAGAGATGTGTGCGAATACATAAATGATCAATAACAGCACAACTGAGAGCGCTGCAGCATATCCCATTTCAAATCGAATAAATCCGTAGTCTTCAATATGGTTAACAATTAATTGACCGGCGTAGTTTGGGGTAGGGTTAGATCCTGTAAGCTGGACCCCAATAATTCCGGTGGCAAAGGTATTTACAATCGCCATGACAGCTCCAAATAACATTTGCGGTTTCATCGACGGAATTGTAATGTAAATAAGTTCTTGGAACCTATTCTTGATCCCATCAATGGCGCCTGCTTCATAGAGAGTTTCATCAACATTGAGAACACCGGCAAGCATCGCTAAGAAACCAACACCCATACTACTCCACAGGGCAACGACAATCATAATTAATAGAATAAATCTGGTATCTTGCAAAAAAATCAGTGGCTCGGTAATAATCCCCCACCTTATTAAGAGGCTGTTTGCATATCCTGCTTGGTTTCCACTAAAGATGATCGTCCAAACAACCGCCATGGCAACACCAGAAGTCATCGAAGGCGAATAAAAGATAAGCGCCAAAATCATTCGTGGTACTCTTGTTAGCTGCGCCAAACTCCAGGCCAGGAGGAAAGCTAAGATATAACCTCCTGGACCGACAATTACAGCAAATAGTACGGTGTTAGGCAATACATACTGCATAAAGATTTCGTCTTGAGTTAATAGATTTAAATAATTTAAGAAGCCAATAAATTCAGGCCGTTCGATTGTGTTGAAGTTTGTAAACGATAAATAGATCGCCATCACAATTGGAATAATGATAAAAAGTAAAAACAACAGTAAATATGGAAGCAAAAAGAGATACGGAGTCTTATTGATCCTTTTGGCTTTTTGCAAATGTTTTTTAAGCATTGGTGGTTCAGTTTTCATTTCAACTGCCGCCTCGCTCAAATGATCTGCCTTTTGCATAAGTTTGCCCCCTGCTTAATCATTAGTAAATTCCGGATTCGGATATTGTTCAACAACCTCTCCATTTCGAATATATCCAAATTCTTCAAGTTTTCGTAAGGTTTCCCGATTAATACGCTTGCTTGCTAAGTCAATCGCAGTCCTTAAATTTTGACCATCTAAAATAATTGAGTTATAAGCATTACTAATCTCTCTTTCTAACATGTAACTTCCCGGAACCCTCGGAACTTCTGTCAGCCACTCCGTTTGCTCGATAATGACATTTTTGTGAGCGGTAATCCAAGGCAACCCTGCATAAGCTTCCATATTAGCCGTGTTCCAAATATACTCTTCTCCGTAGGTTGTTTGAAGATTATTCCCAAAGGCTATCTGCACTTCTGTACTCGACCACCACTTTAAGAATTCCCATGCTTCATCTCGTTTCGCAGAGTCTTTAAAAATAAGATTACTTTCTGCACCACCTGCAGACCATCTCTCAACTTCTCCATCTGCATTTTCCACTCCAGGCATTAACGCTATATCCCAAGAGTTCGCGATTTCAGGAGCGGCATTCAGAATTAAGTTGTACATGAAGTAATCTGATATCCCAATTGGAAGAGAACCGTCTCTAAATTGCTGATAAAAGCTAGGAACATCATACGGAATGTTGTAAATCGTAAATAATTCCGTTAACTGTCTCATCCCTTCAATTGAGTCGTTCTCGTTTAACGCTGTCCTACCGATGGTCTCATGATAGAAACGACCACCGTTTTGGTAAATAATCGGCATGGTCCCTGCAAATATTTTTAAGCCTGCCATCCCTGCTGTCGGATAAAAGAAATTCATTCCTCTGCGCTGCAACTCAGGTAAATATGTTCTAACTTGGTCAATCGTATCTGGTACTGGTAGCCCTAGAGAGTCTAAAATATCCTTGCGGTAAAACAGGACCCAGAAATTCATCGTATCTGGTAATGCATAAATTCCTTCCTTCACTGTTGCCGGTACATGTAGCCCTTCTGGAAATCTAGTTTTTACTTCATTAAAATCTTCAAATTCAGTTAAATCCTGCAAAGCACCCCTAATCGCAATTTCAAAAGGAAGTGCATAGTTAACACCGACTGCTACATCCGGTGCTTTATTTGCTGCATTGGCTAAAATTAGTTTGTTTTGATCAGGCATAATCGATAAATCGACTTTAATTCCTGTTTGAGGTGTAAATTGCTCATCAATTAGTTGTTGAATGATTTCAATATACTGCCTTGGTCGATTTACCCATACTTGAAGGTGATCTGGATTAATATTATCTACAGCATAATCCTGACTACCAAAAGATTTCACTAAACGTTCAAGCTTTGCATATTGCTTGTAGAAAAAACCTTTGCGCTGTGGGATATCTTTTTGATTTTGATAGAAATAAAATTGGTTGATCGCTAAACCGTTGTTATTAATGTCTTGAATTAAATTCCCTAAATAAGCTGTAACAGAGTTAGTCCCTGTGGCTAATTCATTTTTTCTAACTAACAATTTATCAATCTCATCAGCTAGACTTCTGATTTGTTTTTCGGCAATTTTTAACGAAGTAAACGCTCCCAATTCATTGACAGTCGGATTAAAAACTCTCAGATCCTCATATAGTTCATTCATTTCATCGGCCCACACAAATAACTGCTCGGTCACACCTGGAATAAATTCCTCAACGTTAATATCTCTATGGCGATCTACATTTGGACCTGCTAAGTTTGTCATTTCCAATGACAAGGATTGAATTTCATTAATAAGACGTTCTACTGATTCAATCGTTGGCTTTAGATAGTCTAGGCTTATTGCTAAACCAATCGTATGTTGTCCAGCTTCGAGAAAAATCGGAATGTTTTCCTTAGTTTCAAGATCTTGTATTGTCATATTCGTAAACTTGGATGTGTAATCGAATGGATAATTCTTGAATTCCTGAAAAGGGATCTCTTGATTAATCAAAATATTAACAAAGACCGGAAAGTCAGCTTTGGCATTTTGACGATAATCAAAACCTAAATAATAGTATCCCGGCTCGCTGACCATGAATTCATATTCGACAAGGTGGCCCGGTCGTTTAAAGGCTTGGTTATCTAGATAATTCAACACTCGTTTATCCGTTCGGTAAGGAGTTAGATCTACACTAAACAAAGCACCAGCACGGATCGATGAGTCATTTCTGTTAGCGATGTCTTGACCTTGAATGGCGATAAAGTTATTTCCACTCACTGCTGCTTTTTCATAGTTTGGTAGTTCAGTTGGTTTCGACAACTTTAATGAACGAATGACTAGATTACCTTCTATTGATTTAAACGAAATCTCGTTTTGGCCTTTCTCTAAAAAAATCTTAAATGGTTCACTTGAGCGGTAGCTTGCATCACTAATATATTTATCCTGCCATTCGATGACTTTCATTGGTTGTGGTACGATTTCATTTCCGTACTTATCTTGCGGATTTACATCAGGGGATTTCCATTTACTTTCAAAAACTAAATTTCGTAGTTCATAAAAAGGAAATTGATCGTTTAACTTCATTTCGATTTGAGTAGGTAATACATTTTGATCATCAATGATGTAGGACAACCCTAAATGGTAATACGCACTTTCAGGTGCATCTATTTGCAGGGTGACGTCTTCATTCTGGTTAATCCGTATTACTTTTTTGCCATCATAACTATCAAGGCGTGATGGATCAGTAACAATTCCTTCTATATGATCTAGTAGCACATCTGCACCACTATACACCTTTTTGTTTTCATCTAGATATGTACTATACTTTTCTTGTAAAATTGAGGTAGTATTTGTTAGATTTAAACGATTTTTGGCTGTCTCTTGATTACTAGAACTTTCTACCTTTAGATAAGGCGGAATTTGCGCGACTATTAATATAAGGATAATAGCAATGAATGTTATTTTTTTAACCTTTATGTAAATCAAAAAGATCCCCCCGACCATTCATTAATAAAAACATTAACGTTTATTTGTCGAAATCACCAAACAATTAAACTATATGTTAACTATATAATGCGAAGAAAACGCTGTCAACAGCTTTTTCACATATATTTTGAACATTGTTCTTAATTGATTAACATTATTGTTAAATACAATTATATTAACCTTTTTATTCGTATATTAGTTATTCGGGGCGTCACTGTGACAACGAACGAATTTTTTTCGGGTTGTCACTGTGACAACGAACGAAACCACCTAGCCATGATTGGCTAGGTGGTCAGGTTCTCTTATTCATATTTACATCCGCGTTAGTCAAAGTGAACTTTCGTGGGGTTCTGACACCTTATATTAATTCTTTATCGCCTTTTTCCTATTTAACGGCAGACAGATCTCTACGATCGTTCCTTTGTCAGGTCCGCTGGAAAAATCAATAGTTCCCTTGTGTTCTTGAATAATCTTAATGGTTGTCATTAAACCAAGGCCGGTTCCTTTTTCTTTCGTCGTATAGAAAGGCGTCCCCAAGTTTTCTAAAAACTCTTTAGGGATTCCAACTCCTTGATCAGTGACTTTTATGTTTATTGTGTCATCGTTTATAAGCCTGGCGCTCACTAAGATATTCCCACCATTTGGCATCGCTTCTATCGAATTTTTAATTAAATTTATAAAAACTTGCTTCAGTTGGTTTTCAGCACATCTTATTTTTGGCAATGGTATCATTTCTTTATGGATTTCCACATTATAGATTAATGCTTGTGAGCCTAGTAGGATCAACACATCTTCTATGATTTTCGAAATGTCTTTGTATTTAAAATCTTTTGCTTGAGGTTTAGCTAATACCAACATTTCTCCTGTAATCATTTCAATTCTAGACAGCTCGTCCTCCAAAATATCAAAATAAAACTCGTCAATCCCACTATTGATCTCTTTAATTAATTGTAAAAATCCTTTTATTGAAGTAAGTGGATTTCTAATCTCGTGGGCAATGGAAGCTGCTAACTCTCCGACAGCTCTCAATTTTTTAGTTTGCAGGAACATTTCTTCTGCCCTCTTAACCGTTCTAATATCTTTGGCAATCCCATAAACTCCGACAATTTTGTCTTCTAGGGTGATAGGAAGATTTGTTACCTTAATATCAATAATTTCTCCATTCTGATGGAGTGCTTTTGTTTCATAGTTTTGAGTTTCACCTTGTGCTGCTTTAGAGAAAAACCGCTTAACTCGCTCTAAATCATCAGCAAAAACCATTTCTTCAAAGGACATTTGAAGAAGCTCATCTTTACTATAACCAAACATTTTTTCCATTGTTGGATTAACGCTTATGTAATTTCCATTTAAATCAAAAGAATAAACCGCATCAACATTATTATGAAAAAGTGATTTATAATGTTCATCGAGTTCTTTTGTTTGACGTCTTCGTTCAGTAATATCTTGAAAATATACAGTTAGGCCCGTCATTGACGGAAAAGTTCTGATATTAAACCACGTATTTAATGGTGGATAATAAATTTCAAAATAGACTGGCTGTTGTTCTCTCATTGCCTTATGGTATTGGACGTAAAACGCATAGTTAACTGCTTCAGGAAACTGCTCCCAGACATTCTTACCGATAACGTCTACTCTTTCAATTTTTAATATTCGACTAGCAGCATCATTACAATATGTAAAATTCCAATCAAGGTCCAAAGAAAATATTCCATCCGTAAATCTTTCAAGGTGCTCAAGATGATCTCCACTATTAACCATTTATTCCTCCAATCCAAACATTGAATTCTATTCCGTTTTGCAAATCATCTACGAAAACATTATCTCTTATTAATAGATACGACAACTTAATCAATTTGATTGTGAGTTAATGGCATAGTATAACATCTCAAATCAGATAGTGAAACCGCACCTTTTTGCCCAATCGTATAAATAAAACAAAATATTCAAAATGATCCTATATCATTATACACCATTAAAATGTCATAGACTTCAAAAAGTTGAAAATGGAACAACTTATACTTAACCATAGAGGGTATCTTTCGAAATTCAAATGAAAAATAGCGACAGTTTCTACCACTGTTCGCTACATCATATTACTGTATAATGAACCCTGCTCTTTGATAATTGGAACCCATTGTGAACATAACATCAGCTCCCTCAAATGAACTGCCATTTTTACATATTCTTATTTGGTTGGACTACGAATTCCGATAGTGTTACAAGAATCATATTAACTTTTCCATAATAAATTCATTATACGGTAAGTTATGAAGTAAGCGTTCGCCAACAATTCTATATCCTTTATTCTCATACATTGTAGGTAAATATGGATGGGTTTGAGCGACTGTTAATCTAACTTTATTTTCACCCATCCTTGAATGTTCAAATTCCCCAAACTCTATTATTTTTGTAGCGATTCCCATCCCTTTATAAGTTGACTTAACAGCTAATCTACTTAGGACATAACACTGGCACTCTTCGCTAAATTTAAACCTCACAGTTCCTAAGATTATATTTGTCTGTTTTTCTTTTGCAGTTAATAAGATAGTGTTGAGTATCCATTCTTGAACTTCATTAACATTTACCTTTGATGCACTTGCAGGAAGTCCCAAACTCTCATTCTCCGAATAGGCGTCACGATAAATATTTACTAACGTTTCTGCCTCATTAAATTCTGCTCTTGTGATAATCAACTCCATTTTATACCTCCTGAATAAAAAAATATCCATAACGCAACAATCAATAGCTACTAGATATATTAACCAGGCTACACTTACCTGTTACTTCAACAACAGAAGCGCGATAGCCTCTACTTCACTATCGCTCTTGTTGCCATCATTTAAAAAACCTAAAGTGATTAAACAACCTTTCTTATGGTCGCTAAAAATTGAGATAAACTAGCTCTATGAAAACTTACTGATGGACGAACAAATACTTGATAAATATATTCTCCAGCTTCCCATATAACAAACCAGCCAGAATAATTCGTATTTTGCTTTCCGACAAATATAGTTAATTCTGTATCCTCTACTAGCATTATTTCTTTCTTGACGCTCCAGCTCTGTCTAGTTCCTATATCGTTTCCTTCAATAATATTAAGTGGGTCAATCATGTTTTTTGGAGTAACCCAATACCAAATTCCGTCCGTGTAGTTAATAGATGACCTAAATAATAAATGTGTTTCCACACCCATTTCAAATTCCTTATATCCTATTGAATCCAAGAAGTATTTTTCGAACTCCAAAGTAGGAAGATATATGTTTTTCATTGATTTTCTTCCTGAAAACTTAAAGTCACTTTCAAACCATTCTACCCTAGAAATCTCATCTTCTTTCCATTTGGGTTTTCCGAATCTAGCCGTATAACTTGCTACCGTAAACGGTTTTTCTCCTATTTCCTTAATGAAATCTTTGTCAAGTGGAGATAATGATTCAACAATTTGAATTATTTCCTCTTCATCAAAAATTCCTTTTAACACTGACAACTCAATATTCGTAAACCATCTGGCATAACATGCTGCTTGATTCCCTTTATAATCTTTCCCTATAAAACCTACAACCCCTTGAACAACGAAGGGGGTTCCTTGAGAAACAAGGTTTGTATCTGCATATACAACAGGAAGTCCCCAATCATAAAAAATTCTTTTACTCTTACTATCCTATTTCCACTTACAATTTCGTATCTGAGGGAGGAACGTGAATGAATTGTTTCTTTTTTATAGGTAATATTTTTTATAGAATAGCCAATAGGTAAGCTAGAAGGACATAATATCACGAAATTTACAAATGGCTGTGCAATTTCAAATGATGAAACATTGATAATCTGCTTCAATTTAACCCCCTCCAAATGTTAGTGCTTTAAGTTAAGCTACTCGTCAGTTTACCTGTACCTTATCACAAACATATCATACTAATTTTAACATATATAACCAATTTAAGACTCATAGGTTATTAAATCTACCTTGATAATTTAATAGAAAAGACGATCAAAGTATGATCGTCTACAAATTTTCAACAGACTTGAAAGTTTATTTTTCAATTAAACGAACGGAACCAGTTGGCATTAGCCCCTCCTCTTCTTATACATCCACACTGGAACTAGTATTGAAGAAATAAAAGCCAGATAAAACGGTAGAAATTTAATTCCCAGTTGTTTTTCAAATAGTAAAAAGCCGATGATACCGATGATAGTAGATAATAATAGACCTCCGATAAACCCACCGACTACTCCAATTACTGCCCAGCTGAAAAGACTTCTTTCTCCTTTTTCATACTTCGATTTCACATCTTCCGTTGCGTCAACACCCTTATATACCTTCATTACTACAACACATGCTGCCACTATCAAAAACACGCCTGCAACTGGATGAAAGGCACCCAATAAGCCCACCTGCCAGCCGACGTTGCCGGTAAGATACATCATAAAGATAAGTAGAAAAATAGCAGAAAGTTCTTTGTAAACTCGACTAAAAAACTTGCCTGTTACAGAGCTGACGATCATCATTACTGGAATCGTGTAACCAAACACATGTACAAATTCCTTATGAGTTGCCCATTTTGTTGCATCCTCAAATATAGCCATCCCTGCCAGCAAAAACTGAATCAATAAGCAGCCTAAAAAAATTACACCAAATCCGATAAAAACTATTTGTGAAAATGGTATTCCTGATATTCTAACATTCATTTGTATTCCCCCTGTTTTCGTAGTTACATTCGTCATTGTAAACAGGGTTTCTAACAACACTCTTATGAAATTCTTACAAAATTATTAAATCTAGTTTCAAACAAGATAGCGCACAGAAAATCTATGCGCTATTAATGAATTCCAAAGTTTATAGTTTACATCTATACCCGACTCCCCAAACGGTTTCAATATAGCTTGGCTCAGAAGGGTCTTCCTCAATTTTTTCCCTAAGTCTTCGAATGTGAACTGTTACAGTTGATACATCTCCATAAAAATCAAATCCCCACACTTGTTCGAGCAAATGCTCTTTGCTGAAAACCTGATTCGGAGATGCGGCCATTAGTGACAGCAAGTCAAACTCTTTCGCTGTTAAAACTTTTTCCTGATTGTCTACATAAACTTTCCGTGTAGTAGGATGGATAGAAAGATTTCTTATTTTAATGTCTGCCTGCTCATTTGGTTTCGAGGAGACAAGGCGATCAAATCTTGATATATGAGCCTTAACTCTGGCAATCAGTTTATTGGGATTGAAAGGCTTTTCGATATAATCATCTGCCCCACGTCCAAGGCCCCTAATGATATCGATATCCTCGCTTTTTGCGGTTACCATAATAATCGGGATATCCGATATCTCACGTATTTGCTTGCAAATATCATTCCCATCTATGTCGGGTAGCATTAAATCAAGGATGACTAACCTGTAGGTATTCTTTTTAAATAACGTAAGTCCTTCCTGTCCAGTTGCAGCAAGGTCCACTTCGTACCCGTTCAACTCAAGATAGTCCCGTTCCAATTCAGCTATGCTTAGTTCATCTTCAATTACTAGTATTTTGTTCAACAATGATCACCATCCACTGGCTTTTTTAGGGTAAAAAAGATACTTAGTCCTAGTCCGCTATCGCCTCTAGCCCAGACAGTCCCACCATGACCTTCAATAATTTTTTTGACTATGGCCAAGCCTAATCCGCTACCCCCTGTTTTTGAATTGCGGGAAACGTCCGTTCGATAGAAACGATTAAACAGATGGGGTAGTTCTGTCCTTGAAACGCCTGCTCCATTATCTCTAATTTCAATGAGTACTTCATTGGTTTTAGACGTTAGGATCACCTTTATTTCTTTCTTTTCTTTGTTCATATAATTGATGCTGTTTTGTACAATATTTGAAACGACACGATTTAATTTCTCTCTATCAGCCATTACAGTATAAGAGTGGTTTCGATTATACTCCAGTGCTATGTGTATGTCTTGTTTACTGAAGTTGAACGTCAACTCCTCCAGATAGTCTTCAAAATAAGTGGCCAAATCCAACTCTTTTATCTCATAAGGAACATTAGGAAGATCAAGCTTCGAAAATAACAGCAGTTCGGATATGAGCGATTCCATATCATCTGCTTTCTTTTCAATTGTTTCAATATACCTTTCTAATTTTTCGGGGGTATTTGCAACACCATCAGATATTCCCCTGATATATCCCTTGATGCTCGTCAACGGAGTTTTCAGATCATGCGAAATACTTGCAATTAACTCTTTTTGATTTTCTTCATACTTTTTTTGGATCACATAAGCGTCTTTCAGTTTTCTTCGCATGATTTCAAATTCTTCAGCAAGATCATTCAATTCATCCTTGGTTTCTTTTACTTCAATGCTCGTGTCGAGATTCCCGTTACTGATCTCATGGGCAGAACGCTGCAATCGATTGAGCGGAACAATGATGCTTCTAGCAACAAAAAATGTCAGTAATCCGTTTGTAAGAATGAGTACCAAAATTAACATGACAAGCCTTATTGATCGGAAAAGTGACAGTGTTTCTTCATTAATTTCACCGTTGAACGGATAAAAAAATAGATAGGCAACAATCATCTCCAATAATAAGAATAATAGGACAGGGAGAATAATCATTCCTATGTTAGACAGTATCAAGCGCTTTTTTATAGACATACTTCACCCCCTCTACCGTTTCCAATTTTACTTACACAAAAGGAGCGTACAGGTTTCAAAAATCGAAACCGGCACACTCAATAATTTATGGCTTTTCCACTAATACCCCATCCTCGATATGGTACACTCTATCACAGAGGTCGAGCATTCTCTCATCATGCGTAACCATTATCGCAGCCTTTTTACGTGATTTCACTTCTCTTGAAATCATTTCGACTACTTGTCTGCCCCGCTTTGAGTCTAAACTTGCTGTTGGCTCATCAGCAAGGATAATAGAAGGATCATTGATGAAAGCTCTAGCAATTGCCACCCGTTGTCTTTCACCACCTGATAGTTCTTTAGGATAATGCTTCCTTCTTTTTTCTAGACCGAGGTCTTTTATCAGAATGTCTACTCTGTGATTAGCCAATCTTTTATCTGTTTTTGAAATTCTAGCCATTAACTCAAGTTGTTCCTGAACAGTTAAATAGGGAACTAGGTTCGAGGCTTGAAAAATAAATCCAATTTTTTGAGCCCTGATTTGATTTAATTTCTTCTTCGACATTGAATGCATCGGTTGATCATCTAACGTGATTTTACCTGCTGTTGGCGATAATAATGCTCCTATAATCGACAGAAGCGTACTCTTCCCCGAACCGGACGGACCGACCAAGGCAACAAATTCCCCATTATTTATCGTTAACGAAAGGTCATGAAGCACCCTTACTTTTGAATTCCCATCCCCAAAATCCTTTGATACTTTTTCTAATTGTAAACTTACATTTCCCATTATTCAATCCTCCCCATAGCTTCTAATGGATCTATTTTTGTTACTTTCCAGATTGAAAGCAATGCACCAAACATATTTAATACAAGGAACAAGGCTCCTGTCAGCATCATGATTTCAATAGAAAAGACAAATGGCATCTCTTCAGGTAATACCTGAACAATACCTAAAAATGCGAGTGCGCTAATTGCCAGACCAACGAAAGTCAATAAGACTACTTGTACAAGAATGGCTTGAGCAATCTCAAATGTCTTCATACCAAGCGCTTTTAGGACACCAAATTGATGAAGTTTCTGAATAGTGATGACATAAAAAAATACACTTGATACAAAAACCGAGATGACAATAAGAAACGTCTTCATGACTGTAAAAGATCCCTGTGTCTCGGCGTGGCCTGGGATTGTTTTTACCGTATCTTCCAAAGTTTGCACGTGGTAACCAGATAAAGTAACCTTATCACCTTTTACTAAAATGGCATTATAAGTGTCGTTTCCTGAGTAAATCGATTGAAACCCTTCAGATACGTCTGTAAAAATCACGGGCATATGAGAGTACACATGGTTTTTAGTAAATCCTGCAACCGTTAATTCCTTGCCAGTTCTAGAGTCTTCAATTTTGTCATTCATCGCAAAACCTTTTCTTTTCAAGCTTTCATCTGCAATGATTTCCCCATCAGTAAGTTCTTGCATTGTTTTCCCTTCGACGATTTCCAAATTCCCATAGGCTTTGGTGTCCACTGTAAAATAGACTACATCGACACTCTTTTCATTCTTCTTTTCAAGTGTAGAAATTGTAATACTTAATGGTGAAGAGTTTCCATCAATCTTACTTTCTATCTCTCTGATGTCACTTGAGTCGAGTCTTGACTTGATCAATACCCCATCCGCATCCTTGTTTAAAATTACCTGATCAGCCTGAAGGTTGCTAATTGCCGCAGTGTCGGCATAGCCTAAACCATTTGAGAGTGCCGTAATAAAAAACACCAAAAATAACACGGCAACCATAATGGTGCTTATTAAAAAATACCGAACCTTATTTCTTTTCATTTCCTTCCATGCTAGCAGCATACAAAAATCCTCCTTAGATTACGTTGTGATTTAATTACTTAGACATAGTAACTAAAGGTTCTAACAAAATAATTAAGAAGTTCTTACATTTTTCTTAACAAAAAATACTCTTTCGGTTTCATATTAAGACTATTTCAATCTCCTACTTATAATTCGGGGCGTCACTGTGACAACTAACAATTCGGGGTGTCACTGTGACAACTAACAACCAATTATTATTTTGGTATATAGACACGCTGCTAAAAAAACCTTATAATTAGTAAGTGAACGTTCACTAACTAATTATAAGGTGTGATTTATCGATGGCAAGACCTCGTGAGTTTGCAAATGAGACAATCTTTTATGGTGTTTACCAAGCTCTTTGTAAAAAAGGCATTTCTAAATTAACTATAAATGATATATCAGATGAAATTAATTTATCGCCGGCAGGTTTGTTAAAAAGGTTTGGCTCAAAGAAAGGGATACTCTTAGCTTATAGTGAGTTTGTTGTCGAGTTGACAATAAAGAGTTTTGAGGAGGCACGGATGGAACATTCACCAATGAATGCATTGAAAAAAATCTATAAAAACGCAATGAAATTAGCGGATGATCCAATCTCTTTAGCCAATCACACTTCCTTCTACTTAGAAAGTACGTCTGATCCTGATTTACTAGCAATCTCTAGGAAAAGACTAGATGTTATTGACAAAGAAACACAGGCTCTTTTAAAACAAGCTATTAATCAAGGCGAAATTAAGGAATGTGACGTCAACCTTATTAGCACGGTCTTACAATCATCCGTTGGAGGAGCAATGTTAATTTGGATTAGAAATCCAGTAAGACCAATCGAAGCATTAATTGATGATTGCTTTCGTGTAATCTTTAAACCTTATACATAGGAGGGGCTAAAATGCCTACAATTACTAACAATAACGTAACACTGTATTACGAAAAAAAAGGAGAAGGAAAAGCAATTATCTTTACACATGGGGCGTCTTGGAATCATAAGCAATGGCACCCACAAGTGAAATTTTTCTCTAATCATTATCAAACAGTAAGCTGGGATGTACGAGGCCACGGGCTTTCAAGTTTACCTGAAGGCCAAGTTGACTCTGAAGATTTTTCCAAAGATGTAATTGCTCTCTTAGACCATCTAAATATTGAAAAAGCAGTACTTTGTGGTTTATCTATGGGTGGTCATATTTCACTTCAAACCGCCATTCGATACCCTGATAGAGTGGAAGCATTGATTTTAATTGGCACTCCATTTACGAATACTTTTAATTGGTATGAAAAGATATTTGTACCGATTAATCGCTTTTCGACCCGTCTCATACCCATGAAGGTCTCTGGGAGAATACAAGCAAATATGCTATCAAAATTCAACCCTACAAATAAAGACTATATTGAGGAAGCCTTTCAGATGATTGATAAGAGAAACTGGACTCGTGTCTGGGATGCTGTAACTAGAATGGAAAGCGGTGCGGATTTGGTCAAGGTTAAGTGTCCAACGTTACTATTACAAGGTGATCACGACACAATGATTATGAGACAACAAAAAGCAATGCTCGAAAAAATAAATAATTCGCAACTAAAAGTCATTACAAACGCGCACCACGCAACAAATTTAGATAATCCTGAAGAGGTTAACAGCGCAATACAAGAGTTTTTAACTGATAACAATATTTAAGAAAATTCGGGGCGTCACAGTGACAACGAACTAGATTTTTCGGGTTGTCACTGTGACAACGATTATACCATCCCTAAGATTTCATCAACCCACTCTGGATTTTCATTAATTCCGACTTTTTTACATAAGCTCTTATGTGTTTTTTTGAATTCTGGAATGATTTTTTTGAGTACATCCATGATATCATTCGGTTCTCTACTACTATGCCACTCGGCTAAAAGTGCTTGTTGCCGACGATCCAATTTACTTCTTTCCCCTTCAAATTTTGCCCAATCTCCGAATGTATTAGGCTGCAAGCCTTTCTCCATATACCAAGCAATGGCCATAGACATTCTGACATTATCTAAGCAATGTAAGGCATAATACAATTCTTTTCGATTTACCCTGCGATAGATTTCATGAGCATACGCAAAAAACTTAGTTCGCCATAGCTCAACTTCTTGAACCGTTGGTTGATAAAAAAGTTTCATTGATTTTTCTACAATTCCCTCTAAAAGTCCTGTCTTATCAAAAACAACCCTGATGTTTTGTAGCCAAATCGATGGTTCAATATCCTCTATCTGATAATAAAATGTATCAACCTTTATGAACGTATCGTAGTGAGCAATGCTATAAGTTGCCCATGGGAAGTCTTCAAAAAACAAGACATTCCCCCACTTTTTAGCTCGCTCTGTTTTGTTCGATCGATATTCTTCAAACAACTCACTTTTAACAACGATGCGGAGATCAATGTCAGAATAGATATCTGTATTTTTATTACCAATCGAACCTCCATAAAAAACAGCTTCGACATTAGCATCTCTTCTTAAATCTCGCTCGATATTTCCCAACAAAATTTGACGATGTTTTGGAATTTCTAAATCTCTTTCACGATGGTTACTTTCTAATCCCACACATTAAAAACACTCCTTTTAGATTATTTTTCTTCCCAGAGAAAGATGTCATCATATGTAACATGATAAAGCATCGTGACATTGTTTTCCTTGATATGATAACGTAACAAGGAAAACGGTCTTTCTTCGTAATCCTCTTCATAAGGCATTCTCTCAATAAAAAAATCGACAAATTCGCCACTTTTTGACCACTTCAGAGCTAATATGTTAAATGTCGTATAGATATCCTTATATTGATCTTTGTTCATGTCATACAAGGTTAATGCCACTTGGCTGATATCACCATATACATAAGCTATTTTATTATTATCGGGGGAAAATGCAGCTAAGTGAGAATACTCTTTTTCTCCGTTGTAATTTAACGATGTGACTTTGCTAGTGTTAAGGTTTTGAAAAAAAGTCTCTGTTCCATTTTCTTTCATTATAGAAAAAAGTAATTTTTGGTTATCATTTGAAAGAATAGCTTCTTCTAAAGAAATGAAGTTCTGAGGTTTAGGAACCAAACTTTCCTCTATCTCATCGAAAACTACTAAATTATCTTTGTCTTCACCTATTGAAATAACACCAAGATTTGAATTAATAACGATCTTGTTATCATTCACGAGGGCCTTTGTCACAACTTGATATAAGTCATTGAATTCCTGAAAATCGCCAGTATAGTTGGTGGTATCTTCAGTATGTATGGTTACTTCGGTAGATACAACGTTTTGACAAGATATGAGTAGAGTAATAGCTACCGTAACAAAAAAAAGATATATCAAACGTCTAATGCTATACACCACCCTTTTTACTAGATAAATAAAGTTTAACACACTTGTAAACTATTTCCATAACCATTTTAAATACTTATTACGCCCATAGATAGTTCATTAACCGAAAAATTTGCATATGGATTGAACATTTTCTCTTGAAATTAGATACAAAATTACCGATAATTAACAGTAATGTGTGAAAGTAACTTATTATTGTGAGGTGTCGGATGGAAATTAGAGATGTGAAAGAACACGGATTTGATGCTCTAGATGGGCATTGGTTGAAGTCGATCATTTTTTGTTTAGTAAATTTTTTATTAACTGTTGCAATTACTTGGACGTGGGAAATACCATTAAGTGGTGGATATGAACAGTGGCGAAATGACGGAACTAGCTTAAATGCTACTATTATTTCGATCTTGTATCTGTTAATCATATCACCTATTACTTATGGATATTATATCTTTTTCTTATATTTAGTTCGTAACGAAAAAGCAAACTTAGGAGCCATGTTCGAGGGGTTTTATGATTATTGGCGCGTATTCCTAACACTACTATTGCAAGGGATTTATACTTTGTTATGGACATTATTATTAATTATCCCAGGTGTCATTAAGGGGCTTGCCTACTCTCAAACGGTATACATCCTAAAGGATTTCCCTGATCTATCTCCAAACGAAGCGATTAGTAGATCACGAGAAATGATGGATGGATACAAATGGCATTACTTCCTCTTTCTTTTAAGTTTCATAGGTTGGTTCATTCTATCAATTATTACACTGGGACTCTTCCTTTTATGGCTAACTCCTTATATGAATTCGAGTATGGCTGCATATTACGAGCAATTAAAAGAAGAGGTTTCCCCTAGTTCTTCTAGTAATGTGATCTAAGAAAAGGAGCAAACTGTGATTAGTTTGCTCCTAAAATTTCGTCCATTTCAGACGGACTATTCACTTGATTTGTCCACGAAGGGTGCCAGGCACCGACCACTTTACGAAGCCTTTTTATCAATTAAAATTGTTTCTAATTCTTCTAGTGACTTGCCTTTTGTTTCAGGTACAAACTTCCAGATGAAGATTGCTGAAAGTAAGCTCATAACTCCATAGAATGTATAGGTTAACCCGCCGCTAAATTCCATCATTGCTGGGTATGTTGATGAAATGAAATAGTTAGCTGTCCATTGTGCTGCTACGGCAATTGCCACAGCTTGACCTCTAATTTTATTCGGGAAGATTTCTGAAATAAGAACCCAAACCACTGGACCCCAAGACATCATAAATGATGCTGTATAAATAATGATGAATATTAACGTACCAATGCCAATTGTATTTGAAAACGCCATCCCAGCCACTCCGAACATCCCAATCATCATTCCGATTGAACCTATGATTAACAGTGGTTTTCTACCAAATTTGTCAACTGTGAAAATCGCAATTAACGTAAAGACCACGTTGATCAAGCCCATAACGATCGTTTGGAACATCGATGCATCTCTTGCAGCTCCCATGCTTTCAAAAATACGTGGAGCGTAATAAAGGGCAACATTAATCCCAACAAATTGTTGGAAAATCGAAAGTAAAACACCGATCACAATAATTGTCTTACCATATGAAAATAGTTTTGCTTTCTTATCATCAAAAGACTTCTTAATCTCGTCCATTGTTACTTTGGCCATTGTTTGATCATACAGTTTTGAAAGAACGGCCATTGCTTTTTCATCCTGATTTTTCGATACTAAATAACGAGGTGTTTCCGGGATCATAAATAATAGCACTAAGAATAGAAATGCTGGGATTGCTTCTGATAGAAACATGTAACGCCAGCCGATATCATTAAGCCATTCAATTGAGTTCCCTCTAGCAATTCCCCAGTTTACAAAATAAACGACTAACATACCAAAGATGATCGCAAATTGATTTAAGGAAACTAATCGTCCTCTGATACGAGGCGGAGCTATTTCACCAATGTACATCGGTGAAACCGCTGACGCTAAACCTACCCCTATTCCTCCGATAATACGGTACACATTAAAGGCAATTAATAGCGCCATGGTTGGCTCGCCTTTTGTAAAAAATAAAAACTCAGGGTATGCAGAGCCAAGAGCCGAAAATAAAAATAAGATTGCTGCTAAAACTAGTGTATACTTCCTTCCGATTGAACTCGAAAAATAACCAGAAATAAGACCACCGATAATACAACCAATTAGTGCACTTGAAACGGTAATTCCATGTACCAGTGAACTTAGACCTAACCCATCTGCAAAATACGCTTGAAGTGACCCTTCTGCACCAGAAATTACAGCAGTGTCATAACCAAACAAAAGTCCACCAAGCGTAGCAACCAAGGTAATTAATAAAATGTAGAAACTATTATTTTTCATCGTTTTACGTTTTCCTCTCTTTTTTAAATTCGATATATTATTTGCCACCTAACTATCAAACTACAAACTTATGGTTCCGTTTACATAGATTGCAATCAGAAAGCATTGACTCATCAACACTCATTAAATTTATCATGAAACCGCATACTTGGAAGCACTTTCATCTAGACTATCTTGTTATTACCTAGACTTTCTTGTAAAAGGCTGTTTTCGCAAAGTTTGTTGCTTTCGTAAAAATCCCAAAAGCCGGATTTTTACACAAGATACTAAGAACTCACAACTAATTTAGCAAGTATTGCTCTTTTCTAACTTCATATATTAGGTAATATCTTCATCTAAGGTATTTTTGCTTATTTTAGGGTAAGTGAATAAATGTTTATGAAAAGAGCCTTGTAAAAAAAAACAGCGATCCGTTGATCACTGTTGATACTGGTTTCGATATTCGCGTGGACTCATTCCAACTTCCTTTTTAAACACCCTACTAAAATAATTCGGATCTTTATAGCCGATTGTTAGGGCAATTTCTTTCAATGGGATGGTTCCATCTAGTAAAAGCTCTTTTGCTTTTTGTAACCTGATATTGGTTAAATAATCAATAAAGGTGACTTGATACTTATCTTTAAATAACTTACTTAAATAAAAGGAACTAATTCCAATCTTGGCTGCTACCTCTTCTAAGGAGATCGATTTGTCATACGAATTATCGATATATTCTTTTGCTCGGACAAGTAACGCTCTGACACCGTTCGTTCGCCATTCCGCTAATAGCTTAATGATATAGAAAAGATGTGCCTTAGCTGCCTCTTTGATTTGCATCAGTGTGTCTAATTGGCCAAATCGCACCTGAGTAGACTCCTCAAAGCCAAGCTCTTTTAACGAACGGGTTAATACGATAAAGAAATCCTCCATCGCCTTATGAACAAGCTTTACTTGAAAGTCAGTAACTTGTTGAATGGTTTGAAAATAGGAATCAAACATTTGTAACCCTTTTTGTAAGTCGCCTTTTTTAACGGCTTCCACTAATTCTTTTTCGACTTCAAAAGGTATTAACTCTTTACGTCTTTCCTTTAATCGTTCGTTAAATACCAGATAAGTAGCACTAGGATGACTGTGAACAAGCTCAAGAGCATAAATCGCCTCTTGATACGAAGCAGAAAATTGGTTAACCTCAGTCACCACCATTCCAACGCCAGCATAGATGCGGCCTTGTTCTAACTGACTTTGAACATGATGAATTGTTTTCCGAACAAAATCCTCTCGTAGTTCCTGATCATCTTTTTCTTCATTCCCAAATAAAACCAGCACTGGAACTTGAAATCCTGTCAGGGGACCAATCAGACAATGATGGCTTTGTTTTTGTAACACTTGTTTTAACATCCGATACCAACGACTTTTTTCCTCGCGCCTTGGTTGTAGACTATCGGTTTCAAACGAAAAAACAGCGACAAATCCCTTTTTTCGATCAAGGTCTAGCCATTCATCCCAATCATCTTGATCGTGTACATGGTCCATAATGAATGACACAATAAATTCCATTTCAATAAAAGAACTCACTCGCTCGAGTCGTTGGTAGATTTGTGTTCTTTCATTCAAACTCTGTTTCTCTGCTTCGATCTCCCCTACCATCCGATCAAAGGCATCTAACACTTCAGAAACTCTATTTGGTTTTAACAAATACTCTTTAATCCCATATTTCATCGCTTCACGGGCATAATCAAAGGTGTCAAAAGCCGAAACCATAATAAATTTTACATTTGGAAGCTGCGGGAGAATTTTATTAACCGCTTGGAGGCCATCAAACTCTGGCATTTTTATATCCATGAACATTAAATCAGGTTTATGGTCTAAAGCACGTTCAACTGCCTGCTTGCCATTTTGTGCTTCGGCAACGATTTCAAAATTGCTCCGATTTCTACTGAGCATCAGCCTCAGACCTTCTCTTTCAATTGGTTCATCATCGACCAACATGACTTTTATCACAAGTTCCCCTCCCTTATTAACCGGATACTTACCGTCGTCCCTTTTCCAAGACTTGAGGAAATATTGATTTTACTGTCTTTATTGAATAATGCTAGACGGTCAAAGACATTTCTCATTCCAATTCCAGTGGAATGACCAGAGCCTTTTTTTGATAATGATACATCTTCTTCACTTCTCGAATGTAGCAAGCGATCAATCGTTTGCTGATCCATTCCCACACCATTATCCATTAAATCGATGCAGACCATGTCATGCTCCTGATAAATGTGTAATTCGATCTTAGCCCCCTCTGCCTTAGCTTCAATCCCATGCAAAAACGCGTTTTCAACAATCGGTTGAAGCGTTAAACAAGGAATTGGCGTATGTAAGCATGCCGGATCTATGTTTTGAAAAAATTCGACTCGATCACCAAAACGTGTTTTTTGTATAAAAAAGTACTCCTTAACGATTTCAACTTCATCTTTGAGCAATGTCTGTCGATCAAGATTTCCGATATTATAACGGAGTAACGTAGAAACCGAGGTAATTAATTCACTGGTTCGGTCCGCTCCTTCGATATAGGCTGTTTTGGAAATGACATTTAATGTATTAAAAAGGAAATGAGGATTGATCTGATTTTGTAAGCTTTTCAACTCCATCTCTTTTAAAAGTTGAGCAAGCCTCGCTTTTTCTTCAATCTCACTCACCGATTCTAAAATGTTCTGCTTCATTTCGTTAAAAGTCTTGGTTAAAAACCAGAGCTCGTCCTTTCGTGAAACAACCACATCATCCCCTAAATAATGTCCCTTTGAGATCTCTTGAGCGGCCATGGTTAAACGTTCAATTGGTCGTGTAATACCATTCGAAAACCAGAGGGCAAACAAGATACTTAAGATAATGATTGAAACAATTATCAATGTCCCCATCTTTTGCGTGTTCACGATCCTTTGGTCAATAAGGAAAGATAACCCTTGATAGTTCGAAAGCTCATTGTTGATAAAGTCAAGTGTCTTTTCATGTATATAGCTTGATGTTTTCGCAGCTTCATTTAAGAACATCGAATATTTCTGAATATCTTCCTGATTCACTCCGAGCACTGTATGATCCGTGTGTTCGAGAAAACTAGTCATCATATTTAGGAAATTCTTTTTCGCGATACCTTCGTTTGCTTGCTCATTCAGCTCTTGTTGTAACTGGAGAAACTGTTGCTTGTCTTTTTCATAGGTATTTAGATTTTCAGGTAAGGGTTCATAGACATAAATTTGCAACGATTGGAACGTTTGATTCGTCGCTTGTGTAATTTCATTTAAAAGAAACAAATGGTCAATATTTTCATTGTAGAGATCCAAAACTCTTTCGTTGCTTTGTTCACGAATAAAAAATACAAGGACAATAATGAAAAGGATTGTCACAAAATAAATGAGTAATTTTGTTCGAATTTTTATCATAGCGACCTACCCATTTCGCGCTTCCAGCTTAGTAAATCTGCCATACGTATGATAGATGCTGGAGTGTGATAGACATTTTGAACCTGTTTCCCATGAAGAATGTCCAACATAATATCAACGCTTTGGTACCCCATATCATAAGGTTTTTGTTCAACGATTACATCTATATAACCGTTTTGAAGCAATTGAATATTTTCATCAATCGTATCAAAGGTAATCACGTATAAATCATTATGCCGTTTGAGAGATTTTGCTGCAGCTACAATACCAATGCCAGTATAAGAGCTTGTTCCATAAAAAGCTGTAATCGTATTATGTGCAGTTAACACGTTGTATGCTTTTTCCTCGACGTCTACTCTTGTTATATTTGATTCTTCAATTGCTACGATCTCGATTTCTTCATATTCTCCTACAATATCGATAAACCCTTGAACACGCTCTTGGTGATGTTGGTTATCAAATCTACCTGTAATAATTCCCACTACCGCTTTTCCGTTGGTGTCTTCAACTAATGCTTTGCCTGCTAGTTGACCAGCTAAGTAATTATCTGTCCCAATATAGGAGTTACGCATGCTTTGGGAAGAATCTGTATCAATGGTTATCACTGGTATTCCCTGATCTACCGCCATATTAATCAAAGGAGTAAAGTTCTCGTTAAGAGCTTGAACAATGATCCCATCAACTTTTGATTTAATCGCCATATCTAAAAGCTTGAGCTGTTCATCAGGGTTGGAACGCTCAGGTCCCTCATATTCAACAAAAACATCATATTTTGTTTCCGTCTCCTTTGCACCTTCACCAACTAAACGCCAGTAGTCATGATTTATTTCCTCACCAATTAAAGTAAAATGATAGGTAGGTAAAATTTCTTCTGAGGAAATCGCATCAACGATTCTTTGGTCATATAGTTGGGTTTGATGATAGTAATAGACAGATAACCCCACCGCCGTTAAGAAGGATAAAAGTAAAAAAGTGTATAAAAAAAATGGTCGCTTCATTTTTCCCTCCTGTACTAGGATGCTGCATAAAGTTGATCATATCATAACAAAGTTTCTATTATTAACAAAAAATGTACTCTGTAAGAAGACAAGGTTTACCTCTTAGAATACAATACACGTTATCAGAGTAATCGCAAAGCATTTAACCACAGAAAAACATAACCTATTAATAAACAGAAAAAGCCTAATCCCCTGATCGTTTTCGCGGGATTAAGCTTTGGTCTTACTTTCTATTTTAAATCGTTGTGCTATTCTCCTAGTTTTGTTGAAAAAGATACCCGAGTGTCTTTTTTCCGTCTAATATGTAACTACTCCTAAAAAGGTAAATCCTCATCATCAATTTCGATCCATGTTGTGCTTGGTTGATTATTAGTATTGGAGTTGTGATTCGCCTTTAGCAATTCAATCTCATTTTCTAGCAATGAGATTCGTTCTTCATAATCAGATTCGATTTTTTTTAGTTTCTGATTAAGAATGCTTACACTTTTGCGTAGCTTGATAACTTCTTCGTTATTTTGTTGGGTCGCCGCCACTTGACTCGACCCAGAAAAACGTGTCTGATAATCAATTTTTTGTAAAAGTGAAAGGATTTCACTTTGATCAATTGTTACTACTTGATCTTTTTCCTCTGTGTTTACTGCTTCTAGGGTAGAGGTGATCTTTTGAAAATGTTTGTTAATCGTTGCTGCGCTATCTTTGCTATGGTCAGCTATTTGTTTTTGAATTGGTTTTAATTGTGCAGATACTTGTTTTTTTACCACAGTATCCAGCTTATCTAAGAGCTGTAATTCATTGTACGACTTAATTTCTTTTAGTCTTTCTACGGCCTCTTTCGAGAGGGACGTTATTTCATTTACTTTAACTTTGTCTTCCATTTCCAACATCGTCACATGAAATTCTTCAATAACCGTGCTGAAATTGGCGATTACTTTATCTAATTCCTTTGTCTCGTTTGAAACCTCGGTGAATTTTTTAATTAACTGGTCAAGTGCTTTATTATCTGTGCTTGCAGCCATGGTCTCTTCTTCCTATCATCGTTTAATTTAAATGTTTGGTTTTACTAGTTTGTTTGATTTAACAACTAATTCCCGTATTACATGAGTAAATGGTTCGATTTCATTGTTTGTAAATCGGTTAGTTAATGTATCATCGTTCATATCGACAAGGACTTTTAATGGATTTGTTTTAAACTTTTCCATTTCCTTTCCGATATCATAGCGCTCAGTGGTATTTGAAAGTAAGATTGCTTTCAATAAGGCCCTTGGATTTTTTCCTCTCTGCAAAAATGGAATCGCCTCATCAAACTCCCTTAATTCTAGTAAACGCTCACCACAAAGTGTGTAGTCTTTTGTTAATTTGCAGTCTTTTTTATATTGGCATCTTTTAATACCTGTTTCGGCGTCATTCTTTAAATCATTGTCGCCCTTTTTAAGAACACTTTTATAGGTAGCGATTGCTTGATCAAATGCTCCTTCTTGCTCTAACGCCATCGCATTATTCAGCAAATCATTATCCGATGATTGTTCTTTAAGTCCTAATAAATCTATATCAAATTTTGTAATTACGTCCATCGTTTCCATTAGCCAGTTGCTAACAAGTTCTGGTATGTCATCTTCAACCATTCCTAGGACATCCCTAGCCCTAGTGATCGCTACATATAAAACATTAAAGTAGTATCTGTAGACCTCTGATTTTAATTTGGTGCTTGCCTCAAGTTGGCTAAAAATATCTGCCCACTGACTTTTAAACTCAGAGAGAATGTTATACGAAATAATATATCTGTTCTCAATGCCCTTAATTTCAGAAACGGTCATGATTCGAGACTCTAGATCTGGGTACTCATTCATCAGCTGCAGTTTTGTTTGTTCAGTACCTACGACTACATATACGTAACTCTTGTCTTTTACATAATTCCAAAGCAAGTCCTTATTACCTAAATATACGTACGGTTTTCTGGTTTCACCTCTAAGTGGAATTTCCGTGTAGTTGAAATCCTCATTCGTTGCGATGGAGTTTTTTCTGAGGCAAGAAATCTCATTCGCAAATTCAACGATATTTTTACTAGAACGATAGTTTTTCTCTAGCTTTCCACTACTGAAATTGTCTCTACCGCCTAAAAAACGAAAAATACTTTCTATCCTTCCAACATTAAAGAAAGTAGGATTAATCGTTTGATGAAAGTCTCCACATACAAACACATTGTTTTTCTGCTTTAACAGTTGGCATAAATAGTAGACTTGAAGCTCGGTTAAATCTTGTACTTCATCAATAATGATAAAACCAAAGATTGATTGGCTATTCTTGATCGCTTGCCTAACAATTTCGCCTTCATCAAATAGACCATTCCTGTTGAGGTTTTGTTTTACATAGGTATGAAAACGGTTAAAGATATTGACAACCCTTGGCCTTTCCTGTTTCGTATAAAGACTGTCTCTATCTTTCAAATTTTTATATTCCGTTAACGAGAGTTCCATTTTCGCGGTTATTTGTTTATTATATTCCGAGATGATTTTATTGCGGAAGGGAACTGAGCTACCAAACTCTGCTTCTAGTAAACTACAGATCGTATTCATCTCTGTATTGAGAAGAAAGGTCGTTTTCTTTTGAGGATAACGAATGTAGTTTTTTTCGTGCAATACCTGTAAGATTTTTTTATCGAAGTATGCGATTGGTAGTTCAACGGAGTACTGCCAATTTGCACCGATCATCCCCTGAAAAATACCTCTACGTTCCTTCCACAGTCCAACTGGATCAAATCTTATCTCTGCACCTTGATTTTCAAACCATTCTTTAAATTTCTCATAGGTAAGGATTTTCCCATCAAGAGCTGCAGATTGTTCTAGATACTCTTCTACTGTGTAAAATTCGACTTTCTTTTGAAATTCACTTCTTTCTAGACCATATATTTCCATGGCCATTCTTTCAAATAATCGTTCTGTTTGCTCTTTTAGTTTCGTTGAGAACGTAAAATAGGCAACTTTTTCATCGGTTTCCTTTGTTCTTTTAAGGAAGTCAATGATCTTGTAGACACTTATGGTCGTTTTACCACTTCCTGCAGATCCAAATACAAATTGGCCTTTGTCCGTTACGTTCACTAACTCTTTTTGGGTAGGGTCTAGGTAGTAGAACTTCCCTTCTTCACCAAAAACATTGACTAATTCTCCTTTATCTACCTCTATATTTTTGATAATGGTCGTAGGTGCATGAAGAGAAAAAGTTGGCACATCTTCTAACTGCTCGCTTTCACTTTTAACAATCTGGGGATTTTGCAAACCTGATTGACTAGAGTACTTTTTATGTTTTGCCTTTCTTCCCTGGGCATCATGGTTGGAAAACTCTAAAAGGACGAGACTGTTCCGATACTCTTTTTCGATGTTTGAATCAAGATATTCCCCTTTCGTACATAAAACTCTGTCCCCACCTTGAATTTTAAATTTATAAATACGCTGTTTGACCGATTCCATCTTTTTCAAATCTATCCCACTTGGAAGTGATTCAAAATTATACTTTGTTTCTTCTAATGCTCTGATCAGATAGGATATCCTTTCATTCACAGCTTGTTCCTTTTCTTTTGGAACGGTTTTATAGAAATGACTTAAAGCTAATACTTTCATAAGAGGCACCTTTTCTATTTATAGTAGGCTGTTTTCACAAAGTTTGTTGCTTTCGTAAAAATCCCCAAAGCTGAATTTTCACTTGCTCTTTTCTTACTTAATGAACAGGGTAATAACTTCATATTGGGTATTTTTCGATTATTTTAGGGTTTAAAGACGAAAAGAGCCTTATAGTAAGAGACGATCACTATCATCATGTATCCATTTCGAGGCTACCTTACCCTAGCATTATCGGTATTTGATCAATTGAGTTCCTTTTGAGAATATGACTCAAGTCGTCTTCAATCACATATTGAAGATAATCAAAAAATTCAGCATCGCCCTTAAGATAATGGCATTGAACTTCGTCTTTGACGATTTTCATCCAAACGGTTTTACTATGTTGCGTGATTTCATAACAGACAAAAGCTTCAGACTCATGAATTTTTACTACCTTTACCTGATAGTTGGTAGTCAAATAGCGCATATAAGGATCTTCATCAATGACATTTTTATTTTTAATAGGAAAAATAGCAGACAGTGTTTCAAAATGTATAGGTTCTACTGGTTCGATGACCTTCACCGTAGTACAAGCAAAAAACTTATTGTAGTAAATACTTAAACGGCCAATTCTTTGGTTATCAGAAGCAATGACAATATTAAAGAGATATGAGTGATCTTCTCTATTGATGATTTGAATACCATTGACGACGAGTGCTTCTTCGATTGCAATGAAAAGTTCCTCAGAGCCTTCGAATTGCTGATTTTTTACACTTACCATATTCATCGATCCTTTACTGTTTACTCAAATAAATGTAACTGCTGGTCTTCTTGTTCTCTCTTTTGAGTTGTCTCTACTGTATCACTCATATTTTGTAGCCGTTTCTCTAGTAAGCTTGCAATCGTATCAATATCGTTAGAGTCATTTATTGGCAGTGCTCCGTTCTTTAGCAACTCCACAATACCCCGCGTTGCAGGCACTTGCTCCATAGGAGTTGGAGAAAAGAGCAATCGATTTTGCTGTTTTGCAAACGTAATGGTGTGTTGCGTACCACCTTCGATATCTGTTTGCACTGGACATACACCAATAGAAAGCCCACTTTGAATTCGATCTCTCTGAACAAAAGCGGCTCGAAACGTTTTTGTTCCAATCGCGTATTCAGAGATTAACAGACCCTCTTTTTGTACTATTTCTTCAGCTAACTTTTTATTTTCTCTCGGCGCAATAGTTTCAAGGCCATTTGCTAAAACCGCAATCGTCTTTCCACTAGCATGTAACGTTGCCACGTGAGCTTCTGTATCAATACCTAAGGCTAAGCCACTTACAATCACATAACCTTTCTCGGAAAAAACGGTCGCAATTCTTCTTGCCATGCTTTCGCCTTTTTGGGTTGGATTTCTCGTTCCTACTACAGCGATGCTTTTTGACGTCTGTAACAGTTCCATATTCCCTTTGCAATATAAGACGATTGGTGAATCGTCAATCATTTTTAATAGTTTAGGATAGTTGCTGTCGGCGATCGTTACTACATTAATCTCGTGTTTTCCGTGAAGTCTAATCGATGCTTCCGCCTGTTGTATATACTCTTCCATTAATTCTAGATCGGACAAACTCTCCTCTATTTTTTTGTTCCCAATGATCTTTTTTATGTTTTGAAGATTAGCACCCTTAAAATCAGCAAAACGTAAATCAGGAAAAGCTGTATATAATTTTTTTATTCGTTTATTTCCTAGACCTTTGATATAGGTCAGTGCAATCCATATTGTATTCATCTCATTCACCTTTTCTTTTGGTTTTGCCCAACGCTAGCTTCGTTACATGTAAGGCACCTGCGCTTACTAGTAGCTGTTCACATGCAATTAATGAACTCCCAGAAGTAACGATATCGTCAAAAAGCACGATATGCTGCCCTATGATTTTCTCCTCATCTTGAACAAGCATCGTGTTAAGATGTACTTCAATACTCCTCTCACCACCTAGTGAGCTTTTCTCTTTCGATTCCGTTCGGATCAGGCATTCTGTTGCATCATTTTCTTTCGAGCTAAACCTTTGAACAATTCTTCTGATTCCTGTATCTACTTTATTTTTATCAGACGAAGGAACGTAGCAAAAACGCACGTCACCCCATTCAATCCCTGCCAGCTGTTCTAAAAAATAAAAAATGGCTGATTCCTCATTGTCTTTTACTTTGAGAATTTCTTGAGAGAAACTGTGGTCGTAGCGTTTCTCCGGAAAATATCCTTCTACATAAAACGTAGAAGTTTCTTTATCAAAATTGAAATGGTTTTCTAAAGCTTTTTCAAGCGTTTGAATAGACTCCACCTTATGCAATAGATCAAGTCCCTTTTCTAATCCACTTACCACTGATTTTTTTATCCAGCGGTGCGACAACTTGATTTTGGCAGGTTCCATTGTGGCTAGTTTTACTTTTCCAAAATGAAACTTGGCATGAGCTAACCCTAAGTTGGCAGCTGTACGATAATACTTCTCAGCAATCTTAACATTGCCATCTAACTCGTAACCATAGCCAATCTCATAAATGGCCTCTGGAACCATTCTTTTAGCTGCCTCACGCATATAGTCATCCGGGTTTTCACCCCGTTCTTGCAATGAGTCATTCTTTGCTATTAACTTAGACAGCCGATAATAGGCTTTTCCAAGCCCTAGTTTACTAGCTTCCTTTAACATTCTGATATACTCGTCTACTTGGTTATTTTCTTGGGCAAACCTGGCTTGCTTAGATAACTCAGTGACCCTTCTCTGAACAAACGGGTCATCCTGTAGCTGCACGTAGTTGATCAGGTCTAGGAAATTGGAAACAATCGCATCCGGCATATAACAGATCAGTTCCTCTAGTCGATCGTTATCACAAAAGCCGACAGCGTGGAAGCCAGCCATTTTTGCTGCAACAATATCATTTGGGTCGTCACCTATGTACATGCAGTGTTCTGGTTTAACCCCTAATTCTTTCGCACATGTTACTAGTTGATCAGGATATGGTTTATTTCTACCTTGTTTTTGATACGCGATGATGTGATCATAGCTAATATTGTGATAGTTTAGTAGCCTAGTTGCATATGTATAGGGGGAGTTCGTGACAACCGCCAGTTTTTTCGTCATTGATAAAGTCTTTAAAAATTCATGTACGTATGGATAAGGACTTGTTAAATGAAAATGATGATAACACTCTTCCCACTGCAGTTCCCTTCGCCAATCCTCTAGTTCTGATGTATTAATTAGTGTCTGATCCAAATCGAGCATAATGGCTTGATATTTCATTTAAAGTCCCCCATTACTTTTCCTTAAGTACTACAATCTCAATAGCTTCTTTGGATTCACATTGTTTCTTTTGATTATAGGAATTAATGATATGAAAGCTTACCTTATTAGTAACGTTCAGTTGTTTTTGTTTCACATTTCTCATATGGAAAAACAAATCCTCACCCTCACTGGTCGTGATAAATCCTGCATTCCCTTTAGGTAATATACTCTTAACTACCCCTGTACCTTTGGGAATAGAAGCAAATTTACAATTTTTCCAATAACGAATTAACTCCCCCTTTACATTAGTTGGAGAATTACCTTCTGCCTTCAGCGTTTCAATCCTCTCTTCCAGTTTTTGATTGATCGGCCACTGATTTTCACGACGAATTTCGGTAACTAAACAATAATGTAACAGCGCCTTATCGGGATTGCCTGTCTTTTCAAGGAGATCGCCCATATGTAGCAGTACTTTTATCTTGTGTTTCAGCTCTCCGCTTCTTTCTAATAAAGCGTTGGCCCCTATTTCCAAGGCTTTATTAAAATCTTCCTTCTCCTTGTACAAAAGAAACAGCTCCTGAAAAATGGTCCAATGCTGATTTTGTAATGCAATTGCCTGCAATCGCTTTATCGCTTCGTTTAAGTCACCAAGGTTGGCTATGGAAACAGCCGCTTTTATTTGAAACCAAAGATCGTTGTTGTAATGAAACAACGGAATAGCAAAAAGGGCTTCTTCCGTTTCCTTTCGACAATTCTCATATTGCTTTGTCTCGAAGTACGCTTTAATCCGATATTGGTACCAGGTCTCCAATGGAGATGCAATTGATCTTGTTTTTCCGTTTTCATCAACGAACGAGAACGGCTCTTTTGACAATTGTTTTGGATCAAGCTTCTCACACCAATGTAAGAGTTGCTGGTAGTTGATACTAGGTTTGTTTTTTATGTATTTAAGTACATCAAGTACTGTTCGCTCGTATGCGGAAAATTTGTCCTGTTTTGTGTTTTGAACGATAAAGTTAGCGGTGGAAAACATTTGCTCGTCTTGAGTCGCATTCTTGATCACATGCTTATATAAGTTCCAGCTATATAAATTAGTGTTGGTATCGAAATCAGGAAACTTCCTAAATAGAAAGTGATTAATTTTAAGCGCAGCTTCAAGTTGATTAACTTTCGCTAACGTCTTGCAATAGTAATACCATCCCCACTCATTGAAAGAATCTCGTTCAAGTTCATAAGCTTTCTTGAAATAATGAAGAGCTTCTTGATAGTTGTTTTGTTTCGCAAGCTCAATTGCCTGTTTTACATTCATGAAAAAACACCCTTTTTTTCAATTTCGACACATCTATTAATTATAGTTCTATATTCCTATGTTTCGGTTTTTTTAATTAAGAGTTTACTACCAAATATACTCATATAATACTACTTAATTATATATGATTTTGTAGAATTTTGTAGAATTTCCATCAGATTCTACTTGTTACTTTTTGGTAAATTGTACTTCCATAGGAAGTTTGTCACACCTGATTTACTAGGAATTCACTTAATTTTGAGAAATATGTTACTCATGAACTTGTTGAATTAGGAAAAGAGAAAGAAGAAGCTTTCAAAGAAATTAGTGAAGGTTTGGTAGTGGACGTTGATGAAGTTAATGAGGTAGAGGTAACAATGGTTTCTGTGGAGTATCGTACAATCAGAGATACCTTCTTTCAGAAAACTGCTCATAGTTTCTATTACATTGATGCCAATACGAATGAATTCATTAATCGAGACTTAGCTTCGAAAACCGATGGAGGTAAAGGAATTTGAACAAACACATAAAAATACCGTAATTTAACTGGAGCAAGTCCATGGAACTCAATCATTATCATGCTTGGGTTAGTTCTCATGATCAGTGTATGCTATCTAGCCATGCTGTCAAAAAGAGATTGCTCAAGGTTAGACGTTCAACTCAGGAAAAATCTCGCAAGTTAATATTCTTCTGGACAAAGTGATGAGGCTAGGATAAGGTGTCAGACACCAACGAAAGTTCACTTTCATCAACACGGATGTAATTATGATTGACAGAAAACATCCAATCAATGAAAGTGAACTTTCCTGTAGAAACTATTTAGAGGGTAGACACCCACGAAAGTTCACTTTCATCAACACGGATGTAACTATGATTGACACAAAACATCCAAACAAAGAAAGTGAACTTTCCTGTAGAAACTATTTAGAGGATAGACACCTTTTTTCCCAGCCTCAGATGAACAAACGAACTTGGTTACGTAGTCATCTCCCAATAACAAATCACCTGATTTTTACCATGTTCCTTGGCGTACCTTTCGGCAAGATCGGCTTTGTCAATTAGCTCCTGGCTAGTCATAGGCTCTTCCTTATCGGCACTGGAGACTCCTATGCTTGCTGTTAGCTGCTTGACATCGTTCACGTGTATTTTACGTATTTCATGTAAGATGCGGTCGGCCACTATTTTGGCAATGTCAGAATTGGTATTAGGTAAAATGACAATCAATTCCTCTCCGCCATACCTGCCGACAATGTCACTACTGCGCACAGAGTTTTGGATAGTAGTTGCCACCTTTTCCAAAATTCGATCTCCTTCTGTATGACCGAACTGATTATTGACATATCTAAAATCATCGATATCAATCATGATGAAAGATAGGTCAGCTTGGTAACTGATTGTTTTTTGAAACTCTTCTTGTAACCTTTTCATAAAGTAATTCCGATTATATAGCTTTGTTAAATCATCAACTTGGACTAGCTCATGAAAGATGACTTTTTCTATCTTAGGAGCAATAAATGGTAGTAACTGTTCTAGAAAACTGATTTCCTCTGTCAAGAGGTTATTCTGATATTCAATTAGAACAATAGAAACAACCTCATGGTCATCAGAAAAAATCGGGAAACCATGAAAGTATGAGTTTTCAAACTCAAATTCCTGAGCATTTTTTTCTTCAGTTACCTTTCTAATAAGCTCAAACACTCTTTCTTCGCTAACCTCTTCCGTTTGTAACTTATCACTCACGTACATTGTCTTAGTTCGCTTCCGATCAATTCGAAAATAAAAAAACACGCGTTTGAGTTGCAAATTTTCATGAAGTATCTTCGTAATATGTTTACAGACCTCATCAAGGTGTTTCGCTGAATGGACAAGTCGAATACTATCAAACATTAGTTCATTTCTAGTTAAGAGTTGAAGTGTTTCTTGTTGCTTTTTCGACTCTTTCTTTAATGATTGTTGATCAATCATTTCAATCGTTTGATCTATATCCGCTTGTTTCCTAAGATTGTTCATCCTGCGAAAATAACTTTTTGCGCGAATAAAATTGACTCTTGCTTTAATATATAGTTCATTTTTCAAATAGTAGTGTGCCTTATAAAAATTGACATATCCAACGTAAGCGAGATACCCTTTAGTGTAAACTAAATTTTCAAAGTCATGGATAAGTTCCGTAAAAGCTTCATGTTCGTTCAATTTGCTATATAAATCCAAGAGAATTAATGAAAATTCTAATCTATACTCGACAGTAAGATTTTCTTCTTTTAGACAGTTTGTTGCAATCTCAATCGTTTTTTGATATTCCTTCAATACCATAAAATATTGGCATTGTATAAATAATAGATCTACTTTAGTCTTATACTTTTGACAGACCTTCTCAATGAATGGCAAAAGCCTTTTTGCTTTACCAACACCGTTTTGTCTCAATATTATTTTATAATGAAATAACAATGCATCGACTTTGGTGATTGTTAGCTTTTTTTTCCTCACTTTTGGCTTTAAGTCATTGATCAGTTTTAACGCTGTGGTATCATCCTCTATTTGATAAAAAAGTTTGACTAAACCAATCTCATTAAAATCTGAATGGATGACTTCTCCAATTGTTTTGGCCTGTTCTGCTAGTTCAATTGCATGGTTCGTATCCCCTATAAACAGGTAGAACATAAATAAGTTGGTAGTAGCTAACATTTCGTGTTGTTTATTTCCCAGCTTTATAGCTAGTTTCTTTGATTTTTGCATGTACTCTGTTGCTCTCGTCACATTCTCTTCTAGTAACCCAATGGCCAACAGGTTATAAATATTGATCAGCATTGATGTTTGTTCATATTGTTCCGCAAGCGACTCTGCTTCAAAAATAAAAGCAGCTCTTTCCTCCCAAGGACGGTTGTTTAAAAGCTGTAATATATGCAAATTGTAAATCCAGCGAATATAGTCTCCTACTCTTAGTTTTTCTCTAATGGTCTGGCTGTTTCCTTTATGATATTGAACCATTTCCTGAACAAAAGAGGTATCTCTTTCTGTAAACGAGAACAAGTAACCTACGATAATACGCAGATGGAGTTTCTGATTTAGTGATATCGTTGGAAGCTGTGTCCCCTCTATACATGCCTGTTCATACTGTTTTAATAACGTCAAATCACGAAGATTAATACAGGCGTACCCTAGTTTAATGAGGGCATTTACAGAATGGTGCTTTATGTATTGCTCATGATACATAGTTAGCGCTTGTGGAAGGTTTCCTGATTTTTCAATCATATTTCCATACATGAGTTGTACACTTACAGGCGGCTTTCTATCTACATATGTTTGATAGTGAAAAAGGGCTTTCTCTACGCTTTGTTTGGCATCGTCGTATAAAGCTTCTTTATCATATCTCTTCGCTTCAATTAGACAGTGAGCAATTTCGTTCCTCCTCTGTCTTCCTTCTTCATTTTGAGTCTCACCATGGTTATTGACTTTTCCTTCTATATCTTTCATAACGAGTTTTGCACTCCTTACATATCCATCCTCAGCAAAAACTGTAGATTTACTTTCTTCATTTAGTGTAACACCATAATCCATTTTATGACATATGAATATCCGAGGCAAGCTACCTTCATATGCTTGAATTCAGAAAATATAAAAAATAACGCAAGGAGCTTTGTTGTTTTGAAAAGTTGCTCTGCAAAATCCTACAACAAATAATGATATTTGAAAAAAGAACAGCTATAAATAGTCTGTTCTTGATTCATTATCTTTTTTGACTCTGCTGCACAGACTATTTCGGTACGTTTACTATCCTAAAATCCCTGTATTTTCAACCACTCAGACAATTTTTTCTCACGATAAGAAATTCGATATTCGTCTGCGACATAACTACCTAATTTCAGTTCATCATGAATTACCCCATCCAAAAGAAAAATAATTCTCCCCGCTCTTGCTGCCACTTTCGCATCATGGGTAACAATCATCACGGTTGTGCCTTCTGAATTGATCGTTTGAACGATATCCATCACTTCATTTGATGTCCTACTATTTAGTGCACCAGTAGGTTCATCGCCAAATAATAGATCGGGTTGATTAATTAGTGCTCGGCATATCGCAGCCCGTTGTAGTTGGCCACCAGAAACCTTTGTAATATCATGCGATGCCACACTCTCAATTCCTGTCATCTTCATTAATTGATCAGCTTTTTGAATGACTTGTTCTCTAGAAAATTTGCTCGCCTTAAACCCTGGTAGCACAATATTATCCCTAATCGATAGATTTTTTAATAGGTGGGAGTGTTGAAAAATAAAGCCCATCTGATGCAACCTTACGTTACTCATTTCCTCATCTGTCAGCTTAGCAATTTCTTTACGATCAAACAAAACATTACCAGTAGTTGGTCGATCCATACCACTAATGGTATAAAGTAGCGTGGATTTCCCTGATCCCGATTGACCCATGATGGCAATGAATTCACCTCTATCAACCGTGAAGCTGATCTCCTTTAACACATCTGTCTGTTCAAAGCTCTTGCTTACATGCCGAACATCTAATAAAGTTGTCATCTGGGAACCTCCATCATTTTTACTTACTAATCATGTACTTCTTTGTTGAAGCAAGTACAATCCAACACACAGTTAGTATCATTAACATTAAGAACGTCGGACATAGGATATAGGCAACGAAAGGATTAACGATTAGTTCAATTTTTTTTACTCCAAGGCCAGCAACAGTTAAGGCAATGTTAATAATCTTTTCACCAAACAGATCTGTTACGAGAACCCCTACAAGTATACCGGTTATGGAAATAGAGCCTACTTTCAGCAGATATTGCTTTTGGATATCAAGGTTAGAAAAACCTATCGCTTTTAACGCAGCTATTTCCGATGAGTCCTTAGCTAAACGTAATTTTAAAAACAAGATCGTCACAAGGATGGCTAACGCTGTACCGATCATGACAATCGCAATAACAATGAAACTAAGTTGTTTTACAACTCCCCCTAAAGTCTGGTCGATCACATCCTGCATGGGAGAAACTCTAGTTCCTGCTCCAAGAAATGCCGACCAAACACTCGCCTTTTTTTCAGCCTCTCCTTGATCATGAAGATTAACCGAAAATGTATATTTTTGAGTTTTCAATGGAGAGAAAGGGTGCGTAGACTTTGCTGTAAACCCGCCACTTGTCACGTCTTGATATATCCCTGAAATCGTAAATTCATGCTCTTTGCCTTCAAAGATTAATAGAATTGTTTCCCCGGTATTTTTCCCGATTTTTTCCCCATTCAGGTAGGAAATAGCAATTTCGTTTTCATCTATAGGAGCATTTCCACTAAGATACTGCAAACCTGTACCAGACTGTTTTCCGGAGTCAATATGAAGATTCATCAATTCTCCATCTCTGCTGGTTGTTTGAACGCGGACCCTTCGAAATTCATTGTATCTTAGGATCGATTTTTCATGATCCAACAGCTGTTTTACATTGGTATAATTGACTTCAAGGTTTTCTCCATTTTCTACTTCAATTAGGATATCCTCTAGGGAACTTCCCATATAAGTAATAAAATCAGGAGCCTTTAAGGTATTAATTACATTCAATGGAACCAACATCATTACGATAGCAATGAGCACAACTGCAAATACAATCATCCAACTTTTCGCCTGAAAAAACACTTCACGAACGGACAGAACCAAATTTACTGGCAGTTTCCTAGATTTATAGAGCCCGTCTCTTACACCATTTTGATTATCTTCAATGCCTTTTCCATAAAGTAATGTTTCGACAACTGTCAGATTTTTCGTTTTGATTACTAGCTTTTTACAATAACGAATGATAAGAACATAAACGACACAGCCAACAGCAAATGAGACTAGCAATGTTAAAAATGACAATCTCGTATTACCAAAGGTAGTGCTAATATGATTTGTAAACACACCGCTAATTAGTAATGCCACAATATATCCTACGATGACACTAGCCATTGCGATTGCTTTATATTTATGGAGATAAATATCTCTAATATCGGAAAACGTAAGTCCAATCGCTTTCAATGTACCAATCTCTCTAATTTCTTCTTCCAATGTCGCCATCAGAGTGTACTTAACACAAATAAATGAAACAGTAATTAATAGCAAGCTCACGATGATCGAAATAAAAACGGTTGTCAAATCCGTTAATGCACTCAAAAGTAATATGATCGGATAGGTGATGGCCTGGCCGTTCTGAGGAAGGCCTGCATTTTCATAAGCTGTTTGAAAACTGGAAGCCTGATCTGTGTTCGTAAAATAGGCTTCAATTAAATATTCAGTCTCTCCAACCTGACCTTCGAGCATGTCAAAATCAGATTCACTTACAAGTATTCGCGTCGATGAAGCCATTGTGGAATTCATCATCGAATCTAAAATAAACTCTTTTACAACGAATTTACTCATACCGTTATTACTAGTCAGGAGAATATGATCGCCGATTTCAATGCCAAACATATTTTTTAATAATACGGGTATTCCCATTTCCCCTTTATGAAGACGTACTTTTTCATGACTAGAATTAAGTAATAAATCCTTTGTCTCATTTTGTTTTACTAGCCCAATGTCTAGACGTGCATTGGATAGGTCAAATGTTTCACCATTACGAACAACGGTAAAAGACTCTCCGTGAATACCAATCATCGGAATCGTTTGCCAATACGTGATATTTTCAGAGCTAGCTATAAAATCATCTATCCGCTCCTGATCAATCTCACCTTTATGCATCTGAAGGAAATGAGGCGGTTGGGCAATTTTATAAAATTCAGCGATGGATGTAAATGTATGCACCGCTACTATTACAGACAAGACTGCGAGAACTGCAGACATCATGATAAACAAAAATAATGCGAGATTAATTGATTTATTTCTTACTAAATCATTTTTCAATAATAACCATTTCAATGACTTCCCTCCCATCTCTTTCAAACGTTAGTTGAAGCAAAAGGCGGATAACGCTAGTGCTCTTTATAGGCGAACCTGGTAAGCGGAACATTAAGGTACATACATAGAAGGCGCAAGTTTTGAATGATTGATTACAAAAGGGAATTTTCTGGAACCGAGAGCATTTTCTCTAGCGTAGAAATTAATGCTACTAATACCTTCTGTTGAGCATTCTCATCTAGTGCGAAAATTCCTTCATCCATTAAAGCGATTGACGCTGTTAGAAGAATTTGCATATATTCTAACGGATATTTACAACTCCACAGGTTTTTTTCCTCTCCCTCTTCAATTACCTTTACGAGTATCGGAGCCACACGTGTAACAATTTCCTGCAAGGTTTTCTGATGCAATAAAGCATTTTCAGCTTTATGCATTTCATTCATTACATCACTTCCAACGTCGTTACTAATATTCATTGCAAGGAACACTTTCACCAGCTTTTCTGTTGGACTCAGATCTTCTGCTTCTTGTACTTCCTTTGCCTTACTGATGATAAGCGCTGAATACTTAGCCACTACAGCATCTAATACTTCTTTTTTAGATTTGAAGTAATGATAAAACGTCCCTTTTGCAATAGCAACCTCCTTCAGGATGTCATTTACGGTACACGTTTCATATCCTTTGGTGCGAAATAACCTCTCAGCCGTTTCAACGATTTCATTTTTTCTATCTTCATAATTTTTAACAATCCTCATAATTGCCACTCCAATTAGTATTATCTTTTGTTGCTATCGTAATGGTTATTGCGATCGACCGACCGACGGTCTATATATAATTTACTACCCTTACAACTGTTAGTCAATCACTATTTTAACAAAAATATCCAAATCGTTTTTCGGGGTGTCACTGTGACACCCCGAAACAACAAAAAAGAGCCAACGTTGAAAAGTTGGCTCTTTACCTTATTTTAGTAACCTACGTACGCTGTACCGATGATTACTAGTAAAATAAACAATACAAGGATTAACGCGAAACCTGCTCCTGCTCCTGCACCCATTAATGTCACCCCCTTTTCTCAACATTGTGGGGTAACCACAGTATACAATTTATGTAGAACTATACATATTGTGTAGGTATTTCTCCTAAAACTTTATGATTTAGGCAAGAACATTCGCACGAAACCATACCCCACATACCACTTTAGTATCGGGGTGTCACTGTGACATTAACTTCCTCATCACTCCTTCACTAGATAGGTCTGTTAGTAGCTCCATCAATTTTTCAATTGATGGGGGATTTTCTTGGTTAAACCAGTAGCTTAGTATTCCTATCATAGCTGACAAAGCATATTCCAATGTGTAGTCCAGCTCAAAGTCGTCTTTTGCTCCTCTTGCCACTAATGTGGCTTTAATCATCGGCTTCATACTGGCTTTAACTCTGCCCTGAAAAGCAGGGTCTCCATGATCACCTAGTAATACCACAAGATATTTACTGTGGTGTGAATACATGCTGACAAGTGCTTCAAACGGGAATGGATCATCTGGGGATGACAGCTGCTGCAGGGGCAACTCTTGCAGCTTTGCAATTAACGTATTTTCCAGTTGCTCGAGAACATCATAGACATCTGTAAAGTACTCATAAAATGTCGACCGATTATAACCCGCTCTGGTTGTAATTTCCTTGATTGTTATTTTCTCTATTCGCTTAGTGCAGTACAGTTCCCAGAAGGCATCTAGCAAATTCTGTTTTGTTTGTGCGGTAATCGCTGGATTTTTTTTCATCGCTCTTCCTCCACTTTGGTCTCAAAATCCAACATTTACGTTGTAAATGTCGGTTGATAGAGACTCTCCTACATACTACACTTATATCATACGACATGTTGTCGGATAAATAAAGAGGAATTGGTGTGGTGAATTCAAATGACAGCAATAAATATTCAACATCTTACAAAAGATTACGGAAACAAAAAGGGGATATTTGATATTTCTTTACAGATTGAAGAAGGCGTAGTATTCGGCTTTCTTGGCCCAAACGGTGCGGGTAAAACAACGACGATTCGTCATCTATTAGGATTTAGTAAACCTCAAAGTGGGAAGTCCACTATCCTAAATTTAGATTGCTGGAGTCAATCGAAAGAAATTCAAACTCATCTAGGTTATCTACCTGCTGAGATCGCTTTTCCAGAAAACATGACTGGTTCCCAACTGATCTCGCATGCTGCTACTATGCGTGGTCTCCGTGATATGAGTAGAGCTCAACAGTTAATAGAGATGTTCGAATTGGATCCCTCAGCACAGATAAAGCGAATGTCCAAAGGAATGAAACAAAAGGTCGGTATTGTTTGTGCATTTATGCATGACCCACATGTTCTCATTCTTGACGAGCCTACAACAGGGCTTGATCCTCTGATGCAATCGGTATTCGTTACACTTATCCATCAGGAAAAGCAAAAAGGGAAAAGCATTCTGATGTCTTCACATCTATTTGAGGAAATTGAGGGGACATGCGATCGCATTGCCATGATCAAGCAAGGGAGATTAACTTCAATAATGAGTTCTAACGATTTTAACCGTATTGATAAAACAACGTTTATCATATCGTTTCAAACACTTCAAGATCTAAACTCTCTTCAACAGGAAGGGTTTATTATTAGTAAAATGGATCAGAAAAACCTGCAGATTGTCGTTGAAGTAGAGGACAATCAAATAAATGACCTAATTCGTTCCCTATCCAAAAGAGATGTAACGTCAATTCGTGAAATGAAGAACTCACTAGAAGAGTATTTTATGAACTTTTATAAAGGAGAAAAAAACCATGTTCAATAAGTCGTTATTTACCCACTTACTAAAAACAAATAATAAAGTATTCTTGATCATTACGGGTGTACTTTCACTGTTAATCGGCATTATTATGAGTGTTTTCACTCCAGAAACGATGAATGAAATTGCACAAGCTAGCATTGATGCCCCTGTTAATCCTTTAGGTGATATAACAACCTTAATTGCTTTTGTAGCAAATCAGTATTTTGGGAATTTCGCCCTCATTTTTGCCATGATCTACTCTGTTATCATTGGAAACAAGCTGATAGCCGATCAAGTCGATAAAGGGAGTATGGCCTATCACCTGTCAACTCCTATTACAAGAAACCAATATACTTTTACAAGCATTATTTATTTTGTTACTTCACTAGTGATAATGTTTACGTTGATATTTTTTGTAGGATACGGAGTGGCCGAACTCGTTCAGCCTGGTGAATTACCTGTAGAGAAGTTTTTTATGCTTACATTAGGTTGTCTATTCTTGAATTTAGCAATCAGCGGAATTACGTTTTTTGCATCTTGTTTATTCAACCGTTCAAGCTATTCCCTTGGTCTAGGTGCAGGATTAACGGTGTTTTTCTTTGCTACAAATATGCTTTCTGGAATGAATGAGAGTTTGGAAATACTTAAAAATGTTACGATCATTACTCTCTTCAATTCTGACGCCATCATTCAAAGTGGAAGCTACGGTGCTCAATTATTCATTCTTATTTTGTTAACACTTGTCTTATATTTCATGGGGGTCGCTGTTTTTAAACGAAAAGACCTACCTTTGTAAATTCATATACGATGGTAGGAATGCATTATGTAAGGCAATTGAAGTATCACAACAAAATGACGCCACCACACAATGAGAAAAATAAAAAAAGAGCCAGCGTTCAAAAGTTGGCTCTTTACTATATATAGTAACCTACGTACGCAGTACCAATGATTACTAATAATTTATCCAATTTAAGAATTAACGCAAATTGTGCACCTCGCAACTTTATCCCCTTTTTCAAAATTGTGGGGTAACCACACTATATTCTCTATGTAGGGATCATTGACTTGGAGTTATAACCCTTCAAAAAAATAAAATTACACGTTATTTCATAGTGGACTAAGCATTACGTGTCTGTAGTAGTTAATGATGAGACGTATTTTCAACTATTTAATTACAGGCGATGTCACAATCACTAATAGTAAAAACACGATCATTATATAGTTTACTGAGTACAGAAAGCTGAGGTAAGCATATTTTTGGTCATTTTTCGAAAAGACCCCGCAAATGCTTAGCCCCAACCAAACAAGAGTTAATATCGTTGTCACAATTACAAAGGTTACGCTAAGTTTCAGGAGAAAAAACGGTAGTGGCAATAAGCTGGCTACATAAACGACAATTTGTCTTTTGGTCACCCGAAATCCATGAACAACCGGAAGCATCGCAACACCAGCTGATTTGTATTCGTCATATTTCCTCATCGCAATCGCATATGTGTGAGGCATTTGCCAAACAAACAATATTGAAAATAAAATGAATGGAACGATATGAAACCCTGATGCTACTGCTGTCCATCCGATTAAAGGCGTGACCGCACCTGAGACACTGCCGATTACTGTATTTAACGTGTACTTTCTTTTCGACCACATCGTGTATAAAACCACATACGTAACCCAGCCAATAAAGGCATAGATTGTTGCTTCAACGGTCGTAAATAGCAGGAGAATAAACCCAATCAAAGTAAGTATAATTCCTAAAACCAAGACGAATTTCATGGAAAAGTTCCCCGTTACTGTCGGGCGTTGTTTCGTTCGTGCCATAACTGAGTCAATATCTGCATCATACCAATTGTTTAAGACAAGTGCACCGGCCATCACCAATGTACTACCAACGATCGTTACCACGAACAAAAGCAGGTTTTCATAAAAGGATGCATTAGAAAAATACAACGCTAACCAAAACCCCGTAAACACTGGGAGGACATTCGCTATTAAGACAGGAAGTTTCATTAATGACTTTAGATCTGAAATAAAAGTCAACGAAGTTTTCCTGTTTACTTGCGGCAATTGAATTACTTGTTTATTCATACTACTGTCCTCCTTCTATTTTTTCATCACTCATACTCCGAGGGATCGACAAATGCTACATACATGAGATAAATGCCCATCCCAACTGCTGTTAATAAAAACGCCCATCCAAGTGCGATTTGCTCAATCAATAAGTAATTATTACATAACTGTTCAGAAGCAAGTGTATAGAGCAAGCCCATGCCTATAAATATGATTGTAAAAAACGTAATCACTGCATTTATTAGAAATGCACTAAGCTTTTTCCAGCTGTCACGTAACGGTACCCCGGCTAAAAAAGGTAGACTAATAAACTTAAATACTTCTACACTTTGTAACGTTAACGCTTCGTCCATCGTTCTTGGTAGTAACCAGTAACCCATAATGATCATAAAGAGTAGTATTCCTGGCAAGCCGTTTTCATTACATTTTTCAAAAAAACGCGGAAATCGTTGTTGAAAAAGTGGCGCCATCAGTAAACCTGCGATGATCAGCATTGGCATTTGCATATGCATATGCATGACCATGACCGACTCCATAAAATAAGCAACAGGAGGGATCGCTAAGAAAATAAATAACGCTAATCCTATTTTGAATTGATCCATCCCCTACTCCCCCTTATCGGTTTCTAAAATCGTCAATACTGTACTCACAGCATCTTCAATGTTTGTAAAGTCCATAATATTCGTTAGCGTCCCTTTTCTATTCACAAGATAGAAGGCAGAATTATGCATAAAGTCACCATTACCATTTGGAATGACGATAACCCCAAATTCTTTTAACAGATTGTCTAATTGAGTTTGATCAGGAATGGTTGCCATCCTCCACGTTTCACCATCACTAGCAAAATAGTCTTTATATTGATCTAACGTAGCTGGATCATCTCTCTCTGGATCAAAACTTATACTTAAAAAAATGATATCTTCCCCAAGATATTGCTTAGGGATATGGTCGTAGACGTGCCCCATATTGGATTCTAGTTGCCAGCAGACCGTTGTACAAGCTGTATACATAAATGTAATAAATACATGTTTATTTTCAAATTCAGAAAAAGAGTAAACTCTTTCGTTACTATCCAACAATGTTACGCCTGGAAATTGTGGTTGTACTTTCATTAATTGATTAAATCTTGCGGTTTCTGCCGTAAAAGCCCGAAATCCATCCGTTCCTACATAGTATAAGATACACCCAAATAATAAGACGACAACGAGAGCAATTCTGTTATGCTTACTTCCTAGCATGTAGGTCACTTCCTTTTTTTCTCAAATGAAAGGGAAAGAGATAGCCGAGTTTTCGAACTATCTCTTTATCTTGCTTTCTACCAAGTTCTAAATGGCGGTGATCCTGGAGGTGCGTTCACAATCATGTCAACGATCGGGACAACGTACGCCATTGCGACAACAATAATCATCAGGGTAACCCAAACGCCCCATCTTTCTGTCCAATATCCAGACACATCACCAGGCTCTTTTTCAGCAATTGGGAATTCTGTCTGCCCTTTTGGTGCAAAGAACATAAGATTAATGACTGCGTAAAATTGAATTAGAACTCCGATTAATAAAAGTACTGCACCAATACCAATTAACATCATGTACGGATCCCAGCCAAGTGCTGCAGCGTGATCACCGTAAGTTGTGTAAGAAGTTCTTCGTGGTGAACCGAATAATCCTGCCGTGTGCATCGCGAATGCCATCAGGATCATTGCCGCTGACCAGATGATCGTTTGAATAACACCCAGTTTATTCATCGCTGGTGTTAATACACGACCTGATAGATAAGGAATTAACCAGTAACTAATTCCAAAGAAGGTCATCGCAACCGACATTCCTAAAGTTAAGTGAAAATGTCCGACAACCCACATGGTATTATGAACAACTGCATTTAACTGGAATGTTGTTTGGGCAATACCACCGGCACCAGCTGGAGCAAACGCTAACATCGCAATAAACGGTGCTAAGAAACGAACATCACCCCATGGTAAAACTTTAAGCCAACCAAGAACACCTTTTCCGCCTTTTCTTCGAGCCGTTCGTTCCATGACAACAAATAGTGCATATGCCGTCATTAATGAAGGAAAACCAATCGCTAAACTCATAAATACATGCATATATTTGATCGTATCGTTGATCCCTGGGTCAACAATTTGGTGATGGAAGCCACCAGTAATATTCATAATCACTAAAGCTACAACAACCACACGTGTTAACGTATCATTCCAAAGCTTTCCGCCAATCACCTTCGGTACGATGACATACCAAGCAGAGACTGCTGTTAAATACCAAATATTAACCGCTGTATGTCCAAACGCCCAGAACAGCGTCCGAGCTAACATAACATTGATTGTATCAACCCAACCAAGTGACCAAGGAATGATTAAGAATAACACCTCTACCGCTACAAATAAGGTACAACCTACTAGTAAAACAAATGCGCCAGTTGCAAAGAAGGAAAGGATCGGAAGGTGTTGACCTTTATGTTTCTTTCTCCAGTTTGCTACTTGAATAAATGCTCCGACGCTGCACGCCCAAATCCCTAGGACAACAAATACTAATCCAAAGTAGAAAATTGGGTTTGCCTTCATCGGCGGGTAAAACGTGAATAGAACCGATGCTTCGTTCATTAATACCATAACGACAACTACTAACGTACCGAACATCGCTAGCCCGAAACCGACCCAGCCAAGTTTTCGAACTTTAGGTAAAAGCCCACCTAATGTGTGCGAAAGACTAGAATAGAAGTATCCAATCATAAAGAACCCAGAGAATACAACGATTAATAGTAGGCCGTGAGCAGTTAGAACTTGATAATAGTTAAGCCATGTTGGTAGTTCGAGTAATCCTGCTCGATTAATCCCTTGTAGTAATCCGAAAAGTCCCCCGAGAAGTAGTGCAACAAATGATACTAATAAAAATGATTTCGTTAATTTCGCATCTTCAGGGTTTACTCCTAATACTTCGTTTGTTTTATCTCTTAACGTTTGTGCTCTCAAAATTTCCAACGTAATTCCCCCTTTATTTAACCGTGATTGTTGTCGCCATAAATTGGTGACCCACGCCGCAATATTCGTTACATAACACTAGGTACTCACCTGGTTCATGGAATGTTTGCGTAATATCTGTGATATAACCTGGCATAATCATTCCATTTACGTTTGTCCCGACAATTTGAAGTCCATGGACAACATCTTTTGACGTTAATCTAAAATGAACCGTAGAGCCTGCAGGAACTTCAACCTCCATTGGAGTAAAACTAAAGAGTTGCAGTGTCATGACCACTTCATATTCATTTTCACCGATTTGCGTAATACCTGGATTATCAAACGGTGCAATTTGGTCGACTCGCTGTGGATCTATCGTCTCCATTCCCCCTGGAGGTGCCATCCCTAGCGCAAACGCTTGATAACCTGTCGCTATCATAAATAACATAATCATTCCAAAACTAATTGTAAGCCAGACTTTTTCTGATTTATGCATGTTCCCCTATCCCCTTTCTACACTCTATCTAGGTAAAACCCGTATAGAGTTAGATAACTTATTAAAATGACTACCCCGACAAATCCAACCCCTATTGCTGTTCCAACTAATGATGTTGTTTCCTTGCCTTCTTTTTTATCTAGTTTTTTGATTGCCATTCTTTCAACCTCCCCTTCGTTGATAATCTCAGTATAAATGACGTTTCTTTTCCAGTAAGTGACTATTGTCACCTAAACACTATTTACATACTGAAAACCTATTTGTCTATTAAATTCAGAAATTGAATGAATTCGACATGTCACTGTGACAACCCGAACATGTCGAACAACAAAAAAAGAGGTTTCTCATAGTTAACAAAACTAATGAGAAACCTCTATTCTTTTTCGACACGTCACTGTGACAACAAAACTTATGCTTCTTCAGCTAATGGTAACTCTATTACTTTTTCGCCACCATTACGAATAGCAAAGATCATAAATCCGTAGAATAGTCCAAACGTAATTAAATTGATTACGAATAGGGCAACACCTTTATCTGAGAACTTGTTAAATAAGTGAAATATCGCATAAATACTAAGTCCAAGATTCGCTAGAACGATTAACCATCCGATTAATGGAATCCAAGATAAAAAGAAACTAGCTAGGGCTAACACCAATAAATAATTATGCATTTTCCCTTTTAGTGAATCTTCTACAACATCATTTACTAACTGCCCCAATAAATACATATTAGCAATCGGAATAAAACCTAGCCAACCATTCGGTATCTCATGATTTTCAGCCATTTTCATTAATCCGAGACCCATGAAAAGATAGCCAACTAATGGCACCAAAAGGAAAATTCCTACTATACTTAAAAATGCTAGTAGAAGCTGTATTAAAAACAATTCACTCATTACCTCAAACCTCCTTTAATGATTTATTTTTCAACACTAGAAAGATTATATCTCATTTTTTGACAAATAGTGAGATATTTTTTTGCTGTAACAGTCTACTGTGAAACATTTTGTGAAACAAGAACTTTCGAGGTGTCACTGTGACACCGGAAAAACCGGAACATACCCTGTTGCTTCCACTAAATATTGACCTTGCTCTGATAAGATCCACTCAATGAAACTATCGATGTGGGGATTGTCGCTGCCGGCTGTAATGACATAGAACTCGGAGGTGATTGGATATTCACCACTCCGGATCGTTTCTCTACTTGGGAACACGCCATTAATTTTCAAGTGGCGTATGTCTCCGTTCTGGATCATCTCTGTTGAGAAAAATCGAAATGAATAGCCAATCGCATTTTTATAGTTTCGATATTGTGACGTTTCTGAAATAATTCCTCCCATACCTGAAACAATGTCCTCTTTTGGCGGAGTCATCAACTTTTTTTCTCCCATTAACTTTTGCAAAGCTGTCTGGCTCCCACTATTTTCAGGACGTTGAAAAGCACGGATCGATGCATGTTTGCCACCAACTTCACTCCAATTCGTTATTTCCCCTGAATAGATATTCTGAATTTGTTCAATCGTTAGGTTTTCTACCGGGTTTTTTGAATTCACAAAAAATACAAAAGCTTCCCTGCCAATAGGCGTCAGCTGCAAATCGATTCCTTTGTGTTCTGCTTGGCGTACTTGGAAATCTGAGGGGCCAGCGGCAAAAATCATATCGACTTCCCCGTTTATTAGCTTTCGATAGGCTTCATCAGTTTTACTTGACATGACCTCACTCTTATACAAGTCGTAATCCTTTTCAGGATACGTTGCTTTGACAAAAGCAGAGTATAATGGATAAAGAGCTGTGGCGCCATCCAAGATTGGAAGTTCGGTCTCAATTTTCAAAGTTGAGACTTCAGTCAACAAGGCAACCTTAGAATTCTCAGCGAATGGGTGATAGTTATATAAATTAACCTCCGCATTCACCGTGCCTATGTTATTGTGGTAAGCATCAATAGTTTCATAGACTACCACAGCTAAAATACATATCGACAAGAAACTAATGCTAGCAACTTTGAGTGTTTTTCCTCTCATAAACGTAAAAATGGCGTTTATTGAAAAAAAGATAGCCCCGATGGTGACAAATGCAATAAACGGCGCGTAAAACTTAACTCCGCCCATCAAAGATACAAACAAAGCTGCGACAAAACCAAACAATAATAATAGGCCGACGATGAAAATGGCCCCAACTATCTTTCCCCAAATCACATTAATCCCTCCTACTGTTATTTTTCGTTAACTCCTCTAGATGCTGAATCGTTTCTGCTTCACTAAAAGAACTAAACCAACGATAATCCTCATCATCTACAATTCGAAAATGATGACTCACTAGGTTTTGCTGAATTCGAAAGTTATACCTTCTAGCAATTTCTTTCCACCAGACTTTCCCACCCAACGTTTTTTCCTTCGAGCTAGCTACCGATTCATACGCATAAATTTCAATCAGTTCTAACGGGTCACTACCTAATGTTGCTTGTAGTATTTCACTTTTTCTAAATAAAGCACATAACGCGATGACATGGGTCCAACTTGCTGGTGTTCGTTCTTTTTCTATTTGAACAAGCGTCTTTTTTGAGATTCCTAGTATTTCTGCCATTTTGAACTGCGAGTAACCACTCTCAACTCGAACTAGCTTTATCTTTTTAGATATCACTTCGATTAACTGCTGTTTATCCATTAGCACCCCCACCACCTAGAATAAATTGTTTCTTCTGGTGTAATTTTACACCTTTAGTGTCGCCTGTTCAAGAAAAATTTTCCAGTAGTAGAAAAACATGAAAAGATTAACCATCTTTAAGTGACGACATAGAATATCAAAAAAGTAGTTAGGCGAAAGGGGCAGTAAATTGTTTACCGAATTACAACCTGGAATAACATTAGATCGTTTTGGACCAGATTATTTTGAACGTAATAACAAAGAGGCAGTAATAGGGCCGAGCTTTTCTTATCAAAATGCTGAACAGCAGCTGGATCACCTCCATTATGTAGCTGAGACAAATAGTTCGTTTTTACCGGAAATACGTAACTACAGGACACAATTCCCTTATCATCGCTCATTGCTTGCTTCACTCCGAGAAGGAGGCTATATTTTATACACTAGGCACGCAGAAGCAACTGTTGGAGCAGACCAACCAAATCTCAACTTTCAAGATTGTTCTACCCAGAGAAACCTTTCCCTTATCGGTCGAAGACAAGCAACTGATTATGGTGAGACAATTCGTCGTTTAGCCATTCCAATTTTGGCTCCAGTCATATCTAGTCCTTTTTGCAGAAATATAGAAACAGCTAGCCTTGCCTTTGGCAGAGTTTATATACAAGTAGATCCATTCTTATATGATGTCTATCGATTAAGTACAAATATAAGTCTGTTCGAACAGCAACGGATACTTGCTACTCTAAACTCACTACTAGAAATCCCGGTACCTGCCGGAACAAATAAAGTAATCATCGCTCACAGCTTTCCAGAAGGAATAGGTTTGGGGCGGTTGCCTAATATGGGAACAATAGTTATAAGACCACGTGGGTATGGCATGGGATTTGAAGTCGTGGCCTATCTCACCTTAGCGGAGTTAAACAGGTTAACGTGAGAATGAGAGGGAATGTGACAATCGAACGGCGTGAACATCTATTACAAAATCTTTTACTTATATTTCACAACAAAAAAAATCGGGAACTAAAACCCTAATACTACTGAAAACGAAAAAGCACCCCAAAGGTGCTTTTTCTAAGTTAACTATATGGTCGTTATGAAAGTGCCCTCATTCTCAAATGTTGAGAACTCTGACTCTACCATTTCCCCTTGACAACCTGTCAAGCTATGATTAAAGGTCACCTCAGCAATCACTTTTCTTGCAGTAGGCATCAATAGTTTCATAGACTGTCACTGCAAAAATACATATCTAACATCGCAATGAATGTCAGTTAAACCAAATTCTCGATATTTGCAAAGGATTAATGATGGTCTTAATTCTACCATCTTGATGATGAAGCCTGATAGACTCCATTTTTTTAAAATCATAGGAAGCTTCCTCTAAATTTTCAATTAGTTTCATGGTTTCATTACTATCTAACTTAAAGGAAAGTGATTGTCCCGCAAGTAAAATCTCTGCTCTACTTTGATCTTTAGATTGTTGATTTCTATTAAACATTTGCTAGGCCCTCCCGGTGCATTATTTTCCTGTAAAACTAGTGTTTCATTTACTTACGTAAGCTTTCCGAAAAAGTTACATTTTTCTCGAATATACTCTTGTTAGATTAAGTTCATGATAGGGTCTTTTTCATCATTACTTGCTTCTTCAGATATTAAAGTGATTTAATTTCACCGAGACAAAAATTTAATATTTTCAATGTTCTTCAATTGTACGAAACTTAATAATAACTCAATATTCCCTCCATTTCCCATATAATGTTACATGGTATAATGATTGTTGAAATATACGAAGGTAGGTTTTTCAAATGAAACATATAGTCGTAATCGGTGGTTATGGTCAGGTAGGGAGTGTAATATGTAAAGCCTTGGCCGATATTTATCCGAAAAGAGTGATTGCTGCTGGCCGAAGCTTTGAAAAGGCCAGACAATTTTCCTTGTCAACCAATGAAAAGGTATTACCGCTAGAACTTGATATTTATAACTTAGTTTCACCACATGAAGTTTTGAAAGATATCGAGTTAGTCATCATGTGCCTCGACCAAAAAGATACAACTTTTGTTGAAATGTGTATTCAAAATAAAGTCAATTACCTAGATATATCCCCATCTTATACGATTCTGTCAAAAATTGAACAGTTACAAATGAAAGCCCTTGAAGCAAATACTACTCTACTATTAGGTGTAGGCTTAGCCCCAGGTTTATCTAATTTGATGGTAAAAAAACTAGTTAGCCATTTTGATAAAGTGAAAAAAACTGATCTTTATCTTATGCTTGGGATTGGTGAGAAACATGGAAGGGACGGGGTTGAGTGGCTGCTTAATAACATGAATAATACCTACTCCATATTTGAAAATGGTCAACGTAGAAAAGTACGTAGTTTTACGGAAGGCAAATATGTAGATCTTCCTGAAAAATATGGAAAAAGAAAAGCTTATCGATTTGATCTTGCTGATCAACATATTGTCTCTAAAACACTTGAACTAGATCATGTATCTTCACGCTTTTTCTATGATTCTGTCATTACAACATATGAGTTAGCGCTGTTAAAAAAGTTAGGCATCTTTAAGCTATTAAACTATCATTTTTTCAAGAAAATGTTCGTAGCTACATTTCTTAACGCGTTACATATTTTTCACAAACTTAACATTGGATCCAATGATTATCTTATAAAAGCTGAAGTGCTCGGAGAAATCGAAGGAAAAGAATGCACTGTTTCATCTCTATTTGGGGGAGCAAACAATACTTCGCTAACAGGTCATGTTGCCTCAATAGTTGGAAATAAATTTATCAAAAATACCTATCCCCCTGGGGTGCATTACATGGAACAGCTGTTTGACTTAGAAGAAATTTTAACAGAACTGAATGATAAAGTTCCTTATCATTTCAATATTGAAAAACCTGAACACGTTGAGTAGAATTATCAAAAATAAGATTGGGTAGAAACACATCATTCGATGTAATTTCTACCCATGATCCACAGCGCTTATGAAGTTGTTAATTCAATGTCTTGCTCCTCCCCGTCTCTAATAAGCTTTATTAGAATGGTGTCTCCAACCTGGACTTCACTATATAAAAACTTTCTTAGAGACAAACCATCTGAAATTGGGTTCCCATCAATCTCAACAATGATATCTCCTTCTATTATACCCGCATTTTCGGCAGCAGAGTCTGGAACTATCCCTGTGATAAGAACCCCTTCGTCCGTTTCTTTCGCAATCCCTATCCAATCTTGTCTATATAATTCTGGCACATCACTTACATTCATGGTTTCAACGCCTAGAAACGGTCTTGCGATTTTTCCTGTTTCCATTAATTGAGTGATAATTGGTAGAACGTCATCACTTGGAATAGCAAATCCTAACCCTTCGACACCTGAATAAGAGATTTTTAAACTATTAATTCCGATGACTTCTCCTTTTGTGTTAATCAAAGCACCACCACTATTACCTGGGTTAATCGCTGCATCTGTTTGCAAAACAGTTATTTCCCATTGGTTACTAATTGGAATACTTCTTTCTGTTGCACTAATAATCCCTTGCGTAACGGAATGCGAAAATTGTAAGCCAAGAGGATTACCGATCGCAATTACCGCTTCGCCTACTCGTAAGTCAGCTGAGTTCCCGAATTTAGCAACATGGGTAACATACGTATCATCAATACGTATTACCGCTAAGTCTGTGTGGGGATCATCGCCAATTACTTCAGCATTCACACGATTACCATCTTTCAAGACAACCTCAACTTCAGTAGCTCCTTCAATAACATGAGAATTAGTCACAATATAAGCCTTTCCATCTCTTTTTTCAAAAACAACACCAGAACCCGTTCCAGCTTCCATATTTTGCAGGTCTCTTGAGAACATATTCCTTCCTTGCTGCATGTTTACAATTCCAACAATGGCTGGTGAGACATTTTCTATAGACTCGATGAAGATTGAGTTTAGCTCTGAAGCTGAATTCGTTACTGGTACGAGGTCAGGTAATACTGCTTGCCCAGTTTCACTAACAGTGTCTTCAAGAGGATTTACTATTTGCTCATCGAAAGAGATAAATCCTACATTAATTAGCGTTGGCAATGATGCCAGTACAAATACAGCTCCCAACACTGCACTAGATAATGAAATTAGCCAACTTTTTTTATTACTTGACTGTTTTTGTCTTGTTTCTTCATGATAAAAATCATTCATGAACCATCTACTCCCTTCAAAATACAGCTAGTTGAACGATCTTGTTCACCTAACTCCTTTATGAGAAAAGTATAAGACTCCTATATGAAATCACCATGAACTCCCGATGAAATTTGCTTGAAGTTTGCCGTCACTGTGACAACCCGAAAAATGTCGAATTTACCAGTTTCACAAAATCGCCTATCAAGTAACAAACAAAACGCCGAATGGTTTTGGAGAGAAATGCTTGCCCAAATCCAGTTTCCCCCAACAAAAAAAACACCTACATAGGCGCTTTTTCTACGTTAACTGCATGGTTGTTATGCAAGTGCCATCATCCTCAAATGTTGAAAACTCTGACTCTACCATCATATCGTCATGCTTAATTGTTATGTTATACGTTTTGTCCCTCGGTAACCAAAAGTCGATAAATCCGTTACTTAGTGAGGTTATTTTATCATCAACTACCACATTTCCATCAGTATCTACTATAAATATTTCAAATTCAACTTCTACCATTTCTCCTTGACAACCTGTCAAGTTATGATTCGTTCAAGGATGGGTTTCATTGATATAAGGCGCAATTGAAACAAAAAATTCATCTTCAGGCAAGTCATAAATACTCTCACTTCCTGCAATTTCTGTTACAAAAAGTTGTTGAGATGTGATTGATGCTCTAAGCGCAGTTTCATTTCCTACACTGTAATCATTCACTAATTCTTTGATATTAATTTGCGTGCTAGCTTCATTATTTTTTTCACTAGAACAGCCCATTAATAGTGCTGCTAACAAAAAAGCAACTGCAAAAACTTTAATTTTCATAAGGTTTAACCCCCTTTTCTCTATCATTATACTATTTGATACTAATCGACGCAGTATTATGTGAAATTTTACACAATGTCTCCATAAGTTTTCCACACAAAATGGTCAAAAATTTGTGCGACTTTTCGTAAAGAAAATTAATGATTATCCGTTTTCCACTTACTCTCACATTAGAAAATAAAAATGATTGCTTGAATTCAGCAATCAACCCAGAAAATAGTTAAAAAATATTAAGGAACAAACACAATTTCTGTTTGTTCCTTTTAAGATCACGCTGCCTTACGAAACTGGTTCAATCATAGTTAGTCATTGCAACAGGTACCCTCTTCGCTCATGTGACCTGATCGATCTATTTTTGTTTTTAGGTATTTCTCATTAAACTCTGATACATCGCCCCATAACGGCTCTCTTCCCGACACAGGCAATCCAGATTGTTTTAGTGCTTCGAACTTTTTAGGGTTATTGGTAATTAGTGTTACAGGTTTACTTCTCAATGCTCGTAGCACTTGTATGGCATCACTATAATTTCTTGAATCGTCGACAAAACCAAGCGCTTGATTTGCGTCCACCGTATCATAACCATTTTCTTGAAGAATATACGCCATTGCTTTACTGAACAAGCCGATACCTCTTCCTTCATGATTGGCTAAATAAAATACGGCTCCTGTCCCATGTGTAACGATCATTTTCATTGATTGCTTTAATTGAAAGCCACAATCACACCGTTTGCTTCCAAATATATCTCCTGTATGACAAATCGAATGCATACGTATCATTGCATCATCATCGTGTTCAAAGTCGCCATAAGCTAGAACACTTGACTGTTGAAGTTCTGCCAAATTGATCGAGGATAACTTGTCAATAATTCGTTCAAAATCCTCAGTTACTTCATGACAATTTAGCCAGCTGTACCATTTAAATTCAACAGTTTCCCCGTCCAAATTTAAAGGAAGCTTGATTGGTCCAACTAAATAAATCGCCCCCTGTTCTGTTTTTATTAATTTTATTTTATCTACTAATACAGAGAGAACTTTTGAATTGTATACAGTCTCAGGCATAAAATCACTCCTTTATAAATCTTTCGTTGTAATTTATTTTGTCCATGAATTTTTGATTCATGTTATCTCTAAGTTTATGATAGAAATATCTGAAGACCGTTAAAGCCTGTATCTTAGATCACAAGGTAATCGTTGATCCAGGCGTTTACTATCTATAAATCAACAAATTTATCTACTGTTTTGCTTTAAATAAAATATTATCTAAAGAATATAACTTACTTCCATTGAGTAACAAATGTGCAGCAACTGCTAGTAACGCTAAATCATAAGCATAACCTCCAATAAATCCAGCTGCAAACTGCACTTTCACGATTGCTCCCAGTAACAATAGGACGAATAGTCCTCCAACCACTCGAGTTGCTAGTCCTAAGATTAATGCAACCCCGCCAACAACCTCAATACTTGCAACTATATAAGCCAAAAATCCAGGTAGGCCGATACTATCAAACCAGCCAGCAATATTTTCAATACCACCTTGAAACTTTTGACTACCATGACCAACAAAAATAAGTCCTAGAACCACTCGTAAAAATAATGTTCCAATTTCTTGTTTGTTGTCCATTCTTTTTTCCTCCTAAAATGTTTGAATCTATTTTTTGAAACATATTTATACATCACAACTTTTTATACTTATCTACCTCCTGAAACCAAATAGTAGCTTTATAGAATACTAATATTCATATTAGAAAACATTCCGCGAAAAAATATAGGCTTCCGCCTGTTTTGTTTCTTAATAAGAATATAAGTTTTTTATAAAGTAACACAGAGACTTGTAGATTGTCAAATGTTTTGCTATGATAAACAAAAACATAGGGAGGTGAAATCGTTGGATATTGGTACGAAGATTCGTTCGATTAGAAATCGAAAAAAAATAACGATCGCGCAAATGTGTGAAGGCACAGGGTTATCTAAAGGATTTATAAGTAACATAGAAAACAATAATACATCACCTTCAATTAATACTTTACATACAATTGCAGAGTTTCTAAAGGTACCTCTTCCTTACCTCCTATTAGAAAGCAAACAGCACATGCGTGTCGTACGAAAAGATGAAAGACGAACCTCATCTTTGGGAGATTTAAACATTGAACACATCACATCAAAAGGCCCTTTACGAATGATGATCGCAGAAGCGCCACCTGGACATGCGATAGGCGAAGACAAACCTCATGCCCACGAAGGTGAAGAATGCCACTTAGTTTTAGAAGGAAAAGTTCTAGCTATTCAAGGTGAAGACTCGATTATCGCAGAAGAAGGCGACTCCTTTAGCTGGAATGCAAGCGTTCCACATATCGTAAAGAACATTGGAGATACGAAATCAGTGATCTTAATTGCCATTTACTCGGATACAAAAATGGATGATTTGCTATAAGGGTATTAAAGGCAATGTATACCTTGATCGAATTCTTGATTAAATAAAATAAATGTAAAGGAACAAACGTCATTTCGTTTGTTCCTTTTTACTTACCATGTCCTTTCTAGATGGACTATTCTAGTGAAATGTCCACGAACGGTGTCAGGCACCTATTTTAGTAAGGACAAGTTTACCTCTTTCCTTAATAGTCAATACTAAACTTAAAATCGAAGAGGATAATCACCATGTATCTATTATTAGTGATCGTTGTTTATGTCGTATTTGCCTATTTTTTTGTCGATTGGAAAAACTGGAATAAATATTATCCTACCGTCCAATACTTTATCATATGTAATTTGTTATATAATTTTATATTTTTCAATTACACTCTTTGGCAATATCATGCCGTCACCGTTGACTGGTTAAATCATACCCTTATCGATATTGCTTTTACGTTTCTGATTGTACCGGTTGTAATTATGATTTATTTAAGGTACTACCCGAACGGAAAAAAACAATATCTGTATGTAGGCATATGGATTAGCTATTTTACAGTTATCGAATATCTATTCTATAAAAAGGGACTTTTTCTCTATGATAATGGCTGGAACCCTTTCTGGTCTGGTGTCTTTAACCTAATTCTCTTTACAATGGTAAGACTCCATTATAAAAAGCCTCTTATAGCTCTAATTGTATCAATACCACTCATTGTAATCTTATTAACGTTGTTCCATCCACCCCTATCTCTTTTAAAATAATGACTAGGTGATGAAATGATAACGAATCCATGGCCAACACCTGTTTTTTTAATTCTATTGCTAACAACCTATATCGTAATGTGGATTTATCTCTATAGAAAGAAAGGTTAGAACGAGTTCCAATGATTTTTGTCAATAATAATGTAAAAGCTGCCTTCCTAATGAAAGGCAGCCTTGTCTATTCTATTAGACACATATTACGTACCTGTTAATTCTTTTTTTCTTCCTTCTCTTCATCGCTACCTGAAACTAACTCTCTCGTAGCGCTCTTAAATTCAGTTAGGGTCTTCCCGAATGCACGGCCGATTTCAGGAAGCTTCGAAGGTCCAAAGATAATGAGGGCAATGACGAGGATTAATACTAATCCTGGAATTCCAATATTCGATAACATACGTTGTTACCCCCTATTTATTTTTCCCTTTGTTCCCGTTATTTCCTTTATCAAGATTATTTCCTTTAAAACCATTAATCGCAACAACTGATGGGAGTGGATCTACATCTCCTTTACGTCTTGGCCAGTTTGCAGACGGATGTTGAACAGCTAAGAATAATGTCTTTTCATCGGCTGTAAACCAAGGGCCGGTTAATTCACTTCCTACAGGACCTGATGCAAATTGGAACGCCTCGCCTGTATTTTGACCATGTGTTGGAAGAACGAATAAACCATTGTTTCCATGCCACTCAAACACACCTTTCCCGATATTACTTTCCGACATATCGGTAACAACCCAAAGATTCGCATCACTATCAAACGTTAAATTGTCAGGAGCAGAGAAGCCGCTTTGACGCCCACCTGCCGCGAAAATTTCAAACATAAATTCCATCGACTCAAAATCATCTTCTTTTTCAAAAATTCGAGTAATGTGTCCGTGAATATTTCCGTGCATGGCATTGTTTGTATGAGCGATGAAAATACTGTTATCAAACGGGCTAATCTCTAAATCTTCCGGACGGTCAGTTGGTGTTCCTCCAAGAATAATTGCAGCTTCATGAGTGTTAACCATGACATCTGCTTGAGTAGCATTTAGTGGGAACATTTCTCTTAAACTAGCAACCGATTGATCTCTCATTTTTAAAACATTTGGAACTGAGAATTTACTATCATGTACTCTTTTTACCACTTCTGCTGCATCAAGCTTAATCCAGCTACCTTGGGCAAAATTGGCTACATAAAGAGATCCATCCTCTAATAATTTTGAGTTTTGCTTACCTTTTGCTGCATCGTATTTCCCGTTACTTATATATTTATAAACACAGGCGTTCGTTTTGTCATCTCCCATATAAACGGCAATTCGACCAGTTTTCGTAATCGCCATACATGTATTTTCATGATTAAAACGTCCAAGTGCCGTGTGTTTACGAGGTTTAAAATTACTGTCGTTTGGATCAAATGGATCAACCTCAACAACCCAGCCGTAATGTTCAGATGGCAATTTGGATCGCGAAGCTTGAGTTTCAAAATTTTCTTCACAGGATAGAACTGTATTCCAGAATGTCATTCCTCCAGAACAGTTTGCCCATGTACCAATTGCTTGTGTTTTCCCACCCATAATTGCACTGCCTCTAGCAGGTCCTACAATTTCAAATGGTGTGAAACCAGTAATTCTCCTCGCATATTTAGAAGACGTATCCATCTTCCATTTACCGTTCTTTTCCTTGTAAACTTCAATAATTGCTCCACCTTGGTGATAGCGTCGCTTGATATCAAGGTCAGTTCCCTTCATAAACGAAGGCATGTATTGCTCTTTCATATACGTATCGTTGATATATTCTAAGTTAACCCAGAGTAATCCTCTTTCGTTTGAACCATTCATAGGGAAATATACAGTAAAGTCACAGTTAAAACCAAACGTATCTCCTTTTGGATTAATTACGTCACCATAAGCTGCCAAGACATCATATGAAAACCCTTCTGGTAGAACTAATTCATCCTTAGTAGTTGGCATAATTGGTTTAAAGAACCCATGAGGCTTTGCTTTTGGTGTTAACCCTAAATCATTATAGGCAAAAAGGTGATCTGCTGTATGAGCAGCTTCAGCAATCGGTGCTAACGTACCTAAACCAGTTGACGCAGCCGCCAACGCAACTGTACCAGTTCCTAAATACCCCAAAAACTTACGACGATTTACATTAATATCTTCCATGTAATTACTCTCTCCCTATTAGAATTTTTAGTTTTCCTTATGTACTTGCCTGTACAACCAAATTCTAACGGTCAATTATTAAGTCAGTGTGAAGTAAACGTGAAGGTTTATAGAATATTGTAAATATTAGGTAAATTACTCATCTTTTCCTTTAGAAAAAAAATAGGTACTGTCTCGGATATAGTAAAGGGCGCATATACTTTTCTTATAATCAGAAAGAACTCAGTTTCGTAAATCATTTGATATAAAGGGGAGATTTATGTGTTAACCAATCCTCAACAAACCACATCAACTTTACCATTTCCTACAACTTGGGGAATTATTGGTGATATTGCAGGAAGACGCATTGTAAGAGGGATCTTAACCATTGACAATGTCAGTAATAATTCAGTAACAGGTACGGTTAATTTTCGTGGAGTACCTATACCAATAACTGGAACCTGGAACGAGTCTACTAACCAACTTATCTTTGACTCGCCTTATGCTGCTTTTACAGGTCAATTAACGATATTTGATGAAACAGTACCTAGTCTTCGTCGATTTATACTTTCTGGAACGTTTATCATGAAGCCACCTTCCCTGCAAGCAGGTGAGTTTGGCTCATGGGTAGCATTAACAGATACAATCCGTACAGGACCGCCACAATTTGTTAGCCCTGTTCCTACAGCTGCGCTTTTTACATTGTCTGAGTTACTCTATGGGAGTCAAGGAAGGTAAGCCACTACTTGTTTTCACAAAAAAACCTTACTCCTATCGATCGATAGGAGTAAGGTTTTTGATTCTTTTATACTGATTTTCCGAATTGCCAAACACTATGACTTAAATTTCCATAGCGATAGCTTCGATGTAGCAATTTCGCATGTTTCTCATCGTCAGCCGCACCCATCGCATAAAAAATAGGGATAAAATGTTCATTACCATACGAAGGTACTGCTAATTCAGCGTTTGGGGCTAGCGATTTATAGTTAAAAAGAGAATCTAAATCCCAATTTTCGATGTGATATTCTAACCATGACTCAAATTCTAACGCCCATTGGTCAATTCTTCCGTCATCGCTTCTCATATTCAAAAGTCCTAAGTTATGGACCGTTCCGCCACTTGCCACTACTAAAACGTCTAATTTTCTTAGTTCACCCAGGGACTTGCCGATATGATATTGTTCCTTTGGTGTTAGTTTCGGATTTACAGACATTGAGATCACCGGGATCTCAGCATCAGGGTAGATCATCCTAAGAACAACCCATGCTCCGTGGTCCAAACCACGTCCTGTATCAACATCATAAGATATGCCTTGTGATGTAAACAATTCTTCTATTTCCTTCGTAACTGTGTGATCCCCTTTGGCTGGATACTTTATTCGATATAGCGCCTCTGGAAATCCACCAAAATCATAAATGGTCTCAAATTCATCAACTCTACTAACTTTCTGTTTTGGCGATTCCCAGTGAGCAGAAAACAACACAATGGCTTTAGGTGTCGGAAGATTTTTACCTAATCCTTCTAAAAACTGTGTATACTCATTATTCTCAATTGCTAGTAATGGTGCACCGTGTGCTACAAATAAAGATGGTACCAAGTTAAATTCCTCCTCGTTATATATAATATGAAACAAAACATTTGTTATATTAGTCAACAACTACTTAAATTTGTTTTCTTATAAGAATAATTTATTTCTTACAGAATAACAATACAAGGTATAGATTGTCAATGATTTAGAGGATCGTCACAGTTAGAGGATCGTCACAGTGACTACCCGAACTTTCCCGAAAAAGATTGTTTCACAAACTTTTCCTGTGAAACAAGTTTTTTCGGGGTGTCACAGTGACAACGAAAAGACGGTTCCTTCGCCTTCGGTGCTTTTGACGTTTACTTGGCCGCCGTGGAGTTCAACGATTTCTTTGACAATGGCGAGACCTAGGCCGCTGCCTGCCCGGTCCCTTGATCTGGCTTTATCGACTCGGTAAAATCGCTGCCAAATTTTCGGTAGCTCCTCTTTAGGTATACCGATCCCATTATCTTCAATCTCGATAATTACCCTTCCACTTTCTTCCCTAATCCGAATGTTAATCAAACCATTTTTCGGAGTATAGCGAATGCTATTTTCAATAAGATTGATCACTGCTTGTCCTAAACGTTGCGGATCAATTGAAGCCTTAATGTTTTCTGAGCTTGCTGTGACATGACAAGTGATGGATTGATGGTCAAGCATAAGCTGTCTCGAGGCAATAATGGACTCTATCCACAGAGTTATATCTGTTAACTCCTTTTCGAGAACAATTCTTCCCTCCTCTAGTTTCGTCAATTGAAAAAGGTCAGTTACTAAAGACTCAATTCTTTTCGATTCGTTATAAATAACATCTAAATTTCTGCGTAAATCTGCCTCGTTTATCTCCGGTAGGTCTCTCATAATCGCTGAATAGCCTTTTATATACGTCACCGGTGTCCGCAGATCATGGGAAATATGTGAAATAAATTCTCTTTTAGAATCTCGAAACTCTTTTAACTGCTTTGTCATTTCTCGGATATCTTCTGCCAGCTGACCAACCTCGTCATCGGTTGAAATCGAGAGTTGTATATCAAAGTCTCCTTTGGCAATTTCTCTTGTTGTTTTTCCAATGGTGATCAACGGTTTTGATATTACTTTCGTTAAGTAAATGGTTAATAATACACCAATAAGTAATGTGAAAAGGCCCATGCTTAGTAATAATATCGCAAGCTGCTGCTTCGCTTTTTCAAAATCACCGGTATCTCGATCGATAAAAAAGTACCCTTCAATTACCCCATTTCTTTCAACAGATTGGTAAGCCCACACATGGGGAATATGAAAATCCATTCCTGTGTCTACATAGTGTACCTGCTCCCCTCCATCATCAACTTGCATAGCCACCCACTTTTGATAGTTCTTTAGCTTTTCTGCTTCAAGCTGATGAGATGAAAAAATCAAATTGAAATTCTCATTAAAATAAAGGATATAAATGTCTCTTTGGGTATCTTTCTCAATAATTAACCGAGAAACTAAACTTTCATCAATACCTTCTTCAAGCAACTTCGTAAATGTCGCCAATTCTTCGATCACTTCGATTGATAACTGGCCCTTATAGAAATTCTTAAAAGTATGGTACGTAAATAAGACCATAAAACTAATGACAATGACGAGTATACCTAGGACAAAAAACGTTATTTTGTTTGATAGTTTCTTCTTCACTAAGATTTCTCCTCGACCATTTTGTACCCCACTCCCCAAGCTGTTTCAACGATTTGCTTCGTTAACCCAACCTGTTTTAGCTTTTCTCTAACATTTTTTATGTGAGTATCAATGCTTCTGATATCTCCATGGTAAAAATCGTCCCATTCCAGTTGAACAAGTTGATCTCGGCTATACACTCTGCCAGGGTCTCGTGCTAGTCGTAATAACAGCTTGTATTCTTTTTTTGTAAGAGAGAGAGTTTGTCCTAAGTAAGAAACGCGCATTTTATCTTCTTCAAAAAGAAGTCCATGTAAGCGGAAACTGGTTCCCTCTACTTTTGTTATTTTAGTTGTTCGTCTTAAAAGAGACTGAACTCTGGCAACCAACTCTTTTGGTTCAAATGGTTTTGTAATGTAATCGTCCGCACCACGCTGTAGCCCCTCAATGACACGATCCGTATCGCCTAGTGCAGAAACCATGATAATGGGAACATCCTTATCGATCATTTCCCGAACATTCATAAGCACCTCAAAACCATCACAGCTAGGCATCATAATATCTAATAGAATTAAGTTGTATTTCGTATCAATCAATTTTTGCATCGCATCAAGGCCTGATAGCGCCTCATCTATCTCAAAACCACAGGGTTGTAAACATAACGTTAAGAGCTTCCTCATTTCAGCTTCATCGTCTACAATTAACACTTTGATTGACATTTCCAACACTCCTTTCACTATATAGCTATCTAAAGTAAAGGTGGTAAAAATAATTTTTAATAAGGAAAAAAGGACATCTATTATTTTAAAAGGTTACATGGCTTATTCCGAGTTTTTTAATCCTTGAATATATCTCAAATGAAAGTAAACAATGGATAGACCTCTACTAAAGGATAACAGAATGAATTCTACTTAGCTGTCTATGAAGTCTAAGGCTAAGTAGAATCCATCGAATGAAAAGTCAAACAAATGCAATATTCTATGACTATTGAGAGTGAAGTAATGGCTAAAAGACATCTAAATTATCCTACTTTCTGCATCACTATACAGAAACTATTCAGCACCTTAGTCTATGACATAGGAGAAATGTCCAATAAATGGTATTCGTTTCGTTCCTTGAAGTAATTCATTTTCATTTACTTTCCACGTATGGTCATTCTGAGCTCTTCTAATCACCACAAAATGTTTAACATTAGTCGAATATATTTTATAGCCCTTATCTAAGCAATCACTTAGAAAAAAGTAATCTTCAGCATAGGTCCTATCTCTAAATTTCACTTGCTCCCACACGTCTTTTTTAAAGAATAATGTCGCTCCTGATACTTTATCTGTATAGCCTTCACCATCCCAATCTACACAGAAAAGTTCATTTCTATTTTCCATAAATATATAGAAGGCACTTTTTCCAACAATACCTATGTCCTTCTCTTTTTTGATTGCCTTATAGGCTTGAGCTAAATAGTGTTCACCGTAATAATCATCATCATCAAACTTGGCAATATATGTTGACTTAGATTTTTGTATCGCGTAATTTAAACAATAACCTAAGGAATGGTTTTCGTTCACTTGATAAACCGTTACATTTTCATATAATTTTGCCCGATTATACCATCTTTGCTTATCCATCGTGTCGTTATTTAAAATGATGATTAATTCTTTGTCCTTCACCGATTGCCTAGTAAAATTATCAAAAACATTATCAATACAGCTATCTCTTATTGTGCTTGTAATCACCGATATCACATTTTCACCTCATCTTAAACAGCTTTTCTTCAAATAAGCGAATAAAATGGCGATACTGGTCTCTTTCTTTACAGTTTCGAAGTTCTGCTCTAATGTTTTCCTGTTTTTCTCTATCAATTCCTGACGCTTTCAAGATCTCTTTTCTTCCGCGTTTAGTAATTAAAAGCTTTGGAATGACCTTGATTATGTCAATAAATGCAGCTTTCGCTTCAACAAATTCATTTGGGTACACTTCTAGCAACTGTTCATATTGCCGAAAAACATGATTAATTTGGTGTAGATCTAGTAGCTCTATGATCTCCAAGCCTAATACATATACATCTACATCTGGATGCTTTTCGGTAAATAAATGATAGTTTTGTAATGCTTCATCTCTCTTATCGTCTGAAATTGGATGCTCTTGATGGTAAGAAGCCACTTCTTCTTTAGGAATAAATGTGGCTCCAGCTTTATATAAACGAAAACCTAGTTCCCAATCCTCGTAACCATACAACCGAAACGCCTCATCAAACATTCCTACTTTTGTTAAAAAGTCCTTCCTTACAGAAACATTCCCTGATAAAAAGGCCATCCAAGGAAACATAAACTTTCTTAAACTGATCCCATATTTATCTATGATACTATTTGCAAAATAACGGTTCTCGTGAACCATCTCTTTGTACTTTTGTTCAAGGATGTCTTTTCTTTGATAAAAATTCCAAATCTTTTTCTTCATTGCGCCATTCTCTTTTTCTGTTTCAAATTGTTTAAATCTCGCCTCATAAACTGGATTTTTTTTGGCCAGCCTTTTTATTGTCCCTAGTTGACTCTCATCAAAGTCATGATACAAAACAGTGTAGGCGTTTTTTAAATGAAATCCCCCGGTGACCACTGCCCTATCAACCTTTTCATGCTCTTCTACATGTCCCATAATAAAATTAGGTGGCACAAGCATCTCGGAATCAATAAAAACGATTATACTTCCCTTCGCCAATTTAATACCTATATTTCTAGCGTTAGCTCTTCCTACATTCTTACGACAACGAATATAGCGAAATGGATAAGGAGCTTCATAGTTTTTAAGTTTCGTATACGTCGCATCAGTTGAGGCATCGTCAATAAAAATAACCTCAAGCTTTCTCAAGTCGAATGTCTGAGTCTCCACTGAAAATAATGAAAATAGGTTTAGCGGGTATTTATTGTACGAAGGGATAATGAGAGTGACTTCTACATTTTGATTTTCCTTCTCCCACACGTTGTTTACCATCTGAGAATAGGTTTTATCATCTATCTTAATCACTGTAGGCTGCATGCTTTCCCTCTTTTCACTGATTTACTACTATCATATTTAGAGGGGAAGAAGTTGTTCGAGAAAATCAGAGAAACAGGTATTGATACTAGAAGAAAAGCTCAAAGGCCTAGTTATCTAATGGCTCGAGCCAATAAAGAAAAAATATGCTAAAGCACAGTTTATCTGTCATAGTGCTCCTAGATGTAGACAATTCTTTCGAAAAGAATTCTTTTAAAAAAGACTTCCACAACATTGTAGAAGTCTTTCTCAAATTAGTGGCCGTGACCGCCGTGTGCACCATGTCCACCGTGACCGTCGCCATTAGCTGGTACAATTTCTAGCACTTCATCAATATATCCTTGAATGATAAATGGAACCAATTGTTCACTAGCAATTAAGTACGCATGGTTGTATGGCCCCTCAGTAGGATCATGTTCAAATGTTGGCTTCAGCTGAGCTAGATACTCATGCATTGTTTCTGTGAACTTTCCATCCTCCAGCCAAACCATTGGTGCATGTTTCCCAAGGTGAGCAAATGGCGCTGCAGCAATTGCAAATTCAGGATTTGAAGTTGGCACCATCACCAGACCATGTCCTGGATTTGTTATCCCCCAGCCGAATTTAGTTACAGGATCTCGAAACTTAGCAAATTCAATCGAAACTTGTTCTGGTGTGTCACCAGCAATACGAGTCACTTGTCCGAATTGGCTTAATTGATTTGCTACATCATTAGAAATAACCGCTTCAGGACCTACTACATAAATCGCTGCGTTCCCACCTCTTTTTTCTAATGCAGCTATCGTTTCTATTGGAATATCTTTTTCAGACACATACAGAATAGACTCGTTCATATGTGTAATCCAGCTTCCTGCGATAATGGAGTAAACTTTCGCTTTGTCTTCAAGTGAAACAATAATTACACTTTCCGGTACTTCATCGATTAATTCGGAATAGAATTCATCAATTTGGTAAGCCAATGCTGCAGGATCATTTTCTTCAATGATCACCACTTCAAAATCAGTTAATTTATCAAGTTCTCCTTCGTTCAATGAGCCTAGTACCATGATTTGCGTACCATTGACATTTCCTTTAGGGTTTAAGCGATTGATTTCATTTAAGATTAAGTCAGAAATCATGCCTTCGTTCGTAAATAAAAGCGGACCATCATTCGGATGATGCACTAAATTTAAGCTAGCTAGTGCTAGTTGCCACTGGTCAAGTGGTGCTAGCATGATTGTTCCTGGTTGATTTGCTGCGTGTGTAGCTGGCCAAATCGTTTGTGAAGTTAGCACTGCTACTTCAAGCGGGTTATCGCTATTTAGTCTTGTGACATTTTTAGTATTTAGGTGTAACAATCCCTCTTTGGAAGCTATTTGTGGTTCATTGTTTCCTTTCTTGTCCTCATGTCCTTCATGGTCACCCGAACAAGCACTGACGATCGTAATTGAAAGTGCTAGTAATAAAAACGCAAGTAATTTTTTCATTGTTCCTCCTAAGATTTATAGTTATTATATAGAAAAGTATAAAATCTATTTGTGGAGAAAGTATGAAGAAACTGTCACGTTTTTTATTCACATTATTGTTGTTCAACTAGGAATGTATATACATTCCAACATCCTATACCGAATTATTTGTTTAATTGAAAGATGTCATCTCCCTTAAAATACGTTTGAATATACACATAAAAGGGACAAACCTAATCGTTTGTCCCTTTCCTTATTATTTGAAATCTTGGTTAGTAAACTGACCTACTTGTCTGTTAATAGTTTCTACAGGAAGTTCACTTTCTTCGATTGGATGTTTTGTGTCAATCATATTTACTCCGTGTTGGTGAAAGTAAACTTTCGTGGGTCTGACACCCATGAAGCTACTTCTTCTGCCTTCATCGGCTTTGAGTATAAGTATCCTTGACCTAGCTGACATTGATACTGAGCTAGTAGATTTGATTGTTCAAAAGTTTCAATTCCTTCAGCTACTACTTCAAGGTTTAAATTCATACCGATATCGATAATAGTTTTGACGATCGGTTGGTTCCCTGCTTCTGTGATGTCATCTATAAACACCTTATCAATTTTAAGTGTATTGATCGGGAGCTTCTTCAATATATGTAAGGAAGAATAGCCAGTTCCGAAATCATCAAGGGCTGTCTTAACACCAATTTGCTTTAATTGATCTAAGATAAGAATTGAATCATTCACATTTTGCATGATGCTTTCCGTTATTTCTAACTCTAGGAACTCTGGTTTTAACCCACTTTCTTCGATTGCGTGTTTGATCTTTGGAATAAAATCTGCATGCTGAAACTGTCGGACAGAAACGTTTATCGAAACCGTAAGCGGTGGTAAACCATCTTTTTGCCAGAGTTTACTCTGCTTACAAGCAGTTTCTAATACCCAATCTCCAATGGCAATAATTTGTCCAGTTTCTTCGGCTATCGGAATAAATTCTACTGGTGAGATCGTCCCTAATTCAGGATGAAACCAGCGAACTAATGCTTCTACCTTTGTTGGTTGTCCTGTTTTCAATTCTACAATTGGCTGATAATAGAGCACTAATTGCTGATTTTGAATCGCTTTACGAAGTTCGTTCTCAATCTTCACCTTACGAGAGAGCGCATCATTTAAATCGGAATGAAAGAAGCAATATTGATTCCGACCATTGGATTTCGCTAGGTACATGGCAAAATCAGCATTTTTCATTAGCTGCTGACTGTCTTTCGCATTTCTTGGGAAGAAACTTATCCCAATACTCGGACTAATAGAAATATCATGATGGTCAATGGTAAAAGATGTTCGAAATTGTTCGATAATCAGCTCTGACACTTCTACACATTTTTGTTCCGTAGCATCTGGTAAGATAACGACGAATTCATCGCCACCAATTCGATATAAGAGATCGTCACCATGAACAAGTCGTCGTAGCCGTTGTGCTGCATGTATCAATAGTTGATCACCAATATGGTGACCAAGCGTATCATTCACCATTTTAAAACGGTCTAAGTCTATTAGTAAAAGGCCGACAGAACTTGTTGTTGCCTTAGCCTCCTCCATATAATGATCCAACTGGTGATGAACAGATGCACGATTTTTTAACCCTGTTAACGAATCATGATAGGCTAAGTGCTTATATTCTTCGACTAAGCTCCTATTCTTTTTAATAATGGCAAATTGGCGACCTAGGATCATGATAAATACGATTAGTAGCCCAAAACTAAGAACATTAAAGTCCCACTGATAACTTTGAATAACTAATAATACTAGAATGATTACACTAATATATGGAAATAACATCTCTTTGTTTTCAAGTTGTAAATTTGCTTCTTCACTCGCTATTTTAGCAGAAGCATCTTGAGAATTTACGGCTGCCAGTGCGATGAACATCACACCTACTAACCAAATCGGATCAGTTAATCCACCATGTTGGTACCTACCTTCTATCGATAAGTGCAAAAAGGCGGAGTCTGCAACAATTTGAAAAAGAAACCCGGTGATAATAAATAAGATTGTTTTTCGTTCCTTACTAAATCTGGAAAGATAATATAAATACGTAATCAAAAAAAGGATGCCTAGATCCGTAATTGAATAAAATAAGCCGATAATGGTGATGCCAATTGAATGTTCCGATACGGCCCAAATAGGACTCATTAAATAATGAGCACTTATTGTTACAGATGTTGTCATAAATACTGTGATATTAAATAAAAACGGACTATTGGAAAAAGAGTTGCTTAAAGTCTTTGCTTTGTATACTAAAGCAGATAAATAGAGAATATAAGCACCTAGCCACAGTACATATGAGACATCAAAATAAGTCCCATTAACTATGGTAAAATAGTAAATGGCGTTACCAATTGTATTAACGGTAACCCCTGTCCCTAGTATCATCCAAAACTTTTTCTTGTCCCCTGAAGCCTTATGTATCACCACTGCTAATACAGACATGCTGATAAGCCCGGTGATAATGGAGAAGATAATTGCTCCAAGCGACCTCATAAGTCCGTCATCTATAAAAATAATAGACCAGAGATAGGATAGGATGATAATTGCAAAAAAGGAAAGTACGATGATGCGTCTAGTTGTTGTTAACATATAAAACCTCCATTTTTCACCCACGAAAAAAAAGCTATCTCCAAACGAAATAACTTTTGCTGTCATTCCTTTGGTAACTCAGCCACCATAAGTTCGTATAACTAGTAGGTCTGAAGCTTTGCGTCCTTACCTTTCAGTAAGTTTGCCTTTTCATTGAAGATATTCAGTTTTCTTTACCAAGTTATTAATAGTTTACCATATTATTCGACAAAATAAATCACATTTTGAAAGATGCGAGCCTCTCTTTTTTTAAAAGTATACAAGTAAATTTTTTACATAAGTGATAAAATTAACAACGGGAGGTGCTGTTGTGAAAATTGATCACTTAGTTGTGAACGTTGATAAATATGTCCAAGAAGAACAAAGTTTCATTGAAAAAATACAAGCAATGGGGTTACCTTATGTCCCTAAATGGGGGAAAGGAACGAAAGGTTTTAAAGTATCAAATATATGGATTGGCAAGGAATACTTCGAATTTGTTACGATTAAAACTGCAGATGGTGGAGGTTGGGTAAAAGATTGGGTATCGCAATTTCATGCTGGCCATAGAGGGTTAATTGGGTTTGCTTTAGAAGTAGACGACATTACTGCTACATACAAGCAACTGAGAAATGAAGGCATACTTGTCACGGCGCCTGAGCCGTTAAAATTCAAGTGGTTTTTTAACTTGCTCACAAGAACTATGCCTTGGCGCAACTCGTATTTACCGGCGTTTAAAGGAGTGCCCTTTCAATTTTTCTTACAACAGTTAAATGACGAGAAAACAAAGAAATACATGGAGCAATACATGGTACCTAATAGTCTTGAGAATGATATTGTTGGGATTTCTGAGGTGACTATCTACGGTAATTTAACAAAGGAAGATAAAAAAATCATGTATGCTCTCTTTGATCGTTATGAGGAACAAGAAAAACTGCTGACGATTTATTTAGAGAACCAAACCATTCATTTTCGTGAAGCCAATACATATAAGGTTGAAGTTGTCTTGACTTGCAACAATAAAGAATTCGAGAATAAAAGCATACAAATAAACAATTTAGAAATTAAAAATAAGTGTTGATCTACGTCAGTATAACTGTAGAGGTGCTAAATGGCACCTCTATTATTTTTTTTGGTATGATCTTGAAACGAAATACTCAGTGAGTGGATGGATAACAAAAGCTAGCCCAATAACAAGCACGAGTGGAAGATTCTTTATCTCGTGTAAGGCTATGGCTCTTTCTGACCAAACCAGTACTACTAACATACAAACTAGCAAAACGTAGTAGCTTATTTTAGAACTTTTTAATGTTACATATTTTTCTAATTCATCTTTTTCAGCTTCATACTTCCCTTTCATATCGCTCCATGTGAGTGAGTTAAAAAGATAGCTAACCCCAATGCATGCAAATAAAATTGCTGATGCATTTATAACATCTTTAACCAACCATTCATATACACCAAACCCTCCAATCGAGAGAATGATCACAAGAGCGCCAATGATACCTAGATTTCTATTTAGCTTCAAATTAATCACCTAATATATCTTTTTGTAAAATTTCCATAAATCGAGTCGTATTCTCTAAAAAAGGAGAATGAGCACTTTCCTCAAACGTATAGAATTTCTTCGAGGGTGCTTCTATTTTTTCGAAAAAACGCTTCGCTTCGTTGTGACTCGTTTGATAATCATACTTACCATGAATAATATAGACCGGTACTTCAAACCTTGGTGCTAAAATAGTGGCATCGACCTCTGCCATTTTTTTCGCAAAAGCATCGTAGCTAGCAAAGATACCCTTTGGTATGTTAAGTCGCTCTTTCCAGGAGTAATGGTTACAAGAGAACAGATCTTTCAGCCCTTGCCAATTGGAATAACCTTTTCTCATCGTACCGCCACCGTACTTATTTAAATATCTGCCTAGTATTCTACGATACCCTTGATCCTTATAAAAACTTCTGTCGAAATGAACGGAACGGATATCTTTTTCTGCCTTATCATCTTTTGACGCAATAGATGTTTCTAACAAAAAATGATAGGTGTCCTTGTTTGACTCGAAATGTCTACCAAACTGCCCGATCCCTATGTACGAGTGAAAATGTTGAGGGTAGCGACTCACGACAGTGCTTCCTAACAAGGTCCCCCAAGAGTGCCCACACAGATGAATTTTCTCTTGATTAAACTTCTCTTGCAGATACTTGGTAATCTCCAAAGTATCGGCTATCATTCTCTCTAAGGAAAGTTCGCCTTGTGTCGAAGCATTATACGACATGCCCGTGCCGCGTTGCTCCCAATAACATACGGTAAAATCTTCAGCCCAACTTAGTCCCGACTTTTTAATGATAGAATACTGCGGGTAACCCGGCCCACCATGCAAAAACAGGAGAACAGGGTTACTTTCGTCGACTGTTTCAATAAACAATCCGGTCTGATGCCCATCTATCACAACATACTCCTTTTTGAATTGCAAAGATTTACTCAATGCTTCTCCCCCTTTGAGTCTGTTAATTTAGGGAACTATCTTTTTCGGTACAAATACCATTGTTTACTATGATAAGCGAATGAAGTGTTTATCCGGTTTCCACTATGTTTTGTGAAGGGTAAAAATATAGCTATTAAGATGAAGGTAGGCCGAAAGTGTTCTTTATGTGCTCACTTTCCATTATATTAGCTAATAATGTTTACAAGTTCGATCTTAATTCACTTATTTCCCAATTTATAGGCGAATCAGGTATCCAAGAACGTTTTTGATGCTCTTATTTTCCAGTTTATAGGAGAATTAGGTATCAAAGAACGTTCTTGATGCTCTTATTTTCCAGTTTATAGGCGAATTAGGTATCCAAGAACGTTCTTGATGCTCTTATTTTCCAGTTTATAGGAGAATCAGGTATCCAAGAACGTTCTTGATGCTCTTGTTTTCCAGTTTATAGGCGAATCAGGTATCCAAGAACGTTCTTGATGCTCTTGTTTTCCAGTTTAATCGAGATTAATCTCAAAACTCTCAATTCCTCCTAACCTATGCAAGAAACGAGCGAAATATCCAATATGCAACTACCACCGATTGCACCAAAAATAGCGTCCCCCAGATAAATGCAGGTACAAACGTGCTCTTAGCTAAGCTAGTCGCATCTCCAGCATGAAGCCGATCACGTAAACTGATGTAAAAAATGATAAAAGCCGATCGAACCGATTCGACTAGCAGTAATGCAGCTAAAAAATGAACAAATATCTCTATCGCACCACTATGACTTGAATACACAAACAGCGAACATAAGCCAGAAAAAGTAATCAGCCAAAATATGCCATAAAGATTTCTCACCCAAAGAACCAAGTTCACAAGCGAAACCCCAATAAACCCATATAACAATTCTAGATGAAGACCTTCAGCTATCAAATAAAAACATACATAAGCAACGAGTGGGGAAAATGTGTAACCAGCATAAGAGATAAAGACTCTACTGAGCCAACTATCTGAAGTCGTAATAATTTGACCTTCAGTGCTTGGAAATAATGATATTTTAACAACCCTGCCCTTACACAATAAGCAAACAATCGCATGACCCATTTCGTGAAACATCGTATTCAATGCTGAGAAGTACAAATTTACTCTCGGGATATGTAAAATGAAGAAAACAAGTAAAAAATACAGGTACCAATAGCTGAACAACCTATCACCTCAAATAATATGTCCTTTCTTCTTTCTTACCAGTTTCCTTTGCCCGTAAACTTACTCAGCTACCTAACTAAATACCGCCCCGTTTGCATTCATCCCTCTCACTCTACATAGCGGATGTTGTCCCGAATATCTTACCTGCTATTAATTCGCTTCTCCATCAAGACCCCCGATTGTCCAAGTATCCTCTGAATAGCGGCAAAGACAAAGAAAGAAAAGTTATTAAAGGCATACTCACGTCACATTTTACCATAAATCCCCATAGAAGGTTACTAAACCATCCCAACTGACCCTTTCAAATTATCATACACAAAAAAGACGTAAAAAACTGTTACGTTTTATACGTCTTTCCATACGGACATTACAAATAACTTTTGTTTGTTCACGAAGGGTGTCTACCCTGTAAACAGTTTCTACAGGAAAGTTCACTTTCTTAGATTGGATATTTTGTGTCAATCATAGTTACATCCATGTTGGCGAAAGTGAACTTTCGTGGCTGTCTACCCTGTAAATAGTTTCTGCAGGAAAGTTCACTTTCTTCGATTGGATGTTTTGTGTCAATCATAGTTACATCCATGTTGGTGAAAGTGAACTTTCGTGGCTGTCTGACAATTTATTTTTCCTTTGCAGCAGATCATATTGTAAGAGTCGAACATTGAATAGCATAATCGGGTCTAGGTAGTGTTCTGGTTTTTCTTTCAAACGCTGCAGTGCATCTTTTTTCAGTTGGATCTCTTTCTGTTCGTTTTCAATCGTATCTTGTAAAACTTGATACGGTTGACTGAAGAACATGGAAATGTCGCGAGCTATACCTTTTTCGAACAACTCGAATTGAATCATGAATTGCGTTGTGATTGTCTCCGCTAGTTTTTCATAATCCTCCTTTTCAATGAACTTCTTATAAAGATTGCAAAGCACAGCCTTGTTTGACATTGTTCCAAATAATTTTCCAGCACTCTTCAATACCATTTGTGAAGGCGTAAACCGATTGAGAATATTCATCGTCTCAAGATGAACACCTTTTGAAATACGGCTCGAATCTCTTCGCCAATCATCCAGCACTCTAAAATCGCATTCGAAACGAAATTGTTGGTCTTGATACATTTTCGTAAAGCCCTCAGCCATTTCCTTTAAGTATTCTTGATTTAGAGCAAACTCCTCAGAACACTTGTTAAGCCAAATCTCCATTTCCTTTGCATATCTCGGTAACACTGTATGTTGAACATAATGATAAATTCTTTCGTTCATTTGTTTGTTTAACTCTATGTGGATCGTTTTAAAGTCACTTTCTTCATGAATAAGTACGGAACATTCTTTCAGCAAATTTGGAATAGCACTTTTCAGATCATCTCTCATCTCATTTTTTAACGTTTGGTAGGCGGTTTGAATGATGCTCGTTTTCTCTTTTTCCAAATCACTCATTTGATGAACAGCTGCCTGAAGCTTAGAAACCATAGTTTCTTTTGAGCTGATCGTTGCGGATAATTCATTTTCAGTTTTGACTCTCATTTTTAATAATGAAGCAAGTGTTTCGCGAATATATGAAAGCAGCTTTTCGTTGCGTTCCTCTTTACCTCGCTGGTCGTGAAGAGTGTTTTGAATAAAGGCGGAAAGCTCCTCGGTCTCGTTTAAGTAGGTAATCAAGGTCGAGTTGGGATAGTAGCCCTTCATTCGGACTCGTATTCTTTCAATCAATTCGTCTGAAATTCCGTCCGTTAGCAATAAAAAATGAACTGGAATAAACTCTTGTATATAGGCAACAAGTTCACGGTCTTTACTAGTAAAAGGTTCCGTTCCCGGCAGAACAAACAGGAGTCCATCTGCTAGACGAACAAAAGGAAGTTCCTCGCTCTTGTATTTTTTCAACAAACTGCGATCGAATTCTGGGATATCTAGTAATCCAATCTGATGATCTCGTAAAAATTGACTTGGTAATCGATAGTCAACTAGCGACGCCTCACCTGATTCCTTTGTGATCTCTTGACACTCAGTTTCATTGCCATAGCCGTAATAAACAGTTGTCGATGGTGAAGCTGTTACGACATCTCCTCCTACGAGCGATTGAATGACCTGAGTTTTACCACAACCAAGCATTCCAGCAACAATCAAATGACTGGCTTGAACATCACGAATTTTCTCAACACCCCAAATGAAGCGCTGATCAACAGGAACATCTAACTCAAACGCTTGTGCCCACATGACGATATCCTCAAACAAGGCCAAGCTAAGTTCAATATTTGTACCAATTCGATTAGATTGTTTGACTATCTGTTCTGCTTTTTCAACAGTATCAGGGCTTAGTGACCCTTCAAATATTTCATTCCAGGCAACTATCGAAGTAGCCGCTAACAATGCATGTGTTGGTGAGGCTACCTGTAGCCAGTTAGTTAATATGATTGGAACGGTCTCGGAAATATCACGAATAAGATAATCTCCGTTGATGAGTGTAACAAATGCTTGGTGGTATTTCTCGGAGAGCTCTTCCCATGTGTCCAAAACATTGGTTTCTAGCGCTAAAAATAGTTGATTAACCTCTTCAAGCCACGAAAAATAGAATTCCTCATTTTGATAACTATTCCAGAATGAAACGACGAGTTTTTCGAAGCTACGAGGATTGACTCCATACAAAACTTCTAAAAGCTTCGTAAAATAGTCTGGTGGCGTCGGCTTTGTTAAGCCCTTCTCTACATAAGACTGTAACACCTCAAACCATTCCAACCGTTCTGTTCGGATAGCTTCATTGACAGCGAGTTCAATTGCACTCCCCCAATCACGATGTTCCTCAAAAAATCCTCTGGCAACCGTTGTGATCGTTGGATAATCAGGCGCATATTCAACCGCTCTTTTCATAATATCAGCGGCCATATCTAACTTTTCCTGCTGGCAATAGATCGTAAAAAGCTTTAGCGCGACTTCTGATCTCAAGGCCACACTATCTGTCATTACCGACTTATATAGTTCAATTGCTTTAGAGAATAACTTGAGTTCAACATAGGCATCCGCCATATTTTTCCTAGCCCACTGCTCTAAGCCGTTATCAACCTTTTCCCATTTAAAGATAGCTGTTTCAAAATCTCGATCATGGAAATACACTTCCCCTTGTGCAAAGCGAATATCCGCAAGGTCGGCATTAACCTTCAATTGTTCATTTCCTAACAGCTGTCCGAGATATTTTCCTGGATCTACGCTTTGATCTATCAGCAATGTTTGATAAAAATTTCTTGCAATCAGTTCGTTCTCAATTGTCATATGTATCTTCCCCCAAGTAAATGAATTTCGTCCTCAACACATTCGACCTTAGGAATCACCTTCCTAAAATTATTTCAAATTACCGCCGTCTTAACAATCATTCAATGGTCGGAAAAAATACAGTCCTAATTACCAACTAATACCCTACCATTACCAATTGAAAAACATCTATATGCTGAATTCATATGATAAAGTTGACCAAAATAGGACCATTCCCCTATGACATATGTTGTTAAAATCGAAAAATCAAAAACGGAGGTAGACGACATTTATTCGCTTTCTTATAACGAAAAAAAGCCCCAACATTGTCGAGGCTAAAATCATCATCTTATGTTTCTCATATCCCACTTGGTAATATCCGCGACTACTTTTCCTTTTGCATGAAAAACGATTGATTTCTCCTGTTCTTCTGGAAAAAAACGGGCTGAAAATACTTCTTGTCCGTCATTGATAAATATTTCAATAGACGAAGTGTCTAAGTAAATCGTTACATTTCGAAGCTCGTCGAGTAAACACTGCCTTTTTTCAATAGCTCCAGTAACAAAACTAATTCGTTCTAAGGTAGCGAGCTTCCGTTCTCGATCATAACTAAATGTTGCGTTGTTTCGAAATGAAACAGCGAATGATTCATAGTCACTGTTTTTCAAAGTCAGTTCTAGCTCAAGGCAATCACCGTTAATTCCATCAATACTACTACTATTCTGCTCTAAAACATGCTGTGAAAAACGCACTTCATTTGAACGCAACGCCTGTAACTCCTCAGGGGGAAGTTGATACACCTTGCCTTCTTTCAACTGTAGCACGCGTGGCAATGTCATTGCATGAATCCATTTATGTTCAATCGTCGGGTGCGCATCTTCGCCTTGTTCAGGAACGCCCATCCAACCAAACAGTAACCTCCGCCCCTGGTCATCTTGAGTGGTTTGTGGTGCATAAAATTCAAAGCCACGATCAAGCTCCGTAAACTCCCCGTGAGCATACGTGTTTTGTTCATAGTCAAGTGAACCAACAAAATAGCCCGTTTGATATTTATTTTGATAATGTATCCCCTCTGGTTTCAATCCTTGTGGCGACACGAGCAAAACGTCCTGCCCATCCAACTCAAATAAATCGGGACATTCCCACATATAGCCAAACTCCCCTAATCCCTTTTCGTTTGACCCTGTTAGGATTCCAAGATGTGTCCAATCTTTTAAATTGTCAGACTTAAACAGAACAACCTTCCCTTGTAAGTCCTCACTTTGAGCACCGACAACCATGTACCAATGATTTTCTTTCTTCCATACTTTTGGGTCTCTAAAGTGAGCAGTGTACCCCTTTGGTAACGTGATCACCACACCTTTTTTCTCAAAAGTAACGCCATCACTAGATTCTGCTAGACATTGGTACGACTCCCGGTTCCCTTGCTCATCTTTGACATTTCCTGTATAAAATAGCTTTAACTTACTATCGTCAATAATCGCACTCCCTGAATAACAGCCATTTTTATCAAACCAATCTGTGGGTGCTAAAGCAATCGGATCACTTTTCCAGCTAACGAGGTCCTCGGATCGGTAATGACCCCAAAATTTTGCCCCATGTCCTGTCTTAAAAGGCATCCATTGATAAAAAAGATGATAGGTGCCATTCCACTGAATAAAACCATTCGGATCATTTAATAAACCAACAGGTGGCATTAGATGATAGTTCAAACGATAATGATCACTCTCAACAGTTTGTTTGTACTTTTCAACTTCTAAATACGCTTGTTCGATCAAGTTAGCCATCTACAACACCTTACCTTCCTAATTTTAACCGTTCTTGTACTTTATCAAGCGTAGGTAAAGCAGTCATCGCTCCTTTTTCTGAAGCAGCTAGTCCACCAGAAACACTTGCAAACCTAGCCATATCACAAACTTGTTTTAAGGAAAGTCCAGCAAGTTCACCCTCATACTCATTTAGATTGTACAATAGCCCTGAAACAAAGGCATCCCCTGCTCCAGTAGTATCAACGGTCGCAACCTGAATCGTTGGGACGTGTGCTTTTTCACCATTGATCACTACATAGCTACCTTTTTCTCCGAGGGTAACAACTAAAATAGGAATATTATAGACGCTTAACGCCCCTAGTCCATTGTCTATGTCCTCTTCTCCTGTTAAAAATGTTAGCTCTTCATCTGATATTTTAACAAGGTCAGCTTCTGAAAGCATCGAAATAATCGTTTCCTTGGCTACTTGTTCATTTTCCCATAACGATAAGCGAAGGTTAGGATCATAAGAGACAAACAGTTGATGTTCTTTGGCTAATCTTACCGCTTTTTTTGTTGCCGACCGGATTGGCTCATTGATTAACGAGATCGACCCAAAGTGAAACACCTTGTTTTCTTGAAACAATGTCGCGTCAATATCAGCTTCGTTCAGAAAAGCATCAGCACTTGGTTTGATAAAAAACTCAAAGCTACGTTCACCATTTTCAGCGAGAGTGACAAACACAACACCTGTCCTCGCTTCCTTTGTTAATGACATATAGTTCGTGTTGACTCCATAAGACACGAGTGTTTCTTTTAAAAATTTGCCAAGGACATCATCCCCGACTTTTCCTAAAAACGTCGATTTTGCGCCTAGTCTAGCTGCACCGACAGCGACATTGGCTGGAGCCCCTCCCGGACTCTTTTGGTATGTGATGTTTTCACGATCTAACGGAATAAAATCGATCAGTGCCTCACCTAAAGTGATAATTCCTTTTTCCATTCTAATTTCCTCCTACTTATGTAATACAGAAAGAGGCTGGGACAAAAGTGTCTACCCTGTAAATAGCTTCTACAGGAAAGTCCACTTTCTTCGATTGGATGTTTTGTGTCAATCATATTTACATCCGCGTTGGTGAAAGTGAACTTTCGTGGGTGTCTGACACTTTGTTATGTCCCAACCTCTTCCTTTATCGTTTTACTCAGTTTCTTCTTTAAACCCTAAGACTAATGTTAGTAGAAAAGCAATGACCAAAGCTAATACTGCACCGATTAGGTAGTGGATGATATTTGATACTCCTAATGGAGCAATAATCGCGAGCATTGGGATACCCGTTAAGCCGAACGCGTTAGCTGCGACATTCATAAACACCACGTAGCCACCACCAATTGCTCCACCAATAAGTGCTGCAATAAATGGTTTGCGATAGCGAAGGTTGACACCAAAAATCACGGGTTCGGTAATTCCTAAAAAGGCTGAGACAGCTGATGGCAAAGCAACTTCTTTCGTTTTTGCGCGCTTTGTTTTAAAGAAAACCGCCAAACCAGCTCCACCTTGAGCAATATTCGCCATCGACCAAATCGGTAGCAAATAGTTAATTCCAATCGAAGCAATTAACCCCGCTTCAATTGCGTGGAAGGAATGGTGAACCCCGGTAAGAACAATTAATGAATAGGTTCCGCCAAAAATAATTCCAGCAACAAACCCACCATGATTATAGATGAAATTCAATGTTTCGGTTAATAGGTCTCCTAAAAATAGTCCTAGTGGGCCAATCGCTAAAATTGCGATGAAACCAGTTAAAATTACTGTAGCGAATGGGACAACTAATAAATCAACTGAATTTGGTACTACTTTACGTAAACGTTTTTCAATCCAGCACATGATATAGGTGGCAAGTAAAATCGGGATAACTGTTCCTTGATAACCGATCAACGCTACTGGCAATCCTAGAAAATCTAGATACTCTGGTTCAACCTGTCCTAGTCCCCACGGATTTAATAAGGCTGGGTGGGTCATAATTCCCCCGATAACTGCACCTAAATAGGGATTTCCTCCAAATTCCTTCGAAGCACTAATCCCAATGAGGATAGGCAAAATAATAAATGCAGCACTTGAAAACATATCTAACAGGATGAACCATGAACTTCCTGAGTCAACAATATTGAAAGCATTTAACATCCCTAACAATCCCATTAATAAACCACTCGCGACAATTGCTGGGATAATCGGAACAAAAATATTAGATAATGTTCTGGCAAAGCGAGCAATTGGGTTCATCTTCCTCTTAGCCACTTCGCTATGTTTGCTCGGATCCATTTGACTCATTCCGATTTCTTTCGTAAATTCTGCATACACCTTATTTACCGTACCCGTACCAAAGATGACTTGGAACTGTCCTGCAGTGGAAAAAGCACCTTTGACCTCATCCAGCTTTTCAATTGCCTCTTTATTAACTTTTGATTCATCATCAATCACTAACCTTAATCGAGTCGCACAATGCGTGGCACTCATTACATTTTCTTTTCCACCTAACAGTTCAACTAACTGCTTGGCAATTTCTGCATGTGTCATTCAAGTTAACCTCACTAACGTAATTAATTTCTGTACATTTTGTCATTCTGTATAAAATCTCAATTCTTCACCTATTCGATCCTTTGATTTTCTCCCTTAATGTGTGCGATATATTTCCTAATAATACAAGGCTGTTTTCGCAAAGTTTGTTGCTTCAAAGAATTTACTACTAATTTAGTAAGTACTGCACTTTTCTTACATAAATTATTGTCTGATATCTTCATCTAGGGTATTTTTCCGAAAATATTAGGATAAAAAAGCCACAATGTTTACGAAAAGAGCCTAATACAAAAAAGGCATGAGGAATAGGGAGCTTTCGGCTGACAAGTTCTACTTGTCCAACCATAAGCCACATATTCACTCATGCCTGATCGAATCAGTAACACGTGAAGCTATTATGATAAAGATAATCATAACACAGGAATCATATTTTGCAATCATTAATTGTAAGAGCCCTCTTCTTAAATGTCGCTTCTGCGGTTACTTGTCGCATGAAAAAATTTTGTTGCTTGAAATAAATATTTGCTTAGTACCTTGGTTTAAGGTTTGAAAAGATGCCCGCCAAACCTAGCAGTACTTTGCAAAAATCTCCATTACGATTGATTCCTCTAGGATTTGCTCTTTCCTTGAAATGATCGGCGGTGAAACGTTGTAATATAACCAAAAAGTTCTTCGCCACTTTCTGTTTTTGTCTCCGTACTGAGTGGCAAATACATCGCATGGTAAATTTCTGGTACCCAAATGTAATGATGCACATACTCGGTAAGGAGGAACCCGCATGCTTGCCAAAAATGAATTCTCTGTTTATTTTCCGAGGTTTCCTCTGCCTCGGCTTCAATTATGATTTTTTGATATCCCTCTGAAAAAGCTTTCCGCTCAAAATACTCCACAAAGCGTTTGCCAAGTCCTTGCCCGCGCTCTTTTTTTGCAACTGCTAAATAGTCGATTATCACAACTCGCTCTTCGACTAGCTTACCAGTGAGAGCCATAACGACTGGAATAACATTGATGTAGCCAACATGAAGCTCAGCAATTCCTTGAGCAAACATATTCTTAATGACTTTGACCGGCTTTGCTCCTTTATCCCCAAATGCTTCCGTATAGAGGGGGCATGCGTCCTGCCATAACTCCTCGTCCCAGCTGCTTATTGTTTTAATCTCCATCAAAATTCTCCTATCTAATTTCCTTTTTGTATTGTACCCTATTTTCTGTCAACCTTTTAACAACACTTCTAATTCAATATATTTTTATTGTAAAACGATAAATAATAGAATAAAATGTAAGAAAAAGCGATATTCTGGAGGCAAAAAATCATGAGAGCACTCACACAACTTGTTCGTTTTGGCTGGGAGCAAGCCCTTTCTTGTTTGTTTCCTGTTGTAATATTTGCCTCTTTAGCTCTTACACAGCTAATCCCACTACCTTTTCTACCAAGGTATGATTGGCTACTTCTCATCTGTCTTTTGATGCAATGGTGGATGGTCCGATCTGGACTTGAAACAGTGGATGAACTAAAGGTAATCACATTATTCCACGTCATCGGACTTGCTCTTGAACTGTTTAAGGTACATATGGGGTCTTGGTCTTATCCTGAAGAAGGATATTCAAAACTTTTTGGAGTCCCTTTGTATAGCGGTTTTATGTACGCAAGTGTTGCAAGCTATCTATGTCAGGCATGGAGAAGGCTCAATGTCAATCTCGTTAAATGGCCACGATTATTTGTAGTAGTTCCTATAGCAACAGCGATCTATTTGAACTTTTTCACTCACCATTATTGGGTCGATATTCGCTGGTGGTTATCTGGACTTGTCATTCTCGTGTTCTGGAAGTCATGGGTTACTTATGAAGTTGGCGGAACTCATTATCGTATGCCAATAGCACTTTCTTTTGTCCTCATTGGTTTTTTTATCTGGATTGCTGAAAATATCGCAACGTTTTTTGGAGCATGGCAATATCCAAATCAAACCGAAGCATGGAGTCTTGTTCACTTAGGGAAGGTTAGTTCGTGGCTTTTATTAGTGATTGTAAGCTTTCTTATTGTCGCGACATTAAAGCAAGTGAAGGAGAATTCCTCAAGTTCAGATGCGAGAATAATGAAAAATAGAGACTACAACCGTCCGTTGTAGTCTCTACTCATTAATTTTTTGTAAGTCCTAGCTGCATCGTCACTAATTCATCTGCTAGGTGTTCAATTCGAAGTAATACTTCTTCATCAACAATTTCGTTTTGCTGATTAAAGCTCTCTGTTTGAACATACACATAGCTCGGTGCCACAAACGAACGGAAGTAACCAGCAATTGGTTTTAATTGATTTTCCACAACTAAATAGTGCTGGTACGTTCCACCGTTGGCCACAAAGCCCATTACTTTATGACGGAAAACGTTCGGTGGTACCAAGTCAAATACATTTTTTAGTGGAGCCGTTAGAGAGCCGTTAAAAATCGGCGTACCAATTAAGTAAAAATCGGCACTTGAGACCTTTTCAATCACTTTTTTTGTATCCTCGTTATAGGTCGATGGATCTCTACCATCTACGAATTGAAGGTCAAGTCCTCGTAAATCAAGCAGTTCTACTTCTACCTCAGGGTACTTTTTCTTTACCGCGTTCAGTACTTGATCAACAATAACCGCTGTTTTCGCCCCTAAAATCGTTCCTGATATTCCTAGTAATTTCATCGTCTGTCATCTCCTTGGGTATCTATTTCTACACCATTGATATTACCACTTCCTCCAAATAGATACCACTAAATACCACTTTTGGCTCGCTTCATAATACTGACTACCTTATCGCCACCCTCGCTGAGCCAATTGGAGAAAGCAGCAGTTTTGAGGAGTTGTTCCTTTAAGACGGAAGGATCATCAATTTCGTCTAGATATCTTCCTAAAAAGTGAATAAATACATCTAATCTCCGCAGTTGAATTAATACAGGTAAAGCTTCGAATTCTTCATCTAATAGAGTCACCGTAGGAGCAAACCCGCTGAAAAAATGATGAACCTTTTCTAAAAAGAGAGTTTCGTTTGTTTCGTTTGTCATCATATCAGAAATGCATACAGCCACTTCCATCATCCTTACATCCGAAGTAGCAAATTCAAAATCTAAGATGGCGTTAATTTTTTGATTTTCGTCTATCAAGACGTTCGATGCGTTTAAGTCTCCGTGAATGATTTGATGAGGAAGTTTTTTGATAAAAGGAAGGAATCCTTGAACAGCAATAAGCATGGCTGAAATCTGCTTTAATTCATTGCTACATTCCTTAAATGGCTCATCTGGGTTCTTACACCACTCAACCACTTTATCGATCGGGCATTTCGGATGAGCATGTTCAATCTCGTAGTATGGACGATACACAAAAGGCTGATTGACCTTTATTTTTTGAAGAGCAAGCAGCAATTGCCCTGTACGTTGGCCAAATGAAAAAAGCGGCTTCTCATTGTCAAAAACGGGATTACTTCCTTCAATATAATGATAGATACAGCCAATTTTATTTGAAGGAAGCCGAACTAGTGACTGGCCATCTTTGATCACTGGAACCGGGATCTTAAACGGCAGTTCCCTCAGTTCGTTCAACGTAAGTAAAACCTCATGTTCTAGCTGTACTTTTTGCTCCTCATTATGTGTTTCGTAAATTCGTAAGATATATTGCTGATCATTTCTTTTGAGGTATCGAGTGGTATTGTTATAGCCACTTTTCCCTTGATAAACCTCCACAGGAACTTTTCTAGGGAAAAAATGATCAATCATATAGGAAAAATCTTTGTCTTCAGTCATCATATCTAACCCTCACGTTTCTTCATGCTATACTCATCATTCTCCTATTTTAACAGAAAAAAGCGTACCAAGTGTCATTGGCACGCAAGCTCTAATCCTATTTAGTTGGTCTCTCAAAGATAATTTCAAAATAAGCTGCAGCGCCATAACCAGATGTAGCAGGAGCGAATATTTGAACAAACCTCCAGCCTTGTTTGGCATGTTCTCGAATAATCTCTTGATAGTCTTCTTTCGGTTTTTTACTCCATGACGACAATTCAATTTCCACAAATTTATATTCGAACATGTTTATTACCTCCAGCAGATAGAATATAATCTACTTATCTTTACGATAAAGGTTACTACTGAGTTTCATAATGTAGAGCTAAATCAGTTAATTTGTTACTGGGTATCCGATTGGAAGCTAGGCGACCAATCTTGCAGAAAAACTAGTTGTCTCTAGGTCAATGCAAACTCTGTCTACTTCCCAAACTACTTCTCCTACCATTCTTTGCTCCTCATTAGTCTGATTTAAGTGTAGCCTTATAATTAAGTGGGGTTAACAAAAAACGATTGAGAAAATCACGACCTGAAATTCTTTCAACCTCGCCTGTTTTCGTTTCAACATTGAAATGATAGACTCGAATTATTTCAAGCTCATCAGCATTCGCTTCAAGGAACAACCGTTCATTTTCAGATAGATAAAAAGGTGTATCCTTTCCTCCTGTAGTCGTCTTTACCTCAAGAAAGCGAATTAAATTATCGCTTGTATAAGATAGGATATCATACCCTGCTCCGTCGCCATCTTCCTTTGAGATATGACGGACTTTTTCAGCCAGCTCAGCAGATAAATTTGCCTTCTCAAGAATGAATACAAAATCTTCGCCCATATCACCAATTTCTTTATTTCTCCGATTTTGCTCTTCAAAGTCAATCTTCCGTGCTAAAAACTTTCTGCGATTTTCCAAACGCTGTTTGCCACGTTTCTCCCTCTCTTCCTCAGTGAGTGACACATCAATTGTCTTTGAGATGAGTAAACCAGTTTTGCCAACCTTTTTGTATGTACAGAAATCATGCAACCTGTTCGTTTCTCGGTGGGAAACCATGTTCCGAACCTTTTGACTAAACTTCGTATCATTTCTGTTTTTGTTAATTAAAAGATCATCTCCAGATGGTTTCATTTCTATTACTAACACTTCGATTAGCTCAGTGGTAGTAATTGACCCGGATTCCTCGATGACCTTTGCTGCTTTCAACATAATCTCTGCTTCTGTATAATTGCTCACTGCTATGTCCCCCTTCTCAAACTTTTTCATTATCACATCTCGGTATGAAATTCCTAATTTACCTTTTCGAAAGGCTCATTCACTCAGTACACAACACTTTACTTTATTTAATATTCGATTATTATTATAACCGTTCTCTGTTAAACACCATAAAAAAAGAAGGCAAGCTGCCTCCTTTTAATAATTTTTAATCAAGAGATGAAGTACCTTCTTATCATTTCGGTCCATAAAGCTTACCTTATAATCCTTATCAAAACCAACAATCTGAACGTTTGGCTGATCTTCGTACAAACTCGCAATGAAACTCGTATTCTTAATGATGAGCATAAAATTCGCTGTACACTCATGAATTAAGTAATTTGCCAGACGGATTTGGTCTGCTTGCATAAATTCATTTTGAGCATAAGTGGAAAAGCCGCCATCATATGGTGGGTCGAGAAAAATAAAGTCATTTTCTGTCACTGGAATATCTCGCAGGAATTGTTCAAAATCAATGTTGTAAAATTGAGCCCTAGAAATACTCGTTAACAAATGTTCATTTTGTAAATACTGAATTTTAGCAAGGAAGTTCTTCTTATTGTAGCTTAAGCCACCGTACGGTACGTTAAACTCTCCTGCATTGTTATAACGAAACATCGACGAATAACAAAACTCGCGGATGTAAAAGAATAATGCCGAATGCATGGTTACTGAGTGATTGTGAAGCTCAGGATTGTTATACACATATCTATAAAACGTATATACTCCAGCTCTGACTCCACTTTCAAGGTTACTAGCATAGTCCTCAAAAGGTAGTAATCCAGTCTTAACTTCTTTGCGCTTAATGTTCTTGATCTTCGAATAGATTGACTTCTTAATTTCTGAAATCGCCACATGTCTACTTGTTCCTAAGGCCGCAGGGATCCTATCGATAAAAGTAGCACTTTGAGCGTCAATGAATTCAGTTACTTCACTTTTCAAGGCTTCATCGGAAACCGTCCCTTCTCGGTAGCGAACATACATGTCAATAAAACGAGCTTCATTCTCCTGAAAAAATTGACCAGAGAAGCTCCAGAAGTTCCAAATATCTAGTAAACTTTGATAGAACGCTTCGTTTCTAGCCTGGATTAGTTCGTATAAATGAATGAGCTCATGTGAAAGATCGTTCACATAGGCCTGTTCATACTGATCAGGATCTAAAGAAAGGAAACATGCTCCTCCCCCAAGAAACGGCTCGATATAATTCGTTATCGTTTCTGGTAGGTACTGACGAATAATGGAAACTTCCTCACTTTTCCCTCCAGGCCATTTTAAAAAAGGTTTGGTCATATCGTAATCATCCATTCTAACTTTCAATTCTCATTTATGAATTTTACCTTAATTAGAAAGTCTAGTAAAGGATAATTAGACACACCTTATGTGACACTAGGCTGACTTCCCGGGCGATCAACCTCAACAAACCAAGACAAAATCGTGGTACTGTCTCTGACATGATTTTCCTTAATTGTTGTTAATAAGCTCCGCACCCCTTCTTCGTTATCCAAATCAATGAAAGGTTGTAACACAGTAGCAGGATCACCGAAATTTACATTTGGACATTCCACAAGTCCGTCAGTCGTTAGAAAAATATGATTTTTCCCTTCGCGAAGCTCTTTCGTCCCAGTGCTGAAACAAGGAACTTCTTGATTAAAGGTGTTAACCTTCCCGATCCATTCGTAAAAACTACGGTGGTTTTGTTGAAATTCATTTAGTTTGGCCAGTTCAGGATGATTGAGGTATAGGATACAATCCCCTACAGAAAACCACCAAAGAAATTTCCCCTTTCTTACAACACATAGAAACGCGGTTTCACCTTGAACGTTTCGACACGCCTCCCGAAACTGATTACTTTCAAAGGTAGCAATTAGGAGATTTTGTAAGCCAGTAAATGTTCGTTTCGTCGACTCGTTTAATAAGCTTCGAATTTCCCTATTGAAAGAATTGATAGTATCTACTACCAACTCAGCGCTTTCAGCCGAATGATGGGCGTCTAATAAAACAACAAACTCAGAGTCTAGTTCCTCATGCACCCAGACCACACAACCGTCTTCATTTTTATACTGACCCGCCGAGGAATTTCCACCAAACCGCCCTACTACGATGTGCTTAACCTTCTGGACGTTAAGGTTGTCTACGAAATTTTCATCACTACCTACCCAACTTAATTCCTCGGCTGACGTCACCCTATCCATAGGGATTTTCCTTTAAGTAAGTACTAACTCTCTTACATAACTCGATGACCTCATTGTTGTCCCCCATCCTGGCATTCGGTGCATCGTAGACAGCAAATGGTCCCCAGTATTCCTCAGGAGTACCTGGATATCGAGCCACCAAGTGCATATGAAGATGGGGGACAGAATTTCCTGAAACAAGCGCATAGATATGTTCTGCTTTTTCTATCTCTTTCAATGCTTTACTGACTCTCGCCATTGTCAATCCAAATACAGTCGCTTCTTCTGAAGTCATGTCCGCTAAAGTTGGTACATGTCTTTTTAAATCGATCATCATATGTCCTAAATAATTTGGTTTCCCATTGTTATCAATATGGCCGACATACACATACTCGTCTTCATAGATGGTGACTCCAGCTGTCGTAATCGTTCCCTCGTGTTTTTTACAAATAAAACAATCCTTCTCCATGTAAATTCCTCCCTTTTTTAAAATAAGGCTGTTTTCGCAAAGTTTGTTGCTTTAAAAATACTAAGAAATCACAACTAATTTAGCAAGTATTGCTCTTTTCTTACTTAATTTATTGCATGATATCCTCATCCAAGGTATTTTCCGATTATTTTAGGGAAAATAACAACAGTTTTTTTTGTGACGAGTAACCGCAGGAGCAATGTTTACGAAAAGAGCCTAAAATAAAAAATCCTATCATCTCATAAAGAGACGATAGGATATCCTAACGCGGTACCACTCTTCTTAGTTTGTGACCAACTTATACAAACCTTCTCGACTACTCTTTTACGGAAGTAAACCGTTTAGACCTACATGTCAGCCTAACCACTCCTAGGCGAGTTCAGGAATTTATTGACCACCTTTCAGCAACCGGGGGCTCTCTAGACAATAAAACTTCCTTACTACTCCTACTCATTGTGTTTATTTATGGAAATATTTAACCTATCATACATTTTTGGAAATAACTAGTCAATACTTTTTTAGGCCATCAAGAAGCCGCCGCTTACACTAATACATTCGCCGTTAACAAAGCTAGAGTCGTCACTAGCCAAGAAAGCTGCTACAGACGCTACCTCAGCAGGATTTCCGACTCGACCTGCCGGTGTTAACATGATCGCCATCATTTTAATGTTTTCTGGTAAATTCTGAGTCATTTCTGTATCAATTTGTCCTGGTGCAATCGCGTTAACAGTGATATTCTTAAGTCCATTCTCCTTGGCTAAGGTTCTAGTTAATCCCAGGACACCAGCTTTTGATGCACTATAATTTGCCTGCCCCATATTCCCCCAACTAGACGTTGAAGAGACGTTGACAATTTTTCCGTACTCTTGGGCTCTCATTTTAGGAATGACAGCTTGGCAGGTGTAAAACATACTCGTGAGATTAACATCTATTACCGCATCCCATTGCTCTTTTGTCATCTTATGGAAAAATGTATCCCTTGTAATACCTGCATTGTTGACTAAAATATCTATTTTCCCAAACTGCTCATAGATTTTTTCAAAAACAATATTTACATCGGTTTGATCAGCCACATTGCATTTTATTGGAACAACTCTCTCATTCGACGTATCTACACGAGTTGTCGTTTCCTCTAGTTTTTCAAAGTTTACATCCAAGGCGATTACACTAGCTCCGTCCTCAAATAATCTTTTAACGATTTCAGCACCGATTCCTTGCGCGCCTCCTGTCACTACCGCTACTCTGTTTGTTAATTTCCCCATTGTAGTTCCTCCAACCAAATGTCCTTATCCACCAATGTTTACTTCGTCTTTTTCTTTTTCTTTTGCTTTTTCTTCGTCACGCAACGCTCTTCGCAAGATTTTCCCTACCATTGTCTTCGGAAGTTCATCTCTGAATTCGTAAATTTTAGGAACTTTGTAGGCAGCCAATTTCTCACGACAGTACTTGTCAAACTCTTCCTCTGACACCTTCATCCCATCCTTCAGAACAATGAATACTTTAACGGTTTCACCTCGGTAAGGATCTGGAACACCTACAACGACACATTCTAGAACAGCTGGATGCTCAAATAAAACTTCTTCTATTTCACGCGGATATATATTAAAGCCTCCGGCAATGATCATATCTTTTTTGCGGTCAACAACATAGAAATAGCCTTTTTCATCCATATAACCCATATCACCAGTAAAGAGCCAGCCATCTTTAAGCGTTTCACTCGTATCTTCAGGACGGTTCCAATAGCCCTTCATCACTTGCGGCCCTTTAATAATAAGCTCTCCAACCTCTCCCTGTTCTACTTCCTCTCCAGTTTCAAGAGAGATGATTTTCGCTTCTGTGTCTGGCCAAGGGATCCCAATACTTCCACTAACTCTATCTCCACCCCAAACCAAATTACAGTGGGTAACAGGAGAAGATTCTGTCAATCCATAGCCTTCAACAAGAATTCCTTTTGTCACCTTTTCAAACTGCTGCTGAACTTCAACTGGAAGCGGAGCTGAACCACTAATACATGCTTTGATAGATGAAAGATCATAGTTAGCAATATCCGGATGATTTAATAGCCCAATGTACATTGTTGGAGCTCCTGGGAATAACGTCGGCTTTTCTTTATCAATCGTTTTCAGTGCATCCTTCACATCAAATTTAGGCAATAGAATCATTGTTGAACCCATATAAATTGCGGAATTCATAACAACAGTCATTCCGTATACATGAAAAAACGGAACGATTCCGAGAAGTCTCTCTTTGCCGTACTCAATCTTATATAACCAATTTGAACACTGAGTCGTGTTAACAACTAAATTGCGGTGCGTTAACATAACCCCCTTAGCTAATCCAGTAGTACCACCCGTGTACTGTAAGATTGCTACTTCATCAGGATCGACGTCTAATTTAATTGTTTCATTCGTTCCCGCTTTCAAAACTCCCATGAACGATAGAATTTTCTCTGAGTAAGGGACCTTAGTGTTCATTCCTTGTTTCTTTGATACCAATGGAAATAACAGATTTTTAGGAAAAGGTAAAAAGTCTTTTAAACTAGTAATCAGTACTTTCTTTAATTTCGTTGTACCTAACACCTTTTCTACCTTTGGATACGCCCAATCTAGGGAGATCATAAAGGTAGCACCAGAGTCATTTAATTGGTGTTCAAGCTCTCTTTGCATGTATAACGGGTTGGTCTGAACAACAATTCCTCCAGCCATTAACACAGCATAATAGCTGATGACAGCCTGTGGACAGTTAGGAAGCATGATTGAGACTCGATCGCCTTCTTTTAAACCGACCGATTTCAATCCATTTGCTAGCTTTACTGTTTTTTCATATAGTTCCCGATAACTGACAGTCTTCCCTAAAAATCGAATGGCTGGATGATTTGGATTTTTTTTATAAGCTTCTTCTAAAAAGAACACAAGGGACGTTTCTGGATAGTCTATTGTTGTAGGTATTTCTTTTGGGTACTGAGTATACCAAGGTTTATCTACTACCATTCATCTAACCTCCTATTATTTATGAATGAGCAACCATTCATTTATGCAGATTGTAAACGTATTCATTTTTTTCGTATGTAACTTTCACTATGTCTTTCTTCCCGTTAGCTAGCTTACTCAAACTAATAGACAAGCCGTTGGGAGACTTGTCTATGACCATGTGAATTTCCATTGAGTTACATACTTTTTTGAAAGATACGCATACTTTCACCATATGAATGAGTAACCATTCAATATTCCTTAAGTCCTATTATAGTGTTAGGACCAACAAATGGAAAGGGATTTTTTTATTTTTTTAGAATTTTGTAAATATACATACATCGCTTTTCCCACGGGGTGATTCGCTACTAACTCAACCTGATGATTATTAATAAAATTTTGAACTTCGTAATACCCCTCTTTTACTGGGCCTCCCTTTTCATTTACAGTCTACCTCTAAACAATAAATCTTCCTTTCCATCTGCTCATCAATCGTGGAAAACCAGTGATGTAATTGTTTCCCAGTGTCACCACAACAGATTTTACAAAAAGAGCCTTGTATCAACTCCTTCTCTATTTTTCTGATAATACTGAAACATTTTGATTTTATTTCGTCCGCCGAAATGTTAAGATAGAAAAGTAGATTGAATATACATATTGGAGGAATGAACATTGACAAAACGTCCGATTACAGCAGAAGACTTAGTTACATTTAAATTTGTTGGGGATCCTGTTGTATCTCCTAACAAAGACAAAGCTGCTTATGTCTTAACTCATGTAGATAAAGAGAAAGATGGCTACTATTCTTTTATCTATGTGACAGATTTACAAGGGGAAGGTAAACAATTTACTTCTCATTATTCGAAGGATCAATTGGTAAAAGATGTTGCTCCGAAATGGTCACCAGACGGAAAATCACTTGCGTTTCGTTCCAATCGAACCGGAAAAAACCAAGTTTGGCTGTTACCTGTAGATGGTGGTGAAGCCGTTCAATTGACGGATGTGAAACAAGGTGTTGGTGAGTTTGTTTGGTCTCCCGATGGTAGTCAACTCGCTGTAACAATCTCAGGTGAGTTAAAACTGACAACTGATAAAGACGAAGAGAAAAAAGAAGATAAAAGTGACGTAAAGGTGATTACGAGACTTCGTTATAAAGGTGACGGGGTTGGCATTTATAATGAAGATCGCAGGCATGTCTACATTTATGACATCGCAACAAAGGCTTTCACGAAAATTACGGAAGGTGACCACGATTTCGGTCAGCCACGTTTTTCGCCAGATGGAAAAACGTTATATTATATTGGCACAAAAGCTGAAGATGCTGAGTGGGGTTACCTACCTGCGATCTGGAAATACGATTTTGAAACAAAAGAAGAAAACCTATTTTTCCAAGGAAATGGTTTTATTATGGCTCCTGCCCTTTCTCCAGACGGAAAATGGCTAGCTGCAGTCGGACATTCACGTGGTGAAAGAAGTCAAGGTAACGCGAATGTTCTTTTATTTTCTACTGAAACAGGCCAGTTAACAAATCTAACTGAAAACTTTGATTATACAGTCGGTAATCTTGTTGGTGTTGATGCTAAGTACGACACAGCTGAGGGCAGTTTAATCTGGGACGATACTAGCTCTAGCATTTACTTTAGTGCAACAATTGGTGGAGATTGTCAGTTATTTAAAGTAAACCTGAAAGGTGAGGTTTCTGCTCCTCTATCACCTGCAGTCGCATCAGTGACTTCTTATGATATTGTCAGTGATGAAAAAGCCGTTTTAGTTCTTGCTACTCCTCATTCTACAGGAGACCTTGTAGTTCAAGATTTAGCGAATTTGGATAACGTTCAAAAGCTAACTGATTGGAACAAGGAGTTATATAATGAAGTCCATTTAAGTACACCTGAAAACTTCCATTATAAAAGCACGGATGGTTGGGATATCGAAGGTTGGGTGTTAAAGCCTTATGGCTATGAGGAAGGTAAAGAATATCCAATGATTCTTCAAATCCACGGTGGTCCAGCCACTGCATATGGAAATGGGTTACATCATGAGATGCAATTAATGGCCTCAAAAGGGTACGTAGTTCTTTATACAAATCCTCGAGGAAGCCATGGCTATGGACACGACTTCGTTAATGCAGTAATCGGTGATTATGGTGGCATGGATTACGAGGATATTATGGCGGGGGTCGACTATGCGTTAGCAAACTTCAATTACATTGATAACGACCAATTATTCGTTACAGGTGGAAGCTACGGTGGTTATATGACCAATGTGATCGTTACTCGTACTGAGCGTTTCAAGGCTGCAGTGACACAGCGCAGTATTTGTAACTGGCATAGCTTCTACGGAACAAGTGATATTGGCTTTTTCTTTACGGAATGGCAGCATGGACATGCGGACCTTTGGGATGATTACGAGAAGCTATTAAAGCTATCACCGCTTCACTATGCTCGTAATGTCAAAACACCAACATTAATCCTCCATTCCGAACAAGATCTTCGTTGCCCAATGGAACAAGCTGAGCAATGGTACGTCGCCTTAAAACGTCTTGGAGTAGAAACGAAACTGGTTCGCTTCCCTGACGAAAACCACGATCTGTCTCGTTCTGGTAAACCAAAGCATCGTTTAGAGCGGTTACAACACTTGATTGGTTGGTTTGACGATAGAAGAAACTAGTCTACTTCGTTTCAAATAAAATGCAATGAAAACCGCTTGGTCAATATCTGAACCAAACGGTTTTCTCTTTATTAGGGCCACAGTTATTCAATTTTTCACGCTAAAATCAGAACTATATATCTGACGTTTCTTAAATAGCATCTTAAACCCAAAGATTATTTTAATAACCCCATCAATCAATGCAAATAAGAGAAACGGAGCACTAACAAAAAATATTCCTACTAGAGAATTGAGTGTTGTTACTATACCTAACCAAATCATAAGGTTCCCTTGTGAAAAGTAAAAACAAAAGAAATGGATCCCAATAATAATAAAAATACTCAACCATAGTAATCGTAAATCGTCATTTCCAATCAGTAATCCACAAAGTGTACAAAGTACGATAGTTATCACTACTGAAACATTATCCATTCGATCCTGAAACTTCGAATTTTTACCATAAGCTAGTTTGTTATTTACATAAGGCAATCCTAATATTAAGATGAAGCCAATAAAATAACCGAAGCCCATAATAAAGGGCTGTATGAACAAATCACCACCAAAAATAGCAGAAAGAATAATAATGACACCTATATAGAGTAGCCATAACCCGACCGTTCTTTGAGTATTATATTCTCTCTCAACTTTTTGACCCATTTTATTCCTCCTTTAACAATTACCCCCTCCATAACTATATTCTCGCTCTAGTATTTTTTATCCTGCTTCGAATTTTCACTCTACGTATTCTTTAGGTTTCCTAGTTTTGTTTAACTATTTGCAAATCGACATCCTTGTACTAATTACAAAGCCTAATTATCTCTACCAATAGAGAACCCCATATACTTTTACTTTCCACAACACTTCTTATGTTTCTTACCACTACCACAAGGACATGGGTCATTACGTCCAATCTTCCTGTACTCGTTTAGATCAACTACGTTTGAATTACTTTGGAACGGTTCTTTTGGTAACGGGCGTAAGTGTTTTCTTTCTTCTTCGGCTACTTCCGTTGGCGTGTGTCCTTTGAGTACCCACATACGAGTATTGTTGTATAGATACATTACTTTTTCTGTTAATTCTTGGAGGATTTCCATGTTAGGAATTTCAATCCGTGTTTGCAAGTATTGAATCACCATGGCAGGCAGCGCATCCTGATTAATCATCGTAACAAGTTTACTAGCTATGTCATGTAGATCTTCACGTTTCATTTCATAATAATATTCTAGATAGGCTAACAAGTCCTTTATCGCATGATTTTTCTCCACATAGTTAGGCTGTCCTGCTGCAAGTAATTGATCCTTGCTAAAAGGATAGTAATCAAGTGCAGGTCTCGCTTGATGTTCTTCAAGTAGTTTTCTTTCATCCGACACACGGAGATCCCTCATTCCGTCAAAACCTAAGGAGGCTTGTCCATAATATTTACTCGCAAATGAAATGACATTGAAAAAGTGCATTGAGTCTATCTTTGCCTTGGTTAGTAACTCTAGTTTCTCTAGTAACTTAGAACTATCGATCACTCCATAGTAAAAAAGAAGTCCATGAGTGAGAGTAATCCAGGTCGTATTACGCTTCACCACAGGTTCTACCTTAGAACTATCTATTTCTAAAAAAGCATTCACTAATTCGGTGGGGATAAACAACACTCTATCTCCTCGGAAGTTACCCGGGAACAAAATGCTATAGTCTTTAAGTGTGTCAATTTTCGAAAAGGGGATATCAAATGTTTTAAGATACCCTGACTGTTTTACAATTTTCTTGACAAGACCGTATCTCTCCTGATCAAGTTGTGAAATCATTCCTTCATATAAATGTGGGATTTGCCTCGCCAACTCTGCAGCTAGTTCACCCTTGTTTAATGAACTAATCCCTTTGATATCATAATTTTTTCGTATCGTATCTAGTTCGTGTTTTGTTAGAGTACTCAAGACATTTCCTAACTGACAAGGATTAGTCGTCGTTTTCCAGCTCTGCTCTTCCCGCTTCATTTCTGCTTTCAGGGCATCTTCCTTCATTTTATTAAAAGCCCCGAGCACCGTATTCATTGTTTTTTTATCCATTTCTGTCCCTCAATTTCTATTATTCTTATAAAATAGTATAAAGAAGAACTTCAATTAAAGAAAGCCGCAAATTCTAGTAGTAAATTTGTGGAACTAAAAACAGTATTTAGATACTAGATGACTTAGCAATTGAGGGGGAAATGTTTTTCTCTGTTTCTTTTGTCGCTGCGGTTTGCACAGCAGCAATTTTTATATCCTCGATAATGATACTTCTTGTGTGTTCCGTTCGTTTCCATGTTTTATTATTCTTTGTTAATAAGGACCAGAAGAATAATGGTATATAAGAGAAGTTAAACATGATTAATGATAATATGCCCTTTGGCTTGCTTAATCTTTTATTGGAATCAACAATCATCGTATATACTACGTAACTGAATTGAAAAACAATCATGACAAGCCATACTTGCCATGGCATTATAGCCTGAAACCAAGAGTTTGCTAATGCTAGATTTGAAAAAATGATAATCATTCCAGATAAAGCATTTAAAATAATTCTCCCTGGATTTATCAGATAAATCGCTCCATCCAAGGCAAGGACATCAAATTTTCTGAAAAAATTCCATAGAAGTTTTGGCGTGTACTTAAAACAAACATCCCAATGACCACGAGCCCAGCGTAAACGCTGTACACATGAAGCGATAAAACTTTCAGGCTTTTCATCAAATACGCGAGCAAAATGACACCATCTAGCAGGTGTCCCTTTCAATAAACATTGCATGGTAAATTCTAAATCCTCTGTCAACGATTGAGCCGTCCACCCTACTTCTGTAAACAAATGCGTGTCTACACAGAACCCAGTTCCACCAATTGCATTTCCTAAACCTAAACGTGACTTCCCTAATTGCCAAGAACGATTCATGTAATAGTAACTCGTAGCATAAGAAAGTGTCACCCAGTTATCATCCGGATTTTTCGAGTCCAAATAACACTGTATTAATTTATCCCCATGTAATAAATGGTTGTTCATTTCCCTTAAATAATTTAATGTAACTAAATTATCGGCGTCAAAAAAACAGATCGCGTCATATTTCTTCGTTAAGTCCTTACCAATTGTCTCGACCGCAAACTTAATTCCATATGGTTTCCCTCTAAGTTCACCTGGTTTACTTTCATGCTCAATAACGTTTACCCCTAATTTTCTAGAAATATCTGCCGTGTGGTCCGTACAATTATCGGCAATCACCACAATGTCATATAATCTATTTGGATAATCTAAATTCTGTAAATTTTTCACTAGATTACCAATCACATTTTCTTCATTATGAGCAGGAACTAAGATTAAAAATCGTTTTTTAGGCGGTCTGTCGTCTAGTTTCTTTGCTCTACCAATCCCAAACAAACTTATGAATAGCCAGTACACCCAGAAGAATATCAATATCATTTGTAAGACATAAAACGTTAGTATCGCAATATCGTTCCAGTTAACCATAGAGACCTTCCTTCCTAATTATGTATCCTTCAACATTTTGAGACCTATGAACAACACTATTTTGATTTCTAAAAGGCTCTTTTCGCACCGAAATACTTCGTTTACAATAAGTCTTTTGTTTTTTTAAGCTATTGAAAAGCTGCCCGTCAAATCTTCTGCCATTTCTATGCTGTTTGATTTAAAAACAACGATCTTTGCGAAAACAGCCTTTTAAAAACAGAACAACTGACGAAAGCCAGTTGTTCCATCATTATTAATTCATCAATCTACTAGATGCCGCATCTTTTATATGTTGAGGGACACCGTCTGTTTCTACTAACAGGATATATGCATATACGGCGGACAGATAATTTCCATCTGCAAGATCTGCATCAGCTTGAACCAATAGAGCTTGCGCCACTGTTTCCATCGTAATGCTTGCACGAAGGTCTCCTTCAGCAAACGCCAATCCTAAATAGTGTACTGCATTATAAAGGTTAACTTCTGCATACCATAGTGCAACATCATAGTGTTCTGACTTATCAAACAATTTACTCGCTGCAGCTTCCTTAATCTCTGCAGGTACCCCAGTTGTAGAAGCTAACAACGCATATGCATCTAGTGCCTCATCGAAGTTTCCAGAACTAAAGTCCGCATCTGCTTGTTCGAATAATTTTTCAGCTACTTGTGCCATAAACCAATCAACACGCAGATCCCCAGCAGCGATCGCTTGACCTGCATAATAAACAGCATTAAAGTAGTTGCTTACTGTTTCATAAAATAATGCAATACCAAACTCTTCAGACTTCACAGCGATTTTACTTGCTGCAGCATCTTTGATAGATTGTGGAACACCAACTGTTTCCACTAGTAACTGATAAGAGTACTCTGCATTTGTAAAGTCTCCATCAGCTAATAAAGCATCTGCTTCCGCTAATAACACTTCAGCAACACTGTTCATAAGTTCTGTTGCTCGGTTATCACCATCTGCAATAGCTTGACCTGCATAATATACTGCATTATAGAAGTTTCCGACCGACTCATAAAAAACAGCTTCATCGTAGTTTGGACTTTCTACAGATGGTCCATCTACTTCTAATGAGATTGAATGTTTAGATGAGTTTCCAGCGATATCTACTACAGACAATGTTAGTGTATTTTTACCTACATCTAAGTCACTCAGTGAGATAGAGAAAGTACCATCTTGTTCTAACGTTACCTTGTCGCTACCGATTTTATTGCCCTCAGCATTTAATACATCGTATTCAACTGATAACATCTCGTTAACGTCATATGGTAAACCAATCATATCTTCAACAGTTTCCTTATAATTAACGAAACTATCAATGATCGTACCAGTTAATTCAGCTTCAGAGTTATCCATTTCTACGTTAAGCTCAACTTCCGCTTTTGTTCTCTTAACGTAAACGACGTCCCAAGCAAATGTAGTTCCGCCTAAAGGATTTACCGCTGTTAAGTCTATTGTATAAACTCCGTCTGGAACTGTTTTTAATGACCCATCTGCCCAGTCTCTATACGTACCGTTTAATGTTAACGCTAAATTTCCTGTGTTTAGAGACGTGCCTTGTGCAAGGTACCCAATATAACCATCGCCAAACTCTCCCCCAGTAGGATCTAGCGGATCCCATAACTCAATATAGTAAGTGTTATGGCGATTGTGAACAGATAATAGCAATCTTGAAGTATCTCTTACTCCATCTCCGTTAGGTGATAGTGCAGGATGTTCCATGTAATAGTGTTTAAGACCACTTAATACTTGTGGTGATAATTCTGCAGCAAAAGGTAAAAGGAGTTTCGTCGAATCACTTTGAATATGAATGTATCCAAGCAGTTCATTTACTCCTGTTGTTGTACCTGCTGGAACGTTTAATGTTACTGTGATCAGTTGCTCGTCTGTCAAAGTAAATGAAGTTACATCTACTTCAACATTTGCACTGCTCATTGCACCAGTAGCATTTTTCGTAACTTGTACAGAAACATTATAATCATTGGTATTTCCACTTACATTTTTAACAACAATTTGTCTTGTGATTTGTTTTGCTGCATTTGCATTTGGCTCTACTTTTCCAAATGTAACTGTACCCTTAACATTCTCATGTGTCTGATTGTTAAAAACAGTACTGTCATATGAATATGCTAAAGCTTCTGCTAATGCTGCATTTACAGGCTGAACACGACCAGGGCCTTGAGCGAAAACATCGTACTTTGTTACATCTAATTGTTTAGCTGTATTAGATAAAGCAACTTTAATATCAAATGGAGTCCACTCAGGTTTTAGTTGTTTCAGTAACGCAGCTACACCTGCCACGTGTGGTGTTGCCATACTTGTCCCAGTATAACGAGCGAATGATTTCGAATAATCCGCCTCTGGAAAATCTCTTAAATAGGCAGGTACAGCAGACATAATATTTGTTCCAGGTGCTACTACATCAGGTTTAATATCAAAAGTTGGCGTGGAAGGACCACGTGAACTTGAGTTATTGATTTCATCACCTTTTGTTGTTGTTGCAGTGTATTCACCAAATGTAACCTCGCCCGTTCCAGTACCAAGTGCTGTTCGTAACGCATTACCTTCAGCAGTCGACATATCAAAAGTTGGAATGAAATCGAATGAATTTCCAAGGAAAACACCCGCAGGACCTGCTCCAGCTTGGTTATTATGAATGATTGTAGCAATCGCTCCTGCTTCTCTTGCAGCTGCAATCTTATCAACGAAAGGAATATCCCCACGTGAAATCAGCGCAACTTTCCCTTCTACATCAATCCCGGTAAAATCACCAGGTCTACCGACACCAGGAATTGAGACAACCTCGTGAGTACCAGTTAAAACTTCACTAGGGTTAGCCCCATATTTCCAACCCATCATTGGTAAACTAGATGTGTTCGTATACTCATTAGCTTCAACTGTCACTACAGATTGCAAATGTGTTTCTGGTAGAGTAGAGTTACCTACCGAAATAGCAAATGCAGATGATGCAGGATTTCCAATAGTACCGCGGTTCGGACCACTATTACCAGTTGCGATAACTGCAGTCACACCTGCTAATGTTGCGTTATTAATCGCAATTGCATCTGGTGCAGTCTGGCTATTGCTTCCTCCGCCTAAAGATAGATTAATAATGTCCATGCCTTCTACAACAGATTTTTCAATTGCGGCTATAATACCAGCGTTAGAACCACTACCGTATGCTCCTAATACACGGTAAGAGTATAAATCTACTTTCGGTGCTAAGTGAACAATTGTTCCCGCTACATGTGTCCCATGAGTTGTATAAAATGAACTACCATTCGTGTTAAACTCAGGTCTATGAGCTGGACGGTCTTTTGGCGATGTTTCATAACCGTCGTCATTCGCTCTTGCACGGGCGTAGTCGTTACCAGTGTGTGGAACAAAGTTAAATCCACCCTTATAGACATCTTCAAATGCCGGATGATGATAATCAATACCCGTATCAAGTACGGCGACTTTCACTCCTGCACCATCAATGCCCATATCCCAAAGAGTTGGAACTCCTAAATGTGGTGTACTGTCTTCCATAAATGCACCTACAGTACCTTCTCTACTAGGAATAGCTTCCAATGCATGTCTCTCTTCATCAACCGAAATACTTACAACTCCTGGAATCGCAAGAATTTCATCTAACTCACTAGCGTCAACCGTCATCGAAAAGCCATTAAATACCTGGTTATATGTAAAACCTTTTTGATAGTTTACTTTCTTCAGATTTAATTCTTTTTCAAACGTTGCTTGTTGAGTCGTTACTTTCTTTAATACATTGTTTGCTTGACTTGAGGTAAATACTTTTCCAGCAAGTTCACTCTTACCTTGCTCTAGTGCTACTGGTGGTTCTGAAAGCTGAACGATCACATTCACTTTTCCTGTAGCGTCTAATAAAACCTCATCAATTACTTGGGTTCTACCTAGTTGTTCTTCCTGCTCTGCAACAAGTTGCTTCAATTGCATAATTCTTTCGTCAACTTGAACGTTTTTTACTGTTGACGAGTTTGTTGCACCAATTGCAGGAGTAAATAATGAAAAGAAAAGCATGAAAATAATAAAACTACTAAGAAGCCTACTAAATCTCTTGTTCTGCAATAATATTCTCCTCCTTAATGAGCTACTATTAAACTTTCACATTTAATAGTGCAAAATTAGCATTTCTAACTAACTACAATATTAGTAATAGTTGGAAATGCTATTACTAAATTATCACACACTAAAGTAGTAGTAAATAATATTTTTAGATAATTTAGAATAGTCTTTTTTTAATGTTATATTAATAATTCTGTTCAATAAACCAACTTAGACAAGCTATGATTTTTTTAGACAATATTCGGGAAAATATTGGCATTGTCGCAGTTAGAACTGCAGGACTTTTTAGAGAACAAGTTCAAAGAACAACATTTTTCGCATAAAGAGAAAATCTATAAGTATAGTTATATAGTAATTTCCACGAAAAAACATTGTGAGATTCATAGACAGTGCCACTTAAGTGTTTACACTTGTTTGTACTTTTTTGGGACGTGCCTTCATAAATTAGGATGAAGTGATTTTTTGAAAAAGAGGCGTTGATTGATGGAACAATTTTTAGTCAGTTTGCTAGAGTTTTTTGCTGACCTAGGAGTTTTCGGGATTGCTTTAGGTTTAATGGTTGAGGTTATTCCTAGTGAAATTGTCTTAGGATACGGCGGCTTTTTGATTTCGATTGGGGAAATCGGGTTCATAGGAGCAACGATCGCCGGTGTTGTTGGTGGGACATTTGCACAGTTGTTCTTATACTGGCTAGGTAGTTACGGTGGACGACCCTTTTTAGAAAAGTATGGAAAGTATTTGTTTATTCGTCCTAACCATCTTGATTTGTCAGAAAAATGGTTTAAGGAATATGGTCCAATTGTTGTCTTTGCGGCAAGATTTGTGCCTGTGGTGCGCCATGCTATATCGATTCCAGCAGGTGTGGCGAAAATGTCAGTTTCTACTTTTATCTTTTATACCATAGCAGCTGTATTCCCTTGGACACTTCTCTTTCTATATTTAGGCTTTCAACTAGGTGAAAACTGGCGTGATATTAAAACTGTAGCCGAGCCTTTACTTCTCCCGCTGATAACGGTCATAGGGATAGGTGTGATTAGTTATTTTGTCATCCAGAGAATACGGACGAAGGAGCGAAAAGTATAATGATGTCGAAAATCGAAGCGTTTATACTAGGGATTATTCAAGGACTAACGGAGTTTTTACCCATTAGTAGCACCGGTCACCTCTATTTAGGGAGAAACATCTTTGGTCTACAAGAAGCAGGTTTGCTTTTAGATACGATGCTTCACCTAGGTACACTCGTAGCGGTACTCTATTTTTACCGGGAAGAATTTATCAAAATCATAAAAAATCCGTTTCATAAGTTAACATTATTACTAATTGTTGGAACTCTCCCTGCGGTCATTGTGGGATTAACCTTTAAAGATTATTTTGAAACCATCTCCAAAACAGGAGTAACAATTGGCTGGGAATTTCTAATTACTGGAGCAATCCTTTGGTTCTCAGACTCGATCCGTGAAGGCAGAAAACGAATGGAGCAAATCGATTGGAAGGATGCTCTATTTATCGGTTCCTTCCAAGCAGCCGCAATCTTCCCTGCCATTTCCCGATCAGGACTAACGATCGCTGCAGGTTTATTTCGTAAGCTTGACCGTGAAACAGCTGCCTATTTCTCGTTTTTATTGTCGACACCAGCGATCGCCGGTGCCGTCGTTCTACAAACATCAGAAATGGTTCAAGTTGGAAGAGAAGACATCTCACTTACTGCTCTCATGATAGGTATTTTAGCTTCCGCGGTCTTTGGCTACATCGCTGTCAAATGGATGATCAACTACTTGAAAAATCATAGTTTGAAAACATTTGCCGTTTATGTGTGGGTGTTAGGCATTACCGTCATCACCCTACAATATTTCGGGTTATTTTAGTAATTAGGGAGTAACGAACTGTTCAGTTACTCCCCTTTATAAAATTCCAAGCTTTTTTAGTGCATACTCAATCCCATCTTCGCTAGACTTTTTCGTAACAAAATCAGCCACTTGCTTTAAGTTTTCACTACCATTGCCCATAGCAATTCCTAATCCAACAAGTTCAAGCATATCGATATCATTTTCCCCATCTCCAAAGGCAATTGCCTCTGAAGGATCTAGATTGAAGTATTGTAACACCTTCTTAATCGCTAAAGATTTATTCACATCCTCGTCTAATACATTCAACACATAGGGATGCCATCTTTTGAACGTAAGCTCTGGAAACCTACTTTTGTATTTTTCTACTGCTACATCATCCGCAAACAAACACATGAGATACACATCTTGCTCATCAATCGCTGGATGTAATGGTGGATAGTCGCTTAATAACAAGGTTTCGTTAAGCGCGGTTAATGCCTTAGCATCTTTTACACCGTTTGTAAAAAACTCCTCTGTGTAAAAGGACAAGCTATGCTCGACCGAAAATTCAACAACCGCTTTGACGATTTCTTTTTTCATAAGCACTTGGTGAATGACCTGTTCTTGGTGTTTTACATACGCTCCATTGGCCGTAATGAATGTATCTATTCCTAACTCACGTAATTCTTGGCACATCGATAACGGTCTCCCCGTTGCTGCTACAACTACCAAACCCTTTTCTTTTAATCTACTTATGGCATCTCTCGTGCTGTCTGAGATACTCCCGTCTACGTGGTGAGTGATCGTTCCATCCACATCAAAAAATACAATGTTATAGTTCATCCTCTTCTCCTACTAAAAATAAGTTATTTTTCTCTAAACGATAGGTTTTTTTCGCCATCTCCTCACCAATCAGTTGTATTGTGACCATCATCTCACTATTTTCGAGACGATAATCGACTGACAGGCGATTGATAGTAGTGTCTAAGTTTAAATAATCGTAAAAGACACGTTTAATGTTTGCAGCTTGAAATTCACCATTTGTCCATTTGATAATCGAAACATCTAGGAAATCATTATGGTGGGCAATTGTTTGGATGATTTCGACGTTTCCATCGTCATCTAAATCAACTGCAGTTGGCATTAGCCAGGAAGGAAATGAATACCACTGCTCTAGTTTTCTGTCGAAGACCACATAATAGCCCGTATTTCCAATGACTATCGAACTAACAATGATGACATCATTCAGATCGTCGCTGTAGGATTGGTTTATCATGGTCACCTCTTCTAAATGACCATGGGCATGCTCAAATAAGGCAAATTGGTTGTCCTTGTATTGTAAAACGCCATGAGCAGTTTCGTCTTCCGCACGATAAATAACTAAATGGGAAAGCTCTCCTAATGATACCGTTGTCTCTAACTCCCACCCTTTAGATACAGAGATAGGTTGCAAGAGCTCGAGATCAATTTCACCAAATTCTAATTCAACCATCTCTGGAAACACTACCTGTTCCTCAATGGAATGAATATTGTTTGTCTGAACCTCCTGCTGACTACAAGCAACTAGCAAGCTCAAAATAAAAAAAACAGTGACAACTCTCATTCTACTATCCCCTTACTCTTGTTTCCTTGCACCTCATAGTCTAACATATCTGCCTCATATATTTAACAATAAATAACAGATACCCCCGTAGTGTGGGCTCTATTACAGAAATGTCTTTTTGAGGTCTGCCCTGCAATTAGTTTCTACAGGAAAGTTCACTTTCTTCGATTCGATGATGTTTTGCTTCAATCATATTTACCCAACATTGGGTGAAAGTGATCTTACATTGGTGTCTGCCCAGTATATAGTTTCTACAAGAAAGTTCACATTCTTCGATTCGATGTTTTACGTCAAACATATTTACATCCGCGTTGGGTGAAAGTGAACTTTCATTGGTGTCTGCCCAGTATATAGTTTCTACAAGAAAGTTCACTTTCTTCGATTCGATGATGTTTTGCATCAATCATATTTACCCAACATTGGATGAAAGTGAACTTTCTTTGGTGTCTGACACCTAAATTTCCATTTTTTTGTTGACATTCCATTCTTTTGGTTATATAGTTAGTTACATGAGTAACTAACCAATTAAGTAACCAAGTAACGAAGTAAGTAAAGTAGGTGAAAACAATGGATTCACGATTACAGGAAGACAAACCGATTTTTGTGCAGATTGCTGAGCAACTTGAAGCAAGTATATTAGACGGTTCCGTTAATGAAGGTGAACGGGTTCCTTCAACAAATGAGTTTGCTAAACACTACCAGATAAATCCAGCCACTGCTGCAAAGGGGATCAATCAATTGGTCGACGAAGATATTCTGTTTAAGAAACGAGGGGTTGGAATGTTTGTTGCTGAGGGCGCACGAGAGAAAATTTTATCAAAACGAAAAGACGCTTTTTACAAGGATTTTGTTGTGCCGATGAAAAAGGAAGCTGAAAAACTAGGTATTCATCTTGAGGAGCTTAAAGCCTATCTTTTAAGGGGGAATAATGATGAAAATCGAAATTAAAGACATTACAAAAAAGTATAAGGATAAACTGGCATTGAACCAGCTCTCACTAGAACTTGAAGAAAACAAAATATACGGATTATTAGGTAGAAACGGTGCGGGGAAAACGACGTTAATGCAACTACTTGCAGGACACATGTCTCCAACTAGTGGATCAATTCTGATTGATGGCCAATCACCTTTTGATAACCGTTACATTTTACAAAATATTTGTCTAATTAGTGAAAGCAACAACTTTATGAAACGATTTAAAATTAAAGATATCTTAAAAATTGCCTCTCTTCTCTATCCAAATTGGTCAAAAGAGTCAGCAAAAAGATTACTTGGGGTTTTCAATCTCGAAGAAAAAATGACAGTTAAAAGCTTGTCAAAAGGAATGGAGTCAGCTTTAGGCATTATCATTGGATTAGCGAGTCGTACAAAAGTTACTATTTTTGACGAACCGTATATCGGCCTAGATGCATCTGCGCGTTATAAATTTTACGATTTGCTATTAGAAGAATATGAGGATTACCCTAGAACTATTATTTTATCAACACATCTAATTGATGAAGTAAGTAACCTTTTTGAAGAAGTGATCCTAATAAAAGAGGGAGAACTATTATTTCATTATACAACTGAAGAATTGTTGGCGATGTCGTTACAGGTTAGCGGTAATAAAAACACCGTAAACCAATTTATTACTGGAAAACAAGTGGTTCACGAAGCGGAACTGGCTGGTCATAAAGCGGCTACTCTGTTTGGAAATAAATACAGTAAAGATGAAGCATTAGAATTAGGCTTAACCGTTGAAGCTGCAACGATACAACAGTTAATGGTTTATTTAACAGAAGAGATACAAGGAGGCAAAAAACATGCGTAATGATATGAAAGCAATTCTATATTATTTAACGATTGACCATAAACAAGCATTTTTCATCTTTTGGTCGATATTTATTTTAAGTGCAACCTTTTTGCTTGGTCTTTCCGTCGCATTTTCAATCGACATGACTGTATCCATTAGTGCATCAACCTATATCTTTTGTGGTATCGCAGGCTTTCAGCTTACTAGAATCACCTTTCCTTACTCGATTAAATTCGGCCTTACGAGAACGCGTTACGTCATAGGGATTGCCGTTTTTTGCCTTTTATTAGGTTTCATAATGTCTCTTAGTCACGTAGTAGTCACTTACGTATTATACGGGTTGACAGACATCATTGGTGCCTCTACGTACTCTCTTATTACAACTCTAGAGGCTACTTCTTTGGCTTTTACCTGGTATAATATGCTTTTAGTCGATGCAGTTATTTGTAGTTTTATCTATAGTGTTGCTTTACTCATCGGCACGGTTTTTTATCGATTAGGACTATTCGGTGGCTTTGTTGCAGTGGCGTTACTTGTGGTTAACATCTTTATCCCTACAAGTCGCAATTGGTTGATCGATACATTTGTATCAGTAGCTTCTGGCCAAGTCCAGTTAAATATCCCTTTTTTAATGGTCATTTTGACTACTCTGCTTTTATTTATTCCAATTTGGTTAATTCTTCGAAAAGCTTCGACAACTGCTAAGCTTTCGAGGTAGAAACTAAAAAAGGGTTCTCAGTTCTATACATGTTTCAGTTATGGTCTGAAAATCTATTATTACCTAGGTAACTGAGAAAAGAAAGGATGGATTTTCCATCCTTTCTTTTGCATTTATCCAATTTTTCCACAATAACTGTATTGTCGCATTGAACGCTGTTGTTCGTTGTTTGGCCACAATAAACTAGAGAACAAAATGATGATACAGTTTCACGAAAAAATAAATTACGAATAGATTACATGCTAACCCTAAACTACAATTTATCAAAATTTGTGTCCAAAAAACTTTTTCCCCTTGTTTTTCTCGAAAAGCTGTTTCAAGATTAAAATGAAGATCTTCTATCTGCTGTAATACTCGCCATTTTTTGAATGTTAGGCTATATGTTTTTCTCTCTTCACCTAGAATTCCACCTACAATGATAATCTTACTCCCCTCATCATTTAGAGAAAAAGCAATTTCTTCACTATGGAAACCTTCTTTTTGATCAAATGGAATTGACATGGTCGTTAACTCAGACTCTATTATAGCTATAACTTCTTCTAGTTTTATGTCGTAAACTGTAATCCTTCTTTTATACCAGAATAAATAATTAAAAAGAAATAGTAAGATGACAAAGATGAGAGCAGGTGCTGTCGAATAAATAGGGTCAAGTTCAAGTTTAATCATTTGAAGATAAAACTGAAATATAGATATTGTAGGAATAAGTAATAGTATTGGACTAAACTTTTCAACAATAACCCCTTTCTTCTTTTGAATGTTAAAAGCAGCATAAAAGTTCGAGAAACCAAGTAACAATATGATTATTAAGTGCAAATATAAAATTTTCAATTCAATATCCATGAAAAATCTCCACCTCAAATTTCAAAAACGCCATAGAATTCTCACAAACTCACAAATAGAATAGCATCTGCTATAATATTAACATTTTTTTCCTTCTTAGTGGGTTAAATTAAAAATATAAGAATATAGTAAGATAGCTCCAATAGTTACTCACTCTCATCGCTCTCACACTTAGTAATCTAGTCTAACCAAAAAGTCATTAAAATTGGTACTATCATTAATACACATGAGATAATAACTAGAATTCTTGTCACACGTTTAGGAAGCTTCTCTCTCCCCTTTCCTACATACCATCCACGAAACTGGAGTTTATTCCGATACAAAATATATAGCATGATAAAAATTGCTATAGTCGCTGGTGTTCCGTAACTATCCATATTTACTCCAAATGGTGAGTAAACAAGTAAGAGTAGGCCATAAAATAAAGATCCTAGCAATAAGAAGATAAAGAAAATTCTAATTAGTTCCAATATAAATCTCATTTCTATTCTCCTCTTTCTTCGTTCGTAACCAAGAGAAAAATCAGCCACTTACGAGTTAAAGTCATCACGTTCAATCACGACATTCTCTTAATATCTACACTTTCAATAATTGGGGTAGGATATCCTTGCTTGGCTACTCGGATCATCGCTTTTCCCAATTGATCAGAGGTAACGGCCCAACTTGATCTCATTAGTAGCGGAGTAACTGGTTTCAATCCATCGTATAACAGTTGATACAGCTTCGTTTTAGATTTAATCCCCTGCTTTTGCAGGATAAACGCGGGTCGGAACATGTAGGCTCCACGAAACCCCAGACCTAATAACGCATTTTCTGTCTTACCTTTCACACGTGCCCACATCACTCGCCCTTTTCCCGTACTATCAGTTCCACTTCCCGTGACAAAAATGAACGTCATCAGCGGATTAATTATTACTAATGATTGTGCAACAGACAAAGTTAAATCATACGTTATACGAGAGTACTCCGCTTCTCTGATCCTAAAAGAAGAAATACCCACACAAAAGAAGCACGCATCTATCCTTGACAGTTCTTGTTCAATTGATGATAAATCCGTTATATCATCCAGTTCAAATTCTCGTACTTTTTGGTGGTCATTGCCGGTCCGATTACGTCCTATTAGTAATACCTCTTGAATTTCCTCGTCTACGAGACATTCCCGTAACACACTTTGTCCCACCATTCCTGTGGCACCAAAAATAATCACTCTCATTTTATCCATCCAATCACTGTATTTCTTACACTATACCATAGCGTCCAAAAGGTTATAGCATATGGTGAAAAAATCTTGTCACAATGGCCAAAGATCTAGTGATCATTCCTTTCGTAAAAGAAACCTTTGCTTCTTTTACATTTGGGTTTTCAATTGATGAACCATCCGTATTCACCTTAAGGCTTGACTTTTCTTTTAAAGCTAGTAACTCTTGTAAAATTTGTTCAGCTACCTCTTCACTATCGATCATTACCATCGCTTCTGTACTAAGAAATGTACTCCTAGGATCTAGGTTAAACGTGCCAATTGCGGTTATTTTCTGATCAAAAATATATGTTTTTGCGTGCAATGAATCTTTTACACTTTGATACTCATACAATTCGATCCCTGATTTGGCCAACGTTTTTCGATAACTCATATATCCCGAAAAAGCCAGAGCATTTGGGGTTGCTGCCAAAGAGTTTGTCAAAATGACAATATTATCTGCTGTAACGTTAGTTTCATCTAGATAGGAACGCATATCTTTTGTAGGAATTACATACGGGCTTTGAAGATACATAGATTGTTCTGCATTTTCAATGAGACTTGCAATCTCGCGCCAAACGATTGGTTCCTTATTGAGTCGTTCAATCGGGTTGTGAACAAATCGAATGTTATTCGTAGGTAACGACCGTTCAAGCCAATTGATTTCTTGATGAAACAAAAACTTATGATCAGCACGGAATGTAGCGACTTGAAATCGAAGCTCTTCTACCTTCTCCTCACCTTGATTTTGTTGTTTTTTAGTCAATTCATTCAATGGAGATTGCGAAAAATCATGTTCCCACAAAGCATCATAGTATTCTTTCATTTGGTAAATCACACTTGAATCATCACTTAGAGAGTTAAGGATCACAACATCACGATCTATTTTCGCACCGACATATCCCTCAAGAGCAAAGTAATCATCTCCAATATTTCTCCCGCCAATCATAGCGAGTTTTTCGTCAACAATCATCAACTTATCATGTAGTCGATTGTTCCAAGTCCATGGACGAAGTGTATCAAAAGGTTCATAGAACTTTAACTCGATATTTGGATGAATAGCAAAGGCGTAAATGAATTCTTTTCGGTCACGAGTTAGGTTATGAAATAACCCATCGAGCAAAATACGTACTTGAACGCCCCGATCTGCCGCAGAGACTAAGCTAGAAAAATAGACATCGCTCGCTTTGCCTGCGTGGATTGTATAATAAGCGATATCTAGTGTCGCTATCGCATTTTCAATCAGATGAATACGAGCAACAGCAGCATCTAACCGATCTTCCACCAACACCACGCGATCACTCGGTGAATTCCTATCTATCTCATGTTCAGCCACACCCATATTTGGCTGGTGAAAGGTAAAAACTAGAACACCAAATAAAAAGGAATACAAACCATACACCATCATTACACCAGTTAACAGCATAATGAACATCCTTCTCAGCTTTAGGATAAACCTTCCCCCCTTTGCCTTTTGAACTTCTTCCTGGTTTCCCACAATCTATAGCTATGTGGCGTAACTATTTTTCATACAACATAAGTCGGAACAGCTAGTGAAAACGAGCATACACCGTCGGTATTGGGCGGGGTAGACGAACGACCACCATGTCACAAACTATACGAAAAATCCATAAAAAAAGAACGAACGTTAGTTCACGTTCATTCTCTTGCTAAAATATAACCTCTTTCATGCATGCCGCTACCGAGTGGAATCGTTAGCGATCTCTACCGTGGAAGAGTAACTACTGTTTCTCATTACACGTTGTTACATAAGCTCTACTACACTATCTCGTCCGCTGGTCCTACTATAAATCACGCGGATTAATTTGACTCATTCGCATCAGTTCCCTTTTCAATAACTTCTACTTCAGTTTTCACTTCATCTCGTTGAATTTCAAACAATTGCGTGAACTCGTTAATGACCATATCAAGTGCCTTTAATTCTCCAACTAACACCTGGTGAATTGATTGAAATTCTGGTTGCTCCAGTTGCATCTTAACCGTAGCACGTTTAATATTTAACATCTCTAAAAAGGCAATTGCCCTTCCTCTGCGAAACGTTTTTGCACCAGGTGATTGAGAACTTTCTTCTCTGCCCTTGTGCCGACCGCCTTCTCTCATAAAAACACACCCTTTAAACTATACCTAAAAAGATTGTATACAGACGTATACACCCTGTCAACTACTTCCAATGAATAGACTTATAACAAGGAAACTTCTGTAAAAAATGATATACTAATAGAACCAACTAAAAAGGAGTGGTTTTTTGCAAAAAACTGTTGAACTAATTTTTGGTAAAGTGAAGAGAGACAATCGATTTCTCTTCGTAGGATATTGGCTCTTTATAGCCTTTTATCTAATGGCACTCGTTACAGTTGTCATTCAAACACTTGATTTGGTTTCTATCATACTCTTTGCAGTACTCTTTCCTATTCTATTTAGAATTGTCTATCGCTTAAATAGTCTTATACTAAGAAAAATAAACACCAAACTGCTTTTGATCACGGTGGCCATTTTCGGTTCTGTGATAATTTGCATCACGGTTTTCATGTTCCTTTTCGCAGACAATGTAGCAATAAATGCTACAAAAACACAATCTAATGGGGAAATCCAAGTAAGTATTGGAAAATTGAAAGGTAGCTACGAAGCAGCTCAGTTCCAGGTTGATCAGGGCGGGATGATCGCTATACCCTATCAAGCTACTATTGGTGATGGTACATATTCTCTTGTCATGAAGCGTGGTAACGAGATCTTATGGGAAGAAACAATTTCGGGACAATCACATGGGATGATTGAAGTAATCGTAACTCAAGGTTCTTATCATATTCAAATTATAACTGAAGAAGCTACTGATATTTCCGTTCGACTATCAAGTCCATAAGCTAAGATTGAACATATTATTCCCGGTACCAAAATGGCTCAGTTCATTGTGAACAGAGCCATTTTTACACCTACTGCATTTGCTAACACGAAAACTTTAATTATAGTCATGTAATGTATGTTCCTCAATCATGTCAACATTTCTTTTATTATCTATGTAATTAATAATATGTTCGCTAATGTTTGGATACAGTACAACATTTTTTAAGTCAGAGAGCTTAACCCATTTAACACCAGTCTGATTTGGGTCAGGATGTTCAGGCAAACTTGGACTAGAGCCTTCTTTTATTGTACATTCAAACATAAGTCCTAAAGAGTGTGTTTCACCATATTTATTAGCGTTTACATGAGGTGCATATTCATATACGAACGCTAGTGAACCAACGTCAACATCAATAGATGCTTCTTCTTGTGCTTCTCTTCGTACGGCTTCAATAATCGTTTCATTTGGCTCAACCCCACCTGCTGGTAAATTATAATGCAACCCGTTATCGTCACTAAATTCAATCAAAAGAACCGAACTATCCTGTATGATAACCGCACCCGCTCTTACTCGAATATGAAAAGACATGTATATCTCCATCTTTCTACTAGACTATTTTTGTGAAGATTGTTGTTTTAATAATAGGCTCTTTTCTAAAACATTGTTGCTTTATAACCTCATTTTAGTTAGATAAAACTCCATAGACAGAAATATAACCCTTAAATTTGGAAGAAAAGAGCATTTCATATTACATAAGCAGTGATAAATAGCATGGTTTGTGTAAAAATCCGGCTTTTGGGATTTTTACGAAAGCAACAAACTTTGCGAAAATA
>WPCK01225810.1_pt1 | contig 193760 bp, 179 predicted proteins | sample 5399851 | NCBI WGS metagenome assembly WPCK01 (sample SAMN12869471, study PRJNA574797) | sludge metagenome | isolation source: wastewater treatment of pH11 | place: China:Beijing | collected 2019-05-20
TTCGTCGATCATCGCCTGACGTAACGGGGTCATGGTGATTCTCCGGTTGAATTGGGAACATTCCCGGAGTAAGTGTGGCTCAACGATAGGTCTTTGCTAGGGCTCCGCGTAGCGGCTTAGTTCAACGCTTATTCGACGGAAAGATCCGTATTTAAACACGGACTTTTCCGCTTTTTGTAAAATTAATGTGTAGAACATTACATTGGTTTTTTATAGCGCACAATAGGTTACAGGTACAGCTGGTATTGGCATTTACTGCAAATACGGATTAATCCGTCTAAAAGCGATGGCTATGTTCAGATGCGAACAGGATGTTCATACAGCTCCAATATCCGCTTTTAGCAAAAGCGGCCGTTCTTCGTTAAAGTAATTCGTGCATACCTAACCAGCTATCGCAGATTGCGACTCCGGTACGCGAGCATACCGGAGTCGGAGTTTGGTGCTTTTAGGGAGAGCGGTTTAGCGTTTGGCACAAAGCTCCTTTTCTTCGCTAAAGCTTTGTTTGCACACGAGGGCACTCGTTTCTCACCCACTATCGCAGGTTGCGACTCCGGTACGCTAGCATACCGGAGTCGGGGTGCGAGGCAGCATCAGGTTATGACTTTTGTTCGGCAAGTGCGCTTGCGTCGGATGGCGCTGGTAGCGGCACCGGCGTAAGTGGCATCGCCTGCATCTGTTGCTGGCGCAGGCCTTTTAGTTGTTGGCAGATCAGTTGTTGATAGGGGGTAAAAGACGGATGCATAGCCATGGCTGCTAGACCGGGTTGGAATTTTAACTGCTTGTTATCCAGCATTGCCGGGCTGGCAGCATGTTGAAATTGGCTTAGCTCGGGTAAGAGCATACTGCTACAACCTAAACTGATGGCGATGCTTAACCCCGCTAAATCGGCATCGCCAAAATAGACACAGGGTTTACCGGTTTGCTGCCAGGCAGCAGACAGTGCCTTACCACCGCTACTATACTGGTTATCGCCACGATAAATGATCAGCGGCTGCTGGTACGGTAGCGCGAGCGTAAAACGCTCCAATTGATAGAAGCAATCCAGGTTTTCTACTACTAGTAGGGCGTCATAGGCGCTGAGCAGTATTTCCTGCCAGTCGAGATCGCTAAACTGCAGTGCTGGCAAGCCTTGAGCAAAAAGTGGGGTGTTAAGCCTGATTAATACCCGATGCTGACGTGGGCTGGCGCCTGCGCTTTTTAGCTCTTGCTGGCTGTGTAAGCTTTGTTGCAGCCGATCCTGGCTGCTTAAGGGCTGGCGGAAACACGCTTGCCCTAACGCTTGCTGGGCCTCTGCAATTTGCTCTAACAGCGCCCGGTTAAATGGCACTCTAGGTAAGCGCGCACTATGTGCCGGCAATAATTGCTGTTCAATACACCAGGCAATAACCTGAGCGGCGATCTTAGTGTCGGCTTTGATGGCTGCACTGCCGTCGCGTTGCAGGCGCTGCTCCAGCTTTAACAGCCAGTTTAGCGCCTGTAACCCCAAAGCCTTATGCATCAGGCTGCCTGCAAACCAATACTGATATCGCGGATCAGGTACAGGCTGTTGACGGCGCTGGCCGGGCTTTCTTCGCGTTGCAGCTGGAACATCTGCTTTTCTGCTACCGGTAACGCCTGATACTCGGCCAGGATCTGATAGAGCCAGATTTCGCTGTCCCAGGGCAGTTGTTGTTCTGTCAGATACTCCAGTGCACTTAAACTGCCGCCGCGGTCGATCACCCGCAAATAGAAGTTTTCGACATCGGTTTTTAGTGCCAACTGGCGGGCCGCGATTTCTTCATCCTGCAGCAGCTCACTAAAGTTGGCGCTCGGCGTATCAGACAGCGTTACCGCAACCTGCCGTGGCAGGGCGCGTACCAGTTCGGCCAGAATTTGCCGTTCACTGGCTTTATCCAACGCGATAGCGGCCTGTGGCCGGATGGCACTGGCCTGGTTAAACAGGTCCGGTAGCTCGCTGCGGTTGGGATAATCGGCCGGCTGATACTTTGGATGCTGGCGTAAAAACGCCACCATATTGCTAATCAGCAAGGATCGCGATTGTTGTTGGCGGAACTTGGCCAGCAGCTCGACCAGGCGTTTTTGCACTTCCAGCAAGCTACTATGATGTGAGCTCAGCTGGCTTTGCAGCTGGCTGACCAGCAGCTTACGCAGATGGTTATTACCTTCCGACAGTTCAATAAGTTCAGTAAAGTCGAGCAGATCCAGGCCATCGAGCAAGCGGCGCAGTTGTTTTTGTGCGCGCTCGTTTTCGCGAATTTTATCGTCCAGGCTACTAACAAAACCAAAGTCGCTGTTAAGCCGGTGCCACAGGCTGTCGATCGCCTCTTCAAACTGGCCGCTTAAGTCATGTACATGCTCAGTTAACCGCTGCAGCTGTAACTCGGCCACTGCATAGTCGCCTTTGTACTGCGCATCGCGGTAAGCCTGCACCCGGTTGCGGATTTGCTCCAGTTTTTCGGCCACATCGGCGTTGATCTGGCGGCGATTTTCATCGGCGACCATACTGGCGATCAGCTCGCTGACTAAAGGTCGCAGTGCCAGCGGTTGCTGTTCGTCTGGCCGCCACAAAATACGGGCGGCAATCAACTTTTTCAGCGCCCCTTCGCTAAAGGCCGTTTCATCGACATAGCCATCCAGATAACCCTGCATCAGTTGCTTGTGGTACTTGCCGAGTAAGGCCAGCCGCTCAGCACCGGTATTAAACAGGTTGGAGGCGATGCCCGGGGTCGGATCCAGCGGTGCCATCAGAGTAATGCCTCCTGCTGCGGGGTGTCTTCTACCGGCAGATGTTCTTCATCGCGGATAAAGCGAATCACATCAATCAGATAATCAATTTTACCGGTAACGATATAGTACTGGCGGTCGGCATGCGGCTGCAGCAGATAGCCATGTTCTTTTAAGCGACGGAAAATCAGCTTTACCTGACTATCCAGTTGCTCGCTCTGGCTATTAAAAAAGCGGTCGCTGGCCAGTGTATTCAGGCGTTGGCGCAGGCTCTGGTTATCTTCGGTACGTAGCACAAACTCCTGCAGCTTGATGGTATCGCCAGCGGTCAGGGCGCTATCCCGGCCCAGGGTTTCCTGTACCAGTTGCAACCATTCCAGCAGCGGCAGCAGTGACTGCACCGTTTGCGCAAATTGCTGACTCAGCTGCTCGCGTGCCTCTTTGCTCAGCTCGTAGTAGCCAAGAAAATACACGCTCTGGTCATCATTACTGACCAGCCGGCGGTTAAGCGGCCGCAGGTAATGATTGATGTCCTGCTGGGTTTGCTCCAAACTTAAATGCCGGTAGGCATCTTCATCGGTAATGCGGCAGATAAAATCGCCTGCCAGCAGGCGTTCCAGTAAGGGTCCGTGTTGCAGCATTAGTTGGCCTCCTGCTGTTTACTGGCTAAGCGCTCGGCTAAGCGGCTGATTTTGGGTTGAATACGTTTCAGGCGGCGCAGGCTGCTATTCTGCTGGTCCGGCTCAATTAAATAGCGGTGCTGGAATAACATTAACACATCGGATTCCGGGTTCGGGAAGGCGCCAACTATCACGATCTGATTGCTGCTACAGGCCTTAAACAGTTTCTCGACGTTGTGATAGGCCAGGGTACCGATTTCATCAATCGGCCAGTGGATCGTGACCTTAGCTGCACCGCGTAATAAGCGGGTAAAGGCCAGCAGGTACTTACACAGAATCAGATAAGCCATACCATGGCTGGACGATTCCAGTAGCTGACGGTCGTTTTTAATTACCAGCTCGGAGCCGCCTTCGCTTAAATGCAGCTCAAGGCGTAACAGCGATTCTATACTGTACTGCTCATCGGCACGCAGCAGCTCGACTACATCGGCCAGCGCATTCAGATACTGCTCCGACGGTAAGGCTTTCCCGGAGGCGCCCCAGTCATCATACAGCTTGGCAAAGTGCTTCAGCGGCTGCCAGAAACCCAGCTCGTCGATGGTCGATAAAATCCGTACTTCAGATTTGCTGATCCCTTCCAGTACCAGATCGTCGGCCACGGCTTCGCTTAAGCGGCGGCTTTGCAGCGCAATGCGGCGGTTAATATCGCTAAAGACGGTAAAGAATTTTTTCAGATCGCCGCCGATATTCTCGCCCATTTCCAGCAACTGTTGCTGGGCATCTTTCAGAATTTGCAGCAGGTTTTGCAGAATCGGCAGCTGGTCGCGTTCTTTCGCATAGTCGGGCAGCTTGCGCTTTTCATGCTCCAGCCGGTCGAGGAACTCCGGGCCGGCGTCTTTACTAAGCATGCCCTCAAACTGCGCCAGTGCTTGTTTTAGCAGGCTTTCCAGTTTGTTACGTTGCTCCAGTGCTTCATTAGCCCGGGCCAAACGTTCAATGATATCTGCACTCGGGTTCGCCGCGGCCGGGCTAATACTGGCCAGCTGCAGTTCCTGCAACTTGTAGAGCACGGGCTTTAACTGCGCCAGTAAGTGCTCGGCTTGCTGCATCTGCTCCTGCACGCTGCGCTTTTGTTCTTCCAGCTGTTTGCTGTTGGCGCTGTATTCGGTTTTTAACTGCTCCAGCGCCTGCTTGCTGCTACGCAGCTGCTGCTTTAAGCCGGTTTCCTGCTCCAGTAGTTGTGGCCGCAGTTTCTGCCAGTCCAGCGCCATAAAGCTTTGCCAGGCGGTTAGTTCATCCTGGCGGCTCTCAACGGCTTTGATCTCGCCGCGTAACTGATCCTGTTTCTGTTTTAGTTCGGTCAGGCGGCGCGGATCGATACCTTTCGCCGACAGTTCTTCGTTAAAGGCTTGTTGCAGCTCTTTAATTTGCTGCTGGTTATCATCGCGCTTGCGCTCAAGCTGCCGTTCCAGCTCGTCGATCTGCTCGTCAAACACCTGTAGCTCAGCCTGCCAGTCGGCTTTCAGCTCCATGCGCTGGCTGTGGTGATCATCTTTCAGCGCCTGCAGGTCCTGCTGCTGTTGCTGCTTAGTTTTTTCCAGCTGTTGCTGCTGGGCAGACAGCTCGGCTTTAACTTTGGCCTGGCGCTGGGTCACCAGCTCACGCTGCTGTGCCTGCAGGCGGTTACGGGCATCGCGGGCGTACTCGATATTCTGCTCGTACTGGGTAAACTGCCACTCTGCCTGCTCAACCTGAGCCCGCAATAGCTCAGCCTGTTCAAAGCGCTCTTTTAACAGCTTTTCGGCCTGCTGTTTCTGGCTTTGCAGTTGTTGCACCTGCTGCTCGGCGGCCTGAATACGGTGGCGGATCGCGGCTTCATCCTGGGCATAATCCGGGGTATCAATGGCAGTCAGCTCCAGCGTCAGGCCATAGAGGTTGTCGCTAAGCTCGCTCAGATGCGGCTGTAAGTCCTGCCGGTCCAGCAGGCGCTCGTCCAGCACCTTACCGAGTTTTTGCTCCCAGCCGTTATAGTGCAGGCGCAGGAAATGCCGCAGACTGCCTTGTTCCGGGCTGAGCTGGCGGTGCAGTTGCTGTAGTTGTTGCTCGGCACTGTGCAGCGCTTTGCGGCCTTGCTCCAGTTGCTGGTCGGCCTGTTCGCGTGCTTCGCGGGCCTTTTGATACTGCTGCTGTAATTGCTGCAGTTGCCGGGCCTGCTGCTGTGCCTGTTGCTGCGCTTGCTCCAGCCGCAGCTCGGCAACGCGCTGCGCTTCCAGCTCCTCTTCGGTTAAAGCCGGGCTGTTAAGCTGGCTTTGTAATACGGCGATCTGGCTGCTTAGCTGGGTTAGCTGGTCGGCATATTGCTGCTGTGCCTCTTGCAGGCGGCCCTGGAAGCCTTGCTCCAGTGTCGCCAGCTTGTGTTCCTGCTGCTCGCGGGTCTGATCTTTTTGTTGTTGTAAGGTGCGCGCCTTGGCGCGGTGTTGCTCACTTAAGCGGTTAAAGGCTTCGGCCAGTTTGGCTTTGCGTTGCTCCAGCTGGCGCTCTAAATCGCCATGCTGCTCCACCATCAATTGATACTGCTCGGCCAGCTCCTGCAGGGTTTCACGCCACAGTGGCAAGGCATCGGTATCGCGCTGCAGTTTTGGCATATCCTTGCTGTCGTAGTCGTCATAGCGCTGCTGCAATTGGTCCAGCCGGGCGCTGGTTTCATGTAAACCGGCTTCGGCCTGGGCCAGCTTGCTGCTTAGCTCCAGCTGTTGGGCACTAAACACGTCCTTGGCGGTTTGCAGCTGCCCCCGCAGCAGATGTAGTTGCTGCTCGGCATCGGCTTTACGTTGTTTTTGCTGCTGCTCATCGTCTTGTAGCAGCGGCAGCAGCGCCGCTAACAGGGCTTCGCTGCCGTCGAGTTGTTGCGCCAGTTGCTTTAGCCGCTCAAAATCCTGCTGCAGCCGGTCCAATCGCATTGACTGCCGCATCTGTTGGATCCATTCCCGCGCCTTGGTGTTTTTAACCTTGGTGGTGGGCAGAGTGACGCCGTCTTCTTCAAAGATCGCTGCCAGCATCGCTTTGAGCGTATCCATTTTGCCTTCTTTGGCATGCACGGCGCTGACCAGCTTTTCGATATGCCGCAGTTTATGGCCACTGGCAACCAGGCTGTAACTGCTGGCCAGGCGGCGCAGCTTCAGGCTATCGGCATTGTTGCCGCGCAGCGCGGCGGCATCGTTCTGAATAATGCTGCGATACTCGCTGGTGGCACTGATTTTTGGCGACACCTGTACATCCGGGCGGGCGCGCATTGCCGCTGCCCAGTCACTGTAGCTCATACCTTTGGCGCCTTCGCTGCTGTGCTGCAGATAAAAGTCGCTCTGGTAGGGCGCGCCGACAAAGCGGTAATCAACACCACCGTCGCTTTTCCGGGTTAGCACTACCTGGCAAATTTCGCCGCCTTCGCGCCGGTATTCATAGATCAGATAGCTGTTGGTATAAGGCAGGTAAAATTCATCGAATTTTTTGCGGGTTTTTGGCACCACCCGGTTCGGCTGTTCACCGTAAAATACCGGTACCAGCCGCTGCAGGGTGGTTTTACCCGAGGCGTTGGTACCGCAAATATTAGTATGCTGATCCAGTTGTAATTCCACCACACCCGGCAGGTGAGTATGGATCAGCACAATACGAAGTAATTGAGACATAGCGCATCCTATCGGCGGCGCAGAATCGCAGCGCCGCTATCTTCTGATTTTGGCGGTTATTATCCATGGAATGACAGGAATTGCTAGTCGGCCAATTCTTTTACCACTATGGCACCGGCACTGATATTTTGCAGTTGCAGGCACAGTGCGTCATGCTGTTCCAGCGGGAGCTGCACTTGCAGCATAACCTGTTGTTGATAATCTGCTGTCAGTAGTTCCGCCTGATACTGTGCCATTAGCTGCCGCACCCGCGCTTCCAGCGCGAAATCAAGCTGCAGTTGTAGCCGGGCTTTTGGGCTGACAGTTTGCAGGCTGGCTTGTTGTGCTGCCTGCGATACTGCTGCGGAATAAGCGCGGACCAGGCCGCCAGCGCCGAGCTTAATACCACCAAAATAGCGTACCACCACCGCCAGACAATTTCCCAGTTCGCGCTCGGTTAGCACATGCAGCATCGGTTTACCCGCTGTACCACTGGGTTCGCCATCGTCACTAAAGGCCTGAGTCTGCGGCTGGCGGGTATTGCCAATAATGTAGGCCCAACAGACATGGGCCGCGTCTTTATAGTGCTCGCGGTAGTGCTGCAGCCAGTGCAGCGCTTGTTCACGATCGCTTACCGGTTGCAAGAAGGTAATAAACTCGCTGTTTTTCTCCAGCAGCCTGTGTTCAACGGCGGCAGCCAGAATACTGTAATGGCTCATCGCTGGCCTGTGTTATCTGAAACCAGGTCGCTATTATAGGCCGAAAAAAACCGGCAGTCAGGCTGCCGGTTATGTTAAAGCGTGTTAGTGGATTAATCGGCTTGCAGATACTGTAGCGCCTGCTCCAAGACTTCATCACGCCCGGCTTTGATACCGGCTACCGTCGGCGTGACGAAAACATCGGGCACTATGCCAACCCGCTGTGTCGGTGTCTTATCCGGATAAAACACCCCGATACCGGATAGACCAGTAGTATAGCCACCTGGCAAGACGATACGCGAGAGATTGCCATCCGCACCGGCTGTGGTGCTACCAAACACTTTCGCTTTAGGCGCACCGCGAAATGCCATAGTGGTATATTCCGCCATACTTTGCGTTTGTTCGTTGATAAGAATAGCTATTTTTCCTTTGTAATAGTCAGGGTTTTCTGTACCAACGGCGGTTGGGGCGTCCCAGTTAAATTGGCCGGGGTTATTGGGGTGCATTCTGGTGAATCTTACAAAGGGATAGGGTTGCGGATAGAGATACTGGCCTAAACTGAATACCACAAAGTCAGACGGATAATTACGAATATCAATAATCAGTCCTTTGGTATCTGCCAATTGCTGCATCATGTCGCTAATATTTATTCCGGCAATTTTATCTAAACGGATATAACCAATCTCGGGGGTTATGCGGTGAGAGGCCGTATCTCCGTAATCATAATAAAAACGCTGACGCTCAATAGCATCTAATGGCAGCATGGGTAATACCAGCGTCAGTGCTTTATTATCGCGCAACACCTTAACCTCTAATTGTTCAGTATTGGCCCGGAGTAACCACCTGGCCCAGTTTCGCATCCGGGTCGGCTCATTGGACGCTGCTGCAATGGGGCGTAAGTATTCCAGGCGTTCGGTAATGGCTTTGTTGTCAATATGAGTAATGACATCGCCGACTCTGATCGGTAAGGCTTCCTGATAAACCTTATATACAACAGCTTGTTGTTCGACAAAGCGAACATCGACCGGCGCACTGTTAATGCCGATAAACTGTCGCATTAACGTAAGATCAGCAGGGTTAAACTGGCTATGGGTATCATGGATGGCATAGATCACTTTGGCTAATGCCAATTGATAGTCCAGCTCTGATTTCGCTAAGACAATTGCCGGAATCGCATCCAGTAATACTTGCTCCCAGGGTTGTTCTGTTAGGTCGCGGTACGGTGAGTAATAGTGAATGATATTCCACAGCCTGAACAGGGAGAGTAAACGAAAGCCTGAATCCTGATAGCTAATATCAGTGTACGGCTTTTCATTGAATACAGGATTGGCCACTCTGGGGGCAGGCTTTACCCAAAAATGCGGCACAGGAAGTTCTGTGGCATAGATGCGGGCCAGTTGTTGGTTTAATTCTGCCGATAAATTCCAGCCTAACCAGAATTCTGCCGGATGCACTAATGCAGCCCCGCTACTTTCCTTACATTTATCGCAGGGGGTTAACTCACCGAGCTGATTGATCCAGGTAATAAGTTTTTTGTCTCTTTCCGCGTCAGATACGGTAAGTAGTTGCGGAATTAACCGGAATAACTCGGCATCCATACTAATATTGCCCTTTGCAGACTCAGGGTGATAATACTTTACAAAGCCCCATACTTTAGCCAATACCGCCAGATGTTGCTGTTGTGCAGCAGATAGTTGGCTAATTCTGATGCCAGAATCCTGCTCGAATTGGTGTGGTTCCGAAGCGATAATGGTGGGTTTTGGTGCTTGTTCCAGCGGCAGGCCATCCAGTGTCAGCTTTAAATCTGCGAAGTAGGCCGTACCCGTGCCGGCCAGCGCCGCACCAAATGTCAGCATATCGACTTCAGGTGTCACATCGACAGAGATCTCAACTTGCTGCCAGGCTGCAGAACCTCTAAGCAACTTGTTGGCCATATCATTGTACGTTATGAGTTTATCGCCGCTATCTAACCTGATCAAAAGTGCGGCACCACCATCGGTACTAACCTGATCTGTTTTAATCCAGCCAGTTAGTGTGAGTGTTTTCCCGACAAAGTTAAAAGGGATAGCCTGTAAAGCAAAAGTATAGTTGGCTGATGTTGTGGCGGTTCGACTTAAACGCAGGCTTTGACCTGACGATGTAGGGTGCTCCCTGGCGATAACCTCTTGCTCACTGCCCTGGACATGCCAGCCGGTTGGCATTTGGTCTTTGCTTTGCGAAAAATCGAGATTAACGGGAGTAGTTTGCGCGGTCAGGATCACTGACCAAAGTAACAAAAAACTGATAAATCCTTTCATTTGGTGTCCTTATTAAAAACACGGCTGAGCGCATTATCGGCAGAAAAAGCCGGCAGTCAGGCTGCCGGTTATGTTCAAGCGTGTTAGTGGATTAATCGGCTTGCAGATACTGCAGCGCCTGATCCAAGACTTCATCACGCCCGGCTTTGATACCGGCTACCGTCGGCGTGACGAAAACATCGGGCACTATGCCAACCCGCTGTGTCGGTGTCTTATCCGGATAAAACACCCCGATACCGGATAACCCAGTCCAATAGCCACCAGGCAAGACGATATACGAGAGATTGCCATCCGCACCGGCTGTGGTGCTACCAAACACTTTCGCTTTAGGCGCACCGCGAAATGCCATAGTGGTATATTCCGCCATACTTTGCGTTTGTTCATTGATCAAGATGGCGATCTTACCCTTATAGTGATTCGGGTTGCTGCTACCGATACTCAGTGCCGGTGTCCAGACGAACTTACCCGGGTGTTCAACCGCCATGGCACTAAAACGGACAAACTCATGGGCTTCCGGATACAAATGTTGTCCAAGGCTGAACACAACAAAATCGCCCGGATAATTGCGAATATCGAGTACCAGGCCCCTGGTATCGGCCAGTTGTTGCATCATATTGTCGATATTTACCCCGGCAATTTTATCTAGCCTGATGTAACCAATATCAGGTGTAATGTGATGATAGGCTGTATCCCCGTGTAGCTGATAATAATACTGGCGTTTTAGATCCTTTATTTTGATGGTGTCTAATTGCACCTCCAGCGATGCTGCGTCCCGTTGTAACTGAATTTTAGTTTGGTTACTGTTGGTCGCTAATAATATCTCGGCAAACTGCCGTAAGCGGGTGGGTTCATTAGAGGCGGCTGCTACGGGTTTTAAATATGCCAGACGGTCGCTGATGGTCTGATCGTTAATGTGGGTGATGACATCGCCTACCTGGATCGGTAAGTTTTCCTGATAAACCTGAAACACCACAGCCTGATTTTCAACAAAACGGACTTCGAGTGGTGGCATTTTTTCGCCAACATAGCTTTTCTGGATCTGATTATCTGTTGCGCTGAATTGGCTGTGAGTATCATTGATTGCATAGATCACAGCAGCCAGTGCCAATTGGTACTCAAGCTTTGATTTGGCGTTAATGACGGCAGCGATACCATGTTCCAGCACCTGTTCCCAGGGTTGCTCGACCAGGTCACGGTAAGGTGAATAATACTGGATGATATTCCAGAGCCGGAACAGTGCCAGTAAGCGAAACCCAGAGTCTTCGTGTTTTACGTTAGTATAAGATTTTTCATTAAAAAACGGGTTGCCAACATTGGGTTCTGGTCTTACCCAGTAGTGGCGTGATGGCAGTTCACTGTTAAAAACTCTGGCAAGTAATTGTGATAGCTCAGCAGACAGCCCCCAACTGTGCCAGAATTGGTCTGGTAGAACCAGTGCTGCCTCAGCAGTGCTTTTACAGCGCTGACAAGGGGGCAGCTCCCCCAGAGCGTTGATCCAGTTCGCCAACAATTGGTCGCGTTTGGTGTTATCGGCGTTAAGGATGGCGGGTAAAAGCCGGAACAGCTCGGCGTCCATACTGATTTCGCCACGTGCTGAAGCCGGATGGTAGTATTTGATAAAGCCCCAAACCTTGCCCAGTAGCAGCAAATTCTGTTGTTGTTTGGCGTTAAGTTCAGTAATCCTGATACCGGACTCTTGTTCAAATGGGTGGACGGCAGCAGCGGCAAAGCTGACTTTAGGCACCTCTGTTATAGGGACGCCATCAAGTTTAATGCTGAGATCTGCGAAGAATGCTTCGCCAGTACCCGCTAACACCACCCCGAATGTATAGGAATCCACTGCGTCGGTAAGCTGAACGCTGACCTGAACCTGCTGCCAATCCTGGCTGCCACTGATCTGCCTATCTTTCATATTGTCATGTGCAAGCTCGGATGAGCCCGCATTGATAGCAAGCCAGAGACTTGCCCCGTCACCTGTAACCTCCCGGGTTTTAATCCATCCAGTTAGCGTTAGTTCCTTGCCCTGATGCTGAAAAGGGGGCATTTGTATCGCAAAAGCAGAGTCACCGCCGGTATCAGCGTTCCGGCTTAAACGCAAACTTTGTCCGTTGTTAGTCGGATGCTCTGTACTTAGCATCCCGGGTTCACTGCCTTCGATATACCAGCCTTTAGGTTGCTGATTATCGATGTCTGAAAAGTCCAGATTGAATGTGTCCTGCGCGAACGTTAAAGTTGGAACATAAAGTACGAGACTGAGTAAAAATCCTTTCATTGTGTTTCCTTGTCTGGCTGTAATATGAAACAAATTAGTTTCTTTATTTCAGTTGGATACAATAGGATTGTTGTTTATTATTTGCAACAGAAATGAAACTGGTTAGTGATTTGCTCTGTGTCTCTATATTGGCCAATGATTCAACCATCTAATTAATCAGCATAAAAAAATCCCCGCAGATGCGGGGATTTAGGGTGTTGCAAAATTAGAAGTTAACGACTAATTCGCCTGAACATACCTGAGTACCAGCTAAACACAGTTTATAGGTACTGGTTGGCGCCGTTGAGGTAAAGCGGTCGCGGTAACGATCACCTTCCACTGTGTCGATTAGCGTACCATCACGATACACATCTACAGCCGCACCAATATCGTTCATCCGTAAATCAACAATAGTTGAGCCTGTTCTGGCGCGGGTAGCACGCAGCAAACTCAGGTTAAAGTTGATGTCAGCAACAGAAACTTGTTGTGAACTGGTACTGGTTAAACCGGTATCATCTGTTACGGTCAGCGATACAGTGTAGTCACCAGCCGCAGCGAAGGTATGGCTTGGGTTTTGCTGTGATGAGGTTGCGCCATCACCAAAACTCCAATCCCAGGCTACGATACTGCTATCTTCATCTGTTGATAAGTCAGTAAAGCTGGCAGTTAAACCGGAGATGCTGTAGCTAAACGCAGCTACCGGTGCAATCGGATCTACCGGGCCATCGTTTAATGCCGACAGATTCAGACGCCAGCTGTTCAGAGTACCGGTATCCAGACTTGCATTATCCGATACGAAAAGCACCCAATCGCCACTCATTTGTTCGCCGTTAAAGCTGCTGATTGGATAGTTACCGATCAGATCCCGTGCGCTGCCCCCGGTGCGGTTATGCAGAACATGCTGGGTACCCGTTGGTGAGGTTAAGCGAACAAGCAGATCACCACGCCAGGTGTGGGTAATATTCAGGTCCACAGATGCACTGAAAATGGTGCCGTCATCCGGTACTGAAATAACGCTGGTAATACCTGCCGCATTATTATCAGGAATAGCAACAGGTGTATCATTGATATAGCTGTAATCCTGTAAGAATGCCGGCGTAATATTTAAGCTGGCATTAACAGTACGCTGCAGTTCGCCAGATGAGTCTGTTGCGGTGATCGCCAGATTATAATCACCCCAGGCCGTGGCGGTGTCGGTATTAACTGTGAGCACTACTACATCACCAGGCATAGCACTGTTTGCAGACAGCGTCGCGCCTGACAGAGCAGGAGATGCGTCCAGCGACAGGTTAACGACTTGCATCCAGTCGGCTACGCTGTTGATATCCAGCGTAAAGGTCGCAGTGTCGCCAGCGACAATATTCTGGTTACGTGGCGTAAGTGCCAGGCGGAAGCCCGGAGCCGGATCCGCTTCCTCAAGCGCTCTGGCTAAGTTTAAACGTTTACCAGAGACGGTCTTACCCTCAAGAGCTGGCAGGCTGTCACCCGTCTCCATCAGAATGGCTTTCATTTCTAACGGTGTAATATCCGGGTTGACTGACCACAGCAGGGCTGCAGCACCGGCGACGTGCGGCGATGCCATGGAAGTACCTGAGTATGCCGCATAGCCGTTATTCGGAATGGTCGACAAGATTGCTGAACCCGGCGCACCTAAGTCTACACTGGTTAAACCATAGTTTGATGCGCCACTGGTAAAGACTGACAGGTTGTCGTTACGATCGGTTGAGGCAACTGATACGATAACATCCAGGTCGTATGCGGCAGGGTACATGGGGTTAACATCAGCATCACGACCGGCATTACCTGCCGCGGCGATAAACAGAATACCTGCATCTCCACCTGACTGAATGGCGGCGCGCAATGTTTCAGAGAAACCACCACCACCCCAGGAGTTATTGGTCGCTTTAATATCTACACCATGGTTTAGCTTAAGGTTAGTGTAGTAGTCGATACATTCAATGGCACCAGCGGTTGAGCCGCCCTGAGGTCCAAGGAATGAACATGGCAGTAATGTGACATTCCAGTTTACACCAACAACGCCAATACCATTGTCACCTGCAGCACCGATAGTTCCGGCGACATGAGTACCGTGAGAGTCGGTATCCATTGGATCACGATTTGGATTTAATGATGAATAACCATATGGATGGCCTGGCAGATTGCCTGGGTTGACCCAGCGGTTAGCGATAAGATCCGGATGGTTGTAGTCCATACCAGAGTCGATTACCCCGATAATGACACTGTGGTCGCCTGTCGTCGTTTGCCAGGCATCCAGAGCTTTAATATCTGCACCGGCACGGCCACCGGCTTGTCCCGTATTATGTAAACCCCATAAATCACCAAAGCGTGGGTCGTTTGGCGGGGTAACTGCTGCACGGGTGCTCTGGACCAGGTAGTTTGGTTCTGCGACCTCAACAGCAGGATTTCGGGCCAGTTGCTTCATAACGAAGTCTTTATTCACGCCTTTCGGAACCCGAACTTTTACGATCCGGCCATCCGCAACGTGTTGAAATGCCAGATCACGACCTTGAGCATCTAATTGACGCAGGCTGGCGCCTGTTCTGCGGATCAGTGTTTCTCGTTGTTGTTTATTAACACCTGGCTTGAACATTACCAGTATTGAGTCATCTGCGGCTGGAGCCTGCTCTTTGGCGAAGGCGCTACCGCTGATTAGCGCAGTACCCACAGCCAGGGCAATGAGAGATTTTTTTATCATAAACGTACCTGTTTTATTTTATAAGTTTGTGAATGGTGCTAACAGATTGCACAAAGGATAAATATCACAAAAGCTTCTGCGCGGGAGATGATGCGCAATTTATAGGCCGGAAGAGCTAGCTCTGAGGCAGGTATCCATGCTAATGAAATGATATAAAACATTGTTTTTTAATGTGAATATTATTTTTCGTGTTAAGGAAAATTTCCGTTAATTAGGCCGTTCTTCCGATTGTCTGTTTGCGTCACTGCATTAGTCTTGGTTAACCAATAGTAAAAAAGGGGGAGGGCATGCAGTTTGTAATTACAAGGTGCTGGCAAGGGCTGCTACTGGTATCGGCTCTCTTAGCGGGCGTCGCTGAGGTTAGTGCAAACGACGCCTCTATCTCGCTGGCACAGTTGTTGGACCGGCATGGTAACAGTAATGCTCTGGTCATTTTACAGCGCGGCACAGCAAACAGCGTTGATGTCACGCAAAGCGGTCTAGCTAATGTTGCTGAGTTACAACAAATCGGCATGTTGAATGAGATTGCATTACAACAAGTCGGGGTGGGGAATCAGGCAAGTGTCCGGCAAGTAGGATTTGGTAATCAGGCCAATCTCGCACAGCTGGGAAATGCTAACGCTATTTCGCTGGAGCAACGGGGAGGGCAAAGTTTCGACCTGACCCAGATTGGCAACGGCATTGAAATATCTATCGTCCAATACTAATTAAATCGAGAAAGGAAGAACCAATGTTTAAGTTCACGTCACGTAAAACACTACTAGCTTTATCTGTCGCCGCTTGTTTATCAGGTCAGGCAGTTGCCAACGATACAGCAATAGTATTGCAAACGAACACTGGTAATCAGGAGAATCTGGTACAACTGGTGCAAACCGGCACTGCCACTTCAGATAACTTTATTATCGCTCAGCAGGTCGGCAGTGGGAATGAGACAGACATTCAGCAGAGCGGCACAGCTAATGAGATCGACACTTACAGCGGTGGTGACGCCAACTCAGTGCTGTTAACACAAAATGGATCCAGTCATTTAATGCTGGTTGAGGTTGAGGGTAACAATAACCTGGTCGAAGTCAATCAGATGGGCGTTGCTCAAGAAGCAACAGCATTAGTGCAGGGTGATGACAATCAGATCTCTATTGTTCAGGACGGCGGTTTGAACTGGACTCTGGCCGAATTCAGAGGCAACGGCAACAGCTATGAAGCTCTGCAGGACGGTGTGTTCAACGAATCGGCAGTTATCGGTGGCCTGGGCAATGACAACACTGTTGCTATTGAGCAGGACGGTTTTGCCAACGTTGGCGGTATTGTTGGGCTGCGGGGTAACAATAATGATATTGCCATTCAGCAATTTGGTGATGAAAACGTATTTATTGCCCGTAATTTCTCGGGTAACAACAACGAATTAAATATTTTTCAGGATGGTTCTGGCAACGAGTTCCTGATTAATCCGTTAAATGGCAATGATAATGTGGTGTTTGTTGATCAGGTTGGTGCGAACAACCTAATTGAAGCACCGATCGGAATTAGTGGTGATAACAATACCTACGACTTCGTGCAGGCCGGTGACGATAATTACATTTTCTTTGCCAGTGTAGGATCAGGCCACGATCTGATGATTTCGCAAACCGGCAATAACAATAATGGCGAGATGATTCTGGTTGGTAATGCTAACGTTGGTACTATCGAAACAACCGGAGATAACAACTATGCCGGCATCGGCCTGGTTGGTAATGCCAACAATGGTCGAATCAGCCAGAATGGTAGTGATAACTTCGCGCTGCTTGATGTGGCAGGTGATCGTAACCGTTTAAATGTGAATCAAGCTGGTAATGCCAACGAAGTTATCGTCACCGGTGAATCGGTCAATAACAACAATGTTACTGTTAATCAGCGTAACGGCGATCTGAACCTGGTAGACGTGTTACTTGAAGGTAATGGCAATACATTAAATGTATTGCAACGTGGCAGCCAAAACTGGGTTGGCGGTGATAATGCGCCGTCGTTCCGGGTTGCCGGTGATAACGGCACAGTGTTAATTACTCAGCAAGGTAGCGACAACCTGGTACTGGGTGCCCAGGGTGGCGTTGATAATGTGCTGCAAGTGGTACAGATTGGCTCATTCAACACTGCTATTGTGAATCAAAACGCACCAAATTAAATATTTGGGTTGTTTGTTGATCAGATGTTTAATATAGTGCGATAAGATGTTTTGAATGTATAGAACGGAGCGGTGCAAGCCGCTCTGCTAATTATGAGAAATGGATTTTTCGCACTTATTATCCTTATTTGTTGCCTCTCGCCTGCGAAAGCAGAGATTGAGTTGAGCGGCATGGTGCTGGATAGAACGATTTCCCGCTTTGGCAAAGACTTTGTCTTTTACTTCTCTTCCTATTGGCGTGAAGTGCCGTCTACAGACGGCGTTACTATCGTCGTGTACGAGCAAATCTATCCTCAGGCAGGAACCTTTCTTTGGGTTGAGTTGGACCAAAGACGGATCTATCAAAACTATTTTGGTCGCCGGCAAAATGACGTCAAGCAGATGGCTGAGCAAGCGATCTTAATCGCGGTGGATGAATTGGTAAAAATTAAAACAGAGGAGTGGTTCGGTGCTGAATCGACTTTCTAAGCAAGCATGTTTTCTGACTCTGCTAGTGTGCAGCGGGACCTTAATGCCTGTTAGCCAGGCGCTGGCGACTGAACTGGTGTACACGCCGATAAATCCCAGCTTTGGTGGTAATCCACTAAATGGCAATTTTTTGCTGCAAAAGGCGCAAAGTCAAAATGCGCATTCCTTACAAAGGCCTGCATTATCGTTTGTCGATAAATTCCGGGAAGCTCTGGAGCGCAATATTATCAACTCGCTGACCAGACGCATTGCAGATGGTGAGCTGGTTGAAGGTGTATACGACACTGGTGAATATCGCATCGAAGTGATTCAGGATACTGACGGCAGTGTCCTGGTCACGATAACCAATCAAAACACTGGTGATACCACCATTATTCGTATTCCCGTTTTACCGAGGTAAGTATGCGTTTTAGCATTGTTTTGTTATTCAGCGTATTGAGTAGTTGCGCTTTTGTACCTAAACCCACCTTAAATCTGACGCCGGCTGAAATCAATCCGACGTCTGCCGCTATGTTGAGCCTCAAATCAGATAAGCAGCCGCGACATCCTATCCCGGTTTCTGTTTATGCGTTTCGCGATCAAACAGGACAGTATAAGCCCCAGGCTAATGTGTCGAGTTTCTCAACGGCTGTGACTCAGGGCGCGACCTCTATTCTGACCCAAACGCTGATTGAGAGTGGCTGGTTTTCCCCGTTAGAGCGGGAAGGATTGCAAAATCTGCTTACAGAAAGGCGGATCTACACTTCAAACAAAGGCGCTCCTGAACTGCCACCGATGAAAGAAGCCCGGTTGTTGCTTGAAGGCGGCATTATTGGTTATGAAACCAATCTAACTACCGGTGGTATCGGTGCTGAATACTTCGGTATTGGTGCCTCAGAACTCTATCGCGAGGACCAGGTTACGGTTTATTTGCGTGCTGTTGATGTGTTCACCGGCCAGGTTTTACTCTCGGTATCAACGACTAAAAAAGTGTTCTCTCAAGAGTTGAGAGCTGGATTATTCCGCTTTGTCTCTCTCAATCGTTTGGTTGAAGCCGAAGCCGGTTATACAACCAACGAGCCGGTGATGTTTTCGGTTAAGCAAGCAATCGAGTTAGCAGTGATGGAATTGGTGGAGCAAGGTGTTGCAAAAGGCTTCTGGCGGCCAGAAGCCTAGTCAAGGCCTAGATATAAGAGGGGGAGCGTGCAGCTGGCTCTCCTTGGGCAATCTTAATTAATTCTACTCTGTTGCGTGCTTGGGTTTTGCGCAAAATAGTGGAAACATGAGCTTTTACCGTGTGAGTACTAATGTTGAGTTGGTCGGCAATTTCCTTATTGCGGGCACCCTCAGCAATAAGTTTAGTGATCCGTTTTTCCTGTTTGGTCAGGATCAGAAATTTTTCTGAGCTGAACAACACATCACTGCTTTCCTCCGGCATAAGTGTTTGGTCAACAAAGGCAGAGAGCTCTGCTCTTGAATAGTACAACTGACCTTTCATCATATTACTCAGAGCAGACAAGACTTTATCTAATTGCTCATCACGATAAATTACGCCCCGGATACCGGTTTTAATTGCCAGAGCGCTATTGATAACATCACGCTCGGCATTGAATAAAAAAACTGAGCCGCATTTCCGAACAGACTGTAATAAGGTATTGAAGCTGTTCTTACCCACACTGACATTTTTTAACTGTATACCGATCAAGGTGTTTTGCGGCAGATCTTGCTGCGCCTGGAATTCGGTTGCTGATAACTGCTTTACAGGTATGCCCAGCGATTTCGCTAGCAGCACCAAATTACAGCTGATACTGACATCCGATAAGATTAATAGTTGGTTATAAGGCATCACTGCGTTTTCTCCACTGTCATTCCAGACAAAACTCCCTGTGGACTTTGTATATCAAATTGTGAATAAGTTATCAATTTATATTTCCAATATGTATAGAACATATGGAGTTGATAGGTGTTCCATGGTTAGTATCAGCGCTACTGTGGTCAGAGCGATTGATTGGTAATAGTTGTAGCCGCGGCCAGATGCGCAGGATCCAACAAGCTGGCCAACTCCTCGCGATCGATCCCGGTTTGCTCGGCGGCGACATCCAGAATAGGGCGTTGTTGTTGGTAGGCTTGCTTGGCAATACGCGCTGCCTGTTCATAGCCAATACGGCTGTTAAGGGCTGTGACCAGGATCGGGTTTTGCGCCAGACTGGCAGCAATATGTGGCTCGTTGACGGTAAAGCCGGCGATGGCCTGTTTAGCCAGTGCGTCACAACTGCCACTGAGTAAAGCTATGGCGTGAAGTAAGTTATCGGCCACCAGCGGCAACATCACGTTAAGTTCAAAATTGCCGGATTGGGCAGCGATGCTAATCGCCGTATCACAGCCAAATACCTGAGCACAGGCCATAGCAACGGCTTCCGGAATAACCGGGTTCACTTTGCCGGGCATAATTGACGAGCCTGGCTGCAAAGCGGGCAGGCTGATTTCCGCTAAACCCGCTAGGGGGCCGGAATTCATCCAACGCAGGTCGTTAGCGATCTTTAGTAAGGCGGCGGCCAGCGTTTTCATGCAACCTGATAACGCCAGGGCGCCGTCCTGCGAGCTAAGATTAAAGAAAAAATCCGGGCTGACGCTCAGCCTCAGACCGGTTTGCTTACTGAGCTGTTGGGCGAACCTCGCCGCAAACCCGGGGTGGGCGTTAATGCCGGTTCCTACCGCGGTGCCGCCCTGCGCCAGTTGGCTTAATAGCGGTATCTGCTGCTGTAGTTGTTGTGTGGCATGTTGCAACTGACTGTGCCAGCCACCCAGTACCTGCGCGAAGGTCACGGGCATCGCATCCATTAAATGGGTGCGACCGGTTTTAACAATATGGCCGACAGTGGCAGATTTTTCGCTGATCGTCTGCTGCAAGCCCTGAATCGCCGGTAGTAACTGCTGCTGTAACGCCAGCAAGCTGCTGAGCTGGATCGCGGTTGGTATCGTATCGTTGCTGCTTTGCCCCAGATTTACCTGATCATTAGGGTGTATTTTGGCACCGCTGAGCTGGCTGGCCAACGTCGCCAGCACCTCATTCACATTCATATTGCTGCTGGTACCCGAGCCGGTTTGTAGCACCGGCACCGGAAATTGACTTAAGTCGGTGTCGTGCAGTAGTTGCTCTGCTGCCTGACTGATTGTCTGGGCCTGTGGCGCGGTCAGTAAGCCAAGTTCGGCATTGGTGAGGGCTGCGGCTTTTTTAATCTGCAGTAAGGCTTTGATAAAACCCACTGGCATTGGCTTGCGGCTAATCTGAAAGTTTTGTACGGCACGCTGAGTTTGTGCCTGATACAAGGCTTGCGCAGGTACTTGCAGCTCTCCCATCGAATCATGCTCAATCCGAAAACTCATGTTACACCCCCTGATAAAAAATCTGGTTTAAACTGGCTTGTAGTGCCAGTTGCCGGCTTTTGCCGTCGTGCTGTTGCTGATAAAACCGGTTTAACGCCAGCAATAACAGGTACAGCTGATCCAAGCACGGTTGTTGTGCGGCAGGATTGCCTTTATGCCGCATTGCGGCTTGAGCCAGATTAAACAGGCCCTGGCGTAGACACCATTCCTGCAATAACGGGTTAGCATTGAACGCCAGCTGACTGGCCAGGCGGCAACTACAGGCAACATAGTCCGATACCAGACGGCCATATTGTTGTTTTGCATCAAAGGGTTTAAACAACTGGTACTCCAGGCGCGACCAGCTTGACCACAGGTTTTGCATATTCCGATAGTTCTTGCTTGCGATTAAATGATAATAGTTATCATTAACCAAAAGTCAAGCTATCGATAATCAACAACGGCAGACCAGCTGCCGTTGCGATGCCGGGGATTAGGCCGCAGGCAGGATATAACTGATATGTTGATAAAAGCGTACAATCAGATCCTGGCGCTCTGCCGGAATCTCCAGTTGCCGGGCGAAGCTGCGTAGCGCGTCTTCGACCTGATTCATAAAGCGGCCATAGCCAAACTCAGTGTTGTCGTCTTTATCGGCCACAATAATAAAGTGTGCGCTCTCAACCAGCTTATCAGCCTGCCAGAAGGTGAGCAGCTGGGGCTCAGTACAATCCGGGTTAAAACTGATTTTCTGCAGCTCGCGGTTCTGCTCGATTTGGTCCCACTTGCTGCTGCGCACTACCGGTGTCAGACCATTGGCAACGATGGCCAGCCGGTCCAGCTTTTTACCGGCACAGGCTTCGACAAAGCGTTGTTGCAGCTGCTGATACAGCGGGCTAAAGTCGATTGCACCCGCTGCAAGCCACTGCTGTTTTAGCTGCCGGGTAAGGGGCAGGGTAACAGTGACGTAAGTCAACTCGCTGTGTTCGTCCGGTAGTGCACAGTGCCGGGCCTTGTAGCGTGGGTAGAGGCCGCGCAGTTTATAGCCATAACTTTCTTTATGACCTTTAGTTTTTGCAAACAGATCATAAGACAGCTGCTGATGGTCGCGCAGTTTCAGTGCAGGCTTACCGGGTAACTGTTGCTGCCAGGCCTGCAGACACTGTACTACTTTGCTGTGAAAGGCCGCAGCCTGGGATCGCAGCTCTTCGCCGGTGGCCAGAAATACCACCCGGATCTTGCGTGCCTGATAATCAGGCTGGCTGAAGATACCCTGACCTTCATGGTATTTAGGGTTATAGAAAAACAGGATCTGCTTTTCGGTTTGTAAGGTATAGGCCTCCTGATGGAAACGGACCACCGGCAGTTTGTCATTGGCAATTAATTGCACATTGCGCAAATCATATTGCGGCAGTAGCGCAAACAATTGTTGGGCTAACTGCTGATAGCAGGCTTCATGACTGCTGAACTGCTGGTAGAACGCCGCGTCGGGCTTAAATTCTGCCAGTAAATACTGATTAGAACGGGCTGTGGTACTGATATAAACACGATGCGGATTGTGGCTGGCCATAGTAGCTCTCCTTAACCATTAACTGCGGCTAAGTGTAGCGAAAAGGGCCGGCCGGATTGTTGCGGTAGATTAAAGTATCGGCCGCCATTTTAGTACTCTGTTCAGGGTTCGTTCAGCTCCTGATGATGCTTGCCGAATACCGGAATGGTAATGTGCCAGCGGATCGCCGCCAGCCGCAACAATAACAAGCCCAGCATACCGGCCAGCATCGCGTACAGCTGCGGTACCGCCAGTGCAAGTAGCGAGGTATAGATAATGCCGCCGAAAATACAGGTTACCGCATAAAGTTCGCCGCGAAACACCATAGGTACTTCGCGGCACAGCACATCGCGGATCATGCCGCCACAGACGCCACTCATGGTGCCGAGCATAATAGCCACCATGCTGGAGGTACCATGATCCAGCGCCTTCTGGGTACCCATAATGACAAAGAACGCCAAACCAAAGGCGTCGGCAATTTGCAGGGTATTATTGGGAATGGTCAGCCGGTTACGTACCAGCAGGATAGTGCCGATAGCGGCAACAAAGATGGCATAAAAGTAGGCATTATTATTCATCCAGATCACCGGTACATCCAGGATCAGGTCGCGCAGGGTACCGCCGCCAATCGCCGTGACACTGGCCAGCACGATCACGCCAAAGCCGTCCATATGGTTACGCCAGGCCGCCAGGGTGCCGGAAATGGCAAACACCGCTATCCCCAGTAAATCAAACCATAAAAAATATTCCGGCATCTTCTGTATTCCATGGCGAACTTCGGTCAATTGTAACAGTCTGCTTTTAGCTACACCTTAAAATAACACTGTCAAAACTTTATTGCGACGATAAGGCTATGGTAGTCTGCACAATTTCGCGGAAGATGTTGTAGAACTGATGAAAAAAACACTGATTATTTCACTCGGCGCGCTGCTGTTGGCAACCGCGGGGTTTTACTATGGCAATTATAAAGCTGAGCGTTTGATCGCCGGCCAGATTGAATTGATTAACAGCTCCTATGCCGAGATGGCGAGTCAGGGGCTGATGCCGGCAGTACAGTTAGATTACAGCAAAATCCGCGCGAACTACTGGCGCGATCATTACCGCTTAAGCGGTTTACAGCTGCAAATCGCCGGTGTGGGTACCGTGGCTGAAATTGGCCGTTTAAGTATCCGCGGTTTTAAACCCGGCAAGTTGTCGCAGCAGGGTGAATTACGGATCCAGCAATTGCAGCTGAGTAATCTGCTACAGCAGATGCTGCCGCCGGAGGTCGGAAAATTGCTGGCTGCATCGCCGCTATGGCTGGATTACCGGTATCAGTACCAACCAACGCAGGATCTGTTGACCTTGCAGCAGCAACTAAGGGTTGGCGATGCCATGCGGTTAGAGCTGCAACTGCAACTGACAGCGGTACAGGCGTTATGGCAGTTAGGCAGTGAGCTGGCGGCGATGGATCTGGAACAGCAGCAGGCTTATCAGCAGGGTAAGCAGCAGCCGAGAGTGCAGCAGGCGCTGGCGGGGCTGCAATTGGTCAGTGGTGAACTGACGCTGGAAAATAACGGCTATTTGCAGCAACTGCAGCCCGTGCTGTTAGCGCAGCCGGCTACGGCGCAGCTGGCAGAGCTAAAGCCACAACTGGAAGTCTATGTGCAAAGCACAGAGTTGGTGACCGAGCGCATTCGCGAGAATCTGCTGCTGTTTTTGCACGAACCACAGCGCCTGAAGCTGAGCTTTAATTTGCAGCGGCCGCTGACCTGGCAGCAGCTGCAAAGCGGTGAGCTGGCAGAGGAGTTGACCACCCCCGAACAGTGGGTGGCCTTTACCGGTTTACTGGTTGAAGCCAACTAATGCTGGCTTCGCTGCGACACGGCTAACGCTAACCCAACCAGGGTAAGTTACTACGCCGCTGCGCCTCAAAGGCGGCGATTTGCGGATTTAACTGCTCGCTGGAGCCGATAAAATCCAGCCCAGAGAGTAAGCGCTGTTTAATATCCGAGTCGATATTAAAGCCCATTGCCGCATTATTGCCAAACAGGATCTCCTGGCTTGCCAGATCGATCTGCCACTGCTGCGGCCCCTGAGCACAGCGGTTAAACAACAGCTCGATATTGGTTTTGCTTAAAGTAATTAATAACATGCCGTTATTTACACTGTTATTGAAGAAAATATCAGCAAAACTTTCGGCAATAATCACATTAAAGCCGTATTGCTGCAGCGCCCAGGGCGCATGTTCGCGGCTCGAGCCACAGCCAAAGTTGGCGCGGGTTAATAAAATTGACGCGCCCTGATATTGCGGATAATTCAGCACAAACTCCGGGTTAGCGGCGCCATCAGCCAGATAACGCCAGTCATAAAACAGCGCTTCAGCAAAGCCATCACGGCTCACCGAGGTTAAAAACTGCTTGGGAATAATCTGGTCGGTATCGACGTTATTTTTATCCAGCGGACACACCAGGCCTTGTTTAAAAATCTGGCTCATTGGGCGGCTCCTTCTAAACGGGCGACATTAACAAACTTACCGGCGATAGCGGCGGCGGCAGCCATCGCCGGGCTAACTAAGTGCGTACGGGCACCACGGCCCTGACGGCCTTCAAAGTTACGGTTACTGGTGGAAGCACAGCGCTGACCGGCGGCGACTTGATCGTCATTCATACCCAGACACATTGAGCAGCCCGGTTCCCGCCATTCAAAGCCCGCTTGTTTAAAGATCTCGGCCAGACCTTCCTGCTCTGCCTGCCGCTTGACCACACCAGAGCCCGGCACGACCAAGGCCCGCACGCCGGGCGCGACCTTGCGATCCCGCACTACACTGGCGGCGGCACGTAAGTCTTCAATCCGGCTATTGGTGCAGCTGCCGATAAAGACCACATCAACAGCACAGTCGGTCAGTTTCTGGCCGGCGCTTAAGCCCATATACTGCAGGGCGCGTTCAGCGGCCTGACGCTTGGTGTCGTCGCTAAAGCTTTCCGGTGCCGGAATGGGCTCATCAACGGCAATCACCTGCTCAGGGTTAGTGCCCCAGGTAATTTGCGGGCTGATGCTGCTGGCATCCAGGCTGATGCTTTTATCAAACACGGCATCGGCATCGGAATGCAGGCTCTGCCAATAGCTAACGGCCGCATCCCAATGCTCAGCCTGTGGTGCATGGGCTTTGCCTTTTAAATAGGCAAAGGTGGTGTCATCCGGCGCAATTAAGCCGGCTTTGGCGCCCATTTCAATACTCATATTGCACAGTGTCATGCGGCCTTCCATGCTCATGCCGCGAATGGCGCTACCGCAAAACTCGGCGACATAGCCATTACCGCCAGCCGTACCTAATTTGCCAATGACCGCCAGGATCACATCTTTGGGCGTAACATGAGCCGGCAGGTCACCGTTAATTTCCACTTTCAGGGTTTTCGCTTGCTGCTGTGGCAGGGTTTGGGTGGCCAGCACGTGCTCAACTTCCGAGGTGCCGATACCAAAGGCCAGAGCACCGAAAGCACCATGCGTCGAGGTATGCGAATCACCACAGACAATAATCATCCCCGGCTGGGTTAAGCCTTGCTCCGGGCCAATCACGTGCACTATGCCCTGATCGGGGTGGGTCAGATCCAGCAGGGGAATACGGTGCTCATCACAGTTGGCGGCCAGGGCTTCTAATTGCTTGCGCGAGGTTTCACCGGCCGCATCCAGGCTGCGGCGTTGAGTAGAAACATTATGGTCCATGGTAGCAAAGGTCAGATCCGGGCGGCGCACCGCGCGGCCAGCCAGTTTTAAGCCGGAGAACGCCTGCGGTGACGTCACTTCATGAATTAAATGCCGGTCGACAAATAATAAATCGGTGCTGGCGTTTAATTTGCCAACCACATGGCTGTGGTAAATTTTCTGATACAGGGTCTGGCCCATCAGTGTGTCTCCTGCTGTAAGGTGGCGACAATGGCCGCGCCAACGGCGGCGGTGCCATAAGTAGATTTCGGGTCAATATCACGGGTGACGATATGCTGCTCTAAACACTGCTGCACTGCGCGCTCAATCGCCTGGGCAGCGGCTTCTTCACCAAAGCTGTAACGCAGCATCAGGGCGGCACTTAATATTTGTGCGATAGGGTTGGCGATCCCCTGGCCGGCGATATCCGGCGCGCTGCCACCGGCGGGCTCGTACAAGCCAAAGCCGCTGCCATTTAAACTGGCCGACGGTAACAAGCCCAATGAACCGGCGATGGCGGCAATTTCATCGGATAAAATATCGCCGAACAGGTTATCGCACAGCATCACGTCGAACTGTTGTGGACTGCGGATCAGCTGCATCGCCGCATTGTCGATATACATATGCTCCAGTGTGACATCCGGATAGTTTTTGGCCACCTGTTCCACCGTTTCGCGCCATAAAATACTGGTTTGCAGCACATTGGCTTTATCAATAGAGGTGACTTTTTTGCCGCGCTTTTGTGCCGCCTGAAAGGCTACCTCGGCAATGCGCGTTACTTCTGCCACGCTGTAGCGCTGGGTATCAAAGGCAGCATCGCCGCTACGCCCCTTTTCGCCAAAATAAATACCGCCGGTGAGTTCGCGGATACACAGCACATCCATGCCTTTGCTGCTGACCCTTGGATGCAGTGGTGATAAGTCGGCAAAGGCCGGATAAATTTGCCCCGGACGCATATTGCAGAATAAGTCGAAGGTTTTACGCAGTGGCAGCAAAGAGCCGCGCTCGGGCTGCATATCCGGTGCCAGGCCAGTCCACTTCGGGCCGCCGACTGAGCCAAATAAAATGGCATCGCTGGCTTTACACAGTGCCAGCGTGTCCGGCGGCAGTGGTACGCCGGTGGCATCCAGGGCGGCGCCGCCAACCAGCGCTTCGGTTAACGTTAATTGGAACTGAAACTTATCAGCCACCACCTGCAGTACCTTAATCGCCTCGGCCATGACCTCCGGGCCGATACCATCGCCGGGCAATACCGCGATCTTGTAATGCTTACTCATATCTCACCTGCTGCTTGTTTAATTTGGGATTCGTTCGCTTTGGCCTGTTTATGGGCGTCGATGGTTTGGGCACGTTGGATCATATTCAGCACATGCACATAGGCCAGCACTGAGGCGCGGACGATATCGGTGGCCAAACCGGCACCATGGAAGCGCCGCCCTTCATGTTCGGCAATAATATCGACCTGACCCAGGGCGTCTTCGCCACTGCCTTTCGCCGACAGGTTGAAATCGACCATCCGGATCTGTAATTTGCTAATGCGCTGTACCGCCTGAAACGCCGCTTCGACCGGGCCATTGCCGGTGGCGGCTTCGGTAAAGATCTTGCCGCCGCAACTTAAGCCTACTGTGGCGCTGGCGACATGGCCGGTATGGGTTGAGGAGCTTAAAAACTCTAACTTGTAGAACTCGTCCTGCTCCTGCAAATTCTGGAAGAACACCAGGGCTTCTAAATCGTAATCAAACACCCGGCCTTTCTGATCGGCCAGTGCGACAAAGCTGCTGTACACCGCTTCCAGATCGTAGTCGTCTTTGGTGTAACCCAGCTCAGCTAAGCGGTGCTGAATAACATGACGGCCCGAGCGTGATGTCAGGTTTAATTCGTTCTGGCGGATGCCGACCTGTTCAGGCGAGATAATTTCATAGGTGCTTTGCGCTTTTAACACGCCATCCTGGTGAATGCCTGAGCTGTGGGCAAAGGCATTTTCGCCAACGATGGCTTTGTTTGGCTGGATGGGCATATTGCAGATCTGGCTGACCAGATGGCTGCTGCGGTAAATCTCGGTGGTTTTAATGTCGGTATACAGCGGCGCTAAAATATCCTTGCGGGTATTGATAATCATCGCCACTTCTTCCAGCGAGCAGTTACCGGCCCGCTCACCAATACCATTGACGGTACATTCAATTTGCCGCGCGCCGGCCTGAATGGCGCTGATACTGTTCGCCACCGCCAGCCCCAGGTCATTATGGCAATGCACACTTAAGCGCGCCTTATCGATATTTGGCACCTTAGATTGCAGCGCATGAATGATGGCGGCAAACTCATTGGGAATGGTATAGCCGACCGTATCCGGAATATTAATGGTGGTGGCGCCGGCAGCAATGGCGCGCTCGACTATCCAGCATAAATCATCAATCGGGGTGCGGCCGGCATCTTCGCAGGAGAATTCGATATCATCGGTATAGCGGCTGGCCAGTTTAATGGCGGCGACCGCCTGATCTGAGGCTTCGGCCAGGGTTTTGCGCAGCTTGTACTGCAAATGCAACGGGGAGGTGGCAATAAAGGTATGAATACGGCGGCGTTCAGCATCTTTTAGCGCGGCGCCACAGGCTTCAATATCGGCTGCAACGGCCCGCGCCAGGCCGCAAATAATTGGGCCTTTTACTTCGCGCGCGATACGCTGTACCGAATCAAAATCACCGGGGCTGGACACCGGGAAGCCCACTTCCATCACATCGACATTTAAGCGGGCAATGGCATGCGCCAGCTGGATTTTTTGCTTCTGGCTTAAACTGGCACGCAGTGCCTGCTCGCCATCGCGCAGGGTGGTATCGAAGATCCAGATTTTGTTATCAGCACTCATTACGCAATCCTATGTTATCAAATCGTGGCGTACTGCTTGCCGGGATAAAAACAAAAAACCCCGGCCTTGGGCACGGGGTTTTAGGTTTATCGGTAAGGGTTTTTCACCAATAAGCACGGCCCCGCGCAGCGCAGAGGAGCACGAGGAGGAGGCTGTTGAAACGCACTAATACCGAAGAAATCATTTACTGCCTTTAAAGTCGAAGTTGCAGAACGCCATTAGTAATACCATGGTTATTTTTTATCTGCAACAGTATAGATGGCTAAATGGATAAATTTTTGCAGAAACTTTAGTCGCATAAGGCAACGCATATTGCGTAACCTTTGACTCACCGCTAGATTAGCCGACATTCTTCCCATTGCAGGATTGCGAATGAAAACCCTATTCAAACCTTTAACTGCGCTGTTGTGCAGCACCCTGTTGCTGACGGCCTGTGATAAACCCGCCGCACCTTTAAACAGTGAGCCGGCCGCGGCGGTCAGTGTTGCCGTGTTGGATGAAGCCGCCGAGCACTATGTGAAACTGGTGCTGGCGCTCGGCCAATACGATAGCAACTATGTCGATGCCTATTATGGCCCGGCCGAATGGGCCGAGGCAGTAAAACAGCAGCCGCAGCCCCTGCCAGAGCTACTTGCTGAAGCTCAGCTGCTGCGCGATGCGTTACAGGCGCATAGCGAAACCGATGCGATGTTAAAGTTGCGGTTGCATTATTTACAGCGACAGCTAACGGCGCTGATTAGCCATGCCGATACGCTACAAAACGGAACTGCGGCCAGCTTTGAACAACAAGCTAGCGAACTCTACGATACCCAGCCACCGCAACAGGACCTAAGCAGCTTTGCCCCTGTGTTGGCTGAGCTGGAGCAACTGGTACCCGGCGAGGGCAGTCTGACCGAGCGGGTCGTGGCCTATCGCAAAAATTTTGTTATTCCGGCGGATAAATTACAGCTGGTGTTTGAACGGGCGATCGCGGAGTGTCGCGACCGCACGCTGCAGCGAATCAGCCTGCCGGCGCAGGAGAATTTTACGCTGGAGTTTGTAACCGACAAACCCTGGAGCGGTTATAACTGGTATCAGGGTAAGGCTTATAGCCTGATCCAGATTAATACCGAGCGGCCGATTGATATCTCCCGCGCCGTCGATCTGGGCTGTCACGAGGGCTACCCCGGCCACCACACCTATAATGCGTTACTGGAAACCGAGCTAAAACAAAAGCGTAACTGGGTGGAGTTTAGTGTTTATGCGCTTTTTAGCCCGCAGTCGTTAATCGCGGAAGGCACCGCCAACTATGGTATTGATATCGCCTTTCCCGGTGAGCAAAAACTGGCGTTTGAACGCGACGTACTGTACCCGTTAGCCGGGCTGGATCCATCGCAGGCCGCAAGCTACGACCGCTTTTTAAAACTGATGGCACGCCTTAGCTATGCCGGTAATGAAACCGCCCGCTTATTGCTGAATGGCGAGATTGATGAAGAGCAATTTGTTGCGCTGCAGCAGCAATATCTGCTGCAAAGCGAGGCCGAAGCGCGGCAGCGGCTACGTTTTGTCCGAAGTTACGGCGCCTATGTAATTAACTACAACTGGGGCAAAGATTTGGTAAAACAGTATGTTGAGCAGGCCAGAAGCGAAGATGAGCGTTGGCAGCGTTTTATTAGCTTGTTGTCGACGCCAAAATTGCCGTCTTCGTTAGCCTGGTAACAGAGTAAAAACGCGGCCGCGTCAGGCTTGAAGCTACGCGGCGCGCCCCCATTATTGAGCAAGATATTTTAACAGGAATTGTTATGGAACGTTATTTTGAACGTTTAATGTATGCCACGCGCTGGATTATGGCGCCAATTTACCTTGGCTTAAGCTTGTGCTTGCTGGCGCTGGGTATTAAATTTTTCCAGGAAGTGTTTCACTTTATTCCGCTGATTTTTAGTATGAAAGAAGTGGAACTGATCCTGATTACGTTAAGCCTGATCGATATCGCCCTGGTTGGCGGCCTGATTGTGATGGTGATGTTTTCCGGCTATGAGAACTTTGTCTCGCGTTTAGACTTACATGGTCACGACGATAAGTTGGGCTGGCTGGGTAAGCTCGACTCTAATTCCCTGAAAAATAAGGTCGCGGCCTCTATTGTTGCCATCTCGTCGATTCACCTGTTGAAGGTGTTTATGAATACTGAGCAAATTGATAACGAGAAGCTGAAATGGTATCTGCTAATTCACATTACCTTCGTTGTGTCGGCATTTGCTATGGGGTATTTAGATAAAATCTTACGTGACAATACTACGATAAAAGCCATACCCTCTGCCAAGTTAGAGAAATAACTTGCATAATGGCGCGGCCTTAATTAAGATGCGCGCCGTTCTGTCGGTGCCCACGCACAGTATGCCCGGGTGGTGAAATCGGTAGACACAAGGGATTTAAAATCCCTCGGGGGAAACCCCGTGCCGGTTCAAGTCCGGCCCCGGGCACCATTTAAAGCTGCTGATTCTAAATAGCTTTTTAATCAGGCGGCGGTAAGATCCACACGCAATACCAGATTGCGATGTGTAGAAGATGTGCAACATAATGCGAGTTTAGCTCAGCTGGTAGAGCGCGACCTTGCCAAGGTCGAGGTCACGAGTTCGAACCTCGTAACTCGCTCCAAATTCCGAAAAAGCCGCTTACCCAAGCGGCTTTTTGCTTTCTTACGCCAAAGCTGACGCTAAGCCATACCGCTTACCGTCTCCGGTATGCTGGCGTACCGGAGACGCCAGCTGCGATTTAAAAAAGTACGCCTATCTTGACGCGTGTTGCGACTTAACTTTATACACGGGCTTATTTTTGTCGGAAAATCTGTAATGTGCTGAAAATTATACTTTGCAGACTTGTCCGATTGCTGGCAAAGTTTTAACAAAATTGATGCTGGTTGGCTAAAGGTTGGTTATGGCTCAATTTCAAGTTGCAGAGTCCTTTTGTTAATAACATGAACTGCTTATTAACCATTTTTTAGTAGCGAACTCCGGCATGTTGATATTCACATGTTCATAAGCATCGTCAAAATCTCGCCTGTTGGGCATTTGCGATTAATGATTATTGAGAATAATTCAACATTCTAAAAATCCAGGCTAAGGAGATAAGTTATATGCCCGCAATTTGGGAAATGGTTAAGGAAGCGGCTTTGAGTATTGGGCGAGAGGCTACCTACTCTGAAATAAAGCAGCACGTAAGATCTGTGTATGGTGAGATAAATGAGTCATCATTAACGTGCTCAATCATATCCTCTTCAGTCAATCATCCATCGCGTATTCACTACCAAGAAAATAAGAGGCCCAGGGTTTGCTTAGGGGATCATGACTTTTTGTTTAATACCGGGCGAGGCCGTGTAGCACCCTATAACCCATCTATTCACGGCACGTGGGAGATTTATATCAAGGAGGAGGGCCTTTACGGTGTGAGGGTTGTTGAGGGTAATGAAGATTCTGAAATTCAATTAGTAAGTGACGCTTCAGTTGAGAGCTCACTTTTCGCTTTAGAGAGCCATTTGCGTGACTATTTGGCAAAGAACCTACCAAAGTTGAATGTATTTGATTCAAAGCTGTCTATCTACCTCAGTCATGATGGTAGAGACGGTGTAGAGTTTCAAACAGATGTTGGCCCTATAGATATCCTAGCCCTTGATGACTTTGGAAATTTCGTTGTTCTTGAATTGAAGCTTGGTCGGGGACCTGACGCGACGTTGGGCCAGATTTTAAGATATATGGGGTGGGTTAAAAAACATTTGGCTAATGGTAAAGATGTCAGAGGTATTATTGTTGCCTCAGAGATACCCACAAAATTACGTTATGCTGTAAGTCAGGTGCCAAGTGTACGCGTTATGGAATATGAGCTAAGTTTTTCAGTTCGACCTGTAGCGTTGTGCTGATAAGCAACTTAAAGCCGGGATGAACGCGAGCACCAAAGATTCGTAAGGCAAACCCATTTTAAAGCGATAGGTATAAATGAATTTTGATATGCCAGAAATAATTTTCAAACTCGGTGCTGAAGGCGGTTCGATTACTCTTATGGGGAGACGACTCGACGAAAATGTATGGTTATATTCATTATTGTCTTCAGATTGTTCAGAAGACCGTGCGCTCTCAGTTGAACGGAATTTTTATGTTAGTACAAAAGAATCTGAGTCATCTTCTTGGGCTGATGCAATCAAGCTATTAGATCATTATCCTTGTTGGTATTTGCTTTTTCCTATTGAAATTCATCATGATTTCAAGTCTGCAATATTTGATGAAGTTGAAAAACGTGGTGGTAGTGATGCTTTGAAGAGTTGGTTTGAGTATCAATAAACAATTTTGATAAGGCATATTTTGTGCTTTGCTTTTGTAATAAAACAACAGCTACAGTCTTCCTGTTCAAGCCCTACTAATTAAATTACAAAACAGAAGCAACTGCTCAGGGAGAATTTGCATGACAATAAAGCTTTCTACGATCGCACAAATTGCGCTGACGGTGAGCGATGTGGATACGGCACTTGGCTTTTACCGCGATCTGCTGGGGCTGGAGTTGCTGTTCCGTGCTGGACCCAATTTGGCATTTCTTAATGCGGATGGTGTCCGTATTATGCTCAGTACCCCACAGGGCGCTGGTAAGGTTGGGGCGAACTCTGTGTTGTATTTTAAAGTTTCGGATATCGAAACAACGCATGCCAGGATTGTTGCTGCAGGCGCACAGAGCGAGCGGGTGCCGCAGTTAGCAGCAACAATGCCAGACCATGAGTTATGGTTAAGTTTTTTGCGTGATCCTGACGCCAATCTGCTGGCTTTGCTGGAAGAAAAACGAGCATGATAGTGGGGTCTGGCCGGCGATAACTTTAATGTCCAGGTTCCCTGGTGGGAAATACTTATTAAGTTACTGTTACTCGGTGGCAGCATTAATGCCTGCTAGTGGCTTATACCCTATTTAAGCTTAATTCAATGTTAAACAAAAGGCGGCGCATTAACCAGGCGTGCCGTTGCGCTGGCGGAGGCTATGCCGACCATAATGGAGAGGGACATCATGTATAAAGTTATACTTTTGACTGTAATTTTATTGCTCACGGGCTGCTCCAGTATTCCGCTGAGTACCATGCTGGAAATGCGCTCTTATAGTAAAGAGGATTTTCTGACCACCCAGCCTGAGCAGCTGCGGGCACAAGTATTGTTGGTACAGCCGGTGCGGGCCGATTTAGATAAAGTTCAGCTACAGCTGGAATTGGATACCAGCAAAGGCTCGCGTCTATATCAGTTCCCGCTGCAGTTAGTTGTCGAGGATCAGCTGCCGGAAGTCAGTGGCTTGTTCTCTACTACGCCAGCTAAAAATAGCTATACCTTTAAATTATCTGAGGAGGCGATTACTAATTTTGTTGAGATGCAGCAACTTTTGGCCGAGCAAAAGTCTGCTAAGCTGAATTTCACTATCAGCTCTGGTTTGTTAGATATTCCAAAAGGTGCCAGCTCAGTGACGCTGACGGCCCGTTTAAAGCTGTCAGAGCAAAACGACTATCTGACGTTATTTGAGGACGCCAAGCTGGCACTGGATCATAGTGATTGAGGATGAAAGATGATTGATTTTAACAATAAGGGTTTTTTTAAGTTAAAACAAAACCGTGACTATGCAGACCAGGTGGCGGCCCTGTTGCTGGATGGTGAGACCATAATTGACGCCTATAAATCCATGCGTGATGGCGTGGTGTTTACAACGAAAAGGCTGATTGTGGTTAACGTGCAGGGAATTACCGGTAGCAAAAAAGATTTCACCTCTATCCCTTATAAAAACATTGTCGCCTATTCGGTCGAAACTTCTGGCACCTTCGATTTGGACTCTGAGCTGGAAATTTATTTGTCAGCAGTAGGTAAGGTAAAATTTGAATTTACCGGTAAAACCGCGATAGTGGAGATAGCCAAATATATCGCGCAGCATTCGTTGTAGCACAAGGGCCCACAAAAAATGGGCGCTACGCAAGGTAACGCCCGAGAAAAGCTTAGTAGTATTTCAAACCATCTGCCTTACCGCGAAACGCATAATAGGCGACCGCGGTATAGGCGGCGATAATCGGCATGTCTGATAAAGCCGATTAAAGTATAGCAAGCGCTGCTAAATCGGATTGCGGGAGGTCCGGCATAGCCTTATGGCTAATGCCATCTGGCTTCATCTTCGTAAAGTTTAAACTCAATATTGCGACCATCAGCGCAAAGTTGAATGACCTCCGCTGGTGAGCCATCCTCATTTAATTTTACTAAACCAATACCCGCCGCATTGAGCAAGCGTTCGCCCGGCTGCGCAGATTCTGGTTGGTGTGGCGTAATCAACATCCGGCGACGACGGGTCAGCCAGTTGAGTGGAGAGCGCGGAGAGTAAAGCCAGCGGTTTAAGCGATCAAAGACTTGCAGTAGCTTGCCGGGAAATTCATTCTTTAGCCCACTACTAGTAATTTGCCAGACAGCTGGACTGCCTGTTTGTGACCGTAGACGAATGTCGTAAACAAAGGAGTAGTGCACGTCGCCCGACAGAATCACAAAATGCTTTGGTGTTTTCGGGTGGCGGAACATATTCAGCAGCGTATAGGCGGTACCACGATGTGCCATCCAGTTTTCTGCATCCACCAGTAGTGGTTTACCAAGCCAGGTAAAAATACGTTGTATCGCTTCGATCAGCTTAACTCCAAAAATCGGCGCGGCCGAAACTAACACCACTGCATCCAGACCAACTAGCTTTTGTTGCAAATTGCTCAATGCCTCCCAATCCATCAAACCTGACGGACTGTGAATGGAACGTTCACTTCGCCATCTTTGGGTCCGGGTATCCAGCACAACTAAAGCTGGTTCAGTAGGCCATTGATAGTACCAATGATTGAAGCGCAGCAATTGGTCTAACATTACATCGTAGCTGTTACTTCCGGGAGAGCATAATTGTTGTTGGATGTCTGAGAGATAGGTTGCAGGAAACTGTTCCGGGCAATTTCCCCAACCCTGAAATAGCAAATAAGCAAGTAGGGCATTGCCAATAATGCGCTTGGATAATGGATGTTGGTAAGCCGCGAGTTCCCATGCAGCGGTAAGATTCCAGTCGTCGGTAATGTCATGATCATCAAAAATCATTGCTACAGGTAAGTGTGCCAGCAGTCTGCGTATAGCGCTAAGGCCGCCGATAAATGCATTCAGTACTTCAGCCTGGCAGATAAACTGTTGACATTGTTTGGTATTAAAATCGGCTGGAGGGTTGAGGTCGCGAGGGCTAGTTAGCTGCTGCCAGCCAACGGGTGACCATACCAGCAGATACATCGCGAACATTTCAGCCAAACTAATCAGGTGGTTATGCGCGTTATCGGAGGTAAAAACGGGCTTACGTGCACCCTTAAACAGCTGCTCGAGTACTTTGTTGCTTTTTTTATCATCGGGCAGCAGAGTCTCTCGTTTCAGATAGTAGGGGCTCTTGCTGTGCAGGGTACTTGCCAGTGAGACGTCGGTATTATGCAGTGACTCATCGGGTAAACCCAATCTCGGTATAAACTGGTGGATCGCCATCAACATAGGGGTCGCCACGTCGTCAACATACACTTGGTCACCACTTAGCATGAGTAAGGCTGGCCAATCGTCGATTGATGTGGAGGCTAATAGTTGCTCAGCTCTCAGTAGGCCATCGGCAGCAGCAAAGTGTGGCTTACGACAAGAACCATGTAATAAGCTACTTAACTTCGGCTGGAGCACAAAAAATGGATGAGAGTGTGGAGTAAAATTTAGATCAGGTGCCCACTGTTTCCAGCCTTGACCATTCAACTGCAGGTTGTAATAAATAGCCTGCTGGACAGGTAACCTAATCTCAAGTTTAAGGTCAAATAATTGAAAATGAAGATTAACTCCCGCTTTGATTTGTTGATGACCGGCAGATAATACGGAAGCGGGTAAAATATGGTACAAACCACTGTCAGTGAACAGTGTTAACTCTGGGGTAACAGGTTCTGCCGTTGCCAACCAAATAGTTATTCGATTGGGTTGCAGTCGGCGAAGGATTGGGCCTGCCCAAACGGTTACAGGTGACGTCATTTTGAAAGTATTCTTTAACTAGCCATAGATTCCTATTAAACAGCGACAACTCAAAAAAAGTTCATCTTTGTTTATTTACTTGTGATCCGCCATTGATTGATAATAGTAATATTTCGCATTTGTGATTTTATTGGTATTACTAAAAAGGTGGTAGGAATGAAAGTAAATCGGGTTGCACAGCACGTGGTGCTGGCGTTGGCTATTTGCAGTTTGCAAAGTCAGGCTGCAGAGCAGCAAGAAAAGCAGTCGCAAATCGAAGTTCTGGAGGTACGCGGTGCGCAAATAGCAGATAGCGGCAACAACCTGCCAGATATACAGCAAGGTCGGATCTTTGCGGGCAAGAAGACTTCAGTCGTTGAACTCAGTGAACAGCCGGCGCTGATTGAACCTAACTTACGCCAAATGTTTGCTACTTTACCGGGTCTATTTGTCTCAGAGCAGAAGATCCCCAGCATCTACAATGTTAATTATCGTGGCTTGGGTGATCCCCACGAGTCTGAATTTGTCGCTTTCTATCAGGATAATGTACCACTTGGCGCTAACATGTTCGGTTATCCGACAATGTACTACATGCCAGGAGCGCAGCGTATCGAGCGGGTAGAGTTTATTCGCGGCGGTTCTGGTTTACTGTACGGACCACAAATCGGCCCGGTGGTAAATTTTGTGACACGCAGTCCTTCTGCACAAGCGGAAACCGCAATAGTGACTGAGCATGCTTTAGGCAGTGATTCGATGTATAGCACTTACAATGAAGCACGCTGGGCGTATGGTGATACTGGGTTCATGGCCTCTTTTGATCATCGGCGGGCCGATGGTCCACGTCAAAATGAAGACTTCGATGTCAGTGCCGGGTATGTAGGCCTTAGCTATGAAGGCTTTAAAGGTATAAAAATTGGCGCCAACTTAGATGTCTATAGCTCCGACTCGGGCGAAGCAGGTCGTTTAACTTCGGCTGAGTTTGCTGCAAATCGTGAGCTGGTTAAAACGCCTTTTAACCGGGTCAAGATCGACCAAACTCTGGCCAGTTTGACCTATGAGCAGCGGCTTGATGAGCTATCCAGCTTAAATGGTAAAATTTGGTATCTTGCCATGGATCGGTTTAGTCGTCGCGCTGCCGCTTTTTTACCTCCAGCAGCTGAGCCAACGACAACCAATATTGATGAACAGCAATTCCGTAATCTTGGCTATGACCTGCGTTGCAGCCTGGTCTGGGGTGATAATTACATCTTAACAGCAGGTAGTTCTGGCTATCGTGGTGACAGCCCCAGGACACAGCACCGCAGTAATGATATTCGTTCGGATGCCCAGAACGCCGCAGATTTAAGATTTGAGCAAGATCGGTTGACAACGTATAGCGCGCTGTTTTTCGAAAATCTATTTCGCTTTGGTAATTTCACCTTAGTACCGGCCGTCCGTTATGAACGGATTAACTACGATATGGTTGAATTGGTTAGAAGCCCTGGTCTGAACCGTGACGCTATTGATCTTGATCGCACATATAACGAACTACTATTTGGTTTAGGGGCGGGTTTCCGGCTGTCAGATCATGCTGAGATTTATGCCAATGTTTCGGAATCTTACCGGCCGCAACGTTTTGACGACTTGATCAACCCTACGTCGGAATTGGCCGGTAGTAATGATCCTTCGTTATCGAAAGCGCTGAACTATGAATTGGGCTATCGCCGCCAGGTTACTGAAAAGTTTGCATTTGACATCAGCTTTTTTCTCATTGATTTTAAAGATAAAATTGAGCAAATACAGGTCAACATTACCGACATTGAGCGAATTAATAGCGGTGATTCACGTCATCAGGGTATTGAGTTAAGCCTACAATATGCGTTTGAAGTTACTGCTGGGCATAATGTAACGGCCTTTGCTAACGGCTCCTGGTTAGATGCCGAAATTACCCGTAGCGTGAATAGCAGCTTGGTTGGTAACACCGTTTCGTTTGCACCGGATTACCTGCTGCGCAGTGGCTTAACGTATGACGGTAATGGACTGAATGCCGCATTAAGCCTGACGATGGTTGGCGAGCAATATTGGCAGGATTCAAATCGGGCAGGCGGTTCTGGAGCCAACGTTATTGATGCTATGATCCCATCCTATCAGGTGGTAGATTTGAGTGCCGAGTATGAGCTGTCAAATCGTTGGTCCTTATTCGCTGGCGTAAACAATCTGTTAGACGAAAATTATTATAGCAGGGTTAGAACTGACGGCATTGAACCCGCAGCCGAGCGCACTGCTTACTTTGGCGTTCGCTTCAACCTTTAGTCAAATTATCCGCTGTGAAGGCAGTGCGGAACACTGCCTTCTGGCTGCTCAAACACGCTGTTCTAGTAATACTTCAAACCATCCGCCTTACCGCGAAACGCATAATAGGCAACCGCGGTATAGGCGGCGATAATCGGAATAACCACGACAGCGCCGAAGAAAATAATGATCAGGGACTCTTTGGAGCTGGCCGCTTCATAGAGCGTCATTTGGTTTGGCACCACAAAGGGGTAGAAGCTTAGTGCTAAGCCGACAAAGCTGCAGACAAAGATCACTTTACAGATAAAGAACGGCAGCCAGGCGCCGCGATCATCGGGCAGCGGCAGCCGTTTTAAAGCCAGATAACCCAGCGCAAACATCGCAAAACACAGCAGCGGAATGGCGGCAAATAAATAGGCCAGTGGCGGCTCGGTCCAAACCTGATACACATTGGCATTTACCAGCGGATTGATGGCGCTGACGGCCAAAATACCGGCCAGCGTCCAAACCCCGGCCAATTTACACTGCCGGATGGCATGCCGCTGTAAATCGCCCGTCGTTTTGCCGATCAGCCAGGCATTGCCAATCATCGCATAGGCGGCGGTAACACAGAGGCCGCTAAAGCTGGCAAACACTACACTGCCAACGCTGTATTGCAAACCCATCACATAGATACCCAGCATAAAGCCCTGGCTAAAGGTTGCCAGCAAGGAGCCAAATTTAAAGGTCCAGTCCCAGCGGATTTTCCGCTCCGGTTTTACTTTGGCGCGAAAATCAAAGGCGACACCGCGTAAGATCAAGCCAATCAGCAACAAGGCGGCGGGCAAATACAGCGCATGCAGAATCGCACTGTGCGCCGCCGGAAAAGCCACCAGCAGCAAGCCGACGGCCAGCACCAGCCAGGTTTCATTGGCATCCCAGAACGGACCAATAGAGGCAATGGCGGTATCGCGCCAGGGCTCTTGCTGCATCGGCAGCGTTATGCCCACGCCCAAGTCATAACCATCCAGGATGGCATACAGCAGTACCGCCAGTGCTGTCAGGCCGGCGAACACCAGTGCCAGATTTTCTGCAGTCAGGAAATTCATGCTTCGACTCCTTCATTGGCGACTTTGGCTTTCTGTTCCGGTAAGCCAGGCAGCGACAGGTCATATTCCTCAACCTCAATCGCCCGTTTTGCCAACCAGAATAAGGTTTTGATATAGGCCAGCAGTAACACCACATAAAGCGCCAGATACATGATGAGCGTTAAGGCTACCTGCTCACTGGCCACGGTGGTTACGGCGTCACTGGTTTTTAGCACACCATATACCAGATATGGCTGGCGGCCGATTTCGGTCACATACCAACCGGCCAGGGTGGCGATCCAGCCAGAGAACGACATGCCGATTAATACCTTATATTGCAGCGGTGATAATTCGCCTTTTCGGTACAACCGCAGGCTACACCACCAGGCAACGGCCAGCATTAATACGCCGATACCCACCATTACCCGGAAACTGTAGAATACCGGGGCCACCGGCGGGTGTGCGCCCGGAAATTCGTTAATGCCTTTCAGCTCACCGTTTAAATCGTGAGTCAGAATTAAACTGGCCAGTTTTGGAATCTCAAGTGCAAAGCGGTTAGTTTGAGTTTCAGCATCAGGGATCGCAAACAGCACCAGTGGCGCGCCTTGCTGGGTATGCCAGATCCCCTCCATGGCCGCGATCTTTTGCGGCTGATGTTGCAGCGTATTTAAACCATGCAGGTCACCAACAAAGGCTTGGGTCGGTGCCAGCACAGCAGCGGTGAACAGGGCGGTTTTTAGTGTCAGGCGCGGTGCTTTTTTATTATCACCGCGATATAACCGGTAGGCAGAAATGCCCGCCACCAAAAAGCAGACCGTCAGTGCCGACGCCAGCAGCATATGGGTAAAACGATACGGGAAGGAGGGGTTAAAAATTATCGCCAGCCAGTCAGTGGCATGCGCTACGCCATCACGCATTTCAAAGCCAACCGGAGTTTGCATCCAGGAATTGAGCACCAGGATCCAAAATGCCGACAGCGTAGTACCTATTGCCACCAGTAAGGTGGCCAGCGTATGCAGCCAGCGCGGTACCTTGTTAAAACCAAACAGCATAATGCCGAGCATGGTTGCTTCGAGGAAAAAGGCGGTCAGAATCTCATAGGCCAGTAACGGGCCGGCAATATTACCGACGGTTTCCATAAAGCCCGGCCAGTTGGTGCCAAACTGGAACGACATGGTAATGCCACTGACCACGCCCAGTGCAAAGGTCAGCGCAAAGACTTTGACCCAAAAGCGGTAGGCGCGCATCCACACCGGATGCTGTGACAGGTCAAAGCGGATTTTAAAGTACACCAGCAACCAACCCAGGGCGATGGTAATGGTTGGAAACAGGATATGAAAACTGATATTGGCCGCAAACTGAATGCGTGACAGCAACAGGGTGTCTAACATGGCAACCTCACTACAATAGAACAACAGCTGGCAAAAACAGCTAGGCTTCTTTTGCCGGATCTTTTTTACCTAAAAACTTGTCGGTAAACTCCAGTACCTTGCCAACGCCAGAGCCTAACTTCATTAAGGTATTCAGCTTCTCTGGCGACAAGGACTGCAGGCTTTGCGTCCATTCGGTAATGTTTTCCAGCAGATCGTGAATTTCGGCGATGCGCTTTTGGGCAAAGGCTTCTTCCGGGTTAGCGGCTTCGTCCATCATAATGTCGCGCAGTAAGCTAAGGGTCGGGTCCATTTCCCGTTTGCGCCGCTCTTCAAACACCCGGTTGGCCATATCCCAGATACTGCCGCGGCTATGATAAAACTCGCGCCGCTCGCCGGGTTTATGGCTAACCTGTACCAGCTGCCAGCTGCCCAACTCTTTCAAACCCATACTGACATTGCCACGCGAAATCCCCAGCAGCTCGCCAATTTCATTGGCACAGAGTGGTTGTTCACTGATCACTAACAGGGCATAAATTTGGCCAACAGTGCGGTTAAAGCCCCAGCGGCTGCCCATTTCGCCAAAGTGGTAAACAAAGGATTCAATCATTGGAGTCATTTGCATATACGCATCCCGTTACTGAACTTTCAGAAATTTCTGAAACAATAATACGCTTGTTGCTTGATCCAGATCAACATAATTTGCAGGTATGGCTGCGAACTAATTAAAAGAATTTAGTGGGCGTTGAGCGCACGATTCAGAAAAAAAGTTGGGCTTTTCTGTCGACAGGACTGTTAAGGCTCGATAGAACTGCTAAAGTAGTGAAACTCACCCGCGGTACATTCATTACGGATCAAGTTAGTTACGCCGTTAACTTAACGCAAGGTTTAATCTATGTTGAGAACTATATCCATCCAAAAACGTTTACTGACTGCTTTCGGCGCCCTGGCTTTTTTGCTGGCAGCACTGGGCATTTATAACCTGAATACCATGTCGCAAATTCGCGAGCGAGCCAATCTGGTAGAGACCAATTTGCTGCCGTCGCTGATGAGTTTGGCAGACGTCAATTTAAACGTCACGCAATTACGCTTGTTGATACTCAGGCTGATGTTGACCACTGATATTAGTCAGGAAGGTGAGACATTGCGGCGAGTCGACGAATTAAGGGCTGAAGTGCTGAGAAATGAAAAGGCTTTTGCTGCAAATATTTATCTTGATGAGGAACGGAGGGTATTCGATGGATTTGTCAAAATTCAGGCGCAGTATCTGAAGCTTCAAGATCAGGCCGTCGAATTCTTGAAGCAAGACGAGACGGGCCTAGCCGTGGATCTGCTGCAGCAAATCAATCCGCTTACAGATCAAATGACCCGTGAATTACAGGAGCTAACCCGCCTTAATCAACAAGAAGCGGATAAAGTGCGCACCGAGTCAATCGCTGCATACTCTAGTGCACGGCTGATGGTGGTCATTCTTATCGCACTGGCGGTAGCGATCGCTATCATTATCGCTCTGGTGATTTCCCGCAGTATTAATGCGCCACTGGAGCAAGCTGTTGTCTCAGCCCGGCAAATTGCCGAGGGTGATTTAACGCAGCGTATTAACAAAGATGGCGACGATGAATTAACCCGCCTGGCTGAAGCCTTACAACAAATGCAGCAAAAACTGCGTGATGCTATTGGTCATATTGCCAGCTCTGCCAGCCAGCTGGCCTCGGCAGCTGAAGAGCTGAATGCCGTAACCGATGAGTCAGCACGGGCTATTCAGCAACAAAATGATGAAGTGCAGCAGGCCGCAACTGCGATCACTGAGATGAGCTCGGCGGTAGACGAAGTCGCCGCGACGGCGATGAAAACTTCTGATGCCTCGGCGCAATCGGCCAATCTGGCAAAAGATGGCAGCCACAAGGTTACGCAGACCCGTGCGGTGATCGGTAAGATGAATACCGAAGTGCAGCAAAGCGTCACTGTGATAAACGTGCTGGCCGAGAAAGTATCGTCGATTAACCAGGTGCTGGAAGTGATTCGCAGTGTCGCCGAGCAAACCAACTTGCTGGCACTGAACGCGGCTATTGAAGCGGCGCGGGCGGGCGATGCCGGTCGCGGTTTTGCCGTGGTTGCAGATGAGGTACGCAGTTTGGCGCACCGCACCCAAACCTCTACCGGTGAAATTGAGCAAATGATCCAGCAGGTGCAAGGCTCAGTGCGTGAAGCGGTGGGGGCCATGGGGCTGATTAGTCAGAATGCCGGTGATGCCCAAAATGTGGCAGAAGAAGCCGCTGCTGCGTTAAGCCGGATTGCCGAAAATATTACCAGCATCAGTGATCAGAACCATGTGATTGCCAGTGCTGCTGAAGAGCAATCGAAAGTGGCACGGGAAATTGACCGTAATATTATTACGATTAGCGATCTGGCCAATCAAACCTCCGCTGGTTCACAGCAAACGTCGGCCAGTGCCACTGAGTTGTCGCGCCTGGCGATTCAGTTAAATGAACTGGTCAATCGCTTTAAAGTTTAAGCTTAGTCAGAGTGAGAAGGGCGCCGCTTGGCGCCCTTGTTATTTTTGTGTTCTAAAACATCCGTTGTTGTAAGTTGCAGAGTGTATCGGCTAGCTGGGCTTAAGCACGAAACTTAATCACCTCTGCCCTTAGACCGCGAGCCTGCCTCGCCACCTGTTCACTTAGCTGGCTATTGTTGTCGGCGCTACGCAGCGTATCTTCTGACATATCTCGGATTTTTACCACATTGCGGTTTACCTCTGCCGCTACCGAGCTTTGCTCTTCAATGGCCGTGGCGATCTGGGTAGTCATATCCATAATGCGGGTGATATCGCTGGTGATTTGTTGCAGCAGCTGGCTGGCTGAACCGGCTTGTTCGGCGCTTTGCATGCCATCATCACGACACTGCAGCATCACTTTGGCAATATCCTTGGTTCTGCCCTGTAAGCTCTGGATAATACCCTCAATTTCCCGGGTAGATTGTTGGGTGCGCTGTGCTAAGGTGCGGACCTCATCAGCAACCACGGCAAAGCCGCGACCTTGTTCACCGGCTCTGGCTGCTTCAATAGCCGCATTCAGTGCCAGTAAATTGGTTTGCTCGGCAATGGCGCGGATCACATCCAATACTGACCCTATGCTCACGCTGTCGCGTTCCAGCTCGGCGGTGGCGGTACTGGCTTGCTGTAACCGGCTGGCCAGGGCTTTGATATGACTGACTGTGTCATTTACCTGTTGCTGTCCAGCCTGAGCGCTTTGGTTGCTGGCTTCAGCGGTATTGGCGGTATTCTCGGTACTGGCGGCAATTTCCTCTATGGTAGCGCCCATTTCTGTCACTGCGGTGGCCACCATATCGGTTTCCAATTGCTGGCTACGCATGACCTGATTGGTGCTTTGCGCAGCCGCAGCCAGTTCATCAGTCACTTTGTCCAGCGTGGTCAACGATTGATTTACGGTTTGGATCAGGCCTTGTACATCAGACAGTACCGCATTCATATCAGAGCCAAGATTGCTGATTTCATCTTTGCCTTTTAACACCAGGCGATGGGTAAAATCTTTGTCAGAGCGGATCCGGGCCAAATCAGCAGATGCCTGCTGGATAGGGCGATGAATGCTGCGGGCGATCAGGCTGACCAGCACCACCACCAGCACCAGAATAACGGCGAAAATACCCAGGCTCAGCCGGTTGATTTGGGTGCTGGCAGCGGTTAACGCCAGATCCAGCTCTTCGGATAATTGCTTTAACAATGCCTCGGTGGCTTGAATTTCTCGGCGCATCTTGCCTTCATTGCCCTGGCTTTCGTTATAACCCCGTTCTGCCATTGCACTATCCAGCGCGGCTAAGCTCTGCCGATATTCGTTCAAAATTGCGCGGGCGTTAAACTCGGTCGCGGCCTCTAAGGCGGCAAAGAACGGCTGTTGTTCTGCCAGAAACTTGTTATCGCGACGCAGCAGGTAGTCTTTCTCTAGCCGACGTAACTGTAAATAATGCACCATTAGCGTGGGTTCATTATCGATTTGCTGTGCGAGGCGCTGTGCCGTCTGGCGCATAGTGCCGATGAGCCCTTCGTCTACGGTCAGGCCAATTTTTTGCTGTGCCTGTACCAGAGCGGCGAACTCCGCCACATAGGCACGCACCTGGGTGGCAAACTGCTGGCTTTGGGTATCATTCAGTCGTAGTGTCTGTAATAAACTTTGTAATGCCGTGAGCTTAGTTTGCAGGTTTTGCTGGGTATTCTGGTGCCGCTCTAAATATTTCAGCTCTTGCCGTAGTAAAAAGTCTTTTTCGTGGCGGCGTAGCTGTAGCATATCGCTGCTGAGTTCTGCCACCAGGCGGCTGGCGCTGGACAGATTGTTTAGTACTTTCGCCTGATGCTGCATCAGTAGCAACATCAACGCCAAGGCAACAATGGCTACCGTAGCAATAATTATTAACCGGCTTTTTATAGAAATAGTATTTAATTGCATAGCAATCCCTTAGGTAAGCATCAACGAAATTCTACTAACAGCATAAGCCGAATTAGTACAATCTGCTAAGAGCGGACACCGGTATTTTTCAGCTGCTGCGTATTTCGGTTTAGCCGCTGCTGTAGCAAGTCTGTGGTATGCTATAGCAGTGTTAACAGAGGAATAACTATGGCTCGATACTCCGCCGATTTTATTAAAATGATGCCCAAATCCGATCTGCATTTGCACCTTGATGGCAGTTTGCGTCTGGACAGCTTAATCGAAATGGCGCAGCGCAGTCAGATAACGTTGCCGTCAAATAGTGTTAGTGGTTTGAAAGAACTGGTATTTAAAGACCGCTACCAGAATCTGGGTGAGTATCTGCATTGCTTCCAATATACCTGTGCCGTGTTACGCGACCCGGAAAACCTGCAACAGGCCGCTTACGAGCTGGCATTAGATAATCAGGCCGAAGGCGTCAATTATATTGAAGTGCGTTTTGCACCACAGTTATTGATCGATCTGACGCGCGGTATTGATTTTGATCAGATTATGCATGCGGTGAATAACGGGCTAAAGCAGGCCATGCAGGAGTATAACGCCACTGAGGCGGTACTAAGCGGTCAGAAGCCGCCGTTCTACTATGGCATTATTAACTGTGCGATGCGAATGTTTGGTAATAAAGGTTTCTCACCTTATTACACCAACCTGTTTCAATTAATGCGTGATTTTGCGCCAATGGATGTGATCAAGCTGGCGGCGATGGAGCTGGTGCGCGCCAGTGTCCGCCTGCGTGATGAAGAGGGGATGCCGATTGTTGGCCTCGATTTAGCCGGGCAGGAAGCGGGATACCCGGCCGGTAAATTTAAAGAAGTTTATGAATATGCTCACCAGCATTTTTTGCTAAAAACTCTGCATGCCGGTGAAGCCTACGGTGCTGAGAGTGTGTTTGAAGCCATTACCGAATGTTATGCAGATCGTCTGGGTCATGGCTACTCGATGTTTATTCCGGAGATGATTCAGGATCCGGCCATTACCGATAAAACTAAGTATATCAATAATCTGGCTTCTTATATCGCCGATAAGCGTATTGCGATTGAAGTCTGTTTAACCAGCAATCTGCAAACCAACCCGGCGATTACCGATATCCGCCAGCATAAGTTTAAAGATATGCTGGAGCATCGTATTGCTACCGTAATTTGTACCGATAACCGCCTGGTGTCGAATACCACGGTCAGCAAGGAGTACCAGCTGGCGCTGGATAACTTCGACGTACCGTTAAAGCGGCTAAAGGATATGGTGGCCTATGGTTTTAAGAAAAGCTTTTTCCCGGGCAGCTATGTCGAGAAACGCCAGTATGCTAAACAGTGCCTGGAGTATTTTGATCGTGTTGCCCAGCACTATGGTTTTATCTAATTAAAATCAAATGCTTATTATCTGTCGGCCTTTTTCTTGCTGCTAACGGTGTCTGCGGTCTGTGTTAGTGTCGCTTTTTGCATACAGGGTAAGTTATTGATTTTGAACAAAAAGAGCTTTATCCCGTTTTAAGTGTCGCTAATTAGCAACAGTTGGCGACACCTTTATCAGCCTTGTCCAGCAAAAATCCATATAACTAATTGTATTTAATAGATAATTAAATGTTGGCATGCGGCATGCATTGACTATGGTAACGCTGCAGGGGAATAGCGTAAAAGTAATGCAGTATTACTTTTACGCGATTCTCCTGAGACAGCAAAGTTAGCTCCACAGCTGGAGCCCATAGCCGGAGAAGTACCATGGATATGTTCTTAAGTTTTATCACGCTGTTTTTAGTTGCCAATATGGCTATTGTTTTCACTTTACTGCGCCGCGTTGACCTGAATAACGCCAGTGTTCAAGCCTGGGAACAGGAGCAGCTGACGCATTCAACTCAGGCTTCGCAAGCCGTTTACACCCAGGGTATGAACACCGAGTTAGCCCAGTAACCTATCCCATAGATCAGCCTTTGAGCTGAATCTGCCTTGGCCAGTCTTCGCACTGGCTTTTTTTTGCTTGCTGCAGTCAATTTATGCGGTTAACGGCAATACAAGACTCTGAATTTTCAGTAAACTAAAGTCAGAATTCTCTAAGGGTGGAGCCCATGCGCTTTTCCATTCAAACAGCGTCATTGCGGCAGTTAGTGCTGCTGAGCTTTTTTCTAGCCCTGATCCCGGTTGGGGTCTTGTTGTGGCAGAGTAATAAATCCTTAAGTGGAGTCAGTAATTATGCCATTGCTTCTGCCGAGCAAGCGGTATCTACAGTGCGCCAGGCGGAGAGTATGCAAAGCCTGGTAGTCGATATCGAACGGGCGGTGCGCCAATATGCGGTGGTACGCACAGAGGCGCTGCAGCGACTGGCTTTAAATCATATCGACAACCAGCTACAACTATTAACTCAGCTCTGTAGCAGTTTACCCGAATTGCTGCTATGCCAGAGTCAACGCGATGCTTTGCAAAGTCTAAGATTAAAGTTTATTGAGCCGACCAGCGAAGTGCCGGAAGCCTTACTGCTGCAAGTGCGTACCCAGCAACAGCAGATCACCAAAGAGATCTGGGATCTGCTAGAGCGACAATTAGAAAATCAGCAGCAGCAGGTCGCGAAAACTCAACAACAGCTGGCCTGGGAAACTTTTGCTCTGGTATTACTCACCTTACTCTTGGTGTTATGGGCCTCTGGTCGGATCACGGCGCCGGTGCAAAAGCTGGATCGGATGATCCGGGCCATTGCACAGCCAAAGCATCAGTTTCCGGATGAAAAACTGCGCGGGCCGCGTGAACTGGCGGAGCTGGGTGAACAGTTACGCTGGCTGAGTTCGCGCCTGCAGCAGTTAGAGGCCTTACGTCTGGTGTTGCTGCGCCATGCTTCACATGAGCTAAAAACACCGCTTTCCAGTATTCGAGAAGGTTGCGCACTGTTAACTGAGCAGTTGGTTGGTCCGCTTAATCCTCAACAGCAGGAAGTTGTCAGCCTGCTGAATGGCAGTGCCGATCGGCTCAGCGTGTTAACCGAGCAGTTGCTTGATTATAACCGCCTACTGCAACAAGCCCAGCCGAATTGGAGCCAGGTGGTGCCGCAGCAACTGATGCAGGAGTGTTTTAATGATCATGCCCTATCGTTGCAGCAGCGCCAGCAACAGGTGAAGCTTGATTGTCAGCTCAGTTCACTTTGCACCGATGCCACCCTGTTTAGGCGCATTCTGGATAATCTGATTAATAACGCGCAGGCCTATGGCGCTGAAGGCAGTCCGGTTTGGGTCAAGTTATACCGGCAGGATGACTCTGTGGTTCTTGAAGTCGCCAATAACGGCACCCCAATCCCGGTAGCATTACGTGAGAAATTATTTGAACCTTTCCAGCGGGGCACGACCCCACGTTTTGATGCAGTGCAAGGTTCGGGGTTGGGACTGTCGATTGTGGCAGACTGCGCCCGCTTGCTTGGCGGTCATGCGGATATTGTTGACGTCGTCTATGCCGACGTCTGTATCCGGGTAAGGTTACCGCTTTCAGGAGAAAAAATGGTATGAAGAATTTAGTGTGGGTAGCGTCACTGGCGCTGCTATCAGCCTGTCAGGTTACGCCGCCGCCAGCACCACCGCCAGCCGAGCCGCTACTTGAAGTGGTGCCGGAACAGCCAGAACCGGCGCTGCAGGAAGAACCGCAGTTGATTGACCTGCTAAAATTTACCGATGAGCCGGCAACGTTGCAAGCCTGGCTGGATTATAAACAAAGCATTCTGGCTGAGCCGGAAGCCGAGCGGCAACGTTTACTGCAACTGACGGAACCGGATGAGGTGGCGCAATTCCAGTTCGCCCTATTGTCACTGCACCCCGATATGCCCTATGTCAGCCGCTTTAAGGTGCAAACGCAACTAGCCGAGATGCTGCTGAGTTTCCCGCCGCGGTTGGCTGCGATCTTTAGCTGGGAGCTAACCTATAACCAGAAGTTATTGGAAGCCGAATCGGCGGTCAGTGCCGTTACCCGTTTAAATGCCCAGCAATTGGACCAGTTAGAGCGGCTGCAAAAAACCAACCGGGAATTGCAAAAGAAAATTGATGCCCTGACCCAAATCGAGGCCGAGTTAAACCAACAGCCGGTGGAGAATAACGGAGGCAATAATGGCCCGGGATAATCCTCGTTTATTGTTGGTCGATGACGATCCGAGTTTACTGCGGCTGTTAACCCTGCGTTTGGAAGGCGAAGGCTATCAGGTGATTAACGCCGACAGTGCTGAGACTGCCTTAGCATTGCTGGCGAAGCAGAGCGTTGACGTGGTGTTAAGTGATCTGCGGATGCCAGGATTGGATGGCATGAGCCTGTTTGACGAAATCGCTAAGCGCTATAAGGGTGTACCGGTGATCCTGATGACGGCGCACGGCTCTATTCCGGAAGCGGTCGCCGCAACGCAGCGTGGCGTGTTTGGCTTCCTGACCAAGCCTCTGAACCCGGCTGAGCTGCGCGAAGTATTGCAACGCGCGCTTAATCAGTCTTTACCGGAGCAGGAGCAATGGCGCGAGGCCATTATTACCCGTAGCCCACTGATGCAAAATGTGCTGGAGCAAGCATACCGGGTGGCACAGCGGGATGTCAGCGTATTGATCACCGGTGCCAGTGGTACTGGTAAGGAATTGCTGGCCAAAGCGATTCACAATGCCAGCCCGCGGGCTGCTAAGCCCTTTGTCGCAATTAACTGTGGCGCCTTGCCTGAGCATTTGCTGGAGTCTGAGCTATTTGGTCACAGTAAAGGGGCCTTTACCGGCGCAGTAACCGAGCACGCCGGCTTATTTCGCGAAGCAGATGGTGGAACCCTGTTTTTGGATGAAATTGGCGATATGCCGGTGGCTTTGCAGGTAAAATTACTGCGTGCGCTGCAGGAGCGGCAGATCCGGCCGGTAGGCAGTGCCAAGACGATTCCGATCAATGTGCGGGTGTTGTCTGCCACGCACCGGGATTTACAACAGGCGATGGCCGACGGCAGTTTCCGCGAAGATCTGTACTATCGGTTAAATGTGGTAAATCTGCCACTGCCGACGTTGGAACAACGGGCGGAAGATATCCCGCTATTAGCGCGCCATGTGTTGCAGCAAAGTGCCGAGCGGCATCATGTGAAGGTGACCCGCTTCTCCGATGACGCCCTGCAGCTGCTAACAACAGCGAAATGGCCGGGTAATGTGCGGCAACTGGTCAATGTGATTGAACAGTGTGTCGCCTTAACCCAGAGCCCGGTGATTTCAGCGTCCTTAGTAGAGCAGGCGTTATCGCAGAATAGCAGTTACTGGCCGACGCTCATTGAAGCGCGCGACCAGTTTGAACGCCAGTATCTGATCCGGGTATTACAAATGACCGAAGGCAATGTCACCCGGGCCGCCGAACTGGCGGGGCGCAATCGCACCGACTTTTATAAGTTGCTGAAGAAACATGAACTCAGTGCCCAGCAGGTCGCCGAACAGGGTGATGAGCTGGAATAGGGCACTGCGAAGGAAGAAACAAAGATGAATAAACCCACTCCGTCTGATGCCTGGCTGGCCGAAGAAGCAGAAAATCCGGCGCTGATCCGGGCGAAAATTGTTAGTGAAACAGCGCGGATCAGCTGGCTGGAGCTGCAAAAGTTTTATGCCGCCGGCAGTGTAATTAGCGTTGCAGCCGAGCTGGATTTGATAGACGTGGCCTTTGCGTTTAGTCGCGATGATAAGCAGCAGGTTGCGCAGTGGTTGCAAAATGCTCAGGTGGTGCGTACCAGCGAGCAGCAAGCGCAGCAATGGTATCAGCAACAGGCCGAACTGTGGGCCGTGGTCATTTCACCCTGGGTTCTGGTGCAGGATAAGCCATTACCGCAACAGTTAAATTAACCCTTACCGGCGCAGGAGCCTGCTATGAGCCTGGATTATAAAACCGTTGCCTGTTCTCACATTACGCTGTCGCAGTTGATGTTACCCTCTCATTCTAACTTTAGCGGCAAGATCCACGGTGGCTATCTGCTATCGCTGATGGATCAGATCGCCTTTGCCTGTGGCTCGAAATTTAGTGGTAAATACTGTGTCACGGCGTCGGTGGACCGGGTAGATTTTCTCAGTCCGATTGAAGTAGGGGAGTTGGTGACGCTGAACGCTTCGGTGAACTATGTCGGTACCAGTTCGATGGTGGTGGGGATCCGGGTTGAAGCGCAGAATATTCAAACCGGCCAGGTAAAACATTGTAACTCGTCGTACTTTACGATGATTGCCAAGGACGCGGATACCGGCAAGCCGGTGGCGGTGCCACGCTTGATCCTGCGTAGCAAGGAAGAAGTGATGCGGTACCTGAAAGCCGCCGAGCGTATTGAACTGCGCAAGCAAAAACCGGCGTCGGCCGAGCCCTTTGCCGGCTGTCTGGAGCAGGCGGTCTGCGAAATCCGCCAACATCATGATGCCAGAGTGGAGTTGGTGATTTAACTGATAAAAAAGGGCGGCCATGGGCCGCCTGTTTTTGCAGAATACCACAGCAGGTTCAGGTGTTAGTAACCCGCGGCCTGACCATCTTTACGGGATTCGGAGGCGCCGATCCAAACGCCATTAACATGGTCTTTCATAATCGCCTGATAGCCACCATAGCCACCTAAGCCATAACGCACATCATGACCACGTTTTTGTAATTCACGCACTGTTTCAAACGGGATTCCGCGCTCAACCTCAATATAGCCACCGTTTTTCAGGTAGGCATCCTGGCCGTCAGTGGGTTCAGTACTGCCCAGATGCTGCCAACGGGCGGCATCACCGGCTTCCTGCAGGTTCATACCAAAATCCACCATATTGACCAGAATTTGCACATGGCCTTGCGGCTGCATGGCGCCGCCCATTACGCCATAGCTGATCAGCGGCTTGCCGTCCTTAGTCACAAAGGCCGGAATAATGGTATTAAAGGCGCGCTTACCAGGCTCATAGACATTGGCGTGATTTTTATCCATCGAGAACAACTGGCCACGATCCTGGAACACAAAGCCTAAGCCGGGTACCACCACGCCAGAGCCCATACCGCGGTAGTTGCTCTGAATTAATGACACCATATTGCCGTCTTTATCGGCGGTGGTCATATAGATGGTATCGCCTTCATACAGATGCGGGTTGCCGGCATCGACGCGTTGGGCGGCACGTTGGCCAATCAGCTTGGCGCGCTCGCGGCCGTATTCCTCAGAAATCAGTTTGCTGATCGGTGTTTTATAGAAATCGAGATCAGCATAAAACTTGGCGCGATCTTCAAACGCCAGTTTTTTTGCTTCCACCATCAGGTGGATGCTTTCCGGGCTGTTAAAACCGAGGGCCGCCAGATCAAAGTTCTTTAGTATTTGCAGCATTTGTAAGGCGGCAATACCCTGGCCGTTTGGCGGCAACTCCCATAGGGTATAGCCTTTATAGTCGACGCCGACCGGCTCCACCCAGTCCGAACGGTGATTAGCAAAGTCGGCAAAGCGCAGATAGCCACCGTTTTCCGTCATAAATTTATCGATTTTGCGGGTAATCTCGCCCCGGTAAAAGGCATCACGACCGTCTTTGGCGACGGTACGTAGCGTATACGCCAGGCCCGGGTTTTTAAAAATCTCGCCCTTAGCGGGCGCCTTGCCATTGATTGTAAAGCTGCCTTTAAAATCGCCGGGTTGCGGGCTTAATACTGGCACACTGCGATCCCAATAGTAGGCAATTAACTCAGTAACCGGGAAACCTTTTTCGGCGTAATCAATGGTTGGTTGTAACAACTGTGGCATTGGCAGCTTGCCGAACTTTTTGTGCATTTCAAACCAGCCATCGATAGTACCGGGCACGCTAATTGGTAGCATGCCATGGGGTGGTAAATCGCTGCGGCCCAGTTTCTCCAGCTCGGCCTTTAAGGTGTCATAACTTAATCCCAGCGGCGAGCGGCCTGAGGCATTTAAGCCATAGAGTTTGCCGGTTTTGGCATCCCAGATCATCGCATAGAGATCACCACCAATGCCATTACCGGTGGGCTCCATTAAACCCAGAGCCGCATTGGCGGCGATGGCGGCATCTATGGCGTTGCCGCCTTGTTTCATAATATCCAATGCAATCTGGGTTGCCAGTGGGTGGCTGGTGGCCGCCATGGCTTCTGTTGCGATCACTTCTGAACGGCTGGCAAAGTCTTTACCGGTAATGCGATCGAAAGCCTGTACCAGCGGCGCGGCGGTGATAGTTAGTCCCAGCGCCAACGCTAACAGTGTTTGCTGCATAAATTTTATCCCCTGTGGTTTTGGTTAAACTTAAGCAGTTGTTAATACGCATACCAGCGGCTTTCGCTCAGTGGTTAGTTTTCGGCGTTAAGCGGGTGGGTGCGTAGCTGTTGACGTTCCTGTTCAGTTAACAACGTAGCTTGCTGCTGTTGATAATCAAATTTCACCATGGCTGCAGTACCTGACACTGTTTTCTGGCCGTTTTGCCAGGCTTCCTGATACACCTTAAAAGAGCGGTTACCCACTTCACTGATCCAGGTTCGAATTTCTACCGGTTCGCCATAGTGGGTCTGGGCATGGTAATTAAGTTGAATACCGGCAATAATCAGAGCCCATTTTTTAACGTCCAGATCTGGGGTAAAGATCCGGAACACCGGCTGGCGGGCGCTTTCAAACCAGACGGCAAACACCGTATTATTAATATGCCCCAGGGCATCAGTATCAGAAAAACGGGGCTGGATAACCTCGGTAAACATCAGTAGGACCTTGTCATGACCAATTTTATAGAAGTGTATGATAATGCGTTAAGCCCGGCACTTTGCCAACAGCTGATTAGCGCTTTTGAGCAAAGCCCGCATACGCAAACCGGTCGCACCGGTGCCGGCGTTGATACCAGCAAAAAAATCAGTACCGATCTGTATCTGAATGAGCATGCTGAGTATCAGGCGTTATTACAGCAGATTATTCAGGTCACAACCCATTATGCGCATCAGTATTTTCAGAAGTACCATTTTGCGTTGATTGCGCCTGTGGGCATCACCACCCAGGATCCGGCCAGTGGCGCCCCCTTGCCGGTAACGCATGATAATTTCAGCCAGTTTAGTGAGCAACAAACCTTTGATTTTATGCGTACCCTGTACCGGCTGGGGCCTATTCAGGCGCAAAAATATGCCGCCGGTAAGGGCAACTATAACTACTGGCATTGCGAGGTTTATCCTCAGCTGCCGGACAATGAACCGTTGCACCGTAGCTTGCTGTTTATGTTTTATCTGAATGATGTGTCCGAGGGCGGCGAGACCGAGTTTTATTATCAGCAGCAACGGATCCAGCCGAAAGCTGGCCGCATGGTAATAGCGCCGGCCTATTTTACCCACACCCATCGTGGCTGTATCCCGGTATCCGGTGATAAGTACATTTTAACCAGTTGGATTTTATTGCAACGGGCTGAGACTCTGTACGGGCTACCCACAAAGTAATAGTGACAGTAAAACAATCATAAAGCCAAATGATAATAATTGCTGTTTAAGTTTTTAGTTGCTAAGATGCGCGGCAATTTCAAACAGCATTGATTTATCCAGGTGAGGTTTTATGTTGTCGACTAAGTATCAGCCCGTGGCGTTAGCCGTGGCGTTATCTTTAGGTGTGGTGAGCATGGCTGCGGTTGCAGAAGAAGCTGCCACAGAAAGTAGTGCAGAGAAAGTGATGCCCTCTATTGAGGTAATTCGGGTCAAAGGCGATCAGCAACTGCACCGTTTTGATGAAACCGGGTCGGTGATCCTAATCGACCGTGCCCAGATTGAGCAGGTGCAGCCGCTTTCTACAGAGGATGTCTTACGTCGGGTACCTGGTATCAATATTAAAGGCGAAGAGGAGACCTCTATCGTATCTAATTTCGGTATTCGTGGTTTGTCCGCCAGTGAATCCAAATCTTTGTTACTTGAAGATGGCGTACCGGTAGCACCAGGCTTATTTATCGGTAACGACCGTTATTTTAACACTCGTATTCAGCGGGTGGAGTCGGTTGAAGTATTAAAAGGTTCGGCATCCTTGCGTTACGGCCCCTCCACTATCGGTGGTGTGGTGAACTACATCACCAAAACCCCCACCGATGGCGTACAGCTGTCTGCCCGTGCCGGTTCTTTTAATCTGCGGGAAATGACGTTGGAAGCCGGTGCCAAAAACCAGGCCGAAGATGCCTTCTTGGGCGTGGTGGCCACTAAAGCCAAGAGTGATGGCTTTATGGACAAGGGTTACGATATGTCCGATGTGATGGTTAAAGCCGGTTTAGCCATTAGCGATAAGCAAAAAGTCGGTATTAAGTTTGCCTACCATGAAAATGATGCCAATATTTCCTATCGCGGGCTTTTGCTGCAGCAATACCTGAATGGTGAGCGTAATAACCCGGCACCGGATGACTGGTATCTGACCGATCGGACGGCTTTTGATCTGAACCATGAGTATGTATTTGATAATAATGCCAAATTAAACACCTTGGTTTACTGGAGTAATACGACCCGCGATTACTGGCGTTATGACGCCAATACTGCCGCCTCGAATACCGCAGGGCGTTGGGTTTACACCAATAATATCGTCGGAAACAATCGCAGCTTTGAGCGTCTGGGTATTGAAAGCCGGTTAAGCTTTGATCAACAACTGTTTGGCTATGCCGCCGCCACCGAGTTTGGTCTACGCCTGATGGAGGAGGAAGCTGATGATACCCGGATCCGGGCGACCCGAGCAGCCGACCGCTCAGGTAACAATGATCGCCATATTATCGATTCCGCTAACAGTGTCGCAGGCTATGCGCAAAGTCGTATTCAGCTGACTGATGATTTTGCCGTTACTCCGGGTCTGCGGGTTGAGTCTTATGAGCAAAAACGTACCATCCTGACGCAGAATGGCGATAGTGCCAAGACCTCCAACACCGAATTGCTACCAGGCGTAGGCGCAACCTATGAGTTAACAGCGAATGCGCAACTATACGGTGGTGTGTATCGTGCTTTCTCACCAGCATCAAATGGTGTCGCACTGGATGGTTTAACCGATCAGCAGTTAGATGGTGAACGTTCAGTTAACTATGAGCTGGGTTTACGTGGCACAGTGGGTGCGGCAAACTACGAAGTATCGGCTTTCTATATGAACTTTGCTAATCAGGTCGTTACCGGCAACAGTGATCCCAACCTGTCACAATCCAACGCTGGCAAAACCGAACATACCGGTATGGAGTTGCTGTTTGGTTATAATCTGGGCGCCGGCTTCCGCTTAGATACCAATGCGACCTGGGTGCCGACTTCTGAGTTTAAAACGGGTGTCAATGCCGGTAACCGTCTGCCGTATGCGCCCAAGGTGCTGGCCAATGTTGCCCTAAGCTACAGCGCTGATGCCTTTAGCGTTGCTCTGACCGCACACCACCGTGGTGAGCAGTTCGGTGATCCAAGCAACCGCGTCGATATTCCGGCTAATGCTGCCGGCGGTATCTGGGGTGGCTTATTACCGGCTTACACTGTCTATGATTTACTGGCGCAATATACTGCTTTTGAAGGCTTTACTGTTTATGGCTCAGTGAAGAATCTGACCGATAAGCAGTATATCGCAGGTCTGCGTCAGGGGATCTATGTTGGTCCTGAGCGCGCCTTTGAAGCCGGTTTCCGTTACCGCTTCTAAAGCTACCACCTGTCTGACCAAGCCCGCTTTATGCGGGCTTTTTTATTGACCCCCTATTGCTGTTTAGCCCGCGTAAAAAAGTTCCCTAAATCACAACAATTCTTATTATCAATATTGATCTTAATAATGATAATGGTTATCATTTGCGCCATCTTTTAGGGCGGGAAGCCATTACAGGAGTTAGGTTAATGTTGTTTGCTGATAAGTCACTGCTTCGTCAAAGTGCTTTGGCGCTGGCTATCGCCAGTGTGCTGAGTAGTCCCATTACCCAAGCGGAAGAAGCGGCGGGCAGCCATATAGAGGTGATCGTGGTAACAGCCTCGGGTTACGAACAGAAGCTGGTGGATGCACCGGCCAGTATTTCGGTGATTACTCAGGAAGATTTACGGGCAAGGCCCTATACCACACTGTTAGATGCGGTAAGAGATCTGGAAGGGGTCGACATTGGTGAAACGCGCGATAAAACCGGCCAGGGTACCATTAGCCTGCGCGGTATGGGCGCGGATTATACCCTGATCCTGGTTGACGGTAAGCGGCAGAATAACCATGGTGATATCTATCCTAATGCCTTTGGTGGCAATCAGTTTGGCCATATTCCACCGCTGGATGCCATTGATCGGATTGAGGTGATCCGCGGCCCGGCGTCAACCCTGTATGGCGCCGATGCGCTGGGCGGCGTGATCAATATTATTACCAAAAAGGTCACCGAAAACTGGAGCGGCTCTGTGACTCATAGCCGTTCAAAACAAAGCGACAGTGCTTATGGCGATGATATTACCACCGACTTTAACGTGATGGGTCCGTTGATCCCGGGCATATTGGGTATGGCAGTGCGCGGCAGCGTCTATAATCGACTGAGTTCAACGCCAGAATATGCGCCTGTCGTCTATCCAAATGGAGAAATCCGCACACGCTCGCTGGGTTTTGGTGGTGGTGGCAAAACCGTAGATAACGAAAACCGGGCACTGGGCGGACGTTTAAGCTGGACGCCGACCGCGCAGCAGACGATTTGGTTTGATATCGAGTCGTCAACTCAGGACTATGATAATACGCCTTTTATTAGTGCCAGTGGCGTGCGGGAGTTCCCGCTGGGTACTGTCGATAATATTGATACTATTTGGGCTTCCAGTGCTTTTTGTTTAGGCGGTGTGGGCACACGCGAAGCGGCTTGCCGTCAAAGCGGCGGTAGCTGGACTCGCCGGGCAAACCCCCGGGTAGGCTATAGCGACACTCAAGTCTTTACCCGTGATACCTGGTCACTGACCCATGAGGGTAAGTGGGATCAACTCAATAGCTTTGTTTCACTCTCTTATGTCGATACTGATAATAATGGTCGTACCCTGCCATTTACCGTGGCAGAGCGCGGCTTACTGTTACAGATGATTGATGGTATCGGGCCTTACACTGGTTTAACTGAAGCGCAACGCAAAGCGGTAGCAGAGGCGACCTTCCTGCCGCGGCCCAAGCGGGTGATGAATAGCAATCAGTATACCCTGGATCTGAAAGTCGATTTTCCGTTTGAAGCCGCCGGACGACATACCATGGTTATGGGGGCGCAACTGATCCGTGGCGAACTGGAGGATGGTGTTTTTGGGATTGAAACAGGTAGCCCGGGAGCAGTGCAGAAACATAATATGTGGTCCGTATTTGCTGAAGATACCTGGGATCTGACCGGCGCCTTCTCACTCACTGCCGGTCTGCGGCATGATGATCATCAAATCTTTGGTAATCAGTTAAGCCCAAGAGTCTATGGTGTTTATACCCTGAGCGATGCCTGGACGGTAAAAGGTGGTGTCAGTACCGGCTTTAAAACCCCAAAAACCACAGATCTTTATGATGGTGTAGTCGGTTTTGGCGCTCAAGGTACCATGCCGTTTTTCGGTAATCCGGATTTAAAACCGGAAACCAGTGTGTCGACTGAGCTGGCAGTGTATTGGAGTCATCCAAACGGGCATAACGTTAATGCCACAGTGTTTAAAAACGAGTTTGATGACAAGCTGGCATCTCAGCCTTGTGGTGCCAGCACCACTATTACCTGTGCCAGTACTGGTGATTATGCCGAGCTTGGTTATGCCAATAGCAGTAAAACGGTCAATATCGACAAGGTGACTATTCAGGGCGCTGAGCTGGCTGGCCGGGTCGAGCTGTTGGCACAACTGGCGCTGCGTGCCAACTATACCTATACCGATAGTGAGCAAAAAAGTGGTGCCCAACGCGGGCAGCCAATGGGTAATGTGGCGCGCCATATGGCTAACCTGACCTTAAGCTGGCAGGCCAGTGATACATTAAATCTGTTCTTAACTTCTGAGTACCGCGACCGGCGCTATCGTTCCTGGGATACCGTGAACAACCAAGCACTGTACTTTAAAGGTTATAACGTACTGCATCTGGGCGCGGCTTATCAGGCCAGCGATGCGGTCAGCTTTAATTTCCGCATCAACAACCTGCTGGATAAAGACTTTACCTCATACAACATTGTATTTACGGAGTGTAATGACACGGCAGCCAGCTGTGTTCGCGATAGCAACGGCCAGAACGGCTACAGTGCCGCCTTCGTTGATGATTACAACAACAAAGATAAAAGCCGTAATTACTGGGTGGGGATGAATGTCCGCTTCTAACCGTAAGAAGCCGGCAGCAGCCATGGCGCGCCTGATGCGCGCCTTACACACCTACAGTGCAATGTGGGTGTCGTTGTTACTGCTGTTTTTCTCCATTACCGGCATCACCCTTAATCATCCGGACTGGCAAAGCAATTGGGGGGCGCGACAGCAGTTGCAGCAGTTGCCGCTGCCTGAGCCCCTGCAGCATTGGCCGCTGGTCACACAGCAGCAGGAGTATGCAACAACGCTGGTAGATTGGCTGCAACGCACTCAGGGCGTTGCTGGCATAAGCTGGCAGGCCCGGTTTGACAGCGATGAACAAACCCTGGAGCTGAGCTTTAAACGACCAGCGGGTTTTGCCGTCGCCCTGGTGGACTTTGCTGCCGCAGAAATAGAGCTGGAACAACAGTTTAACGGCTATCTGGCGTTGGCGAATGACCTGCATAAGGGGCGGGATAGCGGTGCCTTATGGAAAGCCCTGATTGACATTACCGCCATCGCCTGCCTGTTGTTTGCGCTGACTGGTTTTTATCTGTTGCTGAAAATGCCATCGAAAAAACAGTTGGGTAACGCCCTGGCTGTGCTTGGCGGCGTGATGGCCGTGCTGGCCTATCTGCTGGCCTTTCACTAAAGCCGATCATTAACAAGGAGAACATTGTGAGAAAACCGCTATTTGCGCTGACTCTGCTACTCGGCCTGGGGAGTCCGTCGCTGTCGGCGGCACAGGCCGACATTGTGCTGACGATCCCGGAGATCGCTACGGCACAGTACTACCGGCCTTATGTCGCTGTCTGGGTGGAAGACGCCCAGCAGCAACCGGTAAAACTGATTGCCCTGTGGCGTAAGGAGCCTGACTGGCTAAAAGATATCCGCCGCTTCTGGCGCAAAATTGGCCGTAGTGATACCGCTCTGGTTGATGCAATGACCGGTGCCACCCGCACCCCTGGTCAGTACCGTTTAAGCTGGGACGGCACCGATGATCAGGGGCAGGCGCTGGCCCCTGGTGCTTATACGCTCTATGTCGAAGCCTCGCGGGAGCAGGGTGGGCGTAGCCTGCAAAAAATTGATTTTCAGTTAAATGGTCAACCACAACAACTGAATGCGGCGGCGGCTGAAGAGCTGGGGCCGCTGACGCTGACGCTTAAATAAGTGACTAAACAGAAGAAGGATATAGCGATGAAGAACTTACTTACTGCTGCCATGCTGGCACTTTTTAGCCAGGCCAGTCTGGCCCATACGCTATGGGTGATGCCCAGTCATTTTGTGTTATCCGGCGAAGATACCTGGATTTCGGTAGATCTATCTGCCGCTAATATGACCTTTGTCGCTGATAAAGGGGTGTCGCCGGACAATCTGAGCCTGGTATTTCCCGATGGCAGCCGGCATAAGTTTAGCCAGAGTTACCAGGGCAAACGCAAGTCCCAGGCCGACCATCAGTTGGTGCAGGAAGGCACTTACCTGATTGAAAATGGTGGCCCGGCGCGTTATTTCACTATGTTTGAGGTGAACGGCGAGCGTAAACGCATTATGGCGGATAAGCGGGCGGCGGCTAAAGAGTTACCGGCTGGCGCGACTAAGGTGACGACCAGCAGGGGGCAGAGTAAAGCCCTGGCGGTGGTGACGGTAAAGGCTCCGAATCGCACGGCGCTGGACCCGAAAGGGGATGGCTTTGAGCTGAACTTTATTACCCATCCGGCGGATTATGTGGCAGAGGACAAGATTGAATGGCAACTGCTAATGGACGGCAAACCCGCCGCCGGTGTTAAGGTAGAGCTCTCTCAGCAGGATGAGTTATATCGTAATGCGGCCGGGCGGCAGATGCTGGAAACGGATGCGGCGGGCAAACTGGCTTTTACCCCGGCGCAGGCTGGTCGTTACCTGATCGAGGCCAGCTATCAGTCAGCAGAAAAAACTGAACTGGCGGATCAGATCCGGGCGACACTGACCCTGACTTTTGAAGTCGGTTTACCTTAACGGGTGATTACGGCGACGGCTGTCTGTGCAGGCGGTCGTCGTCGTATTTTATGCTGTCGCAGCGTGCTGGAAGTACTTAATCATCTGTAAATGCGGTATATCGTCTTCCAGGTAGGGCTCACTGGCGGCACGGAAACCGAGATCCTCATAAAACCGCTGCAAATAGCACTGGGCCGAAATATAAATATCCGTTGCCGGCCACAGTTCATTGGCAACCGCCAGCGTACGCTCCACTAGCACTCTGCCAAGCCCCAGGCGGCGTGCCGTTTGTGACACACAAACCCGGCCAATGCCCGGGTAGCCGGCAAAGCTGACGTTCGGGGCCAGTACCCTGGCATAAGCAATCACCTTGTCGCCTTTCTTCAGCAGCACATGGCGACTTTGCGGATCTAAATCTTTTTCATCTAACTCCGGATAGGGACAGTTTTGTTCGACGACAAACACATCCACCCGCAATTGCAAAAGGGAATACAGGGTTCGCGTGTCCAGCTCGTCGAAGGTCAGCACCTGCCATTGCATCATCTGGGTTCCTTTGGTTTACTCTTTTTTTCACTATAGCAAAACGGACGGGTAGGCGACCAGTACGCTTTGTTACCGAACTGCCTGAGCATAGCCTTGGTCGTCACAAATTTGCAATCAACTGCTGGCATATTACGACTATTTTCCCGAATGATAATGATGGCGAACGTGAATGACTAAATCTCAGCGAGTACACTACGATATTTCAGGCGTCGAGCCACAGGCAAACTTTTCTGATAACCCCAGTTTTCAGCAGGTTGTCGCACAGCGGTTAGACCGGCGCCAGTTTTTGCGCGGTGCCATGGCACTGGCGGTCGGCAGTTTTATTGGCTCTGGCCTGGTAGGTTGCGATACTAAGGTTAGCGCGGTCAGTTCGGCAGTTAAACAGGGTTTAATGGGCTTTGAGGCTGTGGCGGTAAACCGATTTGACAGTGTGACTGTGCCAACGGGTTACACTGCTAAGCCATTTTTACCCTGGGGCACACCGCTGCTGGACGGCGCGGCGCCCTATAAAGCGGATGGCACTAATACCGCCGCCGATCAGGAAAAACAAATTGGCTCGCACCATGATGGCATGCACTTCTTCCCGATTGATTTAAAGGATGGTGGCACGGATTCGGGTGAAGGTTTGCTGGTGATGAACCATGAATATTGTGATCCGATGATCCTGCATGCCTTTGGTGGTGCCGGTTTACCGCGGCAGGCGGAAGAGGTGCATAAGGAGCTGGCGGCACACGGTGTTAGTGTGGCGCATATCAAACGGGATGACAGTGGTCAGTGGCAACTGGTTGGTGGCAGTCAGTACAACCGTCGGATCACCGGCATGACACCAATGCAGCTGACCGGCCCGGTGCGTGGTCACGCTAAGGTGCGCACCCAGTACAGCCCGGATGGCACCGTCACCCGCGGCACGTTGAATAATTGTTCGCACGGTGTCACCCCCTGGGGCACTTATCTGACCTGCGAAGAGAACTGGGCACTGCTGTTTGTAAACCGCGATCAGCGGATGCCACGTGAGCATCGCCGTTATAGCGTGTCAGATTTTAATAGCATTATGCATTGGGAAACGGCAGCGCGGCAGGACCCGTTGCTGGCGCGTTTTGATGCATCAGCGGTTGCCGAAACGGCAGAGCAGGATTTCCGGCATGAACCCAACACCTTTGGTTGGATTGTCGAAATTGACCCCTTTAACCCGGGCAGTGTACCGGTTAAGCACACCGCCATGGGGCGCTTTGCCCACGAAGGCGTGATTTTCGCCAAAGCAGAAGCCGGCAAGCCGCTGGTTGCCTATTCAGGAGACGACTCACGCTTTGAATATATTTATAAGTTTGTGTCGAAGGAGCTCTATGATCCGGCAACGGCCGGTCCGCATCTGCTGGATAGCGGCACCCTCTATGTCGCCCGTTTTAATGATGATGGCAGCGGCGATTGGTTGCCACTGGACCTGGCCGATGCCGGCTTCCGGGCCAAAGCCGAGGCGGCCAAGGTCGAGTTCAGTGATCAGGCTGATGTGTTGTTAAATACCCGGTTAGCGGCTGATATCGCAGGGGCTACCAAAATGGACCGCCCGGAATGGGGCGCGGTGCACCCGCAAACCGGCGAAGTCTATTTTACGCTGACCAATAATGATCAACGGCATAGCTCACAGCTTAATGCCGCCAATCCGCGAGCCAGCAACAGCCAGGGCCATATTATCCGCTGGCGTGAGCAGGCACAGCAGCGTTTTAACTGGGATATCTTTATGCTAAGTGGCGACGTCTTCACCTACACGCCGCAGCATCAGTTTATGCTGACAGCTGAGAATCACCATGCCTCGCCGGACGGGCTTTGGTTTGACCCTAATGGCTTGCTGTGGATCCAGACCGATATGTCGGGCAGTCAGCTCAGTGGTGGGGCCTTTGGTAACAACCAGATGCTGGTCGCCGATGTGGCAACGCATCAGATGAAACGCTTCTTAGTCGGGCCGGTGGGCTGTGAGATCACCGGCGTGGTGATGACGCCGGACTGCCGAACTATGTTTGTCAATATTCAGCATCCGGGGGAGGGGTCAGGCCCGTACAGCTTTAGCAGTACCTGGCCGGATCGCGGTACCCGGCGGCCACGTTCGGCAACGGTAATTATTACCAAGGATGATGGCGGTATCATCGGTAGTTAACGGATCAATAAGGCGATACCCGCTACGGTTAGCACGGCGCCTGCCCAGGCGCCCCAGGCTGGCCGGCGGCGGTATACCAACCACAGCATAGGTAGAATCAACACCGGACTAACAGAGGAAAACAGCGCCACCATACCGGCATCACCACTTTTTAGCGCCTGCAGGATTAAGGTCATGCCCAGCACCATCGACAGGCTGGCGTTAATAAACACATAGCCGAAGATTTTCGGTGTCAGGGGTAAATAGCTTTTCGCAATACGCCAACCCAGTAACCAAACCAGCAGGTGTAACGCAAAGCCGGTGCTCATCCGCACGGCAGAGCCGGCTATTGCATCCAGGCCCTGTACCATCAGTGGTTTTAGCATCAGGGTTGAGACGGCCTGACACAGAGCCGATAATAATGCCAACGCTATGCCAATCTTCAGCCCTTGCTGGCTGCTTTCCCACTGATGTTGTTCCTCTTTGCGCTTACCAAAGGCGATAGCAATCATCACACCGCCGACTAACAGGCTGCCGCCAACCAGGGTCAGTCCCCACAGGGTTTCTCCCAAAAAAAAGTACGCCAGCAGCACCGAGAACAGCGCATGGGTTGCGAACAACACACCGGCCCGGCGCGGACCCAGACGATTCATCGCGGCAAAGAGGGCAGTATCACCAATAAAGATCCCGATAGCACCGGATAGGATTAGCAGCAAAACCTGCGCTGAGGCCAAGGTCTGCCAACTGCCACTGAGCAAGCTAAGTAGCCATAACAGCGACATAGCAATCAGCATCCGATAGCGGGTAAAGGCAAAGGCACCTAAATGGGTAGCGGCCTGCGCCGACAATAAACTGCCAAAGGCCCAGCAGGCAGCTGCCAGCAGCGCCAGATATTCGTATGACAAAAGGGCCACTCACTTAGCCGAAAAGGCCCTTATTATACCGCCAGCCGGAAGTTTAGCGTGCGGGCTTTAAGAACATTTTATGCTAATAAATACCGGATGATAAGTAACGGTCACCGCGATCACAGATAATCGCTACAATCACCGCATTATCCAGCTGCTCTGCCAATTTGATCGCCGCATAAACGGCGCCTCCTGAACTGACACCGGCACAGATGCCTTCTTCCCGGGCCAGCCGGCGCATCATCTCTTCGGCATCTTTTTGGTAGATATCGATTACTTGATCGACGCGCTCAGGCTCAAAAAAGCCCGGCAGGTATTCTTTGGGCCAGCGGCGGATGCCGGGAATACTGGCGCCATCTGCCGGTTGCAAGCCAATAATCTGGATCGCCGGATTTTGCTGCTTCAGATAGCGGGAGGTGCCCATAATGGTGCCGGTGGTGCCCATGCTGGAAACGAAATGCGTAATGCTGCCATGCGTTTGTTGCCATAACTCCGGGCCGGTACTGACATAATGCGCCGCCGGGTTATCAGTATTATTAAACTGGTCCAGTACGATGCCCTTGCCCTCAGCCTGCATTTTTAACGCCAGATCACGCGCGCCTTCCATGCCCTGCTCTTTGCTCACCAGAATCAGTTCGGCACCATAGGCGCGCATTGAGGCTTTGCGCTCTTCGGTGGCATTCGCTGGCATAATCAGCGTCATCGGGTAACCTTTAATGGCGGCAGCCATTGCCAGTGCGATGCCGGTATTGCCGCTGGTGGCTTCGATAATCCGATCGCCGGGCTTGATAGTGCCGCGCAGTTCGGCCTGTACAATCATATTCAGCGCTGGCCGATCTTTGACGGAACCGGCCGGATTATTACCTTCCAGTTTGCACAAAACCGTGCTGTTAGTATGGTTCGCCAGCCGTTGTAAGCGGACCAGCGGCGTATTGCCCACATAGGCTTCAATAGTCGGAAAGTTCATAGCCAGTTCCCGGTTCAGGCGCCGCTTAAGCGACGCAGATTATCGCAAATAATAGCGCAGGCAATACCAACATTCAGCGATTCCGCCTGACCAAAGGCCGGAATCGTCACTTTACGGCTGATATGCTGACCGACAGCCGCGCTGATGCCATTGGCTTCATTACCCAGCACCAGGTACCCCCCGGGCGCAGCCAGCGCTAACTGATGCACCGACTCTCCGCCCAGGTAAGCGCCATATACCGGACGCGCGGCGTGTTCCAGCAGCGGTACTAACGGCTGATAATGCAACTGCACCCTTAAAAATGATCCTTTGGCGGCAGCAATGACCTTGGGATTAAAGGCATCCGCGGTATCCTCGGAGCAGAGAATGTGCCGGATGCCGTACCAGTCGGCAATCCGAATAATGGTCCCCAGATTACCCGGATCGTTAATGCTGTCTAAAACCAGCACCCACTCGTGAGGTGCCGGTGGGCTAAAACTTCGTTGCGGTATCCGTACCACCGCCAGGGCGGCATCATTGCTGCTAAAGGTGCCCACCCGCTCCAGCTCGCTACTGCTGCAGCTTTGCAGTAGGTCAGCGCGTTGACTGTGCACACCGTGTGCGGAGAGAAAGCTTTCAGTGGCAAATAAGGCGACGACCGGCCAGTCTGACTGTAACAGCTCCAACACCGCTTTCTCACCTTCGACGAAGAACAGTTGCTCGGCTTTACGATGCTTTTTCAGGTGCAGCGATTTAATGAGCTTGGTCCACTTATTACTGATCATGCGCTTATATTTGGGCTGTAAGGTATAGCGCTATTTTAACCAGTCTTGCCAAAGATGTCTGACTTTCTCGCTTTATTTTCTGCGTCAGCCCTTGAAGTTAGCGCCAAGCGGTGCCAATTATTCGTTAAGACGACGCAACCTATCGACTAAAACGGCGTCTTACTCTGCAGTCCCTATTGCCACAGGAGTGACCTATGCAAGTTCAGATTAACAGTGACCGCAATATTCAGGCGGATGAGCGCCTGGCCGAATTTGTCCGCGATACGCTACAGCATAAATTACAGCGTTTTGCTGATCACCTGACCCGGGTTGAGGTACACCTGAGTGATGAAAACGGTAGCACCAAACACGAAGGTAACGACAAGCGCTGCTTGCTGGAAGCCCGCCCGCAAGGGCTGGAGCCGGTAGCGGTAACCGAGTTTGCCCCGACAGTGGGGCAGGCCATTACCGGTGCGGCTGACAAGCTACAGCGCAAATTAAGTACGGTTATTGGCAAATTACGTGATAAGCAAAGCCACGGCCAGCGCCCGGACTTTGTAACAGAAGACGAAGTTAACTGAGGTTAGTTCAGGCCCGCCACCAGGCGGGCCTGAACCTTACTGCTATTTTGGTTAGCGGCTAAAACGTAGCTGACCGTGGATCCAGGTTTGCTGAGCGCGGGTTTGCCACAGTTGTTCTGCCGGTATCGCAAAAATATCGCGGTCGACCAGAATAAAATCGGCCCAGCTACCTGGTGCCAAGGTGCCCATTTTGTCTTCCTGGAAGGCACCGTAGGCGGCATCAACGGTAAAAGAACGCAATGCTTCCACTAAGGTCAGACGCTGTTCTGGCAACCAGCCACCGACCGGCTGATTTTGTTGATCCTGCCGGGTGACCGAGGCGTGTAAACCATGGAACGGATTGGCCAGTTCCACCGGAAAATCTGAACCGCCGACAATAATACTGCCCTGATCGGCAAAGGTGCGCCAGGCATAGGCGCCGCGCAACCGCGCTATGCCCAGCCGGTCACCGGCCATATTCATATCCGAGGTGGCATGTACCGCCTGCATCGAGGGCAGAATGTGCAGCGCTTTAAAGCGCGGAATATCCTGCGGTGAGACTATCTGCGCATGTTCGATGCGGTGGCGGCCGGCAGCGCGCTGCTCGGCGGAGGCCAGCAATTCAAAGCGATCTAATACCAAACGGTTAGCCCGATCGCCAATGGCGTGCACATTGGCCTGGTAGCCGGCGTTAATGGTCAGCCGCATAATCTCGGTCAGAGCATCGGGTTCGGTAACTAACAGGCCACGTTGGCCGGCCTGATCGCTATAGTCAGCTAACAATGCTGCACCGCGGCTACCCAGGGCTCCATCGCCATAAATTTTTACCGAGCGGATATCCAGCCAATCAGTCGGGTCGTCAACGATGCCGTTAGTAAACCACTGCTCCAGCGCCGGATCCTTGGCTGATAGCATCGGGTATACCCGGACGCCCAGCGCCTGCTCCTGCTGTAATTGCTGATAGAGCGCGACCAGTTCGCTGCTGACACCGGCATCATGCACGGCAGTGATCCCCAGTTCCTGCAAATGGGCAAATGCCGTTTGCAGAGCCGCTCTTTTATCGTCAGTGCTGGGGGCCGGGATTTTTTGCTGTACCAGGTACATAGCGTTATCAATTAATACACCTGTTGGTTCGCCGGCGGCATCACGGATAATTTCTCCGCCGGGTGGATCAAGGGTGTCTTTACTGATACCGGCCAAGGCCAGCGCTTTGCTATTGACCCAGGCCGCATGGGCGTCGATCCGCACCAGATATACCGGCTTATCCGGTAACAGTTCATCCAGTGTCTTTTTCGCCGGAAAAGCATTGCTATCCCATAACACCTGATTCCAACCACGGCCAATCACCCATTGCTGCTCCGGGTTCGCGCGGGCAAACTCCGCGACCTGAGCCGCTGAGGCCTGTTCACTGCTTAGACCCCGCAAGTCGGCTTGTTTCAGATATTCACCCAGCCCCAGTAAATGGCCGTGGCCATCGATTAAGCCCGGCAGCAGGGTTTGTCCCTGACCATCAATCACCCTGGCCTTTGGATAGTTGGCAGCAATGCCGGCTGCGCCGCGAGCCAGTACCTGGCCGCTTTCATCATCAAATACCAGCGTCTGGAAGTTCACCAGTTGCCGCTGCTGGTCAAAACCATAGCCCTGAATATTTTTCAGCACTACAGGCTCGGCTGACAGGCCAAGGCTTGTCAGCGTAGCGAGTAATAACAAGGGTTTAAGTTGCATACGGGATCCTGTTGTTGATTTTTTTCTGACTATAGCAACAAAGGCTGCCGGATACACTTTCGCTGCGATAAAAAAAGCCCGGACTAAGCCGGGCTGTCAGTAAGGTGTGCTACTAGTTCAGGTAACCACTAATATCGCCAATGCCGTTTGGCAGTAAACCTTTCAACATCTCTGGGGTATAGGCACCGGAATCAGTCCACAACACCCAGTCGATATCCCCGTTGTAGCTACTATTACCGGCATCGCCCAGTTGCAGATAGTTGTCACTACCATTGCTGGCCGGGCGCATGGTGACAGCTTCCAGTAATCCCAGCGGCGTATTATTGCCCTCGACATAGACGGCAACATTACCGGTAGTAGGAGAGCTCAGTGCGATGGTGAAATGATAAACCCGATACTGTGTCATATCGATAGCATCTGCCTCATTGGCCTTGCCAAAGGTAACCGATGAGCCATTGTTGGCATTTTCCAGTTGGATCCCGGCATTATTACCATCGCCGCGGAACACCACTTTCAGACGGCTGCCGGCACTGGCGCCGCTATCGCCCAGTGCGATTTCGGTTTCGATAATACGTTGATTATCGCTATTACCCTTTAAGCCCATCAGCAGGGTAAAGTATTTGGGATAGACACCATCGGCGGCGACCACGTTATCCAGTTTGGCGCGGCTGCGGTCTGAGCCACTGGCGGTGCTATCAAAGGTAACGGTGCCATCGCCGTTAGCGCTGAACAGATTAGGCTCTGCCACACCGCCACTTTGCTGCGCGGTAAACTGACTCAGGCTGCCATCGGCCAGAGTTACGGCGCCATTGGCGAAGGGTTCTAAATCTGCAGCATAGATATTCCAGTTCACCGCAACCGGCGGTTCAACCGGGTCAATCGGTACCGGTGGTGGGGTCGGCTCTTCCGGCGCGGTGGTTTCTGGTTCGGGTGCCGGGCATAAACCCGGACTTGGCGGCGTCTCAATTTTACCCACGCCAGCGTAACGTAACACGGTTTCTTTGACTTGCTGCACCGGGATCAAACTGGACTGATAGTTGTAAGGCACATTTAGCTCGCCGGTCGACTGATAGCTATCGGCAATCACTGAACCCGGTGCGCCCGGCTCCCAACTGATGTTTTCGAAGATATTATCAATCAATTGCCAGTAGCCAATTTGCTGGCTGTACATCGACATCACCGGGTTTTTCATATTGGCAAAGTGGTTTTGCTCAATCCGGATCACGGCGCCCATCCGTGAATTAATGCCACTTTCGACAGCGCCGTCATAGAAGTTGTTGTAGATATGGCCTTTACCAAAACGGAACAGTGGTAAGCGTGAGTTGACGTTATACCAGTGGTTATGATGATAAGTCAGGGTACGCTCGTAGTTATCACTGTCGGAGGAGCCGACCAGCGACGTCTTCCAGCTATTATGAAACTTATTGAAAGAAATCGTGATATAGCGGGCATCGCCCTTGGCATCGACCAGGCCATCATAATAGTCTTTCACCTGATCCAGTGTCAGGCCGGGGTCATCAACGGTCAGACTATTGTAAATTTCGTTATGATCGATCCAGATATTGCTCGCCGGCCCTTCGATACTAATACCATCCCCGGGTGCGCCCAGGTTGGCGCGAACATGATGGATACGCAGATTGCGGATAATAATATTGTGTGCCCGCACGATATTAAAGCCGATACCAGCCATTTCGCCCTGAGTGCCGAGACCAATAATCGAGACATCGCGCACATCTTTAATATCAATCCGGCTGTCCTTAGCATTTTGTAGGGTAATGGTGCCATTAACCCAGATCGTTAGCGGGCGATTCGGATCCTTGCTTTTCAGAGCGTTAATCATTTGCTCGCCAGTACAAACCACAACTTCTACCCGGTTTTCACCGCCGCCGCCGGTGGTACCGCCGTTTTCTGAGGCATAGCCGTACACAGTATCCAGATCGGTAAGTACCACAGCACTGGTATCAATTTTCGGTGGTGGTGTAACAAGGACCTCTTTTTCCACTTCCACCACCTTGGTTTCAGTATTACAGCCCAGCAGCACCCCGCTACCCAGTAATATAGTTAGTAGTTTTCGATTAAACATTTTTCTACCCTGTTGATTGTTATAGCTTATTGTTTATTTCTTTATCGTGCGCCGATTTGTCTACCGGTGGCATTTTTTCTGTAAACTTGTGCCAGAGGTGAGAGTGAAAGCGGCGGTTCAACTTTTTTATGGCGAAAAAGCGTGCTTAATACAAATTTTTTGTGTAATTTTTCACCGCTTTCTGGTAAAAGTTTCGTATCTGGCATAAAACCGGGCGCTAGCGCCTGCAGCGCTATGCCGCCAGGTGGCGGGTGCAATTATCGTTGCTATGTCATAGAATGAACTTATTGAGGGTACGGTTATCATAGGTAGCCAGAGCTGGCCGCCGTTGATAGCGGGTTGCGCCAGCGCCATCCACACTAAAATTAGAATAATGATTACGATTTAATTCATGCCGAACAGTTTAATTCAACAATTCCGGGACCGTGTGCCCGTAGTGCATCAGCGGTTGATGCTGGGCTGTGCGCTGGGCTTGAGCGTGTTGCTCGCCTGGCCGCAGCCTAAGCCAGCACAGAGTAGCCTGGGCTTTATGCCGTTAATGCTGGGTATGGGGCTACAACATGGGCCCCAGCAGCTGCAGCAATTTCCGGTGGCCGAGCTTACCGCCTGGTTGCAAAGTCAGTTGCATACTGCACCCGCCGAAGATCCCTTTATCAAAGTTTATAATATCCGTGCCGGTGATAGCCTGAGCCGGATCTTTGCCCGCTATGGCCTGAACTACCAAACTGTACAGCAGGTGATGGCGGCAGACGAGTCCTTGCTGGCGTTAGACGTACTGCGCCCCGGTAATCGTCTGACCCTGCAGCTGGATGAAAATGGCCAGCTACAGAGCATGGAGTTGTATGTGCATGCCGGCAAGAAAGTGCTGTATAAACGTGAAGCCGCCGATGAATTCAGTTATCAGGAACTGCTGGATGAAGGGGTATGGCAAAATACGATTCTGGTGGGTGAAGTCTTTGGCAGCTTTTACGCTTCAGCCCAGCGAGCTGGTTTGAATGATGCTGATATTTACAATATTAATCAGTTATTTAAAGAGCGGATTAATTTCGCCCGCGACTTGCAAGCCGGAGCCCAGTTTCAGGTATTGCGCAGTGAAAACTTTGTTGGTGAAGAAAGTACGGGCTTAAGCCGGATTGAAGGCATCCGTATTCTAAACCGGCGTCAGACGTTAACCGCCTTTATGCATGACGACGGCCAGTACTATGATGCCAATGGCGATAGTCTGGAGCGGGCTTTTTCGCGCTTACCTCTGGCCAGCCAGGTTCGGGTTAGCTCACACTTTAATCCACGCCGTCTGCACCCTATTACGCAACGGGTGTCGCCGCACAATGGTACCGATTTCCCGTTACCGATCGGGACGCCGATTATTGCACCGGCTGATGGTGTGGTGACCCGGATTGAAAACCATCCGTTTGCTGGTAAGTACATTGAGATCCAGCATTTTGGTAACTATAAAACCCGCTACCTGCACTTAAGCCGCTTTTTGGTTCAGCGTGGGCAACGAGTGACGCGGGGACAGCGTATTGCCTTATCCGGCAATACCGGGCGCTCCACCGGACCACATTTACATTATGAGCTGCATGTGAATAACAGACCGGTAAATCCGATGACCGCGCATATCCCATTGGCGCGTCCGGTACCAGCAGAATCCAAGGCCGCTTTTGCTGCCCGGGTGAAGCAGCTGACGGCGCAGATGGAGCAACAAACCCTGTTAGCCAAACAGCAAAGCGCCGAACAGGAACTGGCAGACTAAGTGAGTTACCGTAGATCTTAGACCTAAAAAAGCCCCCGCTGTTGCGGGGGCTTCTGTTTCAAATACTGACGGCACTCGGCAGTAACAATTACGGTTTAGTATTTAGCGGGCTGGCCAGCAGCGGGTAATGATTGCAGGATAAACTCGCGCAGATCATCATTTGATTTCTTTAAATCTTCATAGCGTAAATACATCATATGGCCGCTGCGGTAGCCTTTGAAGCTGAGGCGATCTTTCATTTTACCGCTCGGGTCCAGCTGCCACATATTGTACTTAGCATCAAAGTAGTTAGTGGCGCCGTCGTAATAACCCGCCTGCGTCAGCACCCGCAGATAGGGGTTTTGTGCCATCGCCTGGCGCAGGTTTTCACCGGTATTGTCGTTGCTGCGATCCCAGGGATGTACGTTACCGAACATGTTGTATTTAATGTCGGTTTTATAGTTTAACTCGGTGCGCAGGTAGTGATTAATTGCCGGGGTAAAAGAATGTAACCAGGAGGTCAGCTCGGCCCAGTAGTCCGGGCTGGCACCGACATCATTTTTATCGATCCCCAGATAACGTGAATCCAGCCGGCCAACGGTTTGACCACGGTCGCGTAATAGCTCTTTCCAGAAGTAGCTGGTGCTGATATCCAGATTAGAACGCAGCACATTCTGCACGCTGATACCGGAATAACGGCTAACCTGCTCGGCAATACGTTGCTTGTCCTGTGCCGGCAGCGAATTGCCGCGGGCCAGTGCTGGCAGGTATTCGTTCAGCGTAAAGTTTTCAACTTCCGGCAGAATATCATACAGATCTTTCTGTTGTAGATCGGCCGGCAGGGCTTGGTGATACCAGGCCGTCGCGGCAAAGTATGGCAGGCGATTGGCAGCCTTGACCGGGCCTTGACGTTCAATGCCAATATCGGTCGGCGACACCAGGATCACACCATTTAAATACATCCACTGATTGTTTTGCAGTGCCAGCGCCAAACCGGCGACCCGGGTAGTGCCATAGCTCTCACCAATCAGAAATTTAGGAGACGGCCAGCGCTCGTAGCGGGTGACAAAGCTGTTGATCCAGCTGGCAAGGTAGTTAACGTCAGCATTGACGCCAAAGAACATTTTCTGTTGTTGTTCACGGGATGGCATTTTACCGTCTGGCCCGGGCAGGACACGCGAATAACCGGTATTAACCGGATTTACAAAGACGATATCGGCGACATCGAGTACCGAGTAAGGGTTGGTTTTTACGCCGTATGGCTGAATAGGGTAGCCTTCGCTATCAATAATCAGTGCTTTGGGGCCGGTGTAGGCGATATGCATCCAAACCGATGCCGAGCCCGGACCACCGTTAAACGAAATCAGCAAGGGGCGCTTGCTGTTATCCTTAATATCAGTGCGCTGATAGTAGGTATAAAACAGCGTAGCAGTGGGATGGCCATTGTCATCCCACACCGGCTGGGTACCGGTATAAGCTTTGTAGCTGATCCTTTGGCCGTTAATCTGCGTGCGGTGTTCGGTAACCACCACACTATCGGCGTCGATACTGATGGCTTCGGTTTTGTTGTTAGCCAGCGCCGGTAGCGCGGGGCCCAGTGTTAAACCCAAACCCAGCAAAAGGGGCAGGGCGTAGCAGGATAGTCGCATAATGTTGTCCAAGGTCGATAATGAAAATCTTATGCTTACCATAACGTTAAATGCCAGCGCTGCGAAGCAACTTGCGATTGGTTGCAGATTTACAGGACGGAGGGCTGTGCTGAGCCTGGTTGACAGTAGAAATGCAAAGCATTCTTAATTGCATATTGCTGATATTAAACATAATTTTGCTTAACTGCGCGGTTTGAACTAAGCTTAAAGCCTGCTTTTAATCTAGCCGGAGTCTGCTATGCACGGTCATCCACAGGTACTCAGTAAGCTGAATGAAGTACTGACTGCCGAATTAACCTCTATTAATCAGTATTTTCTGCACGCCAGGATCTATAAAAACTGGGGGCTGAAAGCCCTGAATGATGTTTGCTACAAGAAATCTATCAAAGATATGAAGCAAGCTGACGAACTGATTGAGCGTATTCTGATGCTGGAAGGGTTACCGAATTTGCAGGCGCTGGGTAAGCTCAGAATTGGTGAAGATACGCCGGAGATGCTGCAATGCGATCAGGATTTCCAGCTGGAGCAATTACCGTTACTGAAGGAAGCGATAGCACTGTGTGAGAGTTTGCAGGACTATGTTAGCCGGGATCTGCTAACGGAAATCCTGGAGTATGAAGAAGAACATCTGGACTGGCTGGAAACGCAACAGCATCAAATTACGGTGATGGGATTAGCCAATTATCTGCAAGCGCAGCTGGGAGGTGAATAATGCAGGGTAGTCCGAAAGTAATCACTGCACTGAATCTGTTGCTCGCTAATGAGCTGGCAGCAATGGATCAATACTTTATTCACTCCAGAATGTATCACGACTGGGGCCTGCACAAGCTGTTTGAGCGCATTGACCACGAGTTCGACGATGAAAAAGGTCATGCTTCGGCGCTGATTGAGCGCATTATTTTTCTCGGCGGCACGCCGGATATGAGCAAACGCGACGCCATTCAGGTCGGGCAGACGGTGCCGCAGATGTTGCAGAATGATCTGAATGTTGAGTATGCGGTGCAAAAGCTGCTGAAACAAACCATGGCCTTGTGTGAACAGGAACAGGATTATGTAACGCGTAATATCCTGCAGGGGCTGCTGGATGATACCGAAAATGATCACGCGCATTGGCTGGAGCAGCAACTCCGCCTGATTAAACTTCTGGGATTAGAGAATTATCTGCAATCGCAGCTCTAATGGATAGCAGTACTCGCCATCTCGAATAGTGCCGCTGAGCTGTGTTGCAGGCAGCGGTGACAATCCAAAGCATGCCGGCACTGTTCATGCCTGAGCCGGCAACTTTCCTGCAGCAATATCAACTGAGCCGGATGTGTTTCAGGTAGTGTTAACTGTAGCTGCTGCAAACGCTGCTGTGCTTGCCGTAACAGCATTTGACAACGCTGCCAACGGCGCTGATGTTGATAAGTCTCCGCCAGATTCTGAATGCTGATTGATAAGCAGATCAATAACTGTACCAAGGCTGCACTTTGCTTAGTTGCAACAAGGTTCTCTGCAACCGCCTCAGCCTGCGCTAGCGGCAGCAGTTTGGCCGACATATAGGATTTCAGTTGTAAAATACTGTGTAAATAATAATGTCTGGCCAGATCAAGCTGCTGCCGTCGGAAAGCCTGATTACCAAAACTCTGCAATGTTTTCCAATCCTCTAACCAACACATCTTTAGTCCTCCTATGGCAGATAATAACCACCAGTTTGGCTTGCCTTTTATCTTTTTGCAAATGATAATGATTTTCAATACGACAAAAAGGAGTGCAAGATGCCGTTCCAACTACCTGCTTTGCTCTATGCTTATGATGCACTGGAGCCTTATATTGATAGTCAGACCATGCAAATTCATCATCAGCGCCACCATCAGAGCTATGTTAACGGCTTAAATCAAGCGCTTGCCGATACTGAGTACGCTGACTGGACTCTGAATGCGTTGTTGCTGAATATTGCCATGCTACCGGTATCGATTCAGACTGCAGTAAGAAATTATGGTGGCGGGCATGCCAACCACGCCTTGTTCTGGCAGGTTATGTCACCCGATGGTGGTGGAGAACCTAAAGGTGAACTGGCCAAAGCCATTCAATGTGATTTTGATAGCTTTGCCGCCTTTAAACAGCAATTCATCCAGGCGGCTATCAGTCGTTTTGGCAGCGGCTGGGCCTGGCTAGTGATGACAGAAGAAGGGCGCTTAATGGTGACCAGTACCGCGAATCAGGACAGTCCGCTGATGGAAGGGCTAATTCCGCTGCTCGGCCTTGACGTTTGGGAGCATGCCTATTACCTGAAATACCAAAATAAAAGACCTGATTATGTGGCGGCCTTTTTTGAAGTCGTGAACTGGGCAGAAGTGGCAAAACGCTTTGAGTTAGCGGAGTAATTAGCCATGCAACAGGTACTTCCCGCCCGTTCTGTGCTGCGCCGGCTAAGCGGCTGGACCATCCTGCTGGCTGGCACGGCTTATGGGTTAAGCCAGTTCGTGCTGTTACTGCAGCAACAGCCGGCAGTGTGTTACGCCTTTTATGCCGGGTTGATCGCAGCGGCAGCGACGGCATTGGGGACTTTGCCTGCTTTAGTCTCAGCAAGGTTGTCGGCCAGAAGTAACGCCGCCATGTTGGGATTTGGTGGTGGTGTCATGCTCGCCGCCAGTATCTTTTCGTTATTGCTACCTGCGCAAACGCTGTTTACTCAATACAGTAGCGCTTTTGGCCATTACTATCTGGCGCTGGCTTTAGTTTCAGGTATGGCATTGCTGCTGCTGTTGGAGCGACTGATCCCACACGAACATTTTATCAAAGGCACTGAGGGGCAGCAGGCGTTGGCACTAAAGCGTAGCTGGTTATTTGTGCTGGCGATAATGTTACACAACATCCCGGAAGGACTCGCGATCGGCGCGGCCTATGCCGGTGGTGAAGCGGTGGGCGCCACAGCCTTGGCTATGGGTATTGCTATTCAGGATCTGCCAGAAGGTTTAGTCATTGCAATGGCGCTGCTGGCGGTTGGCTACCGGCGGCGAACCGCGGTACTGGTGGGGAGTTTATCCGGCCTGACAGAACCGATTATGGCAGTGTTGGGAGCTAGTGTATTGGTGACAGCCAGCGTCTTTTTACCCTGGGGGCTGGCGCTGGCTGCCGGGGCAATGTTGTTTGTGATTAGCCACGAAATTATTCCGGAGTCGCACCGGCAGGGACATGAACTGTCGGCAACGCTGGGCTTGTTACTAGGCTTTATTCTGATGCTATTGCTGGATAGTCAGTTTGGCTAAAGTGTGACAATATCGCATATATTTATTGTAGTGATAATCATTTGCATTTAAAATGCAGGCTTAGATTGATCTTTACACGGAGATTGTTATGAAACCTGCAATACACCCCGAGTATCGTCCGGTACTATTTCATGATATGGCGGTAGATACGTTCTTTTTAGTTGGCTCGACCATTAAAACCACCCGCACTCACACCTGGACTGACGGCAAAACTTATCCTTATGTTACTTTGGATATTTCCAGCGCCTCCCACCCTTACTATACCGGTAAGCAAAAGCAGGTGAGTAATGAAGGGCGTTCAGCGAATTTTGATAAGAAATTTGGCCGTTACGTCAAAGGTGGTACAAAATGAAGATACTCGCTTCGTTAAAAACAGCAAAAAATCGCCACCCAGACTGTCAGGTTGTAAAACGACGCGGCAAATTGTACGTGATCTGCAAAACCAATCCGCGTTTCAAGGCACGTCAAGGATAAGTCATTGAGAGGCTTTGCTGCGAGTCGCCACACGCAGCAAAGTTAATCTCATCCGCAGCGGATATAGATTAATTGAAACCGAATCGCCTGTTGCTGCAGCCAGTGATAGCAGGCGCGCGACATGCAATCTGTGGTGACGCAGTGTAGGTTGAGACTGTCGTCCGTTTCCCAAGATTCTAACACCTTAAAACGTCCCGCTGTTAGCCTGGGCTGTCTGGCCAGCCAGTCATTTAGCGCTGATGCCGGTATCTGGCTGGCGGCGCTAAGATCAATACAAGACAGCGCCTGACAAAGCGGGACCCGTTGCTGCGCAAACTGTACTGTCTGACAGCCGCTGAGCCCGAGACGGGTTAACCAGAGTGCTACCTGACTATAACTATTCTGCGGTTGTAATTCCAATAGTGTTGGCAGTGCAAGCCTGACTGATAGCGGTTCCAGTTTCAGCATAAACTCGTACCCCGCGTTATGTTCAGCCAGGCAGCGATAGCCAAGAATGCGTAAATGTTGCCAACCGGCAGCAGGAGGAAATAACACCTGTTGTTGACAGGGCGCGGGTGAGCTGTTGTTGCGTAAAGATGGCCAGCATTCGGCCAGGATACCAAGCGCTTTTTTCAGGGATCCGGCTTCCAGCAATGGCATAATTAATTTTCCTCCAAAAAAAACGGGCAAGCAAGCTTGCCCGAACAATGCAGGACGAGCCACAAAGACCAGAGAGATGCCATCAATGACCGGCTCTTAATCCATTGCAGTGAGTATAGCGCAGCTTTTTGTAAATGCAAATGGTTATCATTAATAATTTGTGTCAGGTAGCCGCATCGACTACACTAGCAAATTAAATGTTATATTATCACAATTTGGTGTCTTATGCTGCAGATCGTCTTTGCCTGTTTCCTGGTTTGTTTGGTATCGCTAAGTGGTGGCTTGTTGCTGCGTTTATTCGGTAGCCTGTTGCACAGCGTTATCCCCTGGTTGTTAGCGGTGGCAATCGGCGTATTGCTTGCTGATGCGCTTTTTCATTTATTACCTGAAGCCCTTGCCAGTTCGGCGACGGTCTGGCCCGTTCTAAGCTGGCTGGCGGTGGGGCTGGGCGTATTCTTTATTTTCGAGCGGGGACTCAATTGGCAGCATCGCGTTTTTCATCACGCTTATCCACCAGCAATGGCCAGCTTTGGTTGGGTAAGCCTGAGTGTTGACGCCCTGCATAATCTGATTGACGGCGCGCTGATTGCAACCAGTTTTCTGTTGGATCCGGCCTTGGGTTGGGCGACGACGCTGGCGATTCTACTGCATGAACTGCCCCAGGAAATAAGTGATACCGCCATTTTAGTGGCGGCGGGCGCGAGTTTGAAAAAGGCAGTTGGCTTGAATTTGCTGGCGGCGAGCACAGTTTTTATCGGTGCCGCTTTGGTGTTGAGTTTGGGCCAGATCCTAACTTTGCCGGTAGCAACCTTGTTGGCTATTACGGCCGGTGGTTTTATTTACATTGCATTATTCGATTTATTGCCCAGATTGCAGCGGCCGGTAAATATCAGAGTCCTGGGTTTGCAAATCTCCTGTGTAGCAGTCGGTATGGTGTTTATCGAAGTTTTACATCACTTAAACGCACATCATTGAACCTTGCGTTGTTATATCATCACATTTTTCGGTATACTGTTACAGTATAACAACTTTAGTGAGCGTTATTGGGGGAAACCATGGTAAGGAAGAGCGCTATTGCGCTAGCTGTATCAGCAATGTTGTTTGCTGGTGCAAGTCAGGCTGAGTCGATCAGCGGTATTGTCAAGGATCCACAAGGTCGGCCGGTCGCCAACGCTGAAGTCAGTATTGCTGGCACCAGTTTAAAAACGACCACTGACAGTGCGGGCCGCTTTAATTTGTCGGCCGTACCACTACGGAATCTGGAGTTGCATCTGTCTGCCCGACGTTTCGGTCATACCAATGTGCCGGTTGCTGTCACAGCGGCAGGTGTGCACAATCTGCAGCTGGTATTACAGCCCAGTACTTTTGAAATTATTGATGTCACCGCCAGCCCACTACATGCGTCGCTAACTGAATCAGCCTTACCGGTAACCGTATTGGCCGGTGATCGTTTAAAGATGCAACAGGCTGCGACTTTAGGTGACACCCTAAAGAATGAAGTCGGGGTGCATAGTAACTTCTACGGCGGCGTTGCCAGTAGCCCGATTATTCGCGGTTTAGACGGCCCCCGCGTGTTAATCACCCAAAATGGTCTGGATGCCGGCGATGCATCGCGGGTCGGTCCGGATCATAGCGTTGCCACTGAAGCCAGCACCGCGACACAGATCGAGGTACTGCGTGGTCCGGCGACGCTGTTTTATGGCAGTGGCGCCATCGGCGGCGTGGTCAATATCGTTGACGAACGCGTACCGACTGACAGCACGCCCCGTGCTGAGTGGATGACGGAGTGGCAGAGTGTCAATTCTGAGAAATTAATTGCCGGCTCTGCCGTAAGCGGCACTGATCTCTTTGCTGTTTATGTCGATGGTTTCTGGCGCGATAGTATCGATTACAAAACCGCGCACGGTCATCAACACGATCATGACCACGATCACGATCACGATCATGGTAGCCATGGCCGTAGAGTAGGAAACACTGCTGCTACCGGTAAAGGTGGCACTATTGGCGGTAGTTTATTGCTAGACAATGGCTTTGTTGGTGTGTCTTACGGCCGGTTGGAACGCAAGTACGGTATTCCTGGCCATAGCCATGGTGGTCACAGCGAGGGACATGAAGAAGAGGTGTTTGCGGATAAAACCCAAGACCGCTTCCAGCTGCAAAGCAGTTTATTTTTCGATAATCCGCTGCTGCGGCAAGTGAATACCCGCTTTGCCTATACCGATTACCAGCATGCTGAAATTGAAAATGGCGCCGTGGGCACCGTCTTTAGTAACGAGAGTTACGAGGGCCGGATCGAGCTGATGCACCAACCTCTGTTTGATTGGAAAGGGGGGCTCAGCCTGCATTATAAATACAGCGATTTTGCTGCGGTTGGCGACGAAGCTTTTACGCCTCCTTCTGAGTCCAGTATGTTAGCACTGGGCTGGATGAGTGAGCGTCACTTTGGTCCGGTGCTGCTGCAACTGGGTGCCAGAACTGAGCGGGTCACCATTAAGGCCAGTGACGTACTGTTGCCGATGATTGAACTCCATGAGCATGATGATCACGGTCATGATCACGGCCATGGACACAGCCACTCCACTCTGGACATTACGCGGGTGTTCGACTTCCACAGTCGTTACAACCCTTACAGCCTGTCAGCCGGCGCGGTCTGGGACTTTACCGAAGGTTATAATGTCGGTGTCTCAGTGTCACGTTCGGAGCGTGCGCCCAGCGCAGCAGAACTGTTGTCATTTGGCCCTCACATTGGCACCCGCAGCTATGAAGTAGGATCCTTATTCCGCCTGAATGCAGCGGAAGATGGCTTTGTTTTAAATCCGGACGGTTTTAAAACCGAGCGCTCATCAAACCTGGATCTGACACTGCGTAAGATCACCGGCGATTTCGGTTTTGTCGTCAATGCCTTCTATAACCGCGTTGATAATTATTACTACCAACGTTTTACCGGCTTGTTCGCCGAATTTGAGCATGAGCACGGCCACGATCATGATCACGACCATGATCACGGACATGACCATGAAGATGTGCATGAGCTGCCGCTCTACCTGTACACCAATGAAGACGTCAATCTGTATGGTTTAGAAGCCCAGTTTGTCTGGCAATTAAGCGAGCCTTACCGCTTATTGATCCAGGGCGACTATATCCGTGCCAGTCTGCGGCAGGGTGGCACCTTGCCTCGCACTCCGCCACTACGATTACTTTCTACCCTGTCTTATGAAGGCAATGTATTTGACGCAGATCTGACGTTAAGCCGTTATTTCAAACAGAACAGAACAGCGGAGCTGGAGAGTCGTACCTCGGGTTATACCATGTTGGATGCCTCAGTCAGCTATCGCTTTAGCTTTGCAGGCCAGGAGTTAGTGACCTATCTGAAAGGGCATAACTTGCTGGATCAACGTGCGCTGGTGCATACCTCCTTCCTGAAAGAGGATGCCCCCTTGCCTGGACGTGGTATCGCGATTGGTCTGCGCGGACGTTTTTAACTTGAGTTTCTAATTCGGCCTCCCCGGCAGTTTAGGGCCGGGAGTGCCAGTTAGATGGATATCAATACCCGGAATCAACGAAGTTGCTGCCTGGCAGCAAAAAAGTGTAGCTCAGTTAACCGCACACGATGGCTACACAGGCGCGGCTGAAACCGCTGCGGCTTCACGACTGAAGGGTATAAACTTGGAATAGGAAAAATGAAACTAAAAACTTCGGTAAATTATCTGGTGCTGGCGATGTCAGCGGCGTTGTTAAGCGCTTGTGGCGATACGACTGTGACGATTAACGAGAAGGAGCCGATTGTTATTGAGCGGCCGGGTCATGATCATGACCATGATAAGGTGAATCCGGTAGGTCGTTTAGTGTTAACCGCGATTGATAATCCTTTCGTGCAAGTCTTAGAGTTACCTGCAAAAACCGAACTTAATACCTTTATGGTCAGTGCGACACCCAGTGATCTCTATGCCAGTGGCGATTACCGCTACGCAGCTGTGGTACAACGTACCCAGGATCTGGTGAATTTTATTGATGGTGGTTTATGGCAGGAAGATCATGTCGACCATATGCATGATTATCAGGAAGCGCCACGTTTTATGCCGTTTCAGTTAACTGGCGTCAGACCGACACACTTTCAGCAGGCTCCGGGCCAATTGGCGGTATTTTTCGATGGTAATGCCGCAACAGGTGCGCCTGCCAGTGTCGCGGTGTTAACCGATGCTGATATTGGTGAAGATCGCACTGACTATCCGACATTAACCTTAACGACTCACCAACATGGTGCGGCGCAGGCACGGGGTGAATTTTTAGTCAGTACTCTGCGCGATGTAAACAGCAGCACTACCCTGCCAAGTCAGGTGGCACTGTATAAGCGGCAAGGTGCTGATTTCATCCAGGAACAAGTCTTTGCCGAAAACTGCCCTAACTTACACGGCAGCGCACAGAATCATGATTTTGTGGCCTTTGGTTGTTCGGATGGTGTATTGCTGATTGAGCAGAATGGAAATACCTTTACTGCCAGTAAGCTGGCGAACACCGCCGACTTTACCGGTACGCTGCGTATTGGCACTCTGGCCGGTGACAAAGAGGCAGAACATTTTATTGGTTTAGCAGGCGCTCAGGTGTTCGCGATTGACGCTGAAGATGCAAAAATGGAGAAGCTGGATTGGCAGCCTGGCACTGCTACTGCGATCTGGGGCTATGGCTTTGCAGACGGTGCTGAGAAGTTTGTCCTGCTGGACAACACCGGCCAACTGACCATTTTTAACTACCATGGTCACGCCCACGCCGGCCAAAGTGCCTTTACCTATGCGGCTAAAGTTGCAGTATCGAACGCTGATCTGAGCCTGTTACCGGCAGGGGCCCGTTTCCAATTAGCGATTTCGGCGGCCGATGACAAAGTTTATATCACCGATCCAATCCGTAAAGAGCTGATTACGGTGGATGTGCATGATGCAGAAATCAAAAGCCGCAAACAGCTAAACTTTACGCCACACCGTATCACCTGGCTGGGTATCGCTGAGCCGGCAGATGATCATCATCATCACTAATTAATGCTGTAACTTCCTGGTGGGGTTAGCCGCTGCAACTGCAGCGGCTTTTTTCTGCGCTTAATCCTGTGCAGCGCTGTTTTGCTGATACTACAGTTCAGGCTGTTTGCTGGTAGATAGCGTTAATGTGGGCGATGCTTTAACAATTTCCGCTGTAGTGTACGCCGATGCATACCCAGGCTGCGTGCAGTTTGCGAAATATTGCCCTGATACTCCGCCAGCACGCGCTGAATATGCTCCCACTCCAGCTGCTCCGGCGAAAGTAAAGCCTCTGCTGCGTTGCTGGCTTCTGGTAAAGTCGCACCGGCCAGTGCCTGCTTTAGTACCAGAAAATCAACCGGCTTGGTCAGATAATCATCAGCGCCCAGTTTTACCGCCTGCACAGCGGTATTAATGCTGGCGTAGCCGGTGAGCACGATAATCCGGCTGTTTGGCAAGGCGTGGCGTAAAGGGGCAACAAAATCCAGCCCCGACAGCTCGCCAAAGCGCAGATCCAATAAATAGGCATCGGCCTGGGCGGCAATCAGGCTTTCGACTGAAACCGCAGTAGCAAAGCCAGTAGTTTGCCAGCCTGCCTGACCCAGCCGGCGCAGCAGGGTATTCAGCAGTGCCTGATCATCGTCAACGATCACCAGTTTCATACTGAAGCTCCTGACGTCTGGATGATGGAGTGCGGCGCTTTGCTCAGAGTTTGGCGCTGGTCCTGGAAATCGATTTCTGTTGCCATGCCGCCCTGCGGCAGATTACGGCGGCGGATCTGGCCCCCCAGGCGTTCAATGGAGATGTTGGCCAGAAACTGCCCCAGCCCCAGGCCCTGATTACTTTGCTGCGGCACATGCCCTAACTCGGCTAGCCGCTGCTCAGATAAGCCCTCACCAAAATCGATAATAGTCAGTTTTAGCTGCCCTCTGCTTTGCTGCAATTGCAGCTGCAGCCGCGGCTGTTGTTGCTGTAAACCGGCATCAGCGGCGTTGTCGAGGATTTGAAATAAGGCGGCAGAGACGGCCGGCGCTTCACGGATCCAACACTGGCTTTGATCACTGTCCTCTGTCAGCTGTAGCTGAATTTCCGGCCTGGTCACCATCCAGGATTGGATACTTTGGCGCAGCAGCGGCAATAATTCGGCCGCTTGCTGTTCGCGCCACTGGCCGGCATTCTGGCGCAGTTGGTTAACAATTTGCTGGCAACGGGCCAGTTGTTGTTCGATCTCCGGTAAGGCCGGATGAGCAGCCAGCTCGGGTTTAACTTCATCAGTCAACAGCAGCAGGTTCTGGATCGGCGAGGCCAGATCATGCGCTGCGTTCGCGGCATAGGTTGCAATTGCCAGCGCCTGCTCCTGGCGGATTTGCTGTTGCTGTAACAGACTCAGTTGCTGCGACTTAGCGATAATTAACCCGGTTTGCCGGCTGATAAACCAGCTCATTAAAGCGGCACAGATGGTAAAAGCAACCCACATTTGCCACATATGGCGGGAGAAAGGCTGCATCAGATGCTGATGTAAGGCGTGATGACCAAAGCCGTCCTGTGGCAGCATCAGTAAGGTCATATCTCCCATCCAGAGTAACAGGCTGTAGCTGCCGATGGCAGCCAGGGCAAACAGGTAGCTGGCCCAGGCAGGCAGTAATACAGATACCATCGCCACAGGCAGTAACAGCAGAGCGACCAGACCATTACTGACGCCGCCTGACACTGCCAGCAATGCCAAAATCAACAATAAATCCAGACTGCAGAACAGCAGCAGCATCAGCCGCCGCCCGCGCCAGCTGGCAGGTAAAGTGGGCAGAACCAGATTAGTCGCCAGATGGGTGATTAGCAGTAGCGCGACAATACTCCAGGCAGTAACCTGATAATCCAGCAGCCAGCCAGTTAGTGCCAGGATGATCAGCAGTGCGCTCAAAATGGCACGCAGTTTCACCAACTGCCAAAAACTGCTGTCGACATCATGTTGCGCTGTGGTCAAAGCGGTGCGTTGCATTAAAATTCCCAATCTATCGCCACCAGGCGCTATCTTAACGTTTAAAGGTGCTTGAGGTCCCGCGACAAATTGTCGCAGGCGCTGTTTGGCGCCCGCAGGGCATAAACACCGTGACTATGCAGTGAATACGCTTTGGCAGTATGGCAGCATTTTCAGGTTAATTTAATCTAAACACTGTGGCTTTTTCATCTTAGTCAGACCGTTTTGTTCATCGCAGCGCTTTAATATGCACAGCAGTTAACAACAAACTTGGTGCCTGCGGAGTCGGGCCTGACTAAAAAGGTAAAACGATGAAAACAGCAAAATTATCATTCTTTACTGCCAGTTTTTTACTGGCCGCCGCAGTGCAGGCGGCACCCGGTTATAAAAACGTCATTACCGAAGCTGAACTGCAGGCCGCACAGCAGGCCTGGGGTGAGGCGCTGATCAGTATTAGCCAGGCTTATCAGCAAGGTGGTCGCGACCAGGCTACCAGCCGGGCGCGCGAGGTGCTGGATGCGGCTTATGGCTATAACCTGGGCCCGGTATTGTTTAAACCGACGCTGACCAGCGGTGAGCAGACTTTCCGCACCAGCTACGATGGCGCCCTGGCGTACTTTGTCGGCGGTAACAGCGCCTTTGCCGATGACAGTGGTTTTGCCCTGAAAGGCTGGCAAGGTTATCAGTTCCGCAATGCTGCGGTGCATATTAACGGCGATCTGGCGTTGACGATGGGGCATGTGATGCTGACCAATGCGGCCGGCGAGGTGACCACTGTCGACAAAACCTGGGGCTTTAAAAAAGATGACCAGGGTGCGTTGCGGATCGTGTTACACCATTCCTCCCTGCCTTTTAGCGCAAACTAAAGGCAACAACATCCCCTCCTGAGTTCCCATCATGGCTTTTGGCTGGTAAGGCGCCTCTGCTTACCAGCCTTTTTTCGTCCCAAAAGACCACAGCCCGAGACAGCAAATGGCTAGGGCGTGTTGACGTTTGCTGCTTGTTTTTGCAGCAAACGTCAACACGCCCTAAGGTTTACTCGGCCTGCAGGCAATAGCCCAGACCGCGGCGGGTGTGTAACAGTTTTTGCGAATGGTGCTCGTCCACTTTTTTGCGCAGCCGGGCCATATACACATCCACGATATTGGTCAGCGGATCTTCGTTCAGCCCCCAAACATTGGTCAGGATCCGCTCGCGGCTGTAAACTTTACCGCTATTGGCCATCAGCAGCTCCAGGATCGCCAGCTCTTTGGCGGTAAGCAGTAAATCACGGCCGGCCCGCTGCACCCGCATGGTGTCTAAATCCAACAGTAAATCGGCAACCTGCAGTTGACGGCTTTGTACCGGGCTTAAGCCCCGTTTGGCCAGGCTTTCAATCCGGGCTAATAATTCTTCGAAATGAAACGGCTTGCCGAGGTAGTCATCTGCGCCACAGCGTAGGCCCTTTACCCGCTCTTCAACTTCCGATAACGCCGATAGCATCAGGATGCGGGCATTAACTTGCTGGCTGCGCAATTGTTGGCACAGGGTCAGGCCATCCACCTGTGGCAGCATTCGATCCAGCACGATAATATCCGGCTCGAACTGACGTACAGCCTCCAACACATCCCGACCGTTAGTAATTACCTGTGTCAGATAGCCCTCAGCCTTCAGGCCACGGGCCAGAAAAGCGGCAACCTTATCATCATCCTCAACGATCAGAATCTTCATCATTCACTCCCGGAAACAGTGGTAAGGTTAGTGTTACGCAGGTACCACGCGGTTGGTTCGCTGACAGGCGGATGCTGCCATCATGAGCTTCCATAATATCTTTGGCAATACAAAGGCCGATACCCAGGCCATCCGGCCTGGCCTGCCGGGCAGCAGAGCTGCGGTAGTGTCGGGCAAAGACCTGGGCGATTTCATCCGGCTGGATCCCGATACCCTGATCCGCCAGCGTCAGCTGTAACTCGGTCTCAGTAGCATAGAGCTGCAGACTGAGTGCCGGACTGTCTTTGGCATATTGCCGGGCGTTATCGACAATAATACGTAGCACGGCAGAAAATTTTTCGTCATCGACCAACAGGTAAAGTGGATCGGCCGTACGACCTGAAATAGCAGTATGCAGTGGCACAGCAGCCGGTAACCATTGCTGTATCGTGCTGATACTTTGCTGAATAAACTGTGCCAGCGGTTTGGTATGCAGCTGTACCTGACGCAGGCGGTCCTCACCGCGAGCCAGCAGCAGTAAGTCGTCAATCCGGCGGCTAAGTTGCTGGCTGGCACTGAGGATCCGGCTAAAGGCGTCCTGATAGTCGCTGGTGCTTTTCGGCTGACCGCGTAAGCTGATTTCGGCCTCGCCCTGAATACTGGTCGCCGGTGTTCTCAGCTCATGGCTAATGTCCGCCAGCAGTTGCTTTTGCCGGTACTCGGCCTGATGTAACTGGTCCAGGGCCTGCTGTAACTGACTGGTGCGTTCGGCAACCAGTTGCTCGGCCGCCAGCTGGCTTTGCTTTTCGCGTTTGGCATAGTCCGCAATATAGCCGGACATCAGATTAAACTGGCGCGCCAGTTCAGCAAATTCGCCCGGGCCCTGCTCAGCAATGCGGTATTCAAAATGCCCCTGCTGCAGCTGTTTCGTGCCATCCAGTAACGATTGCAGCGGCCGGCTTAGCGCGCGCGCCAGATAAAAACCCAGCATAACCGCCAGTACCAACCCCAGCAGGCTAATCAAAATGGTGGTGCGTTTAACACTTTGTACTGCACTCAGGGCATCGCTTTCGGTGCTTTGGGCCCGCTGGCGTTGTCCGGCAATGGCTTGTTGCAGCAATTCTGCCAAATCGGTGTCCTGGATTTTATCAAATAAACTGATTAGCGCTGTCCAACGTTCGGCATCATCTTTGTAGCGGGCAATTTCGCGGGTTTTCAGCGCCTGCTCCAGAGTTTGCAGATTGGTTTGCAACAGTGAAATCACCTTAACCTGTTGCATAGTGTGTTGTAAGTCTGCTTCCTGACTGTGATACAGCTGATCGCGAATGGCCAGCTGCTCCAAAGTGCTCAGTTGCTGCTGCATCCGGTTGAACAGGGTATCGCGAAATTGGGTATTGGCGTCGTCCGTTAGCAGATATTCGGCCAGCCAGACTTTTAGCCGCTGTTTATCTGCCCTCAGCGAAATAAATTCGGCCAGCATCTGGTTGGCAACCCGGTTGCGCTCGGTATGGAACTCGGAATTTTGCTGTGCCCAAAACGCCATGCCTGCCTGCAGCAGGATAATGCTTAGCAGTACACAGAGCGAGACTGCCAACTTTCGTAGAAACATGCTGCGCTGCCTATCTGGTCAAGTAAGCGACCAGTATAGAGCTTTCAGCGAGGCGGATCATGAAAATCAGGTTAACGTGATCAGTCTTGCCAAACCGGATCCAGTGTCAGTAGCAGGCGTGGTTCAGCCAGTGCCGGCGAGCGATGGCTAATGGCATAGGTGGCCATATTTTCCCAGCCACTGCCTTTAAGCAGTGCGACATCAGCCTGCTGTAGCTGCTGCACCCGGGTGTTGTTGTCAGTAAGGGCGCCGGCATGCCATTCCGTAGCCGGGCCGTGGTAGGTGGTAACCAGGCGACAGCACAGATGATCGGTATGAAAGCGCGGACACATTGCCTGGTTTAATACTTTGAGGCGCAGACCGAGCTGTTGGCACTCCATCAAACAGGCAAACATCTGCGCTATCAGCGTCAGATCGGCGATAAACTCGTCCTTACCTAGCGCATCCGGCAATGCCTGTTGCAGGTAATCCGGCAGCTGTTCCGGGCTGATAAAGTGTTGCAGCGGCAGTCGGAGCAACGACAGCAGTTGCTGGCTATAGCTTGCCACTGCCGGAGCCAGAGAGCGTTGCCATACCGCCAGATTGACATCCGCACTAAAAATCTCTGTCAGTACCTCAACTAAAGAGGACAGCTGTTGCCGCGCCGGCAGTAAAGCGGGCTCAGGGGTAAATTGCAAAGGCATGCCACTTGTTATGTTGTTGGCCATCAGCTGGCTCATCAGGCGGGCTCCTGTCCGGCAAAGGGATTGGCGTACCGTTGCCACTCTGACGCACCTTTGGCTAATTCATGATCAGTCAGCAGCGCATCCTGCAATTGCTGTCGCAGGGCGGCCTGGTCGAGTTGCTGGCCAATAAACACCAGTTCCTGCCGGCAATCGCCAAAGGGATCATGAAATTGCGCCAAAATTGCAGCCTGCGATTCGGCATCGTCCGGCCACTCATCGCGCGGCACGGCTTGCCAGAACAACCCGGCCATGCCATAGCGGGCAATGCCACCAGCCTGATGCCATTGCCAGGCATAATCGGGGGTACTGGCTAACCAAAAATAACCTTTGGAGCGCAGTAATTTGCCGGTTGGCCAATCCTGATGTAAAAAATCATAAAAGCGCTGTGGATGAAACGGCCGCCGCGCGACAAAACTAAAGCTACTGATGCCATATTCTTCGGTTTCTGGCGTATGTTCACCGCGTAGCTCCTGCAACCAGCCTGGCGCCTGCGCCGCCTGCTCAAAGTCAAACAAGCCGGTATTGATTATCTCCGACAGCGCTACCTTACCGTGTTTCGCTAGCAATTGTTTGGCTCTGGGGTTTAGCGATTTTAAGATGGCTTGTAATTGTGCCAGCTGCGCCGCATCGACTAAATCGGTTTTACTGATCACCAGCACATCACAAAATTCGACCTGTTCAATCAGCAAGTCGGCGATACTGCGCTCATCCTCTTCACCCAGGCTCTCTCCGGCACTGGCCAGATCGCGGGCTTCCTGATAATCCTTTAAAAAGTTAACCGCATCCACCACGGTCACCATGGTATCCAACCGGGCGATGTCTGACAGCCGGCTGCCGTCTTCATGTTCAAAAGTAAAGGTTTCGGCAATCGGCAGTGGCTCGGAAATCCCGGTCGATTCAATCACCAGATAGTCAAAACGCCCCGCTTGCGCCAGTTTGCCAATTTCCAGCAATAAATCTTCGCGCAGGGTGCAACAAATACAACCATTGCTCATCTCGACCAGCTTTTCTTCGGCACGGTTCAGGCTGACTTCTTTATTAACCTGGGCGGCATCAATATTGATTTCACTCATATCATTAACGATAACCGCAATGCGCAGGCCATCGCGGTTATGCAAAATATGGTTTAGTAAAGTGGTTTTACCGGCGCCGAGAAAACCGGATAACACCGTTACAGGTAATGCTGTGGTCATGGAATAGCCTGTGCGTTGCTTTGTAATGTTATAGTGTATCAATTATAACCTGCCTGAGTGGCAAGTCTATAGCCAATAGATTTCGCGATAGCGGCTTAGCAAAGACCGAGTAAAAAGACTAATCAGGGAAAATGGTGCAAATCTACGCCCACAAGTACCAGATCACTGTGCCAAGGGAACTGGAGCAGCAGATATGAATTAAGTTAGGTGGACTCCGCTTCACACTGTTAGGGACATAACATTGAGCGGTCAGCATTCTGACGGCGATCTTAACCCAATCGCTCTTTCAGCCGAGTCACAATATCCCGGCGTTCATGGATGATACCGATAATCACTGGTTTGGGGGATGCACCCTGTATATAAAAAATATAGTGGTATCGGTATTTTGCCACTAAAAGGTGAGGGAAAGTGCTTGAGAAAGATCTACCTGGTAGCGCTTTGGTAGCAATGGCATGGAAAGCCTCTTTAAGGCCGTCCCGGTACTGTTTCAGCATGTCGCTGCCCCAATGGTCCAGGGTATAACGTGCCACTTCCAGCAGGTCTTGTTCTGCGTCGGCGGTAAGCACATAGGGCAGCATTGTTGTTAACTCTTTTCCCGTTCAGCCTCGGCAAAAATCTCGTCAACCGTGCGGGTGGCAAACTTGCCCTGTTCGGCAGCCTGGATGCGCGGCGCCAGAAAGGTTTCCAGCGCTTTCAGGGCGCTTTCTTCATCACCATTAGGCAGTGTGCGCTCAAGTACATAGTCCTTGATGGATTTGCCTTGCAGGGCTGCGGCGGCTTTCAGGCGCTGATGCTGTGCCGGGGTAACTTCGATGGAAAGGCGCATGGGGAGCTCCTCGTCGCGATAAAGGACTTATGCCAAGTATAGGTTGGCTGTAGCAAATGTTCAATAGTGAACATTTGTTGTTTTGTTGGCAGCCAGATGAATATGGTTATTGTGCTGCCGTAAGATAAATTCAGTGCCCAGTGCTTTAATCCCGCCAACATTGATTTGTATAGCTCTTTGTAATAGCGGGTGAGTAAAGACAGGGTAATTAGATTAGTTATTGAGTCTGTTTGGCTTTTCTTTTAGGTCTGCCTGTTGATGTGATTATTGGTGTGAATGCCAAGGTGTTTGCTCAGGCGCAGGGCGTACCCTTTGTTAATGCAGCAGGTGAAGCCCTGACGCCGGCAACAATGCATTACTATTTTACTTTTGTTTCAACTTTTGTATTGGCTGCCGTTGGCGCCTAGGTGACTAAAATCATCTAATAACTCCGTTTTCTATGGGGTTATGATAGATTTAGCGGTAAAGCACTGCGACAAATTGTCGCAGTGCTGGAACTACTCGGCGTGAGCCGCAGGGGACGTTGAAGGGAAGGTGCTTACTGCCTTGTTTGTCTTAATTGCTGTCCAAGCTGATAAAACTCACTTTGCGTTGACCAATTTGGCCATTGCCCGCTATTGGCTAGATCTTCCAGTACCAAATAATGCAGCTGAGTGTCTTGCAGTAAGGCACCAAAGTCCCAATCCGGGGTAAAGATATCGTCCGGTGTATGGTAGCGCGCCTGAGTGGCTTGCAAAGCCGCTTCACCTACCGCTTTTCCACCCTGCAGGCTGTCGGTTCCCGGCCCCATAAAGAGTCCTGGAATACCGATCTGGGCAAAAGCAAACTGATCTGAACGGTAGAAAAAGCCTTTTTCAACTTCAGGATTGCCTATCACCACCCGTTGCTGCTTAGCGGCCTGAGATCTGACAACATCATCCAGCTCGGATTGTCCTAAACCGATGATCCAGATATCACGGGTTTCGGGCACTGGGAGTAGGGCATCGATATTAATGTTAGCGACAATCTGTGCTAATGGCACTGTGGGATTGGCAACGTAGTGCTTGGTACCGAGCAAGCCTGATTCTTCCAGCGTGATCACTAAAAACAGCACTGAGCGCTCAAAACCGCCCTGAGCAACGGCTTGCTCTGCGATAGCTAACAAGGCGGCAACCCCACCGGCGTTATCAATGGCGCCATTGTAAATCGCTAGCGCCCCATCCTCTTTTGGAATGGCTCCGAGGTGATCCCAATGCGCGGTTACCACTAACCATTCGTCTGCACGGCTTTTGCCGGGTAAGGCAGCTAACACGTTATTCGAGCTGCCGGTCTGCACATCTAGCTTGATGCTGGCACTAAGCTGATGGCCTTCCAAGGCGACCGCCTGAAAACCTGGTTGGCCGGCACGGGTCTTCAGCGCCTGAAAATCTAAACCGGCGCTGGCGAATAACTGCTCAGCACCTTCAGTAGAGAGCCAGCCGATAACCGGTGTTTTGGCACTTTGATTATTGGCTAAATCAAATTGGGCGCGCTGCATCATATTTTGCACCACATTAAAGCCATAACCGGCAGCTGCGGTATCGTGCACAATTAAACAGGCTGCGGCTTGTTGCCGGGCACATTCTTCATATTTGTAGGTCCAGCGGCCATAGTAGGTCATCTCCTCGCCTTTAAATAAGGCGGGATCTTTACTGGCAAAGCCTGGATCATTTACCAGCACAATAACCGTTTTACCTTTGGCATCCAGTGCCGCGAAATCATGCCATTGATACTCGGGAGCAACCACGCCATAGCCGGCAAACATAATATCGCTGGCACTCAGGTTTACCTCTGTTTGCCCGGTACGGGAGCTCACCACGATATCTGTGCCTACCTGCGGTTGCCAGCCATTAGCACTGCCTGTTAAACGGACTTGCGGCTGACCGATATTCGTGACCTGCATATAGGGTACAGCCTGAGTAAAACTGCCGTCGTTACCGGCTTGTAATCCCAGTTGTTGGAATTGTTGTACCAGATAATCGACGGTAAGGGTTTCACCCTCGGTACCCGGCTGGCGGCCTAAAAAGGCATCACTGGCCAGTTGTTGGATATGCCGGCTTAACTGCTCAGCCTGAAACTCAACCTGTGCTGTACTCTGATGGCCCCCGGTATTTTGCGACAGGCTGGGTTCGGGGGCTTTGCCGCAACCGGCAATGATTACAGCCGCACTAAGTAGTGGTAGTACAAAATGTTTTTTCATCAAAACTCCTGCTTAAAGGTTTCTGCAAAACGAAAGGCTTGCCCTTGCGGCTGCCCCAGCACCTGATCACTGTGCATCACCAGTTTGCCGTTAATTAGGGTAGCAATAGGCCAGCCGGTTACTCTTGTACCATGATAGGGCGTCCAACCGACTTTACTGGCAATCCAGCTGTTGTCGATCTGACGTTGTGCCGCTAAATCAACCAGCGTGAAATCGGCATCATAGCCCACGGCTAGCCGGCCTTTGCCGATTAAACCAAAGATCCGTGCCGGATTGCTGCTGATTAAATCAACCAATCTTAATAGACTCAGGCGCCCGGCAGCAACGTGATTCAACATGATCGGCAGCAGGGTTTGTACCCCGGTCATACCGCTGGGAGAATCCGGGTAGCTTCTGGCTTTCTCTTCCAGTGTATGGGGGGCATGATCGCTACCGAGGATATCAACAGTGCCATCGCTGATCCCCTGCCACAGCGCGGCTTGATGCCAAGCTTCCCTTACCGGCGGATTCATCTGTGCCAGGCTGCCTAATTGCTGATAGCAATCCGGTGCTACCAGTGACAAATGATGAGGCGTGGTCTCCACCGTAAGCCAGTGTTTAAAGGCTGCCAGGTACTGCATTTCCTCCGCGGTCGACACATGCAGGATATGCAGCGGGCGCCTGGCTTGCTGGGCCAGTGCCACAATCCGTTGTGTGGCCAGGAAAGCACTTTCGCTATCGCGCCAGACTGTATGATTACGAACATCATTAGCGGTTAACGGCTTGCGTGCTCTTAAGCGCGCTTCATCCTCGGCATGGATCGCTACCCGCCGCTTACCATCCTGTAAAATGCTTAACAGCAGTTCATCTTGCTCTGCCAGTAAGTCGCCAAAGGAGCTCCCCATAAATACCTTAATACCGGCACAGCCCGGTAGCTGCTCTAATTGGGCTAATTGCCCCAAATTTGCGGCGCTGCCACCGATATAAAAGGCATAGTTGCAGTAGCTGTTTTGGGCTGCGATATCGAGTTTCGCTTGCAGGCAAGCGGCAGACAAGGTCAGTGGATTGGTATTCGGCATCTCGAAGAAGCCGGTAATGCCGCCCAACACTGCGCCCTTACTGCCGTGCGCAATATCTTCTTTGTGGGTTAAACCCGGTTCACGAAAATGCACCTGCGTATCGATAGCGCCGGGTAATAGGTGCAGACCAGTGGCGTCCAATTGTTGGGTAAAGGTCCAGCTGCTGGCGCCGATAGCGGCTATCTTACCAGCAACCACCGCCAGATCTGCCTGAATGATGCCGGCCGGTGTGACCAGCTGTCCATTCCGAATCAAGAGATCGGCATGTTTTTGCTGTATTTTTTTAAGAAAAGCACTTGCCATCAAATTGCTCCTTAATAGGGAGGGAGAAGCGGCAAACACGCTGTTTCACCGCCTTGGGCTTAAAGCAAAAAGGTTTCTATGGTTCTGGCCAGTGTTTCCCGCTCGATATCATAGGTAATAAATACCAAACGGGTTTGCCGGTCAGCGTCAGGCCAGGCAGTTAAAAAGGCCGCCGGATGAAAGATATGTTGCACCCCATGGATCACCACAGGGCCGGAGTGCCCCACGACATTAACAATGCCCTTCACCCTGAGCATATTCGAGCCCATTAATTGCATCAGGATATTAAGCCAGCCTTCCAGCCGACCAGGTGTAATGGCTTGTGGCAGCGTAAAGCAATGCGCCTTGATATGATCATTATGGCGGTTGGGATCATTCTGGCTAAGCGTGGCACTGGGCGCGCTGAGACTGGCAAGTTGCCCCGGCACAGTGTCACTCAGGCTGGTCAGTGAAAAGGCGGCACTGTTTAGCCATTGCCGCAGCGGGATAGTGCTTTGCTGAGGTTCAATATGGTCAAGACTCAGCAGCGCTTGTGGTTCTAAGTTGCCTTGCTGGATGGTTCTGATCTGAGCGGCCGGATTAAGCTGCTTTAACCGTGCAGTAAGCTGTGCCAGCTCTGGTGTTGGCTCAGCTTGTAAATCGGTTTTAGTCAGTAGCAACAAATCTGCTACCGCCACCTGCTTTTGTGATTCCGGATGCCGGTCCAGGGTTGCGGCAGCATGCAGGGTGTCGAGTGTGGTAATAACACCTTGTAGCCGGTATTTGGAGGCGAGGGTAATATCCGTCATCAGGGTATGCATAATGGGTGCTGGCTCAGCCAGGCCCGTGGTTTCAATAATCACCCGATCGAAACTGCGCTCGCCCTGGCGAGAGAAGCGCCAGTGAATATCACGCAAGGTTTTAGCCAGATCGCCACGGATGGTGCAGCACAAACAGCCGCTGGCCAATTCGATAATCGTATCGTCACTGGCATGGCTGACCAGTAAATGATCCAGGCTGACAGTGCCAAACTCATTAATAATAATCAGGGTTCTGGCCAGCTCAGGTTGTTTTACCAGCTGGTTTAATAAGGTGGTTTTGCCACTGCCTAAAAAGCCAGTCAGTAAAAATACCGGTAAACGGGTGTTATTCGTCATAAAAATGTTTCTCAGCGCCTTCGTGCAGTAGTTTGACATCGGCGCAGTATTCCGAGACCGGCCTGATAAATAAGCGCGCCAAACCAATAGGCTCACCCGTTTCCAGGCAGTAACCGAATTCCTTGCGGGCGATGCGCGTTAGCGCCTGATCAATTTTCGGTAATAGCTTACGCTCGCGATCCATAATGCGCAGGCTAAGCCTCGACTCTTCTTCATATTGCGCCCGATCAACTTCATCACTAAGCTCTGGTGGGCTACTAAGCTGCTGTTTTAGTTCATCGATATGCAACATAGTGCGTTGTTTTAAGTCGAGTAAATACCCTTTAAAAAATTCGAGTTGTTCTTCATTCATATAGTCTTCGTCTGGCGAGGCGAGCAGCCTGGCATGCTGCTCTGCGCGTTGGCTCAGATATTCGGCAGTCATATCTTTACTCCTGTTGCAAGCCGGGCAACTGCATCGTGGGGATGCAAGCTGTCCTGATGCTTGAATTCAATTGAGAACATAGGAAATTGCGTGCTGGGTAAATCAATACCTTGCATACCCACATAATCTAAATCGTTCCCAGGGTTGCTAAGGTGAGCCGAGGTGATCTCAATTAGCGATGAAGGGCTGATTTCAGAGGATAGTTGCAACATAGTACGGTCTGCGAGCTGAACAATAATGTGATATTATCACATTATTGTTCAGGACCAAGCACTTTGCGCAAATTAGCGCTTACTCCAGCTTGCACGGCTAACAAGCTTATAGCCCTGGTTTTTCTGGTGTTAATCGAACAGAGCTTGCAGCGTATTGCGCTGCACTTTAGTATGCGGCAACTCTTAGAAGGTGAAAAAATTGTGATGTTTAGACTAGCCAAAATCTCGTTAGCCGTAGTGACGGTGCTGGCACATAGCCAGGTTGCGTATGCGGAGCAGTCAGAGGCCATTGCTTCAGAGGCTGCTGCTAAAGTGGAACGTATTGAAGTGCGCGCTTCAGGTTTAAAGCGCGAAGTGGTCGAAATGGCCGGTCCGGTTTCGGTATTAAGCGGTGAAGAGCTGCTGCGCCGCACCGACGTCAGTATTGGCGAAACGCTAAAATACGAAGTGGGCGTACATGCCAATTATTATGGCCCGGTGGCCTCGAGGCCGGTAATTCGCGGTCTGGATGGTGCACGGGTGCAGGTCGTGCATAACGGCATGGGCACCGGCGATGTGTCGCGGGAGGGACCGGATCATACTATTACCGCCGATGCAGTAACGGCACAGCAAATTGAAGTGTTACGCGGGCCGGCAACGCTGCTGTACGGCAGTGGCGCTATTGGTGGCGTGATCAATGTGGTCGATAACCGCATTCCGCAGCGGGTACCAGTGCAGCGTGAAACGATTCTGCAAACTCGCTATGGTACCGCAGCGGGGGATCGCAGTCTGAGCTTTGCCCATGACAGTGGCCAGGGCAACCTAGCCTGGCATGCCGACGGTAGCTACCGCAAAGGTAACGACTATCGGGTGCCGCGCTATCAGAATGACGAGGGCGATAGCAGTCGTCGCTTGCAGAATTCCTGGTCTGAGCACCAGGTGTTGAATCTGGGTAGCAGTTATGTGGTAGAGCAGGGCTTTGTCGGCGTCAGTATTGGCAAAATCAAAACGGAGTATGGTTTGCCGGAGGGCCCGTCCAGCGAGCCGGCAGAAGGTGAGTATATTAAACTGAACCAACAGCGCCTGGCGCTGGCTTCAGAGTATCGGCCGCAGCAATCCAACTGGCAGAATCTGAACTTTGATCTGGCTTTTACTGACTATGACCACGCTGAGTTTGAAGATGATGAGGCCGGCACCGAATTTCTGAGTAAAGCCTGGGAGCTGCGCAGCTCGGCAACTTATGAGTTACCAGCCAGTTGGCGCGGCATCTTCGGTTATCATGCCATTCTGCGGGATTACCAGGCGCTTGGTGATGAAACCTTTACCCCGAACACTGACACCGACAGTCATGCCCTTTTTATGTTGCATGAAAAACGCTTTGGCCCGGTGAAGCTGGAGTTTGGTAGCCGGTTTGAGCGTTTAACCCATCAGGCGTATGAGCTGACCGATGATAACGGCAGCCGAGATCTGCGACAGCAGTTTAATCTGTTTAGCTGGTCTGTCGGTGCGGTTTACCAACTACAAAGTGAGCAGCAGCTGACGCTATCTTACAGCCAGGCGGAGCGGGCACCGGCTGCCAATGAGCTGTATGCCAACGGCATTCATATTGGTACCCGCTCTTATGAAATTGGTGTGGCTTATCAGGTTGCAGCAGAAAGCTCGGGGGCCAGTATTCTGCATGATGCTGCACTGGCGACTGCCGAGCGTGCCAACAATCTGGATTTAGGTTGGCGCGGTCAGTTTGCCGATGTCCGGGCCAATATCAACCTGTTCTATAATCAAATCGATAATTATGCGTTTTTAGCTAACCTGGGCTTTCAGATCGCCGGCTTTGCTGCCTATCAGTATCAACAGCAAGATGCGCGCTTGCATGGCGCAGAAGCCAGTATCAGCTGGCAGTTGACACCTGAACATCAGTTAACGGTGCTGGGTGATACCGTAGTAGCACGACTGCGCAGTGGTGGCTATCTGCCGCGGGTACCCTCATTCCGGCTGGGTGCTGAATATGAATACCGGGCGGATAACTGGGCCGGTCAGCTGGGGCTAACGCACTATGGTAAGCAAAACCGGCTGGCCGAAAATGAAAGCGCGACCGCGGGCTACACCCTACTGGAAGCGGGCCTGAACTATTACTTCGACTGGCAGCAACAGGAAGTGATGGCCTTTGCCAAGGTGCAGAACCTGACCAATCGCCTGGGCTTTGTGCACAGCTCCTTTATTAAGGAAGACGCGCCTCTGCCGGGACGACAGTTGGTACTGGGTTTACGCTTAAGTTTCTAACCCCCTCCATCCTCGATACACCATTGCGGGACGGCTTGCTGAACGGCAATGGTGCTTCTGCAGCTTAGTGCTGCCGCCCTTGTGACATATTTTCTTACAAATCCGCTACCGCTCAGACTGGCGTGTTATTAGCGTTTTCGTTAGTATCAGGCTACGTATTTTTTACATTTTTTCGGTAGAAGGATCCGCAAAATGAAAAAACTCTTTATTGTCAGTGCAGTAGCCTTAGCTGTTATCACTGGCTGTGCTCAGCAACAACCGGTGTCACAAGGAACCGCTGTCGAGCAACAACAAGCTACCGCGATTCTGGTTAGCCCTAACGATCAACGCCAGTATAAAACCCTGACCCTGCCGAATAAAATTGAGGTGATCCTGGTATCGGATCCAACCACTGAGAATTCAGCGGTGTCGCTGAGCGTCGGTGCCGGCATGTTGCAAGACCCGATGACACAGCAGGGCCTGGCGCATTATCTGGAGCATATGCTGTTTATGGGCACTGAACGCTACCCGGATCCGGCGGAATACAGCAACTTTGTCAGTCAGCACAATGGTGCTGCTAATGCCTATACCTGGCTTGATATCACCAACTATATGCTGCAGATCAACAATCAGGCCTTTGATGAGGCCTTAGATCGTTTTTCTGACTTCTTTAAAAGTCCGAAATTCTATCCTGAGTATTCAGATAAAGAGCGCAACGCCGTCAATGCCGAGCAATCGATGCGCCGTGAACAGGATTTCCTGGCCCAGTTTGAGCTAATGCGCCGGATGTTTGGCGAGCACCCGTCAAACCGTTTTCTGGCGGGCAGCCTGGAAAGTCTGAGCGACAAGCCGGGTAGCAAGCTGCATGATGAAATGCTGGCCTATTTTGATAAGTACTACTCGGCCAATAATATGAAGCTGGCGCTGATTAGTAATTTGCCACTGGCTGAGATGGAGCTGCTGGCGCGTAAGCATTTTGGTGAGATCGTCAATAAAGATATTGAGATCCCAAAGGTAACAGCAGAACTGGATAATAGCCTGTTTGGTGCGAAGCGCATTCACTATGTACCGAATCAGGATGTGAAACAACTGCGGTTAGATTTTACCATCCGTGACAACAGCGATCAGTATGCCGTTAAACCCAATGAATTTATTGCGTATTTATTACGTTCTGAAATGCCGGGTACTGCCGCCGCTCAGCTAAAAGCGGCGGGCCTGGTTTCCAGCTTTAATGTCTCGGTGACCCCGGATCTCTATGGTAACTACGGTACCCTGGCGATAGATATGAACCTGACTGATGCCGGTATGCAGCAGCGGGAAGCCATCACAGCGGTGGTGATGCAGTATCTGGATCTGATTAAGCAGCAGGGTGTCGATAGCAAATACTATAACGAGATCAAAACCAGCCTGGCCAATCAGTTCCAGTTTCTTGAGAAAACCGATGGTTTTGGCTACGTTGCCGGTTTAACCGCCTCGATGTTAAAGCTGCCGGTAAAACATGTGGTGGCAGCGCCCTATATTTACGAGCGTTTTGATGCAGAGGCCATCAATGATGTGTTAACCCAGCTGACACCGGCCAATCTGCGGGTGTGGTATATCAGCAAGCAGGAGCCGCATGACAGTGAGCTGATCCGCCATGTCGGTAAATATAAAATCGTTGATATCACTGCTGAAGAAAAGGCCGCCTGGCAACAACCGCTGGTGGCGTTAAACCTGCCGATGGTCAACCGCTTATTACCGGAAAGCTTCGCCATCAAAGCCCGTAGCGCGCAGCAAAAACCTGAGCTGGTTGTCGAGCAGCCGGGCATTAAGGCCTGGTTATATCCAAGCCAGGCGTTTGCCGATCAACCTAAGGGCCGGCTGGATATCGTGCTGAACAGCCCGGCGGCACAGCAGGATATTAAAGCCCGGGTTGCCTTTGCGCTGTGGCGTGATCTGTATAGCCTGGAGCAAAGTGCACTTCGCACCGAAGCCAGTGCTGCCGGCATGGATGTTTGGTTAAATGACGGTAATGGCCTGATTTTAAACCTGGACGGCTTTACCGATAAGCAGCCGCTGTTGCTGGAGCAGTTATTAGCCGGCTTAACACCGGCGATCACGGCGGACGGTTATGCGCAGGCGGTTGACCGCTATGTGCGTGGTCTGGCAAACCAAACCCGACAGGTACCATTCCGTCAGGCATTCTGGGCCTTTAACAGCCTGTATCGAGGCGGCAGCTATAATCCGGAGCAGTTAATTGCGACAGCTCAGGCGATGACGGCGGCAGATCTGCAGCAATTTATCGCCAGTACACTGCAGCAAAATCAGGTACGGGTGTTTGCTTTTGGTAATTACGATAAGCAGGATGTGCAAACTCTGGTCAGTAAGTTACAGGCCGCCTTACCGGCTGATCGTACCGTAACGCCTTACACGCAAAGCCCGTTCTGGTTACCCAAGCCGGGTGATGTGATTACCCTGCAGCGTGATATTGATGTCACAGACGTGGCCTTAGTGGATATGCATGTACATCCGGTTAAAGGGATGGCAAGCCGGGCAGCGGCCAGTGTGCTGGCTTCGCACTTCTCCAATCAGGCGTTTGACAAACTTCGTACCGAAGAGCAATTAGCTTACGCTGTGGGTGGTACGGCGATTGATCTGAACGATTACACCGGTTTTGGTTTGTACATTCAGACCCCGGTCAAGGGCCCGGCTGATATGCAGCAGCGCTTTGAGGAATTTAAACAGCAGTATTGGCAAACCCTGCAACAGGTCACGCCGGAGCAATTTGCTACCTTAAAGCAAAGCTTGCTGATTAGTCTGAACGAGCCACCAAAAAATCTGCAGGAAGAAATGGGACCTTTAGTCAGTGACTGGTATCGCGAGCGCTTTGACTTCGATTCCAAGCAGCAACTGATTGCGGCTGTGGAGCAGGTAACCTTAAAAGATGTGCAGGATTTCTACCAGCAAACGCTGCTTAACCCGCAGGCCGCCCGCTTATCGGTGCAAATGCGAGGTACCAGTTTCCGGGAGCAGCCGTTCGCAACACTACCGAATCAGCAAGTCGTGACCGATATCGCAGAGTTCCAGCGCAAGATGGCTAAGCAATAGTCACGGTTAACACAGCACAAGATCCCTCCGGCAGACACTGCGGGGGGATTTTTTTATGGCCGCCCGGCCACTTCAGTTAGGCTGCTAACTGATATAAAAAGCAGGGTAAATGTCGTGTCAGTTCGGCTAGCGGGCCAAACAAAGGCAGGCGCCAGCCCTGTTAATGCCGGCGCACTAGCGCATGGTCACGAACTCTTCCGCCGAGGTCGGATGCAGCGCGACGGTGGCATCAAAGTCAGCCTTGGTGGCGCCCATTTTAATGGCAACGGCAAAGCCCTGCAGCGCTTCGTCCATGCCTTCGCCAATACCATGCAGGCCAATGACTTTTTCTTCTGCGCCTAAGCACACCAGTTTAAAGGTACTGAGGGCGCGGTGCGGGGTAATGGCGTTGTACATGGCCGCAAAGCTGGAACGATACACTTTGATCTGCTCTTTGCCGTATTTTTCTACGGCTTCGGCTTCGGTTAAGCCGATAGTGCCGATGGGCGGGTGACTAAAGACGATAGTGGGGATCAGCGAATAGTCCATTTTCGCATACGGCATAGCCGGATTAAATAAGCGCTCGGCCAGCATACGGCCGGCTTTTACGGCAACCGGGGTAAGCTGAGCTTCACCGGTAATATCACCCACAGCATAAATGCCAGGTACATTGGTATTTTGATAGGCATCGGTGCGGATATAGCCTTTGCTATCAGCCACCACGCCAGCGGCGGCCAGGTTAAGCTGATCGGTTGCCGGTTCGCGGCCAATGGCCCAGATCAGACAATCGACATTAAACAGGATACTGCCATTTTTCAGATAAACCGTTAGCCGGCCTTCGCCGGCGGCTTCTACTTTCGCCACTTCGGCTTCGGTATGCAATTGCAGTTCATCCTGCTGCATCCGGCTGAGCAGGGCGTCAGTAATATCGCGATCAAAGCTGCGTAGTGGCCGATCGCCCCGCACCAATAAATGCGTTTCAGTGCCAAGGGCATGCAACACACCGGCAATTTCTACCGCGATATAGCCGGCACCGACGACGACTGCTTTGGTAGGTTGTTGCGTCAGGGCAAAAAAGCCGTCGGAGTCGATCCCCAGCTCAGCTCCCGGAATATCAGGTTTGGTCGGGCGGCCGCCAACGGCAATAGTGATATGATCGGCGGTAATGTGCTCACCATTGACTTCCACTGTTCTGTGGTCGACAAAACGGGCAAAGCCCTGGATCAGTTCCACGCCATTACTGGCAAAACCACGCTGATAGGCGCCATGAATACGCTCAATATAGGCTTCACGGTTTTTGACCAGTGTGTCCCAGGCAAAGCCTTGCTGTTCTAGGTTAAAACCATAGCTGGGGCTATATTTTACCGCTTCAGCAATATGGGCACCGTACCACATGACCTTTTTCGGGACGCAGCCGACATTGACACAGGTACCACCTACGGCTTTGGCTTCAATAACGGCTGCTTTAGCGCCACGTTGGGCGGCGCGATTGGCCGAGGCAATACCGCCGCTACCGGCACCAATGGCAAGATAATCATAATGACGAGTCATAACAGGGCCTGTCAGTTAATAGGGTAAAGATGAACCAGATTTAAGGTTAAACCCTAAGTTGATAGATTAAGTTGATAGATAGAGCAGATATAGGGCTAACCGGGCGCTAATACAAGCGTCAAGCCGCAGGATTTAGCAAACACGCGGCTACCGGCGCTTGACAATATGCCTGCCGGCCCCAACATATCAGATATACAAGACTTTACAGGAACCCTGCCGATGACTGCCGTGAGTGATAATCCGTTACTTAGCTTTACCGACTTACCACCCTTTTCGAAAATTCAGCCCGAGCAGGTAAAGCCTGCGGTGGAGCAGGCGATAAGTGACGCCAGAGCCGTGGTTGAGCAGGTGGTCGCCAGTAGCGACATCAGTTGGCAGGCGATAGTGGAGCAGTTAGAGCAGGGTTCGGATCGGCTAAATAAGCTCTGGTCACCGGTATCGCATTTAAATTCTGTGGCCAACAGCCCGGAGCTACGAGCGGCTTACGAGAGCTGTTTGCCGCTGTTATCTGATTTTAGCACCTGGCTGGGTCAGCATGAGGGCCTGTATCAAAAGTATCAGGCGCTGGCGCAAAGCGCCGACTTTAGCAGCCTGACTGCGGCGCAGCAAAAAGTGGTAACCAATGCGCTGCGTGACTTTAAGTTATCCGGTATCGGTTTGCCAGAGCAGAAAAAGCAGCGCTATGGCGAGATCCAAAGCCGGCTGTCGGAATTAAGCTCTACCTTTTCCAATAATACGCTGGATGCAACTCAGGCCTGGTTTAAACACGTCACCGATGAGGCTGAGCTCGCTGGCTTGCCGGAGGATGCACGCATCGCGGCGGCCGAAGAGGCGCAAAGCCGTGAGCTAAGCGGTTGGGTATTTACGCTGGAGTTCCCCAGCTATATCGCGGTAATGACCTATGCCGATAATGCGGCCCTGCGCGAAACAATGTACAGCGCCTACTGTACCCGCGCGTCTGATCAGGGCCCGACGGCCGGACAGTTTGATAACAGCGCCATTATTGAAGAAACCCTGGCCTTAAAACATGAGCTGGCGCAGCTGCTGGATTTTAATAATGCCGCCGAAGAGTCGCTGGCGACCAAGATGGCACAGAGCCCGGCGCAGGTGCTGGACTTCCTGACAGATTTAGCCCGTCGTGCCAAACCTCAAGCCGAGCGTGACCTGGCTGAGTTACGAGAGTTTGCCCAGAGTGAATTCGGTGTAAGTAGCTTAAATGCCTGGGATATCAGTTATTATTCGGAAAAGCTGAAGCAAGCCCGTTACGCGATATCGGATGAGCAGTTACGGCCTTATTTCCCGGTTACTAAGGTGGTGCCGGGCTTATTTACCGTGTTAGAAAAACTGTTTGGTATTCGGATTGCGGCGCGTGACGGGGTCGATGTCTGGCACCCGGATGTACAGTTTTATGATATTTTCGCCGCCGATGGCAGCTTGCGCGGCAGCTTTTATCTGGATTTGTATGCCCGCAGCAAAAAGCGCGGTGGTGCCTGGATGGATGATTGCCGTGGCCGGCGCTGGCTGGCCGATGGCCAGTTGCAAACCCCGGTCGCCTATCTGACCTGTAACTTTAATAAACCGGTCGGCGGCAAGCCGGCCCTCTTTACCCACGATGAAGTGATTACGCTGTTCCATGAGTTTGGTCATGGCTTGCATCATATGCTAACCCAGGTCGATGCCGCTGCGGTGGCCGGTATTAATGGTGTCGCCTGGGATGCGGTGGAGTTACCAAGCCAGTTTTTAGAAAACTGGTGCTGGGCGCCCGAGGCGTTACAGCTGATTTCCGGCCATTATGAAAGCGGTGAGCCACTGCCGGCCGACTTGCTGCAAAAAATGCTGGCGGCGAAAAACTTCCAGTCGGCACTGTTTTTAGTGCGGCAGTTGGAGTTTGCCCTGTTTGATATGCGGCTGCACGCCGAGTACGATCCGGCGCTGGGCGGTCGGGTGCAACACTTGCTGGATGAGGTGCGCAGCCAGGTATCAGTGATAGTGCCGCCACGCTTTAACCGTTTTCAGCACAGTTTTGGCCATATCTTTGCCGGTGGCTATGCCGCAGGCTATTATAGTTACCTGTGGGCCGAAGTGTTATCGGCCGATGCTTTTAGCCGTTTTGAAGAAGAAGGCGTATTTAACCCGCAAACCGGCCAGGATTTCCTGCACTGGATTTTAGAGCGAGGTGGCAGTGCTGAGCCGATGGAGCTATTTAAAGGTTTCCGTGGTCGTGAGCCATCAAATGAGGCCTTGCTGCGACATATGGGCATCGCCAGTTAAACTGGATACCGTATTACTTTAAGGACAATCTATGAGCAAGCTAATTCCGCGCAAGCTTTTCCCGTTGTTGTTGGCGACGGCAGCCTTAACACTCAGTGGCTGCCAACAGGCGGCCGGCACCGGTGAAGCCCGGGTTGCACCGGCGCCGCTGGTAGAAGCCATTGATCCGCAGCGAGACCCAATAAAAGCGACACAAGCGAGGAAGCAACTGATGAGTCAAATTGAGCAAGTCGCAGACGTCAACGAGCTACGCCGCGAGGTCTTGGCGCTAATCGCCGATAAAAGCGCCGATAATGTACAGCAGTGTCTGGTGTTACCGCTGGGGCATAAGCCTTGTGGTGGTCCGGCGGAATATGTTGCGGTCTCGACCAAAGGTAAGGATCAGGCGGCACTGTTAAAGAAACTGGAAGCCTATAATCAGGCAGCAGAGGCGGAAAATCTGCGGCTGGGGCTGATGTCCGACTGTGCCGTGGTGCCTAAGCCGCAGGTGCAACTGGTTAACGGTCAATGTACGCTGGTTAATGAAGCGACCTATTAATCCTTCCAACGCTTAGGGCCGTGACTGACACGGCCACAATCGAGGTTAGACGCTTGCGTCAGGCAGAATCTTTTAAACTGATTTTACAGCGTGCCGAGGCCCGTAAAGGCGGCCCGGCGGCGCTACGTGCTTTGCTGAGTGAACCTCGCACTACTGCTGAACTCTCGGCCTTACCGGATAATCTGCTGTTAGCCGAGCTGACCAAGAAAATTTTTCAGTCGGGCTTTGTCTGGCGGGTGGTACGGCAAAAATGGCCTGGCTTTTGTGAAGTGTTTTTCGACTTTGATATCGAAAAAATGCTGCTGCTCAGTGATGAAATGCTGGAGCAAAAAGCACAGGATCCCCGGATTATCCGCAATTTAAGCAAGGTGTTTACCATCCGTGATAATGCATTGATGATTTATCATCTGCAGCGTGAGCATGGCAGCTTTGCAAGCTTTATCGCCAACTGGCCAACAACCGATATTATCGGGCTTTGGGCTTATCTGAAGAAGCATGGTGCCCGGCTGGGTGGCAATACCGGTCCTTATGCGCTGCGTGCCATCGGTAAAGATACCTTTTTGCTGACTCAGGATGTTGAAGCCTATCTGAAAGCCTATGGTGTATTCGACGGCAGTAGCAGCAGTAAAAAGAGTCTGCAACAGATCCAACAGCAGTTTAATCAGTGGCAGCAGGAATCCGGACTGAGTTTGCAACAAATAAGTCAAACCATAGCGCTGAGTATTGGCGAAAACTATGCCGGGATGCAGCAATGAGTGTATTGCTCACCTCCTTACCGGCGGACTATGCCGATGAGCTGCAGCAGCGTTTCCCGTTAACCGTTATTACTGAGCCTGCTGGTTGGTACCTCTGTTGGGCAGATCAGGCGCTGGTATTGCGCCATGCCGATCTACCAAAGCAGGGCGATATTCTGGTCGATTTTGCCAGCGGTGCGGCCAGTTACCGGCGCCAGTTTGGTGGTGGCAAAGACGAAGCCATTGCCAAGGCCTGTGGCCTGAACAAAAAGCGTAACCTGAGTATTATTGATGCCACCGCCGGTTTAGGGCGTGATGCCTTAGTGCTGGCCAATCTCGGTGCCGCTGTGACCTTGGTAGAGCGCAATCCGCTGGTGGCGGCGCTGCTATATGATGGTTTACGCCGGGCCGCGGCCAATCCGGCGACAGCAGACCTCGCGGCGCGGATGCAACTGCATTTTGCCCCGGCATTGCAGGCGCTGACGGAACTGCCGCCAGCCGATGTGGTCTATCTGGATCCGATGTTTCCGCCACGCGAAAAATCGGCGCTGGTGAAAAAAGAAATGCGCGCCTTTCATGACGTGGTGGGCAGCGATACCGATGCTGATGCACTGCTGGCGCCAGCGTTACAGCTGGCGCGCTACCGGGTGGTGGTAAAGCGCCCCGGTTATGCGGAAGTACTGGCGCAACAAAGCCCGCAGTTGGTGGTAAAGGGCAAGAATAACCGCTTTGATGTGTATATAAAGCAGGCGATTGCCTGATGTTAATTTAATAGCTTTGCGCCATGGCGCACTAAGGAATAAATAATGATTAAAGTAGGCGATACCTTACCGGAAGTTAGCTTCGCACAACTTACCGCCGATGGCATGAAAAACCCCACTACCAGCGAAGTTTTCGCCGGCAAAAAGGTGGTGTTATTTGCCGTGCCGGGAGCGTTCACGCCGACCTGTTCTGCCGCGCATTTGCCAGGCTATATTGCGCTGGCCGATCAAATTAAAGCTAAAGGCGTGGACACTATCGTTTGTACCGCTGTCAACGATGCCTTTGTGATGAAAGCCTGGGCTGATAGCCAGAACGCGGAAGAAATTACCTTTTTAGCCGACGGTGGTGGCAGCTTTCATAAAGCCATTGGCTTAACGATGGAAACCGCCGACTTTGGTGGTTTACGGTCGCAGCGTTACGCGATGATTGTTGAAAACGGCGTTGTCACCTTACTTAATGTCGAGCCACCGAAGACCTTTGAAGTCAGTAAGGCCGAGACGATTTTAGCGGCGTTGTAATAACGCGCTACCTCTTATCAGGGCAGGGCCTGTGCCTTGCCCTTTTTCTTTATACCAGAACTGGTATCATAGTCTTATCTATTCCAAGGGTGAATGCCTGATGCAAACTGTAAATATTCTCTGTATTAAGTGGGGCAAGAAGTACGGTCCTGACTATGTAAACAAGCTGCATAATATGGTGCGGCGCAACCTCACGCTGCCACACCGCTTTGTCTGCTTAACGGATGATCGCGACGGCATTAACCCGGAAATTGAAGTTAAAGATATTCCAAAAGTCGGCTTTAAAGACTTTGATGAGCGCCAACCCTGGAGCTTTGGTCATGGTTGGTTAAAAGTTACCAGCTTTGCCGATCCGCTGTATGACCTGACTGGCCCGACACTGTTTATCGATCTGGACGTAGTGATTGTTGATAATATTGACTGCTTCTTTGAGCCTAAAGGCGAGTTCTTTGTGATTAAAGAATGGGATAAGTCAGATGATACTGGTAATACCTCGGTCTACCGTTATGACATTGGTGCCCACAGCGACTTAATTGAGCTGCTGAAAAACCACAAAGAGCGCGAGCTGGCTAAGGTGCGTAACGAGCAGGAATTCGTCACTCAAAATCTGGCGAAGCAGGGCAAGTTACAATACTGGCCGGAGGGCTGGTGTGTCAGCTTTAAGCGTCACTGTTTACCAAAAGGCATTATGAACTGGTTCAAGCCAGCCACAATTCCACAAGGCGCTAAGATCGTGGCCTTCCATGGTAAGCCGAATCCACCAGATGCGATTGCCGGCGTCAGTGGCAAGTGGTATCGCCGTGTGCTGCCGGTGCAATGGGTTAAGGATATGTGGCAATAAGGCCGCGACCCGATGCGCTATAAAATCTTTATTATCAATCTGGCGCGCTCTCCAGAGCGCTACCAGCAGGCGCTGGCGCAATTGGCAGCCTGGCCGGATTTACCAGTGCAGCGCATTGATGCTGCCGATGGCCGCGCGCTGAGTGAGGCTGAGATCAATCAGTATTATTCCGCCGCTCTGAATCAGCGCCTGCATCATAAAATCCTCAAGCCTGGTGAAAAGGGCGCCTTTATCAGCCATATCCGCTGCTGGCAGCAAATTGTTGAGCAGCAACTCGATTTCGCGCTGATTCTGGAAGATGATTTTCTGGTTGATGGCGATCTGCCGGCGCTGCTTAAAGCCATTACTGAGCTGACGCAGCCCTGGCATTTATTAAAACTGGCGATGCCGAATAAGCAGCAGAAAATTATCGCCGGCAATCCGCAGCCCGCTTTTTCGTTAGTCCATTTTAAAAAGAACCCGATTTCTGCGGTGGCACAAGCTGTTAGCCTGGACGGCGCCAAACTCTTGCTGGCACGGGAGCTGCCTTTTGGCCGGCCAGTGGATGTCTCAATGCAATACAGCTGGCAGCTGGGCTTTCAGGCGATGGGGATGTGGCCGTTGATTTTTAAACCCGATCTGGGCTTTGAAAGCACTATCTCAGGTAAGCAAAATGAGCAGGTTAATCGCCGGGTGTTTTACTGGCGGCGGCTGGAGTTTAGCCTGGCAAACCTCTGGCATAACCTGCGTCACTATGGCTTAGTGGCCTTGCTGCAGGCTAAGAAGTGGCCCAATCCAACCGGACGCACCCGGCTCTCCAATTAGGGCGTGTAACACGCCCTGACACCTTGTTTTTCCGGTATTGTTACTCAGTGCTTGCAGGATACTTAAAGGCGTTGCGCTGCCAGTTGCTGCTGATAAAACGCCAACACTTCGGCGGCTTTAGCGCTCGGTTCAAAGCGTTGCATCGGATATTGCCGGCGTGCTAAATCCTGGCTTTGCTGCTGTAAGCGTTTTGCCAAATGTGCGGCATTATCGATGCCCACCAGTTCATTATTAAACAGCGGTCGCAGGTATTTCGCCCCCTCAGAGGCGGTGGCAATAATCGGTAAACCGGCATGCATCGCTTCCAGAAACACCAGGCCAAAGGGCTCGGTACGGGCGGCACTGACAAAGCAATCAAAGCAAGCCAGCCAGTCCTGTGGGCTGGTGCTAAAGCCGGGCATAATAACCTGCGCCGGCGCTTTCTCGCGCAGCGCCTGCCAGTTTTTACCCTCACCAACAATCACCAGATAGCTGTTAGGAATTGCCGCCTGTTTAAAGGCGTCCAGCAACACATCCTGGCCTTTACTCTGTTCAACCCGGCCCAAAGTGCCAATCACGATGGCATCCGCTGGGATCTGATACTCGGCGCGCAGGCGTTGCCGGGCATCAGCAGTGGCAGGGCGCGCAGCTGACCAGTTATCCAGCTGCACACAGTGCTGGCGTAACGGCTCCGGGATCGCCGCCAACTGCCAGGGGGCGATGGCAATAAGTGCATCTAATTTGGCGTGCTGCTGTTTTTTATAGTGAATATGCAAGGTTGCTACCCGCAGACACAAACCCTTTACGCCCTGTAATACCCGGCAAGCAGCGCTTAAATGTGCATGGGCAACATCGGGTTTTAACTGGCGCAGCAGGCGACGGGCGCGATAGATCGCCAGCAGTTTAAAGCCACCAACCAGCAGCACTTTAACCTTGGGCGATACCCGGTGGGCAATGGCATTGGGCCGCTGTTCTGCGCCGCGCTGATGCAAAATCAAGGTGACATCATGTTGTTGTTCGGCTTGCAGATTGGCCAGCTCAACGGCATAGCGTTCGCTGCCGGCAAAGCTGTGGGTCAGGATAATATGGACAATTTTCATAGGCTTTTTGCAGTTTCCGCCGCTGCGCAGACTTTGGCTGCCCATGTTATACTAATTGCCATTTTCGCTAAAGCCCGGCTTGCTGGCCGGTTCGATAAAAGGATAGGCTGTTGCTCAGGCATCTGTATTCTGCATTGCTGTATTTAACGCTGCCGTTGCTGCTGCTGTATTTTGTTTGGCGCTCACGCAAGGACCCGGCGTACCGGCAGCGTCTGCTTGAGCGTTTTAGCTTGGGTTTAAAAAAACGTGGGCTGCAACCAGGCGGTATCGTCGTGCATGCCGTCTCAGTGGGCGAAACCATTGCTGCAACCCTGTTAATTAAGCAGCTACAGCAGCAATATCCGACCCTGCCGCTGACCGTTACCGGTACGACCCCAACGGGTTCGGCGACCATCAGTAGCCGCTTTGGCAACACTGTACAGCACTGCTATTTGCCACTGGATTATCCCGGCAGTGTCCGGCGCTTTTTAGACGCGCTTCAGCCAAAGCTGCTGCTGATTGTGGAAACAGAGCTGTGGCCTAACTTACTCGCTGCTTGCCGAAAGCGACACATTCCGGTGGTGGTCGTTAATGCCCGTTTATCGGCCCGCTCAGCTAAGGGGTATCGTCGCTTTAGTGCCTTAACCCGGCCGTTACTGAATAATATCAGCCTGTTATTAACTCAGGATCGCGCCAGCGCCCGCCGCTTTCGGGCGCTGGGTTTTGGTAATACCCTGCAAGTGACGGGTAATCTAAAGTTTGAACTGGCGATCCCAGCGCAAACCGCGCAGCTGGTAACAGAATTTGCACCGCTATTAACAACGCGGCTGCTGTGGGTCGCTGCCAGTACCCATGCCGGTGAGGATGAGCAGTTACTGGCGCTTTATCCACGCTTAAAACAGCGCTTCCCGCAGTTATTACTGCTACTGGTACCACGCCATCCGGAGCGTTTTGACAAGGTCGCACAGCTGGCGCAAGCCCAGGGGTATAGCGTCTGGCGCCGCAGTAGCGGGCAGTTACCCGGAGCAGACACCGAAATTGCGGTTGGTGATTCGATGGGCGAGCTGCTGGTCTGGTATCAGCTGGCCGATCTGGTGTTTATCGGTGGCAGTTTAATCGAGCGCGGCGGCCATAATCCGCTGGAAGCCATTTGCTTTGGCAAGGCAGTACAAAGCGGGCCGCATATTTTTAATTTTAATGAGGCGTACCGGCAGCTGCAGCAACAGCAGGCCGTGGTGCTGGTGGCCGATAGTGAGCAGCTGTTTGCCAGCTGTTGTCAGCTGCTTAGCGATGTCAGCTTACGCCAACAGCTCGGGCAACGTGCCCAACAGTTTTTTTCCCGGCAGCAGGGCGCCACGGCGCGCACCCTGGATGCTATCAACCTTCTTGTTGCAGGAACCATTATGCCAAGCCAGCCTTTAGCGCACACGTCAGCCTATCAGACTAAGCAAGCCGGTAACGCCAGCTATTGGTACGATCCGGCGTTTTTTACTGATATCGCCGCTGAGCAGTTTCAAAGTGCCTGGTGGCAGCAGCAGCAAGCGGTGATTGGTAGCTCCAGCGGCCGCAATACCGCCTATTTTGTCCAACACGGCGGGCATAAACTGGTGCTGCGGCATTATTACCGTGGCGGCCTGGTCGGCAAGCTGCTGCATGATCAATTCTGGCTGCAGCCGGTGGCACAAAGCCGGGCGATGCAGGAATACCAGTTATTAAGCTGGATGCGTGCGCAGGGCCTGGCGGTGCCAAGACCGGTAGCCGCGCGGTATCAGCGTAGTGGTTTAATTTATCGTGCTGACTTACTGATTGAGCTGATCCCGGACAGTAAAGATCTGGCGGCGATTTTGCAGCAAAGGGCCATGACTGCTGAGGAATGGCAGGCTGTGGGCCAGGCGATCGCACAGATGCACCGGCTGGGGGTTTATCATTCGGATCTGAATTGTCGCAATATTATGCTGGATAGCGCTGGCAAGGTCTGGCTGATTGATTTTGATAAGTGCGAGCGCCGTGAGCCGGGACCGTGGACAGAGCAGAATTTAGCGCGTCTGCTGCGCTCCTTTAATAAGGAGCGCGGTAAACTCGCCCAGTTCCACTGGCAGGATACTGACTGGGCAGCGCTGTTAGCTGGCTATCAGCAGTCGCCTAGCACTGTGGCGGAGCGCAGCTAAGATGCAGCAGTGGGATGTGATTGTGGTCGGCGCGGGTGCGGCCGGTTTATTTTGCGCCATTGAAGCGGCAAAGCGCGGCCGTAAAACCTTAGTACTGGATAATGGCAAGCGCATCGGCCGCAAAATTCTGATGTCGGGCGGCGGGCGTTGTAATTTCACCAATATCTATGCCAGTCCGGCCAATTATTTATCGCAAAACCGCCATTTTTGTAAGTCGGCACTCAGTCGCTACACCCAGTGGGATTTTATTGCGCTGGTGCAGCAATATGGCATTGCCTACCACGAGAAAACCTTGGGCCAGCTGTTTTGTGATGACAGCGCCAAAGATATCGTTGAGATGCTGCAGCAGGAATGTGATAAAGCCGGGGTTCAGATTGCGCTGCAGCAGGAGATTACGACGGTTAGCTATCAGGATGGTCAGTATCAGGTTGTTACGCCACAGCTTAGCCGGCAGTGCCAAAGCCTGGTGATTGCCAGTGGCGGCTTAAGCCTGCCTAATCTCGGTGCTACCGCCTTTGGTTACCAACTGGCTGAGCAATTTGGCTTAAAGGTGCTGCCACTGCGCGCCGGCTTGGTACCGCTGACCTGGCAACCGGCCGATAAAGCCGTGTTTGAAGAAATCAGCGGGGTGTCGTTGCCGGTTACCGCGGAGGCCAATGAGGTCCTGTTTCCGGAGGATATGCTGTTTACCCATCGCGGCCTAAGCGGCCCGGCGATTTTGCAAATCTCCAACTACTGGCAACCCGGCGATGAGCTGACGATTAACCTGGTAGCAGGCCAGGACTTAACAGCGCTGCTAACCGAGTTGCAGCGACAGCATCCGGCGCAGGAGCTAAAAACCGCTCTGGCACGAGCGCTACCCAAGCGCCTGGTAGAAAAACTTTTAGAGCTTAATGTGTTTCAAAATCAGCCGCTGAAAGCGCTAAATCCGAAAAGTATCGAGCGGCTGGTCGACAGCCTGCAGCGCTATATTTTTAAACCGAACGGCACCGAAGGCTACCGCACAGCTGAAGTGACCTTAGGTGGCGTGGACACCGATGAGCTATCGTCCAAAACGATGGAGGTAAAAAAGCAGCCGGGTCTGTATTTTATCGGCGAGGTAGTCGATGTCACCGGTTGGCTCGGTGGCTACAATTTCCAATGGGCCTGGAGCTCCGGCTGGGTCGCTGGGCAGTATTGTTGAATAAGAAGCAAGATGAAAAAACTTTCTAAAGTACAACTTAAACAACAGGCCGCCGTGATGGCGGCGGTGACCAGTCTGGAGCAACAGGCACTGTCGGAACTAGCCGGTGTCGTGCAGGCCTGGTTTAGTATGGAATATGAAGCCTTTCCGGGGTCTTTGCTGGTGCGGCTGCAATTTGCTGAACAGGCACAGTTAGAGGCAGCACAGCCACAGTTATTGCTGTGGCAAAAGCGGCTGAGTGCGTTAATGCTGAAAAAGGGTTTTGTGCTAAAAGATTTGCGTAAACATCTGGTGTTTACGCTAAGCGGGCCGGACGATTAATCCGGCCTGTTTTGCTCTGGCGCTAACATTGCGTCTGACAGCCTAAGCTGCAGAGGTTTCAGCTTAGGTGCGCTGCGTTAGTCTTTTTGCAGCAGATAATCCAATAGCTGAAAATAATCTTCATTTGACTGAATATCGTCCGGTAACTCAGTACCGACCAGATACTTACCCTTTACCACAATCGCCGGCACGCCCTGAATACGGTTATCCAACATCTCGCGGTTAGCCTGCTCCATTAGCGCCCGTGCCTGCTCTGAGTTTGCCAGTTCACTAAAGGCGTTGCTATCCAGCTGATGCTGCGCCAAGAAGGCATTGATAGCTGCCAGATCAGGGAGCTGGTTTTTCTCTACCCGGGTGTCTCGGTACAGCGTAAAGAGCGCATCCGTCAGGGCAGCGTTGCCCCCTAATTGCAAAGCATAAAACACGCTGGCATCAAAAGCCCAGCGCTCGCCTAAAGCCGGATGGCGGCGCAGCAGCGAGACTTGTGGCCGCTCAGCCAGATAAGCTTTTAATAAGGGTTCAAAGTTCTGACAATGCGGACAACCGAGCCAGAAATATTCGGTTAAGCCTTGCTGCGCGGCCGACTCGGTGAGCGGCTTGCTCAATACCTGATAATGCTTACCACTGGTAAAGATCCGCGCCGGGGTGGCAGCGTCTGTACTAAGGGCCTCACTGACCGGTGGTGTTTGGGGTGAGCAGGCTGCCAGCAGCGCAAGCGGTAACAGCAGGTATAAGAACTTCATACAACAACCTTAACGTTAAAAGCGGGAGAGTGCAGTGTACGGATTTTCGCGGCCTACCACAATTATCCGGCGCCGCGCGGCAGATGCTAACCGATGAGCGGCTAACAGGCTGCGACTTTTCGCCTAATCAGGTTATGATAATGACATCACAGGTTAAGCGATGGAACAACATGGGATATTTTCTTGGTGCTTATGCCGCTTCGGCCAATGTCAGCGGTTGGGACGCGCAGCTGGAGGCCGACTATTATCGTGGGCTGGCAGGCTTAGCAGAGGTCAAAGGACTAGAGCATCCCTTTCTCGGGCAACTGCATCAGCATGATGATGCCTGGTTTTTACAGCATCTGGCGCCGCACTGGGATTATGTATTTACGACTATTCCCGGGGTGATGAATGCACTGGCGACTCAGCCCGGCTTCGGGCTGGCATCGACCGATCCGGCGGGGCGCCAGGCGGCACTCGACTTTATGCAGGCCGCCCGCCAGGCGATTTTGAAGTTAAATCAGCATCTGGGGCGACAGGCGGTTAAAGCTATCATGCTGCACACAGCGCCGGCACGGGACAAGGTTGCAGGTAGTGCCGCCTGCTTTATGGCGTCGATGCAGCAGCTGCTCAGTTGGGACTGGCAGGGTGCCCAGCTGCTGGTCGAGCATTGTGATGCCTATCTGCCACCGCAGTTGCCGTCGAAGGGCTTTTTGAGCCTGAGCGATGAGCTTGCCGTCTTAAGTCAGTTAAAACAGCAGGGTGCTGCCCCGGTTGGCGTGGTGATTAACTGGGGGCGTTCGGTATTTGAAGGTCGTGATCCCGCTGCGGCTATTGCACATATTCAGACGGCAAAAGACGCAGGGCTGCTAGCCGGTTTGATGTTTTCCGGCGTCTCCGGCGAAGACAGTGCCTATGGTGCCTGGCGCGACAGTCATCAACCGATCCGTAATACCCAGGCACCTGAGTTGGGCTCGGCCTGTTCCTGGCTGACCGAGCAGGAGGTTGCCGCGGCGCTCAAGGCAGCCAGCCCGGTTGAACACTTAAGCGTACTGGGCCTGAAAATCGGTGTGCGGCCAGTTACCGCTACTGTGGCCGAGCGCTTAACTTTACTGCAGGCGCAGTTACAGATCCTGACACAGCAACAGGCGTTAATCAGTTCCATTTCACCAGTTAACGGGAGCATCTAAGATGAAAGCAGTCGGTTATCAGCAATCACTGGCCATTAGCGAGCCGGCGTCGTTATTGGATATAGAATTAGCCACTCCGGTCGCCGCAGGCCACGATATTTTGGTTAGGGTGGCAGCGGTCTCGGTTAATCCGGTGGATACCAAGATCCGCAAGAGAGTCACGCCCGCCGCCGGTGAATATAAGGTGCTGGGCTGGGATGCCGCCGGTGAAGTGGTCGCGGTAGGTGAGCAGGTTAGCCGCTTTGCGCCCGGTGATCGGGTGTATTATGCCGGGGCATTGCAGCGACAGGGCTCAAACGCCGAATATCAGCTGGTCGATGAGCGGATCGTGGGTAAGATGCCAGCGAATCTGAGCTTTGAACAGGCGGCGGCCTTACCGCTTACCGCCCTGACAGCCTGGGAGCTGTTGTTTGATCGGCTCGAGCTGGCAACGCCCAGCTTAAAACATCCCAAGCCGGTATTACTGGTAACAGGTGCGGCCGGTGGTGTCGGCTCTATACTGGTGCAGCTGGCCCGCCAACTGACGACAGTGACAATAGTAGCGACGGCGTCCCGGCCGGAGAGTCAGCAGTGGGTGCAAGAGCTCGGAGCGCACTATGTGGTTAACCACAATCAGCCATTAATACCGCAGCTACAGCAGTTGGGGATCCAGGCGGTCAGCCACGTTGCCAGCCTGACCCAAACTGATCAGCATTACGCTGAGCTGGTGCAGTTGCTGGCGCCACAAGGCAAGCTGGCATTAATAGATGATCCGGTTGGCGGTCTTGATATTATGCCGCTCAAACAAAAGAGTATTTCGCTGCACTGGGAGTTTATGTTCACCCGCTCGCTGTTTAGCACACCGGATCTGCTGACCCAGCATCAAATTCTGACCGATCTTAGCCGCCTGATTGAGCAGGGCCAGATTAAGACCACGCTCAAGCAGAGCTTCGGCAAGATTAATGCGGAAAATTTAAAGCAGGCGCATGCGCTGTTAGAGAGCGGTAAAGCAATAGGTAAGATTGTGCTGGCCGGGTTTTAACGCTGAGCCTGATTAGCTCTGGGATCAAAAGTGCACGCCGGGTTAGCGAGCCCGGCATGCTGTCTGCTTAATTCAGATTAATTCAGTTAAATCAGGCGATTTGCTCGCCGTCAAAACTGCTGTAATAGGCTTTTAACAACACCTTCTCCAGTGCCAGTTTAAAGGCCTGATTAATCGGATAATGCTTATTACCCAGCTCATAGTCCAACTGACTAACTTGCTCTTTAATGCTCATCATCATTGGCGGTGGGTTAGCGGTTAGCATAATTAAATGCTGCTGATATTTTTCCAGTTTATCCGCTTTAATCACCTTGCAGACCGACAGTGCAGCCTGGCCTTGTTTGTCGCGATAGCCGGCCGCGCCAAACATCCGGCAAATACTGGGTCTTTGCTGATACACAGTACAATGGCCTTGTTTACCATCAAAGGATAAACGCTGATAAAAAAAGCAGCCAGATACCTCTGGTAACTCTTCGAGTTGTGTCAGTGTCTGCTCTGCTTTACCCTGATCAAACAGGTGTAATGCCAGCGGCAACGCTTCCAGCACCGTCGCCTCAATGGTGGTTTGAGTGCAACACTCACCACAACTGTCACGGCAGGTTAGGCCGCTGGCACGTTGATAACCGGAAAAGGTGTCCGCCATTTCGCCATACACAGCCTCAACACGACGCGATAACTCACGCAGTCGTTGCATAAAGACTCCGAACGAAATAACTATTAATGAATTGTAGTCGTGAAACGGCGACTTGCCGCTGGCGCATTTTAGTGTGCCGGACGGCTGCTACGCAATAGGCTGGTGTAAAAATCGTCAGTTGACGTACTGCGACCGTGCCGGCTGCAGCAGCAGGGCGCTGGAGACTAACAGCAAAAAAATAGCCAGATTTAACCACTCGGCAAACCCCGACAGGTAGCGGGTTTGCACAAACAGCAGGCAGAAAGTACCAAGCGTCGCTTGTAGAGCGTAGCGGGGAGCGGCCTTCAGCTCAGTGGTCAGGCTGATATAGATGGCCTGAATAATAACGATGCTCAGGGTTACGCTGACACTGACAAACAGCAACTGCAGCTTCAGCGGACCACTGGCAAATAAGGGGCTAAAGATTAGTAACAAGGCTGCCGCAGCAGCCAGCATATTGAGTTGTCTGGCTCTGGATCCAGCATATAGCAGCAGACTACGGCGGCTAAACAGGGATAAACAGAGCAGGCAACTACCGACTGCAATATAGAGAATAACCGGGTTCAGCTCAGGGTAAAACGGCCATAACTGATTAAAAGCCAGCCCGTTTAAAATACCCAATACCAGCGCAAAGCTCAGATAAAAACCGGCCAGAAAACACAGTGCCGTATTGCGCTGTAACCAGCTGCAATACAGAATGGTTAAAACCAGCAACAACAATACGCCACTGAGTAAGGCATCTTCTAACAGCTGTTGCTGCGCTTCGGCCAGTAAGATCGGTAGACTGGCTAGCCTGAGCTCAGTGCCTAATAAGGAGGCATCCTGAATTTTCAACAATAAGGTTGCGCTGCCATTGGCCTCCAGCGAAACTGATTGGACATAGCCCCGTACCGGTAGGGCACGCTCGCTGTATGGCAACAAACTACCGGTTTTACCCAATAGCTGGGCGCTGGGGATCTCTGGTTGTAATTGGTAAAAGCTGAGTCGATCTGCCGGTAAAAATGGGTAATACAGCCAGGCTTGCCAGGTTTCTGGAAACGGATTGTTTAGTTGCACCAGCAACCAGAGTGCTTGTTGTGCCGTAACTCTGAGTGTGGCCTTGCCGGCGGGTAAATCATTAAACTGGTGAAACAGCGCCCGGTCCCGTACTAACTCTTCGGCACTGAGTTCCACCGCCGTAATTTGATACTGCACCTTAGGTACCACTATGGAGCGCTGCAACAATTGCTCTGCCAGCGGCTGCTCAATAGCATAGCTTTGCTGGCTAAAGACCATGGCCAGCAGCAGACAGATGAAACGGCGTAACCACAGCAGCAAAAGAAACTCCGGAATAGACGTGCAGATGGCTTGAGCAGCAGGCCAGTTTGCGGATTAATAGGGTGATAATGATAATAAACAGAGGGATCCGAATGTACAAGCATGTTCTGTTACTGTTGTTGGCCTTAGCCTGGCCAGCGTTGGCGGCGGATATTGAGCAGGGCCGGCAAAAAGCCGCGGTCTGCGTGGCCTGTCATGGCGCTGATGGTATAGCGGTGATTGCCGAGTACCCGAATCTGGCTGGTCAGAAAGTGAAATACCTGCAGCTGGCGATTAAAGCCTACCGCGATGGTGAGCGCCGCCATGCGGTGATGTCACCGATGGCAAGCGGACTGTCAGAGCAGGATATCGCCGATATCGCTGCCTTTTACGCCAGCTTACCGCCTGCAGGCAATTCGGCCGCTAAGTAGTCGTTAATTTCGGTCAGAAAGTCGGCGCCATAGCGGCCGAGCTTGGTATAGCCAACGCCGCTTACCGCCAGCATACCAGCATTATCGGTCGGCAGTTTCTGGCACATATCAATCAGGGTGGCGTCGCTGAATACCACAAAGGGCGGCACATCATCGCGCTCAGCGATCCTTTTGCGCAGTGCCCTGAGCCGGGCAAACAGCTGACGGTCATAATTCTGATTGGCCAGTTTCGCCGGGGCTTTCGCCACGCTTTGTAGCCTGGGTACTGCCAGAGATAACTGTTGCTCACCGCGCAATACCGGCCGCGCTGCCGGTAACAGCCGCAGTACCGAATGATGGCTGATATCCTGTTGTAATAAGCCAAAATGGATCAGCTGACGGAAGATACTCAGCCAATAATCGTGACTCAGTGCTTTGCCCAGGCCCCAGGTCGAGACCTTGTCATGACCAAAATCGAGGATTTTCTGCGTCTGGCCACCGCGTAGTACCTCAATCACATGATGTAAACCGAAATTCTGACCAACCCGGTACACGCAGGACAGCGCTTGTTGGGCCAGCTCGGTGCCATCAAATTGTTGTGGTGGGTTCAGACAGATATCGCAGTTGCCGCAGGCCTGTTGCCGCGCTTCACCAAAGTAATTCAGCAGTACTAGCCGGCGACAGGTTTGCGCTTCTGCAAAGGCCGCCATCGATAAAAAGCGCTGCCATACCACCTCGGCCCGGCCCGGGTTTTGCTCGGCTTCCAGCCAGCGTTTCATCCTGCCGATATCTGCCGGATCGAACAGCAGCACGGCCTCTGCTGCCACACCATCCCGACCGGCGCGGCCCGTTTCCTGATAATAGGCTTCAATGGTGCGCGGCAATTCAAAATGCACCACAAAACGGATATTCGGCTTATCGACCCCCATGCCAAAGGCCACGGTGGCGACAATCAGGTTGATATCGTCACGCTTGAAGGCATCCTGCACCCGTTGCCGTTCGGTTGAGTCATGGCCGGCGTGGTAGGCTGCGACTTTATAACCCCGTTCCTGCAGTTGCGCGGTCAGTTCATCGACTTTGCGCCGGGAGCTGCAGTAAATAATGCCACTCTGGTTTTCCTGTTGCTTCAGGTAAGCCAGCAGTTGCTCCAGCGGGCGGAATTTTTCCTGTACCGTATAGCGGATATTCGGCCGGTCAAAGCTACCACGATGAATATAAGGGCTGCTTAACCCCAGTTGCTGCAGAATATCCTGCTGCGTCGCCGGGTCGGCGGTAGCGGTCAGAGCAATAAAGGGCACACCGGGAAAGCGTTGTTTCAGTTGCGACAAGGCCATATAGTCGGGCCGGAAATCATGGCCCCACTGTGAGATACAGTGGGCTTCGTCAATGGCAAACAGGCTGACGCCAACCTCTTGCAGGCGCTCCAGAAAGCTCGGTTGCAGCAAACGCTCGGGTGCGACATACAGCAGTTTCAGTTCGCCATAACGCAGCTGATTTAGCACGTCCAATACCGCTTCCCGGCTCAGACTGCTGTTGACATAGGCTGCGGCAATACCGTTGGCGCGCAGGCTATCGACCTGATCTTTCATCAGCGACATCAGCGGCGACACCACCAGGGTCACGCCGGGCAACTGCAATGCTGGCAACTGATAACAGAGTGATTTACCACCGCCGGTGGGCAACAACACAAAGCAATCCCGGCCCTGCAGCACAGCCGAGATAATCTCCTGCTGACCGTTACGCCAGCTGCTGTAACCGAAGCTTTGCTTTAATACCGCCAGCAGTTGTTCTGACACCCGAAATGCACCTCAGAAAAAACGCCTATTGTATGCAGAAAAGCCTGAGTTTTACAGCAGCATTGGCTTTGCAGCAGCCACCTTTGCCGCTACACTGACAGAAAAGGTCTTACCACTGAGCTGAAAATGACGCCAGAACAACTACTTAACTATATTGCCGCTGCCTTCAACGAAATGCCGTTTAACAAACTACTGGGCCTAACCGTTACCCGCTTTGATGAGGAGGGGGCTGAAGTCCGTTTCCGTTGGTCAGCGCAACTGGTCGGTAACCCGTTGCAGCAAATTCTGCATGGCGGCGTGATCGCCTCGGTACTGGATGTGGCCGGCGGCTTAATGGCCGTTGCCAGTGCCCTGGGACGGGTTAGCAGCGTGGCGCCGGCTGAACTGGCAGAGCGGTTTGGTAAGATGAGTACCATTGATATTCGCACCGACTATCTGCGGCCTGGTCGTGGTGAAGAGTTCATTGCCACGGCGCGGGTGATCCGGGCTGGTAACAAGGTCGCAGTATGCCGGATGGAGCTGCATAACGAGCAAGGCTTGCATATTGCGCTCGGCACCGGCACCTATCTGGTCGGCTAAAGTGCTACAATACGCCCTAGTGATAGAGAGGTAAAAATGTTGAGTTGGCTGGATATCATAGCAGTGTTCTGGTTCAGTGTAGTGTGGTCTGGTTATACGCTGTATGCCAAGAAAAGAGCGAAAACGTCGACCTGCTTATCATTTGAAATGCGCCGCAAACGCAATGACTGGATGCAGCAGATGCTGCGCCGGGATAATAAGATGGCCGATGTCGGTTTGATCTCTACCCTGGAACGCAATGTGTCCTTTTTTGCCTCCAGCTGTTTGCTGATCCTGGCGGGTTTACTGACAGTGCTGACCTCCAGTGAGCGACTCAGTACCATGCTCAGCGGTCTGATCCCGTGGAGTGTGCAGTCGGAAATGCAAATCCAGCTCAAAATCCTGTTATTAGCCTTTATTTATGTGTTTGCTTTTTTCCAGTTTACCTGGTCGTTACGGCAGTATGGCTTTGGCGGCGTGCTGATTGGCGCCGCGCCGGACGGTAAAGCCCTGACGCCGGAAGAGCAGCAGTTGTATGCAAATCGCACCGCTAAGGTGATTGATCAGGCCGGGCACTCTTTTAACTATGGTTTAAGAGCGATTTATTTTTCGCTCGCGGCCCTGACCTGGTTTATTGATGCCGCTTTGTTTATGGTGGTTACGGTGCTGGTGCTATTGATCCTGAAACACCGGGAGTTTCATTCTAAGATCCTAAAAGCCTTGCAGGAGTGTTAATCCTGACAGGTTGGATTTTGTTCGTCTGCTGGTGTTTTGAACGCGAGACGTGCAGTGCGTTAACACAGTACCCGGCTGCTTAATAACGCCGCCGGGTATGTTAAGTGATGTTACGGGTTTTCAAAGGCTTTAATCACCCGCACTACGCCTTCGACGTTACGGGCAATATCCACAGCGCGGTCGGCTTCAGCGCCACCAACTAACCCCATCAGAAACACTTCCTGGTTTTCGGTGACCACGCGAATATTCAGGCCGCTGACCCGCTCATCTGCCAGCAACTGTGTTTTTACCTTAGTCGCAATCCAGCTATCGCGGGTGCGGGTGGTCATGGAGGTATTGTTGCCCAGCCGGATTTGGTTATGCACCACCTTTACGCTCGGAATATCCTGCACCAGACGCTGCGCCTGCTCTTTAATTTGTTCGCTGCGGGTCTGCCCGGTAAGCAATACCACGCCGTTATAGCTGGTGATATTAATATTGCTGCCTTTGGCGGTCAGCTGATCGTCACTCAGCGCCCGGCGCGCCTTAATCACTATGCTATTATCGTCAATCTGTGAACCCAGGGTGCGTCTGTCATGGGCTGAGGTCACCGCAGTAGCGCCTCCGGCAACAACGGCAGCAGCACAGCCTTGTAGTACTAACAATGCAGCCAGTAACGGTAATAATTTAGCCATCAGAACTCTCCTTGCTGTGGAAACAGCGTCATATCAATTAATTCGCAGACACAATGTAACAGGAAGGTGTAACACTCCACTACCCGCGCCGGGCGATGCGCCGGCACCTTTAATTCCACATCCTGTTGATTAAGCAAACCGGATAACTCGCTGCTGTTATCCACGGTCAGCGCGATCACTTTCATATCTTTGGTTAAGGCTGCTTCGGTAGCCCGGATCAGGCTTTGCTCAGCGCCGTTGAGTGAAATCACCACCAACACATCCGCCGCTTGCCCCAGGGCGCGCACCTGACGCGCCAGATAATCATGGTTTTGCTGGTTACCCGGTTGCAAGCTGGATGCATCCGCCTGCAAGGCAAAGGCCGGCAGGCAAGGGCGTTCGGTTTCAAACTGATCTAACAATAATTGGGCGAAATGGCTGGCCAGGCTGCGGGAGGCACCCTCGCCACAGCAAATGACCTTGCCGCCATTAATCAGAGCGTCCACCAACAGTAAAGCACTGCTTTCAATCGGGCCGGCCAGCGCCTCGCTGGTGGCAATCATGGTTTGGATATTTTCACTAAACAGATGTCTGATATGTTCCTGCATCCTGATTCCTGTTAACTAAAGGCATTTTGCAGCCACTGGTATTGGTATGGCGCCGGGCCTTGCACGGCTAAGACATCGATCCGGCAAGGTTGTTCACTTAAACGGTGTAATTGACAATACCACTGTACCGCACGGCGGACCTTTTGTTGTTTGCTATAGGTTACGGCTGCCAGGGCGCCACCAAAGGCTTGGCTGGCCCGGTACTTTACTTCAACAAAGACCCAGCAGGAGCCTTGCCGCATCACCAGGTCAATTTCGCCGGCTTTGCACTGAAAGTTCTGTGCCACCAGTTGTAACCCCTGCTGTTGCAGGTAACTGGCGGCCAGTTGCTCGTAATAGGCTCCCTGATGCTGATTCAAGGTGTTTAAGGCTCCTGCACCGCAACCAGGCGGTTGCTTTGGTAGCTGGCCCAGCTGAGTTGCCGGCTGACGCTGCCGTCACTCAGTACACTGAGGCGGCCGGTAAAGCCTGGGAAGCTTAAAGACGGTAATTGCTGTTGCTGTTTCAGGCTGCCCACCAGCTGGTAGGCGTCAAAGCCCATCGCAAATAAGCGTTGCAGGCTTTCATCCTGCTCCGGAAATAGCTGCAGGTACTGCTCGCGTACCGCCAGAATATGTTGCTCACCCAGTAACCAGGGCGTTTCGGTAAAGGTCAGGCCATTTAAATCACGCAGATCATTGGCATCTCCGCCAACGGTATAGCTGCGGGAGCTGGCGTAAATCGGTAAGCGTGGGCCATGCTGGCTGACGGAGACGTCCAGAAAGGGTTTAAACATCCGGGTTTGTACCGGATCGGCAATCAGATAAATGGCGTCAATATCGCGCCGGCTGTGCGGTTCGCTTTCGACCTTGCCGCTGATCAGTCCTGAGATCTGACGAATACGCTCGCGGCTGGCGTCGGTTTCTAACAGCCGGGTGACCAGCGCTTCCAGCTCGTCACGGGCAGTAAATTCGTAATTTTCCGGTGCCGCAAAGCCAAGTTGTTGCCACTGCCGGCTAAACTGCTGCAGCATACGCTGGCTAATGGCATTGCGGGCACTGATCACAACTGGCCGTTGATAATTTTTACGGGCGAATAGTTGTGCCATCTGTGTGGCTTCATCTTCCATATTCAGCGCAAAGTAAAAACGATCAGCCTGAGGCTGCCGGCTGCTGTCGCGGCTGTTCAAAAACAGCGTCGGGTAACGCCAGTCCTGTAGTTGGCTGATGGCATCAACCTGATCCCGCAATAGTGGCCCTATGACAAAATCGACACCCGCAGTGGCAAGTTGTTGCTGCAGCGCTGCCATCGGTTGCTGGCTATCAAAAAACAGTAATTGGCGCTCAGAGGTCTGGTTCTGAGCCGCAGCGGCTAACAAGCCATATTGAATGGCCCGGGCCGGCTGACTGAACTGGCCGCTAAAAGGCAGTAATACCGCAATCTTGCGCGGTTGATAGGGCTCTAACGCCAGTTGCTGTTGTAAATTCGCCGGTAGCTCGCGCAGTGACGGCAGCTGCGGATAGCGCTGCTGCCAATCGGCCAGTGCAAATTGCAGTTGCTGCGGCGCGCCCAGGTAGTTGCGTACCAGCTCCAGCAAATTCAGCCAGCCGAGACTGCGTTGACTGGCGCCTACTTTCAGGTTGTTCAGCTCGGTATTATCCAGATTACTCAGTTGCTGCCAGAGTTGCGCCTGTAACTCCGGATAACCGGGTTCAGCCTGGCGGCTGTCGGCTAGCAGTTGATCCAATTGCAGTAAGGCACGGGCAGCAGCATAGCTACGGCCCAATTGCTGATACAGGCTGGCGCTGGACCACAAAAATGCCGGCCGATCTGCCAGCGGCAGCTGAGCCGGATTGGTATTCTGGACTAAACGTTCGGCCAGACTCAGTTCGCTATGTGCCAGATATGCTTGCAATAATGGTAATTGATTCGCCGAGCGGATAGCGGTTGTTTCGCTCAGCTGCAGGCTATCGCTGATGGCCAGTGCCAGTTCGGCATTTTGCTCTGCCAGGGCCTGGCGTGAGGCACGTAGCAGTAGGCGTTGCTGCCGTTCGCCGCTTTCGCTGGCTGCTTGCTGCAATAGCGACTCGGCGCTATCGTTACCAGGCGTTACCGAGGGGGCAGGCTTAGTCGGTGCGACAACTTGCGGACGCTCGACAGCGCTGACTTCCAGTTCAGATGGGGCCGGTGTTTGCGCGCAGCTGCTTAAAAGTGTGGCGCAGGACAACAGGAATACAGGCTTCAGTTTGCTGGTTTTCACAATGCACAGTACCATAAGGTGTTAATAGTGGTATCTTACTGACACTACCCGTTAAGCTCAATGAAATAGCGACTTATGACTAAACAAATCGGCTCACTTTATGTTGTAGCCACGCCAATCGGCAATCTGGACGATATCAGCCAACGCGCAATCCGCACCTTACAGCAGGTTAGCTGTATCGCCGCTGAAGATACCCGCCACAGTGGTAAGCTGTTACAGCATCTGGGAATTAGCAACCGTTTATTCGCCTTGCATGACCATAACGAGAAACAGCGCGCCGCCAGCATTATTGAAAAATGCCTGGCGGGTGAAGAGGTGGCACTGATTTCCGATGCCGGTACACCGCTGATCAGCGACCCGGGCTACAGTCTGGTACGGCAGTGTCGGGATGCCGGTGTGCCGGTAGTACCTATCCCCGGGCCTTGTGCACTTATCACCGCACTCTGCGCTGCCGGCCTGCCTACCGATAAGTTTCAGTTTATCGGTTTTTTAGCACCGAAATCGACGCAACGGCAAAACCAGTTAGCCGAGGTACCCGCCGCCGGTGGCACCATTATTTGTTATGACACAGCGCGACGCATTCTGGATACGCTGCAAGATGTGGTCGCGGTGTTCGGGGCCGAGCGTCAACTGGTGCTGGCAAAAGAACTAACAAAAACCTTTGAGCATTTTGCTTGTGGCACTGCAGCAGAGATCAGTAGCTGGCTGACGGAGGATCCGCAGCGCTGCCAGGGCGAAATGGTGCTGATGATTGCACCGGCACCAGCGAAAGCCGATGAGGCGGTCAGTGAGGAAGTGCAACGTACGCTAAAAATCCTGCTCGCTGAGTTGCCGCTGAAGCAGGCAGCCGCGCTGGCGGCACAAATTCATAACGAAAAGAAAAATGCGCTCTATCAGTTGGCGCTGACTTGGCAAACAGATTAGCGTTAGCCCTTAACGCGATTCTCGCGTATAATCCACCACGGAGTCGGCCAGGGCAATCGCTGCTTGCGCAAGCAAGGGGAGGAAAGTCCGGGCTCCACAGGGCAGGGTGCCAGGTAACGCCTGGGAGGCGCGAGCCTACGACCAGTGCAACAGAGAGCAAACCGCCGATGGCCCAGCTGTTTACAGTTGGGATCAGGTAAGGGTGAAAGGGTGCGGTAAGAGCGCACCGCGCGACTGGTAACAGTTCGTGGCACGGTAAACTCCACCCGGAGCAAGATCAAATAGGCCCCCTATGGCGCGGCCCGCGTTGGGGGCGGGTAGATTGCTGGAGGCTTAGGGTGACCTAAGTCCTAGAGGAATGATTGCCACTCTGGCAACAGAGCACAGAACCCGGCTTACCGGCTGACTCCACATCTCAAAAAAAGCCCGCGCAACTTGCGCGGGCTTTTAGCATTTAAGCTGGGCTACATAAATTTATATTCCAGCAACAGGGTATAGGCCCGACCGCGTGGATCAGCAATCCGCGGTTCCCAGGCGGCACCGGCAGCAAAGTCGTTCTGATGCGCGGTGAACGGCGGATCCTGATCAAACAGGTTTTTGATACCGAAGGTAAAGCTCAGGTTATCAAAACCACTGTAGGTCATGCTGTAGTTATAGGTGGTATAACTACTGACATTTGGATTCCAGCCACTTGGAATATAGCTACCATTACGCACACTAACCGGTAACTCATCCTTGTAGCCATCGCGGTAGATCTGGGTCAGGTTATGGGTCCAGTCACCTTTCACATAACTCAGATTCAGCGTATGTTTCCACTTAATCGGTAAGTTAAAGTAACGTACATACTCGCCAACCAGGTTATCGCTATAGGGCAGAATTTCCAGCCCTTTAGTTTTAAAGGTATCAATATAACTTCCGTTCAGGTTCAGGCGCCATTTGCCATTAGCGAAATCACCGGTCAGGTTAGCATCAATTTCAATACCGCGGGTCAGGGTACCACCTGAGTTGATGAAGCGGCGATCGATGGCGACGATCTGGCCATTACTATCCCGGATCCAGTTGGCCTGGAATACCTCGTAGTTATTGATCAGTACATCCCTCGGTGCCGAGCGAATGGTATCGGTACGTTCAATTTCCCACCAGTCCACGCTAAAGTTAAAGTTATCAAAGGGCGCAACCACCACACCGAAACTCTTCTGCTCCGACTCTTCCGGTTTCAGGTCCGGTTTACCGCCAAAAATCTCTACCGGCCGGATCGAGGCACAACCCGGAATCGTCTCACTGGCGACGGCGCCCGGACAGGTTGCCGGATCAGCCAAATCTAAACCGGTATACTGCGATTCGGTATTACCGTTAAATAACTGGTTAAAGGAAGGCACTTTAAAGCCGGTACTAAAAGCACCGCGGATCATCACTTCTTCTATCGGGCGATAGTTAAAGCTGACTTTCGGGTTAGTGGTGCTACCAAAGCCATCATACTTGTCGTAACGACCGGCCAGGCTGATATCCAAACTGTCCAGCAGAGGTACATAGAACTCGACAAACACGGCCTTGATATCCCGGCTGACTTTATCCAGCACGTTGGCGTTATCAAAGGGCGCGTTAAAGATCGGCCGCATTTGTGAGCGTTGGTCACCGTTAAACTTAAACTCCTCGCGGCGTAAGTCGGCACCGATCGCAGCCTGAATTTCACCACCCGGTAGTTCGAAACCTAAACCGCCGGTAAAGGTCGCATCCAGCTGTGTCATCAGCGACTCACCGTCATATAAGCGTACACCGTCAGCAGACGCGGCTTGTAAGGCTGCCATACCGGCATCAGACTGGCGTTGTCCCGGCAACAGGAAAGGGTTGATTAAACCGCTGCCCAGTACCTGTTGTAAAGCGTCAGTGTAGTGATAGCCGCTGGCCAGCACCGAGTTTGAGGTACTGGAGGCGCGGGATAAGCCGACGGCATAATCCCAGTCAAAGGCGCTGATAATACCTTCGAACGCCGCATTAATGCGGTAAGACTTGGTTTCAGTGTCAATCTGCCGTGGTCCACACGCCATACAGCGCCAGCGGTAGGCGATAGGTTCGCCATAGTTTAGCTGGCTGGTGCCAAAGTAGTTTGCCAGCGCCGTGTAGATTAAATCATAAGATTCACCGGTCGACGGATACCAGGTACTGCGGTTAAACACGGCACCCGGAGAGATTTGATTGGGTTCAAACGCCTTACTGACGTCGACTTTAGAGCCAACAAACTCAAAGTAGGCCATATGATCATCGCTGAGCTTAAAGGAAGCCCGGCTGATAAAATCCAGACTATCCATCGGCTGTTGGATCCGCGCTGCAGCCGGATAGTCCCAGGCACAGGCATAGCGTGACGAAATTGAACTCCAGAGCCGCTCATCATAAGGGCCCATCATATCGCCGCCGCGTTCACAACCCAAACCGCCTGGTAAATCCAGAATGTTAATGGCAATCATATTCAGGCCATCACGTGGATCGCGTAAGCCAGTGCCAATCAGGTTGCGTTCAGCCGCCGGCCGGTTAAACACCGTCGCAAAAGGGGTACCCCGGGTGTCGGGTGATAAACCACGTTCTGGCTGGAAGGTATTGGAGAAAGCCCGATCGGTACCTTCCAGAGTTTCATTTTTTTTGTAACTCAGAGTACCAAACACGTTCCAGCCATCTTTATTGATATCACCGGCACCGAGCAACAGGTTAGTACGGTAGATATTACCGCCACCGGCCTCGGTGGTATCGGCAAAGGCAGAAACTTCAGCACCGGTATAATCTTTCTTGGTGATAAAGTTAATAACACCACCGATGGCGTCGGTACCGTACATCGCAGAAGCACCATCACGCAGTACTTCAACCCGCTCCAGAGCGGCAAAGGGGATAGAGTTTAAATCTACTGCCCGGCCTTTTAAACCGTGCGTTGCTACCCGGCGGCCGTTTAACAGTACCAGGGTGGCATCGGCACCCTGACCGCGCAGGTTGGCACCGGATACACCGTTATTACCGCGTTGTTCATCCGAGACGATACCGCCATTACTGGCCAGGTTGTCTGACGAGTTACCGGCGATATTCAGTTGCATTAATAATTGTTCTGCCGAGGTAATACCCTGAGCATCGATTTCCGCTTTGCTAAATACGGTCAGCGGCAGCGAACCTTCAATATTGGTTCTCTTAATGCTGGAACCGGTAACCCGGATCCGTTCTACTTTCGCATCCTCGGCGTCCGGAACTGCTGTGTCCTGCGCCATGACGACTGATGAGCCCAAGCCGGCAAGGGCAATGGACTGAATGAGCCTGTTCAACTTCATTGCAATCTCTCCTGGATATTACACCCTTTATAATTATTTCATCGTTACGCTGCTTAGCCGTGCGGCGCTGTGCAGGGATGTAGATTTTCTGCACAAAATTAACATAGCAATCTTTTGTTGGTTTTGAAAATAATTTATGCTAAAAAATAACAAATTCAGGAATATTTCATTCCGACGGAGTCTGGGTTGAACAGAATACTGGCTGTAAGCACCTGTTTTTGGCTGATAATGCTGCCATTATTGTTGCCGGGTAATGGCCGTGCCCAAACCCCGGACTGGCAGTCTGACATTCCGCTACTACAGCAACAGCATCTGAGCACAGACTACTGGCTGGCGAAACTGCCAGCAGCTCAGCAACTACTGCTCGACGCGCAACAAATCCGGGCTTTTAATCAGCGCACCTTTGCCGTGCAGCCAGAAATGCAACCCATCGCCGAAATACCGCTTAGCCATTCCCGCCAGCAGTTACTCGAGCGATTGGATAAGGTTAGCAGTATTCCGGGTAGTGCGCGTTTTTTTGCCAATGGCCGGGCGCTGGTTGAAGCAGATTGGCTGCCACTGCAAGCTGCGCTTAACCGCGATGGCATCGAAGACATCAATCCAACCCGCTTTGCATTGGTGACCCGCCGCAGCCTTCTGTTAGCTTTTCCAACCACCCTGCGGATCTTTAATGACGCCATGGCGCTGGATTTAAACCGCCTGCAGGAAACAGCGGTCTTTGTTGGTGAGCCGCTGGCCGTGTTACATCAAACCGCAGACCAGCAATGGTCACTGGTACAGAACTATCATTATACCGGCTGGGTAGAAACCTCAGCGCTGGCGATTGGCGAGCGACAGCAGATATTAGCCTATGCCGCAGCTGAACCCTTTCTGGTGATCACTGGTGCCAGAGCGCACACTAACTTCAACCCTGAACTGGCTGCTATCTCTGAACTGCAGTTGGATATGGGGGTGCGGCTACCTTTATTATCGGCCGCCAGTCAGGGACACAGTATTTATGGTCAGAATCCGCATGCCAGCTATATTGTGCAGCTACCCATGCGGGGCGCAGATGGCGCCTTAGAGTTGGTGCCGGCTTTGATTGCGCGCAACCAGGACGTGTCGGTGGGCTATCTGCCTTATACCACAGAGCAACTGCTGCGCCAGGCCTTTAAGTATCTCGGGCAGCGTTATGGTTGGGGTTATGACTATAACAGTGTTGATTGTACCGGCTTGCTGGTCGATGTGTTCCGAACCTTTGGTCTGCTGATGCCGCGCAATTCCGGTGAACAGGGCTATGGTGATTTTGGTCAAAACCAGCGTTTTGCGGAAGATTTACCGGTAGCGGACAAATTGGCGTTACTAAAGTCAGCACAGGTCGGTGATTTGTTGTATCGCCCTGGCCATGTGATGATCTATCTGGGCGAAAGTGGCGGTGAGCCCTTTGTGCTGCATTCGGTGTTTGATCTGGCCTATTACCAACAGGATGGTCATTTTTATCGCGGTACCTTAAACGGAGTGGCTGTAACGCCGCTGACTCCGCTTTATCTGACAGCTGAACAGAATTATCTGCACCGGCTGTATAATATTAAATCGCTGCGTTAACCGAGGTGCGCATGAAAATTACCGATATCCGGCTGGGCATGCTACGGGTGCCGCTTAAGACGCCGTTCAAAACGGCATTGCGGACAGTGAATCAGATTGAAGATGTGGTGGTGGTGGTAGAAACCGATACCGGCCATCTGGGCTATGGTGAGGCGCCGGCAACAGCGGTGATCACCGGTGATATTCATGGCTCCATTATCGAAGCGATCCGCACCGTGATCAAACCCAAGCTGTTGGGGCAGGATATTAGTGATTTGAATCATATTATCCGGCTGATCCAAGGCTGTATTATGAAAAACTACAGCGCCAAGGCGGCGGTTGAGATGGCGGTGTATGACTTGTTCGCGCAGTCCTATCAGGCACCACTGTATAAGGTACTCGGCGGCGGCGTGCCGCGGCTGACCACTGACATTACCATCAGTGTCGATTATATCGATAAGATGGTCGCGGATTCACTGGATGCGGTCGCCAATGGCTTTGAAACCCTGAAAGTTAAGGTGGGTAAGGATATCGGCGTCGATATAGAGCGGGTAAAAGCTATTTATAATGCAGTGGCTGGCAAAGCTTTGATCCGGCTGGATGCCAATCAGGGCTGGACTGCCAAAGAAGCCGTTTATGCGCTGCATAAGCTGGAAGATGCCGGGGTGCGGTTAGAGCTGGTTGAGCAACCGGTTAAATACTACGATCTGGAAGGACTAAAATATATTACCGAGCGGGTTCATACGCCGGTGATGGCCGATGAAAGCAGCTTTGGCCCGCGCGAGGTGATTGAGCTTATCAAGATGCGGGCCGCCGATATCATCAATATTAAGCTGATGAAAACCGGTGGTATTTCCAACGCCATTAAGATCGCCGATATTTGCTCCTTCTACGATATGCAGTGCATGATCGGCTGTATGCTGGAGAGCAGTATCAGTGTCGCAGCTGCGGTGCATGTTGCGGTGGCGAAAGCGGATGTGATTACTAAGGTCGACCTGGATGGGCCCTCGCTCTGTGCCTTTAATCCGGTGCATTGCAGTGTGAACTTTAACGGCCCGGATATCACCATAGGAGAGGCGCCGGGTCTGGGCGTCACTGCGATTGATGACCTGGAGTGGTTAAACTAACTCTTTTCCAGCAACGCCAGCAGCTTATTATGCTCAGTAATATGCTGGCGGTAACTCGGGCTTTGGCAGAGTAACAAATAGAGTAAATGACACAGATGCTGCTGTGCTTGCTGGGTGACCAGCCGCGCCAAATGCTCGTCGGTTTCGGTATCCAATGTAAATAAGGTCACGTCAGCCACCGCACTTTGCGCACTGGTTTGAAAACGGGTCAGGGAGATGATCTGCAATTGCCGGCGTTTGGCATATTTCTCCAGCCGCAGTAAATCTGCATTCTCACCACTATCAGAAATCAGCAGTACGATACTGCCCTCGGGCAGGGTGCGGGCCAATTGTAAACTGACCGCCGGATCACTGTGAAACAGCGCCAGTTTACCCAGCTCCAGTAAGCGGCTTTGCATATCAGCCGCGACTACCGCGGAATGCGCACTGCCAGCCAACAGAATTTGCCGTGCTTGTTGTAGCAACTTGGCCGCTTGCTGCAGCCGGCTTTCCGGGTTGATGGTCAGCAAGCCGCGCAGGCCTTGCCATAAACTCTGCTGCAGTTGCTCCGCTAACTGCGCCAGGCCACTGAGTTCAGCATTATTTTCCGGTGCTTCCCGTTGCAGGGTGGTGGCAGTGACCACCGCTTCCGTGATCGCCAGCTTGAGATCGGGGTAGCCTTTGTAACCCAGTTTCTGGCAAAATTTCACCACGCTGGACTGGCTGATCCCAACCGCATCCGCCAGTTGCTGTGACGAATAGTCGCGTAACAGGTTGGAGTTATCCAGAATAAAGTCTGCCAACTTACGCTCGCTGGCAGAAAGTTGATCTAACATTCCTTTTATTTTCAACAGACTAAGCATCGGATGGCGCCTCATAATGTGCTGGCCAGTCTGGACAGAGGTTTTATATTGAATAATTTATTCCGCAATAGCAAGTTTCACTATTCCGTTGCCGCAGCGATTTAATTTCCCACTAAATCATTTACTTCCTCCAAGCCGCGAAATTAGCGGGATCTTATTCGATCTGTGATGCTGTTTTTACCTTGACAGGTGCCGAAGTGGCACCCTAAACTGTCTCATTGTGGGGATAAGTGGGTAATTGTGGATCATTTTGGAGTGCAGAACGCGCTTAGTGGGATAACTAAGGTGTCACTGCCACGCCATTGAGCGCCACTTTAACGACCGTTAACACTTAATACAGGCAAACAACGATGTTTCGTGGATCATTCACACTGACATTAGATGACAAGGGCCGGTTAGCGCTGCCAGCGCGTTACCGCGACCGCCTTTTGTCTGAAAATCAGGGGCAATTGATCTGTACCATCGACCTGCATGATCCCTGTTTATTACTGTTTCCGCTGGCAGAGTGGGAAGAAATCGAAGAAAAATTGCAGTCACTCTCCAGTTTGAACCCGCAGGAGCGCCGTTTACAGCGCATTTTGCTGGGTAACGCCACCGAATGCGATATGGATAAAAGCGGCCGGATCCTGCTGCCAGCCTTTTTAAGGCAGCATGCCAGCCTGGGCAAAAATATCCGTTTGGTGGGCCAACTCAATAAATTTGAAATCTGGGATGAAACCACCTGGCAAGACCGTCTGGCCGCTGATATTGAGCTGGAACAGGCGCAAGCTGGCTCGGTGGAGTTATCCGAACGCTTACAGGATTTTGTACTGTAAATGACCACAACTGAGCATATTTCGGTACTGTTGGCGGAAACGTTGACAGGCCTGGCGATCAAGGCTGATGGCATCTATCTGGATGGCACCTTCGGCCGCGGTGGTCACAGCCGGGAAATCCTGAAACAGCTGGGCCCGCAAGGCCGGCTGTATGCCATAGATCGCGATCCTGCCGCCATCGCTGCCGCAGCCCCACTGCAAGCCGATGCGCGTTTTCATATCACCCACAGCCCCTTTGCCGCCCTGGCGAACATTGCCGAATCTCTGGCTATTTTTGGCAAAATTGACGGTATTTTATTGGATCTTGGCGTTTCTTCCCCACAACTGGATGAAGCTGAGCGTGGTTTTAGTTTTATGCGTGATGGTCCACTGGATATGCGAATGGATCCGACCAGTGGTTTGTCAGCCGCCGAGTGGTTAGCCAGTGCTGATGTTGAAGATATCAGTTTTGTGTTGCGTGAATATGGCGAAGAAAAGTTTGCCTGGCGCATTGCCAACAGCATTGTTAATAGCCGCGCCGAGCAGCCGTTAACCCGTACCGGCCAGCTGGCTGACCTGATTAGCCGCGCGGTTCCCAAGAGTGCCAAAGAGAAAAAGCACCCGGCTACCCGCAGCTTTCAGGCTATCCGCATCTATATCAACAGTGAGCTGGAGCAAGTGAATCTGGCACTGCAGGGCGCTATGGCGGCACTTAAACCCGGTGGCCGCCTGTGTGTCATCAGCTTTCACTCGCTGGAGGATCGGCTGGTGAAACAGTTTATGCGGCGTCATTCCAAGCCTGAAGCGGTACCGCGTGGTTTGCCGCTGACGAATGCCCAGCTGCAACAAGAGGTGCCTTTAAAACTGATCGGCAAGGCCATCATGCCATCTGATGCTGAATTGGCGGTCAACCCGCGCGCCCGTAGTGCGGTGTTACGGATCGCTGAGAGGACTGGCTGATGAGCGAGATCCGGTTATCTACTCAAATCAGACAACAATGGCAGCAGCGCAAGCTGGTGCTGTTGTTGTTATTGGCTTGTGTGTTAACCGGCCTGGCCGTGGTGCAGATGGCGCATTTAAACCGGCAATTAACGATCCAGCAGGATCAGAATTACCAGCAGCGTGATCAGCTGGATACCGAGTGGCGCAACCTGTTGCTGGAGCAGCGGGCGCTGGCCGAGCATAGCCGGGTGGAAGAAATTGCCCGCCGGCAACTGAATATGGAAAGACCGAGCGGCAATCGGGATATCACGGTGAGGCAACCATGAAGCGGCCCGTAGCGAAAGCCCAGGCAAAAACCAGGAAGCAGCCGACAGTGTTGGGTTGGCGGTTTGCTTTTGTGATGCTCAGCTTAAGCGCGGTCTTTGTGGCGCTGGTTGCCCGGGCTGCCTGGTTACAGGTGCTGGAGCCGGATATGCTGGTCACTCAGGGCGATCTGCGTAGCTTACGGATTGAATCCGACAAGGTGATGCGCGGCATGATCCTGGACCGGCATGGCCAGGCGTTAGCGGTCAGCGTGCCGGTGGAAGCGATCTGGGCCGATCCGAAAGAAGTGATCGAACGCAATGCTGCAGCCGATGAGCGGCGCTGGCATGCGCTGGCTGAAATTCTGCAAATGACGCCGCAACAATTATTACAGCGGATTGGTGATAACCCGAGCCGGCGCTTTGTATATTTGCAGCGTCAGGTAAATCCTGCCGTAGTGGAGTATGTGCGCAAATTAAAGGTGCCTGGAATTCACTTCCGCCAGGAATCGCGGCGCTTTTATCCGGCGGGAGAAGTTGCAGCGCAGTTGATTGGTTTTACCAATATTGACGATGTCGGTGTTGAGGGTATCGAGAAGCGGTTTAACGACTTATTAACCGGTACCGCCGGGCGCAAAGTGTTTCGTAAAGACGCCAAAGGCCGCGAAATTGAAGTGCTGGAGCGTGAAGCGTCACAGGAGCCGGCGGATGTTGTGCTGAGTATCGATCAGCGGATCCAGGCGGTCGCTTATCGCGAGCTGAAAAAAGCCGTGCTGGCGCATGGCGCAGCTTCCGGCTCTGCCGTGGTAGTCGATGTGCATACCGGCGAGATCCTGGCGATGGTCAACAGCCCGTCATTTAACCCGAATAACCGCCGCAATACGCCGGTGCATCGTTTCCGCAATCGCGCCATCACCGATACCTTTGAACCCGGTTCTACGATGAAACCACTGGCGGTACTCAGTGCGCTGGAATTTGGTAATGCCAAACTGGATAGCATGGTCGATGTTAGCCCCGGCGTTATGCGCATTGGTGGCAGCTGGGTGCGGGATCCGAATAACTATGGCAGCTTGAGCCTGGGCGGTATCATTCAAAAGTCCAGTAATATGGGCGTGGCCCGGCTGGTGTTACAGATCCCACACCAAAATGTCATTGGCTTATACAGTAATCTGGGTCTGGGGCAGGATACCGGCACCGGCCTAACCGGCGAAAGTAGCGGTATTTTTAGTTATCGCCAGCGTTGGTCGGATTTTGAGCGTGCCACCTTTTCTTATGGCTATGGCTTATCCGTCACTGCAGTGCAGCTGGCCAGAGCTTACGCCACCATTGCTAATGGCGGGGTAAACCGGCCACTGAGTATTCTGAAACTGGAGCAGCCTGAGCCAGGTGAGCGGGTATTAAAACAAGAATATGCGCTGGCGATGTTAGAAATGATGGAAAGCAGTATTGCGCCCGGCGGCACTGCGACCCGGGCACAAATTCCGGGTTACCGCGTCGGTGGCAAAACCGGTACTGCCCGTAAAGCCGTCGCTGGTGGTTACGGTAATGACTATATCGCCTCCTTTGCCGGTGTTGGCCCAATCAGTAATCCACGCTTGGTAACAGTGGTGGTGATTAACGAGCCGGCTGGTGATTTCTACCACGGTGGTGAAATCGCGGCCCCGGTATTTTCCCAGATTATGGGTGCTGCCATGCAGTTACTGAACTTACCGCCGGATGCGCAAAGCCGGCCCAGGATCTCTGCCGTAAGGAGTACACAAAATGCCGGTTAACAGTAAAGTCTGGTTAGCAGCGCAGTGCCCTCAGGTGCCGGAGTGCACACTGGCGGATTTGCGCATTGATAGCCGTCAGGTGCAAACAAATGATGTCTTTATTGCCCTGCCGGGTACCCATACCGATGGTCAGCATTTTATCAGTCAGGCGCTGGCGCAAGGCGCAGCCCTGGTACTTACCCATACCGGTAGTTACAGCGATCCGCGGATTCAGGTATTGCCCGAGCTGAATAAAGTATTACCCGAGCTGGCAGCCAGCTTCTATGGCCACCCGCAACAACAGCTGACGTTGGTGGGAGTGACCGGCACTAATGGTAAGTCCTCGGTCTGCAGTTTTATCGCGCAGTTGGCAGAGCAGCTTGGACTGAAAAGCGCCATTATCGGTACCCTCGGCTATGGTTCCTGGCAGCAATTAACGCCATTAAAAAATACCACGCCGCACTTTGTTGATTTGCAGCGGATTTTCGCCGAAATGCTGGCCAGTGGTGTACGTCTGGTGGCGATGGAGGTGTCATCTCATGCCTTAGTGCAGCAGCGGGTTGCCGGCCTGGAGTTCGCGGCCGCCGTCTTCACTAACCTGAGCCGGGATCATCTGGATTATCACGGTAGTATGCAGGCCTATGCTGAGGCTAAAGCATTGTTGTTTCAACAAGCGCAAAGCCGGTTGGCGGTGCTCAATCTGTCTGATGAAACCGGTCGCATCTATGCCACCAATTGCCAGATCCCGGTGTTTGCTTATGGCAAAACCGCGGACTGTAGCGACCCTGCCGCTCTGACCTATCAGTGCGCGGCGCCAAATGAGCAGGGTATTTACTGTGAGCTACAGGCTCAGGGTGTGCATTATCAGTTGCAATTACCGCTCTTGGGCGAATTTAATGTGCAGAATGCGCTGGCGGCGATACGTTGTCTGCAGGCGCTGGGGCAGCCATTAGCCGCACTGTTACAGGCAGCCGCCAAACTGAAAGCTGTCGCCGGGCGGATGGAGCAATTTCCGTTTAAAACCGGCGCCACTGTGGTGGTCGATTACGCCCATACCCCGGATGCACTGCGGCAAACCTTACTGGCGCTGCGCGCCCACTGTAGTAACCATCTGTGGACCGTCTTTGGCTGTGGCGGTGACCGCGATAAAGGCAAGAGACCCTTGATGGGGCAACTCGCTGAGCTGTTATCTGATCATGTGATTCTGACTTCAGATAACCCGCGCACTGAAGATCCGCTGCAGATATTACAGGATATCGCTGCCGGCTTTAGTAATGATCACTGTTATGTGCTGGAGCCGGATCGCCGTTCTGCCATTAAGTTAGCAGTGGCACAGGCTCAGGCTGGCGACATAGTGCTGCTTGCCGGTAAGGGCCATGAAACCGAGCAAATTATCGGCCAGACTGCGCTGCACTATGACGAACGTGCCTATGTGCAGCAGCTGCAACGGGAGATGGCCCTATGATCCCGCTGCGTTTATCTGAGCTGACAACCATTCTGCAGGCCCCTTTAGTCGGCGAAGACCGGCTGATTGAAAGCATCAGCACCGACAGCCGCACCCTGGAAGGTGCAGCGCTGTTTTTGGCGTTAAAGGGCCCGAATTTTGATGGCAATCAGTTTTTAGCTGAGGTGGCGGCAAAGGGTGCGGTAGCGCTGATTTGCAATCAACAGCCGCCGGTTGCCCTGCCTTATATTCTGGTACCGGATGGCCGCATAGCTTTAGGGCAGATTGGCGCGGCCCTGAAACAACGGCTGGCGCCAAAAACGGTGGCGATTACCGGTAGTGCCGGTAAAACCACGGTAAAAGAAATGCTGGCAGCGATCCTAAGCCAGCAAGGGCCGGTGTTAGCGACTGCGGGTAATTTTAATAATGACATCGGTGTGCCCCTGACCCTATTGCGGTTAATGCCGGAACACCAATATGCGGTACTTGAACTGGGGGCCAACCATCCCGGCGAGGTAGCTTATACCACGGCGCTGGTGAAGCCGGATGTCGCCTTGATCACCAATGCCGCCGCATCGCATCTGGAGGGCTTTGGCGATGTTTATGGCGTAGCCCGTGCTAAAGCAGAAATTTACAGTGGTTTAACCGATACCGGCAGCGCCGTAGTGTCACTGGACAGTGATTTTAGCGATTACTGGCTGGCGCAGGTCAGACAGCAAGCCTGCCAGACCTTTAGTTTACAAAATCCGGCAGCAGATTTTTATGCCTCTGACATTCGTCTGGATGCCAGTGGTTGTGCGCATTTTCTGTTACATAGCCCGCAGGGCAACGCGCAAATCCAGCTGAAAATCCCCGGCCGGCATAATGTTGCTAATGCGCTGGCCGCTGCGGCAGCCGCCCTCGGACTGGGCCTGAATTTACAGCAAGTACAGCGCGGCCTGCTCGGGATGCAAGCGGTTAAAGGCCGTACTAATTTGCTGACGCCCAAAGCCGGTCTGAAAATTATTGACGACACCTACAATGCGAATGTGGAATCGGTGAAAGCGGCCATTGACTTGCTGGCCAGCTATTCGGGCTTCCGCGGCTTGTTACTCGGTGATATGGGTGAGTTGGGTGCTGACGCCCGTTTATACCACGAACAGATTGGCGACTATGCCAAAAAAGCCGGTATTAATCTGTTATTCACTGTTGGTGTGTTATCACAGAGCGCCAGTGACCGCTTTGGTGTTACTGGTGCCCATTTTAGTCAACAGCAAACGCTGGTCGAGCATTTGCTGCCAATCATTGCCGGTCAACAAGACGTTACGCTCCTGGTGAAAGGTTCACGCAGCGCGAGAATGGAAAAGGTTGTACAGGACTTGCTAGAACGTTGTCAGCAGGAGACTCAGCCATGTTAGTGTGGTTAGCAGAGTATTTAACACAGTATATCAGCGCCTTTAATGTGATCAGTTATCTGACATTCCGGGCGATTTTGGGCGTATTAACCGCCTTGTTACTCAGCCTGTACCTTGGGCCCAAGCTGATCGCCGCCTTGCAGCGGATGCAGATTGGGCAGGTAGTACGCAATGACGGTCCGGAGAGCCATTTCTCGAAGAAAGGCACCCCGACGATGGGCGGGCTGTTGATCCTGGGTTCAATTCTGATTTCGACTTTGCTATGGGCCAACCTGAGCAATAAATACATCTGGGTGGTGCTGTTTGTGCTGGTCAGCTTTGGCACCATCGGCTTTATTGATGATTACCGCAAAGTGATCCGCAAAGATCCCAAGGGGCTGATCGCGCGCTGGAAGTACTTCTGGCAATCGGTATTTGCGCTGTTAACCGCGTTTTTCCTCTATGCCACGGCTGAGCGGCCGGCAGAAACTGCCTTGCTATTACCCTTTTTCAAAGAGGTGATGCCACAGCTGGGCTTACTGTTTATTGCGTTGGCCTATTTTGTGATTGTCGGCACCAGTAACGCCGTCAATCTGACCGACGGCCTGGATGGTCTGGCCATAGTACCGACTATTATGGTCGCCGGCGCCTTCGCCATTATTGCCTACGCCAGCGGTAACGTGAACTTTGCCAACTATCTGAATATTCCCTATCTGCCCTATGCCGGTGAATTAGTGGTATTTTGTGCCGCCTTGATTGGTGCAGGTTTAGGTTTCCTTTGGTTTAACACCTACCCGGCGCTGGTGTTTATGGGCGATGTCGGTTCCCTAGCGCTGGGTGCGGTGCTTGGCGTGATTGCCATTCTGGTACGGCAGGAAATCGTGCTGTTTATTATGGGCGGGATCTTTGTGATGGAAACCCTGTCGGTGATCCTGCAAGTGGGCTCCTACAAACTGCGCAAACAGCGGATTTTCCGAATGGCGCCAATCCATCACCATTACGAATTAAAGGGCTGGCCTGAGCCACGGGTGATCGTGCGCTTCTGGATCCTGTCGATCATCTTTGTGCTGGTCGGGTTAGCCACCCTGAAACTGAGATAAGAAGCTATGCCAGATTTGTTGACTGCTAAACGTATCGCTGTCGTCGGGCTGGGCCAATCAGGTCTGGCCACGGTGCGTTTTTTGCTGTCAAAAGGTCTGAAGCCGGTGTTAATGGATACCCGTAAGCAACCGGCCGGGCTGGAACAGATCGCACCGGAAAAGGTAGATGGTATCTATTTAGGTGAGCTAGATGCCAACCGTCTGGCACAGATGGAGCTGATTATTGTCAGCCCCGGCTTATCAGTTAAGCATCCGGCGCTGCGTTTTGCCCGCCTGCAGGGGGCGACAGTGCTGGGGGATGTCGAACTCTTTGCCCGTTTCAACACTAAACCTGTGGTGGCAATAACAGGTTCTAATGGCAAATCTACCGTCACCCGCCTGACCGAAGCGATGTTACAGCAAAGTGGTATCAAAGCGCTGGCCGCTGGCAATATCGGTTTGCCGGTATTGGATGCGCTGGCGGAGCCAAGCGCAGAGGTCTATGTGCTGGAGTTATCCAGCTTTCAGCTGGAAACGACCGACAGTTTACAGCTCGTCGCCGCGGCTAACCTGAATGTCAGTGCCGACCACCTCGACCGCTATAACGATTTGGCCGATTACGCTGCCGCCAAGCAACGTATTTATCAGCACAGCGCGCTGGCGGTTTATAACGCAGAAGACAACCTGACGCTGCCGGCCACCTCCGGACCACGGCTTGGTTTGAGCTTACATGATACTGGCAGTGGCTATGGCATAGTGCAGCATCAGCAGCAGGAGTATCTGCTGGTCGCCGGGGCGCCGTTGTTGCCGGTATCTGAGCTGAGTTTATTTGGCAAACATAACCAGTTTAATGCGCTGGCTGCTGCAGCGTTAGCCTTAGCGGCAGGTGCCAGCCGCGAGGCGATTGCCACCACGTTAAAAACCTTCCGAGGCCTGGCGCATCGTTGTGAGCTGGTGCTGGAGCGCAACGGTGTACGCTGGGTCAACGATTCCAAGGGCACCAATATTGGTGCAACTCTGGCTGCGCTGGCCGGACTGCGCAGCAGTGTCAAAGGCAAGCTGATCCTGATTGCCGGCGGTGATGCCAAGGGCGCAGATCTGACCGAGTTGCAACCGGCACTGCAACGCGATGTTCAGCAACTGATTACGCTGGGGCAGGATGGCCCGGCGCTTGCGGCACTGTTACCTGACAGCATTCAGGTAAAAACGCTGCAGCAGGCGGTAAAAACAGCGGCCAGTCTTGCGAAACCCGGTGATATGGTGTTGTTGTCGCCGGCCTGTGCCAGCCTGGATATGTTTAAAAGTTATGCCGATCGCGGTGAGCAGTTCGCGGCTGCAGTCCGGGAGTTAAAGCCATGAAAGCCTTAACCCTGCCAGCACGTTTTAACCCCTTGCCACGTTTGGATGCCTGGTGGCAAGCCCGAGACGAGGGCACCTTTGATAATGTGTTCCTGACCGCATTGCTGCTGGTGCTGGCCTTTGGTCTGGTGATGGTGACCAGTGCCTCGATCCCGGTAGCAGAGCGGCTCTATGGTAATCCGCTGCACTTTACCATCCGGCATTTAATTTATATGGCGATGGGCTTTACCGCAGCCTATGTCGTGACCCGTTTACCGGTCAGTTTCTGGCACACTTACAATATGCAGCTGTTATTTGCTGCCCTGGCCTTACTGGTTGCGGTACTGATTTTTGGTAAAAACGTCAATGGTTCTACCCGTTGGCTGGCGTTAGGCCCGATTAATATTCAGGGGGCTGAGCCGGCGAAGTTATTCTTTTTTTCCTATCTGGCCAGCTATCTGGTGCGCCGGCATGAAGAAGTACGGGAAAACCTGATGGGCTTTTTAAAACCACTGCTAATGCTGTTTGTGGTGGCGGTACTCCTGCTGATGCAGCCTGACCTGGGTACCGTTATCGTGATGTTTGCGACAGCAGTGGTACTGTTATTTTTAGCTGGTGCCAAACTCTGGCAGTTTATTGCACTGATCCTCACCGGACTGGCGGCGATCGCGGTGTTGATATTTTACAGCGAGTATCGCTGGCGTCGGGTGACTGCTTTCCTCGATCCCTGGGCCGATCCTTTTGGCAGCGGCTATCAGTTAACGCAGTCGTTAATGGCTTTTGGCCGTGGCGGCTGGTCTGGTCAGGGGCTGGGTAACAGTATTCAGAAGCTGGAATACCTGCCGGAAGCCCATACCGACTTTATTATTTCGGTGATTGCCGAAGAAACCGGTTTCTTCGGTGTGGCGCTGCTCCTCAGCCTGTTGTTCCTGATGGTGTTCCGCGCTTTATTGATGGGCAGCCGTGCCCTGCAAAAAGGCATGAGTTTCCATGGTTTTCTGGCCTATGCCCTGGCGATCTGGATTGGCTTTCAAACGGCGGTCAATGCCGGTATGGCCAGTGGCTTGCTACCAACCAAAGGTATGACCTTGCCCTTTGTCAGCTATGGCGGCAGTAGCCTGATTATTATGCTGATGGCTGCCGCTTTGCTGCTGCGGATTGATTTTGAAGTCAGGTTACAGGGTAAACAAGCAGTGAGTGGAGGTAAGCATGACTAAACCTCTGGCACTGATTATGGCCGGTGGTACCGGTGGTCATATCTTCCCGGCGCTGGCGGTAGCCAGAGCGCTGCAGGCGGATGGCTGGGATATCGCCTGGCTTGGTACTGCAGATCGGATGGAAGCACGGCTGGTGCCGGAATTTGGTTTACCCTTTTACCCGATCGAGGTGGCTGGGTTACGCGGTAAAGGTTGGCGCAGTAAGTTGCTGGCACCCTGGATGCTGGTCAAAGCTTTGCTGCAGGCCAAACGCCTGGTTACACAACTGCAGCCGACACTGGTATTGGGCTTTGGTGGTTATGCCAGTGGTCCCGGTGGTCTGGCGGCACGCTTAAGCGGCATCCCCTTGTTGATCCACGAACAGAATGCGGTACCCGGCAGCACCAATAAACTGCTGGCACAGCTCGCCGTTAAGGTGCTGGTAGCCTTTCCGCAGGCCTTTGCCGAGTCGGTGAAACAGCAGCTGGTTGGCAATCCGGTACGCAATGAAGTGATTAATTGCCGTCTTGGCCGGCAGCAGAATCCTGAGCTGCGGGTACTGGTGGTCGGAGGCAGCCTCGGCGCCAAAGCGTTGAATGAACAATTACCAGCGCAACTGGCGCAGCTGGCCAGACAGGGGCAAGTTGCGGTCTGGCATCAAACAGGTGAAGCCATGCGCGATACGGTCGATGCCGCTTACCAACCACTACGTCAGCTTGGCATGACGGTTGAAGTTGAGGCCTTTATCAAAGATATGGCCGCTGCCTATCGCTGGGCCGATGTGGTGATTTGCCGCGCCGGTGCACTAACGGTGAGTGAAGTAGCCGCTGCCGGCATTGCCGCCATCTTTGTACCGCTGCCAACGGCCATTGACGATCATCAGACCGCCAATGCGCGCAGTCTGACCAGTGTCGATGCAGCCTGGCTAGTACCGCAAAATCAGCTGACACAGCCGGGTATAGTGCCATTACTGGCCGGTGCTTTAACAGATAAAACCGAGCTGCAGCGCCGGGCAGATAAAGCCCGCGCTTTCGCACTCGATAATGCAGCGGCAGAGGTGGTGACCTTGTGCCGGCAAGTAACAGGACAAGTAGTATGATTACGACACTGCAACAGAAAAAACAGGCTATGCGCCGGGTCGAACGGATCCATTTTGTTGGCATTGGTGGTGCCGGTATGGGCGGTATTGCCGAGGTGCTGCTAAACGAAGGTTACAAAGTCAGCGGCTCTGATATCGCGCCAGGCGCGGTGACCGAGCGCTTAATCAGCCTGGGGGCTGAGATAGTGTTTGGTCATGCCGCCAATAATGTTCAGGGTGCCAGTGTGGTGGTGGTTTCCAGCGCCATCAAACAGGAAAACCCGGAAGTGGCTGCGGCACGCGAACAGCGGATCCCGGTGGTGCGCCGGGCAGAAATGTTAGGTGAATTGATGCGCTTTCGCCATGGCATCGCCATCGCCGGCACGCACGGTAAAACCACGACCACCAGTTTAATGGCATCTGTTTTTGCTGAAGCCGGTGCCGATCCGACCTTTGTGATTGGTGGCTTGTTAAATTCTGCCGGCTCTAACGCCCGGCTTGGCGCCGGGCGCTATCTGATTGCCGAAGCCGACGAAAGTGATGCCTCCTTTTTACATTTACAGCCGATGGCGACGGTAATTACTAATATCGAAGCCGACCATATGGATACCTATCAGGGTGACTTTGAGAAGCTAAAAGCCACTTACCTGGAGTTTTTGCATAATCTGCCGTTTTACGGCTTAGCGGTTGTCTGCCTGGATGATGCGGTGCTACGCGGCCTGATCCCGCAAATTGGTCGTACTGTGCTGACCTATGGCTTTAGCGAAGATGCGGATTACCGGATCAGTGAATTTAGCCAGCAAGGTACCCGCAGCCAATTTGTGATCACCGATCCGGCCGGCAATCAGCGTGAGATCAGTCTGAATTTACCGGGCCGGCATAATGCACTCAATGCCACAGCGGTATTTGCGCTGGCGCAGGATGAGGGCATTGCAGAGCAGGCAATTCTGGCGGCATTAAGTAAATTCGAAGGCATAGGCCGGCGTTTTCAACAATACGGCGAATTTGATACCGGCCGTGGTAAGGTGCTGCTGTTAGATGATTATGGTCATCACCCGACCGAAGTGGCCGCTACTGTTGCTGCTGTGCGCAGTGCCTGGCCCCAGCGCCGTCTGGTAATGTGTTATCAGCCACACCGCTATACCCGCACCCGTGATCTCTATGATGACTTTGCCCGGGTTCTGTCAGAAGTGGATACGTTGTTGCTGCTGGAAGTGTATGCTGCCGGTGAAGCACCGATAGCTGGCGCTGACAGTCGCAGCCTGGCGCGCTCTATTCGCGCCCGTGGCCAACTGGAGCCGATCTATGTTGCACAACCGGCAGATTTGGCAGCCAGTCTGGCAGAAGTATTACAGGATGGTGATGTGGTGCTGACACAAGGTGCCGGCAATATTGGTAGCCTGGTGAAACAGCTGGCTGCCATGCAACTCGATATTGAACAGTTAAAAGCAACCAAGGGAGCTGCGCAATGAGCCAGAATGCAAAAGTTGCCGTGATGTTTGGTGGCCGCTCGGCAGAGCGCGAGGTGTCGCTGCGCTCCGGTAAGGCAGTATTAGCGGCGTTGCAGGATACCGGTATCAATGCCTTTGCTTTTGATCCGAAGGAACAACCACTGGCCAGCCTGAGCGCCGATAAAGTCTTTATCGTGCTACATGGTCGTGGTGGTGAAGATGGCACCATGCAAGGTGCTTTACAGCAACTGGGATTACCCTATACCGGCAGCGGCGTGCTGGGCTCAGCGCTGGCGATGGATAAAATTCGCTGTAAATGGCTGTTTCAGGCGCAGGGCTTACCAACAGCACCTTTCTTAGTAGTGCGTCCGGGCGATACCGATTATGCCGCCATGTTGCAACAGCTCGGCGGTAAGGTGATGGTTAAGCCTGCTAATGAAGGCTCCAGCATTGGCATGAGTGCGGCCAGCAATTCGGCAGAGCTGGCAACGGCTATCGCCACCGCCCATCAATATGATCAGGAAGTGTTGGTTGAGCGTTGGATTGACGGCCGGGAATTTACCATTGCCATTTTAAATGACCAGGTATTACCGATAGTTGAAATGCGCACGCCGCGCGCGTTTTATGATTACGAAGCCAAATATCAGGCCAATAGTACTGAGTATCTGTGTCCGGCGCCATTGACGGCGGAGCTTACCGCGGCAATGCAGCAAAGCGCGCTGGCCGCTTTTAAAGCGGTAGGTGCCAGTGGCTGGGGTAGGGTTGATCTGATGCTGGATCAGAGCGGACAGCACTATTTACTGGAAGTGAACACTGTACCGGGAATGACTGAGAAATCGCTGGTACCTATGGCGGCCAAGGCGGCCGGTTATAGCTTCCAGCAATTAGTACTGGCGATTTTACAACAAGCTGACAGCGCCCGGAGCTAATGGATGAAAGCTGAGCAGACGCAGATCACACCACGCAGCCGCACCGAGTTTGTGCTGGGCCTGGTGTTCTTTGTCTGTTCGATATTGTTTTTACTGTATCTGATTGCCGAGGTGCGCAACTGGGTACGGGATCAACAAAGTGCGCCGATTTCGCAGGTACGGTTGTATGGCAAGTTTCAGCAGTTGGATGTCAACAGCCTGCAGCAGCGCTTGCATCAGGAATATGTGGGTAATTTTTTTCGGGTGGACGTGGATCAGGTGCAGCAGTTCCTGCAACAGCAGCCATGGGTGTATCAGAGTGCCGTGCGCAAACTTTGGCCTGATACGCTGGTGGTAGTGGTAACGGAACAGCAGCCGGTAGCAATTTGGAATGGTGAGCAGTTACTGAACGAGAAAGGGCAGGTGTTTGCTGCCCCAATACAACAACTGAACCAACCCTTGCCCTGGCTGTACGGTCCGGATGGGACCGAGCAGGATGCCCTGAACATGTTCGGCCGCATGCAGCAGTTAATGGCGCTGCATCAGTTTGATGTGCAAAAAGTGTATTTAACCGAACGCTTTGCCTGGCGGCTGGAACTGGCCGATGGCCTGAGTTTGCAGCTGGGCCGCGAAGATACGCTGAAGCGGTTACAACGCTTTATTGAGTTGTACCCGACGATGCAACAGCACCAGGCCGGGATGGCTGAGGTGGATTTACGTTATGACACGGGTATTGCCGTGCGCTATGCAGTAACAGACACTAAGAGAAAAACATGACAAAGTCAGCAGAACGGGATTTGATTGTTGGTCTGGATATCGGCACCGCCCAGATAAAGGCGGTAGTGGGTGAGATCACCGCCGACAACCAGTTAAGCATCGTCGGCGTCGGCACTCATGCCTCGCGGGGTATGGATAAAGGTGGCGTCAACGATCTGAACCTGGTGGTGCAGGCGGTGCAACGCGCCATTAACGAGGCCGAACTGATGGCCGATTGCCAGGTCTCCTCGGTGTATCTGGGGATCACCGGTAAGCATATCCGCTGCCAGAACGAAAGCGGGATGGTACCGATCAATGATACCGAGGTCACGGCCGATGATGTGGCCAGCGTGATCCATGCTGCCAAGTCAGTGCCGATCTCTGCCGAGCGCCGGATGCTGCATGTGTTACCGCAAGAGTTTTCGGTTGATATGCAGGAAGGTATTAAAAGCCCGGTTGGCATGTCGGGTGTACGGATGGAGGCCCGTGCCCATATCATCACCTGCGCCAATGATATGGCGAAGAATATTGAAAAGTGTGTCGAGCGTTGCGGCTTACAGGTTGATCAACTGATTTTCAGCGCCCTGGCGTCCAGTTATGCGGTACTGACTGATGATGAGAAAGAGCTCGGCGTCTGCGTGGTTGACATTGGTGGCGGTACCATTGATATCGCCATCTTCACCAATGGTGCTCTGCGGCATACCGCAGTGATCCCGGTGGCCGGTAATCAGGTGACCAGCGATATTGCCAAGATTTTCCGCACACCAATCAGCCATGCTGAAGACATTAAGGTGCAGTATGCCTGTGCCCTGCGCAGTATGGTGGGGAAAGAAGAAAGTATCGAAGTACCCAGTGTCGGTGGCCGGCCAGCCCGTTCTATGTCGCGTCATACGCTGGCAGAAGTGGTAGAGCCGCGTTACCAGGAATTGTTTGAACTGGTGTTGGAAGAGATCCGCTCCAGTGGTTTGGAAGAGCAAATTGCTGCCGGTTTGGTGCTAACCGGTGGTACCGCCAAGATGGAAGGTGCGGTCGAGTTTGCAGAAGATATTTTCCAGATGCCGGTTCGGCTCGGTTATCCGATGCATGTTACCGGACTACGGGATTATGTCAGTGACCCGGCCTATGCCAGCGTCATTGGCTTATTACTTTATGGCAAAGATGTGCGCAGCCAGCAAAAAGCTGCCGGTCAGAGCCGGGAATCTGTCAGCGGCTGGCTGAAAAAAATCAGCAGCTGGTTCAACGGTCAATTTTAAGTAAGCGTAAAAAAACGGAGAGAGAGCTATGTTTGAGTTAATGGAAAACCACAGCGAAGAAGCTGTCATTAAAGTAGTAGGGGTTGGCGGTGGCGGCGGTAACGCCGTGGAATATATGGTCGCCAGCAATATCGAAGGGGTAGAGTTTATTGCTGCCAATACCGATGCCCAGGCGCTGCGTAATTCCTCAGCCAATGTCACCCTGCAGTTAGGTGCTGGTGTGACCAAAGGTCTGGGTGCCGGCGCCAATCCGGAGATCGGGCGTCGTTCTGCTGAGGAAGATCGGGAAACCATCAAGAAAACCCTGCAGGGCGCAGATATGGTATTTATCGCTGCAGGCATGGGCGGTGGTACTGGTACCGGGGCGGCACCTATTGTTGCCGAAGTGGCTAAAGAACTGGGGATCCTGACGGTTGCCGTAGTGACCAAGCCATTCCCGTTCGAAGGTAAAAAGCGCAGCGCCTTTGCCGACGAAGGGATTAGCGAACTAAGCCAACATGTCGATTCATTGATCACCATCCCGAACGACAAGTTATTAAAAGTACTAGGCAAGGGCACGAGCTTGCTGGATGCGTTTAAAGCCGCGAACAACGTATTACTGGGCGCAGTACAGGGCATTGCCGAGTTAATTACCCGGCCGGGTCTGATCAACGTGGATTTTGCCGACGTACGTACAGTAATGTCGGAAATGGGCACTGCGATGATGGGTACTGGCCGTGCTACTGGCCCGGACCGTGCCGAAGAAGCCGCCGAGCAGGCTATTTCCAGCCCGCTGCTGGAAGATATTGATTTGTCTGGCGCTAAGGGCATTCTGGTTAACATCACTGCGGGTCTGGATATCAGTATCGAAGAGTTTGAAACGGTCGGTAACGCCGTAAAAGCCTTCGCGTCTGAAAATGCGACTGTGGTTGTCGGTGCGGTTATTGATCCGGAAATGCGTGATGAGCTGCGGGTTACTGTAGTAGCAACCGGTATTGGTGCTGATCGCAAGCCAGATATCAGCCTGGTACCAACTCACCGCCCTGAGCCGGTGAACCACGGTTATGTACAACATGGTAACACCATGCGGCAAAGTGCACCGCAGCCAGCAGTGCAGCGCGAAGAAATGTTACAGCCTAAGGTACAACCGGAAGTGAAAGGCGGCGGTATCGATATTTTTGATATCCCGGCGTTCTTGCGTAAACAAGCGGACTAAGGTCCGCGCTGTTGCGCGGTAGACAGGCGTCAGGCAGCAGATGCAGTTCATCCGCTGTTCAGTCACTATTTGGCATAGTGTCTTGCATGTGTTATGCTGCGCGCCCATTTTGTTTGCTTAGATAATGAGCAGGATAAAATTATGATTAAACAACGTACCATCAGCCAAATCGTCAGCACCGTCGGTGTTGGATTACACAAAGGTGAAAAGGTTACGCTTACTCTCCGGCCTGCGCCTGATAACACGGGAATTATTTTCCGTCGTGTTGATCTGGACCCGGTAGTTGACTTTAAAATTACCCCCTCTCTGGTGGGTGATACGGTCATGTGTACCTGTTTAATCAATGAGCAGGGCGTGCGCCTGTCTACTACAGAACATTTAATGGCCGCTATCGCTGGACTTGGCATCGACAATCTGGTGATTGATGTTGATGCCCCGGAAATTCCGATTATGGACGGTAGCGCCAATCCTTTTGTTTACCTGTTGCTGGAAGCTGGTATCAGCGAACAGCGGCTGGCGAAAAAGTTTATCCGCATCAAGCGACCGGTTCGGGTTGAAGATGGCGATAAATGGGCCGAGTTTAAGCCTTACAATGGCTTTAAGCTGGACTTTGCCATTAGCTTTAACCATCCGGTGATCTCTGAAACTACACAGCATCTGGTGATGGATTTCTCAGCTGCCGCCTTTATTAAAGAAATCAGCCGTGCCCGTACCTTCGGTTTCCTGCATGAAGTTGAGTATCTGCGGGCGAATAATCTGGCGCTGGGCGGTAGTATGGACAATGCAGTGGTACTGGATGAGTACCGTGTATTAAATCAGGATGGCTTGCGCTACGAAGACGAATTTATCAAGCACAAGATCCTGGATGCCATTGGTGACCTTTACATGGCTGGCTACAGTATTCTGGGTGAGTTCAAATCCTTTAAGACCGGGCATGCGCTGAACAACCAGCTGTTGGCTGCGGTACTGGCTAATCAGGAAAACTGGGAATTTGCCACCTTTGACGATAAAGCCGAGCTGCCAATCTCCTATCTGGCGCCGCAACTGGCCTAGTTCTTCCCCTGCAACAGGCGTTGTAATGCCTGTTGCAGCGGCCCTGCCGTTTGTTCTGCTAATTGCGATAATTGCTGTCTGGTTTGCTCACTCAGTGCTGTTTTGCTGTGCTGATAAGGCTTAGCGGCCGTCTCCTGCACACTAAACCTGCTATTTTGCCCGTTTGGCGAAACCTCAATGTCAAGACCCGCTAAATCAGGCAAGATTTTTTGCCGGAAATTGGCTAAAATGGCGTCGCGCTGCATTTTCAGTCGGGTAGCCCAGGCTGCTGAGCTGCACAGGATCACCGCTCGTCCGTCTTTCAGATTCACCACCTGACAGAACCCCAGGTCCGGTAATTGGAGCAGGGCGGCCAGTTCGGTATTAAATTGCTGCAACAGGCTGTATTGCTGTTGCACTGTGGCCAGTGGACTGTTGCTCAGTAAATGAGAAAGATCTTCCGGTTTGTGATTATAACGTTTCATCGGATCATTGACCTGGCAGACTGAAGCTGCAGTTTAGCAGTTTTTTAGTGGTGGCCATAGCTTTGCCCTTGAAAGGCACTGTCAATAGCGCCATATCCTGCTAACATCTGCCGGTACTGGCCTGCTGCGCGGGTCACAGCATACGAATAACACTGGCGAAGCCAGGGCTGCAGCAACACTCAGGGCAAGTAATGCCGGCTGGGGCTGGCAGTTTCAACTAAGAATGGTATTGGGATAATGTTTGGAAAACTCTTCGCCAAATTGATTGGCAGCCGTAACGACCGCTTTTTAAAGAAACTCAAAAAAACTGTGCTTCAGATTAATGCCCTGGAAGAGCAGTTTACCAAGCTGAGTGACGAACAACTAAAAGAAAAAACCAGCGAATTTAAGCAGCGGGTTCAGGCCGGCGCTACTTTGGATGACATCCTGCCGGAAGCCTTTGCAACAGTGCGTGAAGCCAGTAAGCGGGTGTTCAATATGCGCCATTTCGACGTGCAGTTGATTGGTGGTATGGTACTGCATCAGGGCAAGATCTCAGAAATGCGTACTGGTGAGGGTAAAACCCTGACCGCGACCCTGCCAGCCTACCTGAATGCCTTAAGTGGTAAATCGGTGCATGTGATCACCGTTAACGACTATCTGGCGAAGCGCGACGCCCAAACCAACGAACCCTTATTTACCTTCCTGGGGCTAACTGTTGGCGTAAACGTGCCGGGGATGGCACACCATGAAAAGCAACAAGCTTACGCCGCTGACATTACCTATGGTACCAATAACGAATTCGGCTTTGACTATCTGCGCGATAATATGGCGTTTTCGCCGCAAGACCGCGTACAACGCGATCTTGCCTATGCCATTATCGACGAAGTTGACTCCATTCTGATTGACGAAGCCCGTACGCCGCTGATTATTTCAGGCCCGGCCGAAGACAGCTCTGAGCTGTATAAGCAAATTAATAAGCTGGTGCCGCTGCTGGAAAAGCAGGATAAAGAAGACGAAGAAGGCAAACATGGTGACGGCCACTTTACGGTGGATGAGAAAGCGCGCCAGGTGTACCTGACCGAGCAAGGCCAAATCAAAGTAGAAGATATGCTGCGTGAGCAGGGACTGATCGCCGAACACGATACCCTGTTCTCTGCGGCCAATATTACCTTGTTGCACCACGTTTACGCTGCCTTACGTGCCCATCAGCTGTTTAAACGCGATGTGGATTATGTGGTAAAAGACGGCGAAATCGTGATTGTTGACGAGCATACCGGCCGTACTATGGAAGGCCGGCGCTGGTCTGAGGGCCTGCACCAGGCGGTGGAAGCTAAAGAAGGCGTACGGATCCAGAACGAGAACCAGACGCTGGCTTCAATTACTTTCCAGAACTATTTCCGTTTATACGACAAGCTGGCCGGTATGACCGGTACTGCCGATACTGAAGCCTTTGAATTCCAGCAAATCTATGGTCTGGAAACCATCGTGGTACCGACCAATAAGCCAATGGTGCGCGATGATATGGCAGATCTGGTCTATCTGACCGCCGAAGATAAATATAACGCCATTATCGCCGATGTGCTTCAGGCGCGCGATGCCGGCCGGCCGGTACTGGTGGGTACCGCCTCAATTGAAAGCTCAGAATATTTATCCAGCCTGCTGAATAAAGCCAAAATTAAGCATCAGGTACTGAACGCCAAGTTCCACGCCAACGAGGCGCAGATTATTGCCGACGCTGGTCGTCCTGGCACCGTTACCATCGCGACTAACATGGCCGGCCGCGGTACCGATATCGTGCTCGGTGGTAGCTTACAAGCAGAATTAAAAGCGCTGGGACCTGATGCCAGCAGTGAACTGATCGAAAAAACCCGTACCGACTGGCAACAGCGGCATGATGCGGTGATCGCCGCGGGTGGCTTACATATCATAGGTACTGAGCGGCATGAATCGCGCCGTATCGATAACCAGCTGCGTGGCCGTGCCGGCCGGCAAGGCGACCCGGGTTCATCACGCTTCTATCTGTCACTGGAAGATGCGCTGATGCGGATTTTCGCCTCAGATCGCATGGCGGGCATGATGCGCCGTCTGGGTATGGCACCGGGTGAGGCTATCGAGCATCCCTGGGTTAGCCGGGCGATCGAAAATGCGCAGCGCAAAGTCGAAGCGCGTAACTTTGATATCCGTAAACAGCTGCTGGAATTTGATGATGTGGCTAACGATCAGCGTAAAGTGGTGTACGAGCAGCGCAATGACCTGCTGGATGCTACTGATATCGCTGATACGATTAATGCGATCCGTGAAGACGTGGTAGAGCGGGTCATTAACGAATATATCCCGCCTCAATCGCTGGACGAAATGTGGGATATCCCAGGCCTGGAACAACGTTTACAGGCGGATTTCGGCGTCGAGTTACCGGTTGGTCAGTGGCTGAAAGACGATAAAAAACTGTTCGAAGAAAAGCTGCGTGAACGTATTCAGCAGGATGTGGCTGCGGCCTATGCACTGAAAGAGCAGATGGTTGGTGAGCAGGTGCTGCGGCAGTTCGAAAAAGCGATAATGCTGCAAAGTCTGGACAGCCACTGGAAAGAACATCTGGCGGCGATGGATCACCTGCGCCAGGGCATTAACCTGCGCGGCTATGCGCAGAAAAACCCGAAACAGGAATACAAGCGCGAAGCCTTTGAACTCTTTACTACTATGCTGGAAAACCTGAAGCTGGATGTGATCGGTATTTTAAGCCGGGTGCAGGTTCGCGCCTCGGAAGATGTCGAGGCAGTCGAAGCGCAGCGTCGTAAAGCCGATCAGGTACCACACCAGTATCAGCATGCTGAAGCCGAGCAAGTCGGCGGTGAGCTGCCAGACAGCGTACGTGGTACAGCCCCGGTATACCGGGATGGGATGAAGGTTGGCCGTAACGATCCATGTCCTTGTGGTTCTGGTAAAAAATACAAGCACTGCCATGGTCAGCTCAGCTAAGCCCAGATTGCATGTTGCTGTCGGCGTGATCCTGCAGCAACAGCAGGTGCTGCTGGCGAAGCGCCATGCCAGCAAGCATCAGGGTGATCGCTGGGAATTTCCCGGCGGCAAATTAGAGCAAGGCGAGTCAGTGTTATCCGCGCTGGGGCGTGAGCTGCAGGAAGAAATCGGCATTACAGTCACCGCCGCTGAGCCTTTGATGCAGCTAAGCCATGATTATCCGGAGCGGGAAGTGTTGCTGGATATTTATCTGGTTACCGCCTTTAGTGGCGAACCGCATGGCGCTGAAGGTCAGCCATTGCTCTGGGTACCGGTGCAGCAGCTGAACAGCCTGGCACTGCCTGATGCCAACCAACCTATCGTTACCCGCTTACAACAGCAGTTCAGCTGAACTGCTGTCTTAGTCTTTAAAAAAGCGGTTATCCGCTGCCAGCATCTCCTGCTCCAGTTCAGCCAGAAATTGCTCTGACAACTCAGGATCAATACTGCTTTTATCGGCAATACGGTGGTTTTCCGCTGCCCAGTCGCCCAAATCAATTAACTTACAGCGCTCAGAGCAAAACGGGCGAAACGGTGAGGCAGCAGACCAGACAACTGTCTTTTGGCAAGTCGGACATAATACGGTCGCAGTCATAACGGCTCCTTTCAGACAACAGCTGCGCGATTCTAGCAGAATTTGGCTGCTGGCGCAGGTTTAGCAGCAGGCGAGCTGGAATTGAACCGATTCGGCACAGGCGCTACGGCCATCCTGCTCTGATAATTGCATAAAGCGGATCGCATAGCGGTATCTGTTACCGCTGACGGTGGGGAAGGAACAACAGGCGTGGGTATATTTAATCCGCAGCAACTCGAATTGTTCAGCGTTTTGCTGAAAGAAGCCATTCTCTGCTTCAATCTGTGTAAATTCGCCGCGCTGGCGGATAAAATTTAGCACAAAGGCCAGCGCCTGCTCGGTCAGCGCGAGCTGGGCTAGCCAGTCGTTAAATTGCTGTCGCTGTTCGGCCTCTGGCAGGCTAAGCCAGTACTGCAGTTGCGGTACATCAAAATAGCAACAGCCACCGGGTAGCGCAAAACGCTGGCGTAACGGCGCCAAAAACTTATCTTCTTTTAACGCCTGGGCTAATTTACCGGCGCGGAGTAATTCGGTTTGAAAGCGCAGCGCTTGCTGCAGTAAGGGCTGTAACTTCTGATCGGATACTGAAGGGTGGCGTGACCAGAGCACCAGTTGACTCTCGCAGCGCTCTAAATCTTTTAGCAGATCGGGTTTTATATCTGAGCGATCCAGCACATCAATCAGCGCAAACAGGGTAGTAAAGAAACTGAGCTGCTGCGCTTCACCGCCTTGCTGGCCCAGCGCTGACAATTGGGTAAATAGATGCTCAATCCGCAGATAGGTACGGATTTTATTATTCAGCGGATGTTCGTATACTATTTCAGCAGTCATACTGCTCTTTGTGTCTTATTTCCTGGCTAAGTTCAAGATATTTTTCATGTAAATGCTGAATTTGTTCAATAAGTTGCGCCAGGCTGCCGTTATTGTCCAGCAAATCATCAGCTCGCGCCCGTCTGGCACTGCGACTAAGCTGGCTCGCCATAATGGCTTTTACCTGTTCAGCACTGTTCTGATCCCGTGTCATAGTGCGGCTTAGCTGGGTTTGCTCGCTGATATCTACTACCAACACCCGATCGGTAAATTGATCCAGCTGGTTTTCCAGCAGCAATGGTGCCACCAGCAGCGCATAGGGCGTGGTTAACTGCTTTAACTGCTGAAACAGCTGCTCGCGGATCGCCGGGTGCAGTAATTGTTCCAACCAGAGTTTTTCTGCGGCATCGCTAAAGATCAGCTGGCGCAGCAGTGGGCGATTAAGACTGGCATCGCTATTCAGGATCTGCGGGCCAAAGTGCTCCACAATGCGCTGCAGGCAGGCAGAACCTGGTGCGACCACCTGCCGTGCTACCTGATCAGCGTCGACATAGCCGGCACCCAGCTCTCGGAATGCCTCGGCAACAGTACTTTTACCACTGCCGATACCACCGGTCAGGCCAATCAGCAGCTTGCCGGTAATCGCACTCATAAGCCCAGATAGGCCAGGTAAGCGTTAGTCAGTTGTTCACCCCACAACAGGGCAATCCAACCGGCGGCGGCAATATAGGGGCCAAATGGAATAGGGGTGGCTTTATCTTTGCCCTGAATTGCCAGCATCGAGGCACCGATCACCGCGCCAACCAGAGATGACAGCAAAATAATCAGTGGTAGTTGTTGCCAGCCAAGCAGGGCACCAAATACCGCCAGCAGTTTAAAATCACCATAGCCCATACCTTCTTTGCCGGTAAGCAGCTTAAAGGCCCAGTAAACTGACCAGAGGCTAAGATAACCGGCCGCAGCACCGACAATGGCGCTGGCAGGGTCTACCAGGGCTGCATCGGTCAGGCTAAATAGCAGGGCTAACCACAGCAGCGGCAGAGTAAGCTGATCGGGTAGCAGCATCTTATCAATATCAATAAAGGTGAGCGCCACCAAACCAAAGGTAACAATAACTAACACCAAGGTAGTCAAGCTAGGGCCAAACTGCCAGGCAACCAGGGTTGCTAATAGTGCGGTTAGCAGCTCTACCGCCGGATAACGCAGGCTAATTGGCGCCTGACAATGCCGGCAGCGGCCTTTTAATAACAGATAGCTTAACAGCGGGATATTATCCCGCGCCGCAATAGGGGTATGGCAACTGGGGCAGGCCGAGCGCGGTACCGCCAGATTATAGCGGGCGGGTGCGGCACTTTGGCTCTCTGGTTGAAAATAGGCCTGAAATTCGCTTTGCCATTCCAGCTCCATCATCTTGGGTAGCCGGTAAATTACGACATTTAAAAAGCTGCCAAAAATTAAACTAATAAAAAAAATAAAAAGCAAAAACACCGACGTTTGTTCTTGTAAAATAAGATATAAGTTTGTCATGTAATGATACTGCCCATCTGGAAAATTGGCAGATACATCGCAACAATCAGGCCGCCGATAATCACACCTAACACCGCCATAATAAGTGGCTCCAGCAGAGCAGTCAGACCATCAACTGCATCATCGACTTCCTGCTCATAAATATTGGCAACCTTCGATAGCATACTATCCAATGAGCCGGATTCTTCACCAATCGACACCATCTGTACCACCATTTCCGGGAACTGATTGGTTTGTTTCATTGCAAAATGCATTTGGTTACCGGAAGACACCTCATCCATAACATCCAGAATCGCCTTTTTATAGATTTCATTACCAGAGGCGCCCGCCGCTGACTCTAGTGCTTCTATAAGGGGGACACCGGCAGCGAAGGTTGTTGATAGTGTTCTAGCGAAGCGAGCGACAGAAGCTTTATTTAAAATCATCCCAAAGATAGGAGCTTTGAGTAGTAGAGCATCGCAAGCTGTTCTGAACTTAAGGCTTTTGTTATAACCTTTGGCAACTAAAAAACCTGCGGCGATAAATGAAGCAAGTACAAGCCACCAATATTGTTGCATCAACTCAGATATTCCAAGAACGAACAAAGTAAAAGCTGGAAGTTGAGCACCAAAGCTTTGAAATATTTCAGCGAATTGAGGTACGACAAAAATTAATAAAATTGAGGTTACAATGCCAGCTACTACCATTACTGCAGCAGGATAAAACATCGCTTTTTTTATTTTAGATTTTAACGCTTCAGCTTTTTCTTTATAGATAGCAATACGGTCAAAAATTCTGTCCAAAGCGCCAGACTGTTCTCCGGACTTTACTAAATCGCAATAAAGGTCATCAAAATATTTGGGGTGCTCACGTAAGGTATCTGATAAGGCTAAACCAGCCTGAATTTTAATTGAAATTTTCTGCATCAATACACGCAGACCTTTATTATCCGAACCATTAGCAATCAGATCGATAGATTGTACCAGCGGTACCCCGGCACCTAACATGGTTGCAATTTGCCGGGTTACCACCGCGATATCCATGGCGCTAATACGCTTTTCGTCACCAAAAAGTGATTTTGGCTTTTTCTTCACGGCAGAAGGCGTAACACCTTGCTGCCGTAATAATGCCTTGGCTTCAGCAATACTGCTGGCCTTAATTTCGCCATTACGCTTATCGCCTTTGCGGTTAATCCCTTTATAGAGAAAGACCTGCAGTTCTTTAATTTTATATTTTGTTGACTGCGCCATCTGCTGATTCCTTGTATGCGCGTACCGCTCGAGTAACTAGAGTATAGTGGCTAAAAACCATCTTATAACAAACCTTTAGCCTTTCGTCACCCGGTTTACTTCGGCCAGGCTGGTTACGCCGGCTGCGGCTTTAATCAGGCCGGATTGACGCAGGTTATTAATGCCCTCAAGCTGGGCCTGACTGGCAATATCCAGTGAATTACCGTTTTCCATAATAATATCGGCCATCTTCGGGCTAATTGGCATCACTTCATAAATACCGACCCGGCCTTTATAGCCGCCGGTACAATGCTCACAGCCAACAGGTTTGAAAATGGTTATTTTGTCCAGCTGATCTTCGCGAAAACCCTGGCGAATTAGCTCGGCCGGCGGAATATGCTCCGGCTGCTTACACTTGGGACAGAGCCGGCGGGCCAGTCGCTGTGCAATAATCAGCGAGACCGAGCTGGCCACGTTATAGGCTGGTACGCCCATATTCAGTAAGCGGGTTAACGTTTCTGGTGCGGAGTTGGTATGCAGCGTCGATAATACCAGGTGGCCAGTTTGCGCCGCTTTAATGGCGATTTCAGCCGTTTCCAAATCCCGGATTTCCCCCACCATCACCACATCAGGATCTTGCCGTAAAAACGCTTTCAGGGCTGAGGCAAAGGTCAGACCGGCGCGCGGATTAACCTGTACCTGGTTAATCCCCGGCAGGTTAATTTCGACCGGATCTTCCGCGGTGGAAATATTGGTTTCTTCAGTATTGAGAATATTTAAACCGGTATATAGCGAAACGGTTTTACCGCTACCTGTGGGGCCGGTAACCAGGATCATCCCTTGCGGCTGCGCCAGCGCATCAAGATAACGCTGTTTTTGCTCCGGCTCATAACCCAGCACATCAATGCCCAGCATCGCACTGTCAGAGTCGAGGATCCGCATTACAATTTTCTCTCCCCACAGCGTTGGCAGGGTGCTAACGCGAAAATCAATCGATTTTTTGGCGGAGAGTTTAAGTTTAATCCGGCCATCCTGCGGAATACGTTTTTCTGCAATATCCAGTCGCGACATGACTTTTAACCGTGCCGATAAACGGGTTGCCAAGGCAACAGGTGGGCTGGCGACTTCATTTAAAATGCCATCAATCCGAAAGCGAATACGATAGGCTTTTTCATAGGGTTCAAAGTGCAAATCGGACGCGCCTTTACGGATGGCATCCAACAAAATTTTATTGATAAAGGTAATAATCGGCTGATCGTCTTTATCCGGCTGCGCAGAAACGCCCTCGTCATCGGTCTCTTCCACCACGCCCATGGCAGAGAGATCCCAGTCGCTATCACCGCCACCCAGGCTGTTATAGGCATTTTCAAAGAGTTTTTCGACCAGTTTATGTAGCTTATCGTAGTTAACTACCACGACTTCCGCATTCATACCGGCGTTAAATTCAAAGTCTTCGATAGCGGCAATATTGGTCGGGTCTACCACTGCCAGATACATAGTACGGCCACGCTTATTTAGTGGCAGCATATCGGTTTTACGGGTTAGTTTTTCGTTACGCAGCTCATCGGGGATTGAAGCCGGATTAAAATGCTCCAGATCTAAGGTCAGATGATTACCAACACTGGCTGCTACTTCAGCCAGCGTATTGGCATCCAGTAATTTTTCAGCGATAAGGAGTTCTGGTAATGTTTTGTATTGGCGGGATTTTTCTACCACCAGCCGCTGCGCTTTATCGCCATCGATAAAGCCCTGCTGAATTAAGCGCTTAAGTAAGGTAGAGTTTGTATTTACTGCCATAACCGGCTATATATCCCAGAAAATATTCAATTATCAGATACCTCTGATTATGCCAGTATCCCCTAGTTATTCAAGGTTTACTGCTATATTGATCCCTGCTGGCACAGCCTGCTATTACGCGGGCTGTGCCGTAAAAGTTAGAGTGTAAAAAACTCAGTTAAATTGTTGCCAGTACGTTTCAAACAGAGTTAGCGCTGATATTGCCGGATTAGCTGTGTTAGCTTGCCATTTTGTTGTAAACGACTGATAGCATTGGTAACCTCTTGCAGCTGCGCCTCACCCATACTGGCTTTGCTTAGCATCAGATAGACATCCGAAGCCGGCAAACTGATAGCGGTGGCGCTAATATAGCGATCCAGCCCTTTGCGGCGCAAGATGGCAGTAGCGACCATACTGTCTTCCAACAGGGCGCTGATCTCCTCATCCAGTAAACGCGCCATATTTAATTCACTAAGTTGAGCACTGACAAAGGCATCGGGTTGTTGCCCTAATAACTCATCAATCTCAGCGCCATAATAATAGCCGCTTACCAGGCCAACCTTATGACCGGCAGCCACCAGGGCCTGCACATTAGGAAAGTTAAGTGCTGTCTCGGTACGGCCATACAGCACAAATTGCTCTTGCCGGTAGGGGCCGGCAAACCAGGCGTAGCGCTCGCGTTCGGTACTGCGCGAGGCACCGGGTAACATATCCAGTTCGCCGCTTTGTAAGCGCGCCAGCAAGGCAGCCCAGGTATCTTGTTGCAGTGTTAGCTCACAGTTAAGCTCTGCAGCAACTGCTTGCAAAATTTCGATATCCAACCCTTGCGGTTGTTCGCCCTGACCAAGATAGTGATAGGGCTCCCAGGCGTCAAAGCCTGCTCTAAGGATGCAGCCCGGCACAGATTGGGCGGCAACTGTGGTTGTTGTATCTTCGACCTTGTTATGTTCGACCGCCGGCTGGCAAGCCAGCAAAAAGAGTGTTAACAGTAGAACCAGCGTTAAAGGAAGACTGCGCATAGCAAAACTCCTTACAGGTTTTGATGTTACCTTTAGTGTAGCTGGCACTTTGGGTAATGCCAGCCCGGATGGCCGAAGTTTTCCAGTTGGTAATAGGCGTCAGTCTGCCGGTTTGGCCAGCCGGTAATGTAATGCCATACCGGCAGCGGCCGGATTTTGCTCAGCGAGCTGTGTGACTAGCTCCAGTTGCGGTGTTTCAAACTGAATGCCAGCGGTTAAGCCATATTCGTCAGTTCTGGCATTGCGAATGGTACCACTGAGTATTTTGGCTAAGCCCTCTGGTGCTTCGCTAAGCTGGACCAGTACAGCGGCCAGCCGGATTTGCTCGGGTTTAAACAGGGTGCTAAACAAAAAGCGGCAGCCATTTTTCGAAATATCAATAATCTGCCCCGGTACTATTATCGGTTTGCTGGCTTTTACCAGATAAAGCTGCAAGCTGGCATCTAAGTAAATACTGCTGCGCTTTTCATTACGTAAAGCCCGCCGCTGCACCGTTTGTGGAAAGCTGATAAAGATCAACTTATCCGGAAAGCGGATAAGATGCAGTAACTCACTGCGAAAAGCAAAACACTCACCCAGCGCATCTTCAATCAGAAAGCGACAAACCAGCGGCAGCCCTGCAATAAGCAAGGTATCTGGTATGCTGTCATCTTCCAGACGGAAGAGCACATATTTACCAGGCCGATAACCCAGCAACTCACAAACGCAGCGGATTTTACGTTGACTGAGAAACTCAAGATCAAAGCGCTGGCCAATTTTAATATAACCCAGCCAGTCGTTGTTGTTCCCACTAATAGTGGGGCTTTCTTCAAATAAAAGCAGTGAGGAGTCTGACATAAGCCGTCCCTGGACCTGAGATACAAACAACGGCTAATATGTTAGAAAAATCCAATTTATACAAGCTAAAGACGCAGAAAAAGTGTGCAGGCAACGGCGGCAACTGATTTATTTACCTGGCGGCATAAAAAGCAAAACCGATGCAGCATTTTACTAACACTGCATCGGTTTGGTTGATTTAAGCCTGATTATCAGGCCTGAGACTAACGGCCTGACTGGCGCCGAAATAGCAACAAACCGGCAGCAAGCAAGGCCAGGGTGGCAGGCGCTGGTACCGGATTAGGTGTCGGATCGATACTGCCATTACGGGCATTAAAAATATAGCGACCATCAAGATTACTATTCAGACGGTTGCTAATCAGTGCATTAGGGCCGCCATCTAAGAAAGCGCCGTTAATGGCTGAGCCGGTTAGCTCAAAAAAGGTACCTGCCGCACCGGTGCCATTTGAAAAACCAGCACGCGCTGAGTTGCCACCAAGACCACTGGCATTACCGCCACTGGCAGTACCGGTTTCCCACTGAATTTTGTCGTAGTTAAAAATAATATCAAAATCACCTGCACCAATATCAGAGCGATCAACCAGAATTAGCTGAAAGCTATTTTTATTGCTATGTGCAGCCGAGCTGGAGTAATAGTCGACATCAATCCAGTTTACGCCAAAGGCGTTACGGCCATCCCATAAACCCTGACCATAAGTCACAGGGTTGCCACTATTGCGGGTATCCACGTCAGCAAAAAAGGGCGCAATAATTTGCCGGTTGGTTGAGGTCAGGTTAAAAGGGGTAAAGGTGCTGAGCGCGCTGTCGAAAGTCACGTTACCGTTATTATTGACATACAGCTGGGTAAAGTTAACGCCGAAAAAGTTTGCAGTAAAACCCAGATTAACCAGGCCGGTTGAGCTATCGTCATTGCGGGCTAAAGTGGCACTATCAAAACCACCAACAATAGCGGCTGAGGCAGGTAGCGCAGTAAAAATAGTCAGGCAGGCACCGAGGCAAAGCGTTTTTAAGTTCATATAAAGTCCTTTTAAATGGGAGTTAGGTTATATTTTCATTTAGCATCATGATGCCAGAAGCATGCCAATTAAAATTATTGCTTAGGATCAATTGCTTAGATTTGTGGGTGCCAATATTGTTTTAGATTTCGTTAAATAAGCTGACACCTTAGGAGGCTAACGATTTTTAAATGCAGGTCTTTTTGTCAAATTTTTTTACATAAGTTTAGCCAACATAGTGGATATCTGCGGCTTGTGTTCGTTAAGTTATTGAAAAATAGATTTTTAATTAAGCATTGTTTTTTGGCTCACTTATTGCTGGGCGTTATTGCTTTTTAACAAGGATGCAAAAATGAACTCAAAAGTAGCAAAAGTTTCAATCGCAGCCTCGCTGCTGCTCGCCGCCTCGGGCGCAGCACAGGCGGCACCGGTATTTGATATCGGTATTCCGGCTAGCTGGTCTTGTCAGGGTAGTTGCGGTGCAAGTGGCGCTGACGGCGTAGTCACTCTGGCGCCAAACGGTGGTAATAACTATGCCTGGGTTTCTACCTCTGGCGGCGTCGCAGGTGTAGGCTTAGCCGGTGTTGGTGGTTCTGGTAGCCCGCAGAATGGCTCAGTATTACGCTCTGGTTTGTTTAATGCCAGCGTTGATGATGTACTGCGCTTCTCCTTTAATTATATCACCTCAGACGGCGCCGGCTTTGCTGACTACGCCTGGGCGCGTTTATTAGATAGCAGTGCCAATCAGGTAGCTTTATTATTTACTGCCCGAACTGCGCCAAGTGGTTCTATTGTGCCTGGCTTTAGTATGCCTGCACCCAGTGTCACTCTCGACCCATTAACCGTTCCAATTATTTCTGGTGCACCTGTGTGGTCTCCATTGGGAAGCTCTTCTGGGACTTGCTACGATATCGGTTGCGGCTATACCGGTTGGGTAAATACCAGCTTTAGCATTGCCAGTACTGGCAGCTACTTTCTGGAGTTTGGTGTGGTAAACTGGACTGATAATATGTTCCAGTCTGGCCTAGCCATTGATGCTGTAACTATTAATGGTACGCCCGTTGGTGCAGTATCAGCTCCCTTTACCTTATTACTGCTGTCTTCTGGCTTGCTAATGCTGCGTCGTCGCCGTAATCTGCTGTAGAGCTTGCCGGTATTAGGCTGAGTCTCCGGTATGCTTGCTGTGCCGGAGACGAATCTGCGATAGTGATTCCTGTTCCAGGATAAAACAAGAACCTAGTTCGGTATCTAATCTAGTCCGGTATCTGACCCCGAAGGTTAATGCGTAGCCAGCCACTCTTTTAGTGCATTATTCATCCGGGTTTGCCAGCCTTTTCCGGTTGCTTTGAACGCAGCTAAAACATCCGCATCAAAACGAACTGTTGTCGACACTTTAGGGTTATCAGATAAAGGACGACCACCACGATTTAATTGTGCTAGTACTTTTGCCGGTAAAACGTCAGATGCGGGTTTGAAACGATCCAGCTCTTCTTTTGTCAGGTCGTCACGCAGTTCACCATCCTCTGTTGTTAATGGTCTATTTAACTGTGCCATAGCGCTGTACCTCTCTTTTGTTGGCCTTTCGAAAACTGATAACCCGAATGCCATCTGGAATCAGTGTAAACACCAAAGCATGCACGCGGCCATCCAATAGCCCTAATGCTGAGTAGCGTATTTCTCCGTACTCTTTGCGATCATCCTTTGCAATTAATGCTGTGGCAAACTCAAAAAATGCCGCATCATCAAAAGCTAAACCTCGCTCATTAATATTACGCTGATTTTTTTCAGGATCGTAAGTAATGTGCAAATGTGCATCCGAATTTTCGATGTTATATCAGTTATTGTAGTAACAAAAACCTGAGTGAGCAAGCGGGAGCTTCTTCGGGATCTAACACCTAAGTCTCTTCATTGACCGGTTCCGAATAAGTAGGTTGTTTTCTGCTTGGTGTGATTGATCTCTGTACATTAAGCTGCGCATTTATCTGCTGTTTGAAGTGTTCACTGCCAAGAACCCACTCACCCTGGCTGGCTAAGCGTATTTCCGCCAACGCTTTATCCGAAAAAGGTTGTGAAAAAAGCTCTCGGTAACTTTGTTGACGTTGTGCTGCAGTCTCACCCAAAACCAAATAGGCCGGTAATGGCTGCCAAAGTTGAATGGTTTTACCTAATGCATTCGCCTGATAGCTTGACCATGGATAAGCTGCAGGATGATCAACCATACCGGCTCTAACTGGATTAAGTTCAATATAACGGCTAACTGCTAAAGCATAGCGATCATTATCAACCAAGGTTGCTTTATATCTCCCTTCCCAGAGAGTACCGGTTCTGCCATAGCTTTTATTTATGTACCGCACATAATAACGCCCCAAGTCTTGCATCATCAGGCTCAGGCTATTTTCTAACTGCGGGGTTGCCAGTAAGTGTACATGATTCGTCATCAGTACAAAGGCATGGATAGCGACCTGATGCTGCTGGGCATAGTGTTGCAGCCTTTCAAGGTAAACAGTGTAATCCTGCCTGGTGAAAAAACAGACCTGACGATTGTTGCCCCGCTGAATAATATGTTGTGCATACCCGGGTAAGCTAAAGCGTGGTTGTCGCGGCATAACGGTTTTGTTATTTAAATAATGTTAAATATTGTTTAAATAACTTGGTTTTTCAAGTTTTGGTTTAAGTGCTCCACGCAGGTTGCTTGCTGTTCGGTATCTGACCCCGAAGGTTCACCCCGAAGGTTCCGCTCGCGGGTTCGGTTACGCTATTGACACCGAGAGGCTAATGGGTGACCCCGAAGTGCGCCGGAGGTTACTGGCGCTCAGTCCCTCGATAATATAAACTTAAACCATCTTAAGATAGAGAACAAACTCAGAGCCAAGTACGGGAAATAACGATGAACCCTAAAATACAACAGTTGGGTCTGCAATTGGTACAACGCCCCAAAATCAAGCCTAAAAAGCAGTTGGATTTAACCGGTGTGGAAGGGCAGCAGATCGTTCTTTCTGAAACGAAGTTGGTACTTCGAACCCACGCTAAAACGTTTAAAAAACTGGCTGATATGTGATGGAACTTATGCTGTTCCCATTTGAGCGGGTCGTTGAAATCAACGCTCATATATTAAGCCGGGAACCAGGCATGAGGGGGAGCATTGATCTAAACAAGCTTCGTGGGGCATTAGGGCGCATTGATAACGCCATCCTTTATGAGCAACTCGATGATATTTTTGAAATTGCAGCTAAATACGCAAAATCAATCGCCATTGCTCATGCTATGCCTGATGCTAACAAACGAACAGCATTAGCCGTAGCTTTAGAGTATTTGTCACTGAACGATTATGAAATTCAGACCGATAATGACGCGTTGGCTGATGTTATGGTTGCCGTAGTACTGGAGGAGATCAACGAAAAAGAACTGGCTGATATTCTTTATACTCTGTATCTCGGTAACCCTGAATAAAATAGTCCCCGATTCCAAATAATATTACTGTCAAGCCCAGCCTACTTGGCCGACTTCGCGATTGCGAGCGTTACTACCAGCCCGCGAAAAAACAAACCCGCACGAGGCGGGCTTGTTATTCGGTATCTGACCCCGAAGGTTCAACCCGCACGAGGCGGGCTTGTTGTTCGGTATCTGACCCCGAAGGTTTGCCCGAAGGTTTGACTCCAACGATAGGCAATGCATTTGCATTACCTTCGCTTTGCGACTAAACTTGCCGTTATTAGCCAGCTTCAACCTGCGGAGAGTATCATGTTTACACAAATGGCTTTGGAAGCAGAATCAACATTGACAGATCGTTTCCAGACAACAGTACCAAGTTCTGTGCGTCAGGCATTGCATCTGGATAAGAAAGATAAGATTAAATACATCATCCAATCTGATGGCAGCGTGCTGATGCAACGAGCTGATACTGCGGATACTGATCCTGTGCTGGACCAATTTTTATCCTTTTTGGCTGTTGATATGCAAAAGCACCCTGAAAAGTTACAACCCTTATCAGCGAGTATGCGTCAGAGCGTGGCATCGCTGGTCACTGGGGTAGAAGTGGATTTGGATGCAGCCTTGTCTGATGAGGATGAATAACTTTGCCAGACAATGTTCCGATAGTGGTTAATGGTTGGACGCTATTTACCCATCCTCTTTTTGCACAGCAGTACCAAAGGTTGCAAGACAAAGTAGAGGCATTAAAAGCAAAAGATCCACAAGGCTACATTAAGAAAAACGACGCGAAGCGGTTAGCAGCAATCTATAAGCTGGCTTTTGAGATTATTCCCCAAGATCCAACTTTGCCAGATTATCGCCAAGGGACGACATTAGGAGGCCACAATAAACATTGGTTTCGTGCCAAATTTTTTCAGCAGTATCGGCTATTCTTTCGTTATCATCTTGAATCGAAAATTATTGTTTATGCTTGGGTCAATGATGAAGACAGCAAACGAGCCTACGACAGTAAGTCGGATGCTTACAAGGTGTTTGCAAAGATGCTCAAGTCAGGGAATCCCCCGGATGATTGGGATGCGCTACTAAAAGCTGCCACGGACGCGCAACGCTCTCCTTAACTATCTAATCCCTTCTTTTGAAAAGAAAATAATCTGGATCGAGATTCGGTATCTGCCCCCGAAGGTTTAAAAGATACGCGCACTGGCGTGCGCGCGGGTTTGGTTACGCTATTGACACCGAGAGGCTAATGGGTGATCCCGAAGGTTGCGAAGGTTTTGGTAGTGGTAGTGGCAAGAGTCAAGACCTGACCCCAATGGCAGGTATCTGACCCCGAAGGTTAAAGGTTCCTAATGGGTGACCCCGAAGGTTATAACGCGCCAGAAAAAAACAAACCCGCACGAGGCGGGCTTGTGGTTCGGTATCTGACCCCGAAGGTTCCCAAGTCTTGCATCATTAGGCTGAGGCCATTGTCTATCTGCGGCGTTGCCAGTAAGTGTACATGATTCGTCATCAGTACAAAGGCATGGATAGCTACCTGATGCTGCTGGGCATAGTGCAGCAGCCTTTCAAGATATACGGTGTAATCTTGCCGGGTAAAAAAACAGACCTGGCGATTGTTACCCCGCTGAATAATATGTTGTGCATATCCGGGTAAGCTAAAACGTGGTTGTCTCGGCATAACGGTTTAGTTATTTAAATAATGTTAAATATTATTTAAATAAATTGGTATTTCAAGTTTTAGTTTAAGTACCCTACAGCGGTTTACTTGCTGTTCGGTATCTGACCCCGAAAAGGTTAAAAACCAACAAACAGCATATCCAGCGCTTCAGATACTTCTTGTTGATGGTCAATCAGGCTGCCAACTTTCTGCTTCAATTCGGCCTCTGGTACGGCTGCCATAAACTGCGTTGCCATCAGAAACGCTTGATTATTAATGTCAAAAATAGGATTTAAGCGTTTGGCCGCTTTAGGTGCATTGTCCAGAGGCAGTAGTGGCACAACTACACGGGTGTTCAGACCAGCCAGTAAATCTGTTTGCACATCTAGTAAGTAACCGCTACTACTGGTTAGATAGACATCGAAGCGGGCCATTAGAAATGCCGGTACTTTGCAAGCGGCAAGCCGTGATGAGTAACAAAATCATTTGAGCTTTCAATCGCTTGGCTATTATCTTTAAGCCAGCGCTGCTGTTTTTGCAGTTTAACTGCTTGTGCAAGCCCGGCTTCTGCAGCTTGCGAAACATTAATGCTCAGTAGCTTTGCTTCGAACAATAATTGACTATCAATAGATAGGTTGGTGCGCTTTTTGTGGCTACTTATCTGGCTGTCGCTTACCATAGCGATATCCTCACTTTCTGGTGTGTAGTAAATATACACACCAATGCGTTGCCTATCAAGCGCGCTTTGTGAGTTTAGAGCCTTGATCCTGATGGGTGACTGGTGCGATATATCGCAACCAGCAACGAGAACTAAAGTGCGAAGGTTTTGGGCTTGCAGGGCGATAAGATACGTGCACTTGCGTGCGCGCGGGTTTGGTTACGCTATTGACACCAAGAGGCTAATGGGTGACCCCGAAGGTTCTTAAAAAACAAACCCGCGCGAGGCGGGCTTGTTGTTCGGTATCTGACCCCGAAGGTTACCCCGAAGGTTACCCCGAAGGTTAGGCGGGCTTGTTATTCGGTATCTGACCCCGAAGGTTAAGGTTCCACTCGCCAGAAAAACAAACCCGCACGAGGCGGGCTTGTTGTTCGGTATCTGACCCCGAAGGTCAACCCGCACGAGGCGGGCTTGTGGTTCGGTATCTGACCCCGAAGGTCGTATCCGACCCCGAAGGTTCGTAGCTGAAAGTTAATGCGTAGCCAGCCACTCTTTTAGTGCATTATTCATCCGGGTTTGCCAGCCTTTTCCGGTTGCTTTGAACGCAGCTAAAACATCCGCATCAAAACGAACTGTCGTCGACACTTTAGGGTTATCAGATAAAGGACGACCACCACGATTTAATTGTGCCAGTACTTTTGCAGGTAAAACGTCAGATGCGGGTTTGAAACGATCCAACTCTTCTTTTGTCAGATCGTCACGCAGTTCACCATCCTCTGTAGTTAATGGTCTATTTAACTGTGCCATAGCGCTGTACCTCTCTTTTGTTGGCCTTTCGAAAACTGATAACCCGAATGCCATCTGGAATCAGTGTAAACACCAAAGCATGCACGCGGCCATCCAAAAGCCCTAATGCTGAGTAGCGTATTTCTCCGTACTCTTTGCGATCATCCTTTGCAATTAATGCTGTGGCAAACTCAAAAAATGCCGCATCATCAAAAGCTAAACCTCGCTCATTAATATTACGCTGATTTTTGTCAGGATCGTAAGTAATGTGCAAAATTGCATCCGAATCTTCAATCTTATAGGTATTATTGTAGTAACAAAAACCAAGGTGATCAAGATAGGGATTCTCTTCGCTATCTTAGCCCGAAGGCTTTGGTATAACTTGGATAGGCGGGAGAACAGAGGGTTTTCTGGGGCTACAAGTAGCCAGGGGCCGAACGCAGTGAGTTTAGAGCCTTGATCCTGATGGGTGACTGGTGCGAACTATCGCAACCACCAACGAGAACTAAACTGCGACAGTTATAGGTTTGCAAGGATGAAAAGATACGCGCACTTGCGTGCGCGAGGGTTTGGTTACGCTATTGACACCGAGAGGCTAATGGGTGACCCCGAAGGTTTCTGACCCCGAAGGTTCGAGAGGCTAATGGGTGACCCCGAAGGTCTGTTGTTCGGTATCTGACCCCGAAGGTTAAAACGCGCACTGGCGTGCGCTCGGATTTGGTTACGCTATTGACACCGAGAGGCTAATGGGTGACCCCGAAGGTTGAGAAAAAAACAAACCCGCACGAGGCGGGCTTGTTGTTCGGTATCTGACCCCGAAGGTGATAATCTATGCTGGGCGTTTATGGAGGCGGCACATTTTGCTGTGGGTTCAAATGAATTTATCAGACGTTTTTACCAGCGTAAGTGCGCTAAGAGCTTGTTGTTCGGTATCTGACCCCGAAGGTCTGACCCCGAAGGTCGTTTTCTGCAAAAGTGGCCACATAAAATTACAATTAGATAGATACCTTTGCCAAGTGAAATAAAATCAAGCCAGCTTGAAGCTGGCTTGATTTTTATAGGTTAGATGCGAAAACTCTAAGCTATTATGGTGTTACTGGTAAACCTGCACCTTTCTCGCACTGTTGTAATGTAGAAGGGCCACCTGAAACAACAGCCATAGAGTAGCTTAAACCGCCATCGGCTGTAATTGCTGCAGATAATGCACATCCTGCATTTGTGTAAACTAGAGTTGCAGCTTGGTTAACTGCAACAGTTACGTTTCCAAGACGTGTGTCATTCGTAATTTCTGTGTTTAAAGAACCACAACCAATGTCTGTTTGAATACATGCTTGTGCTTTAGCGACGTATCCAGCAACACCTTTCATTGCCTGACCGCCATAGGAAGTCGCAACATATTCTCTGTAAGCAGGGATAGCCACCGCCGCCAAAATACCGATAATCGCTACTACGATCATTAATTCAATTAAGGTAAAACCTTGTTGTGTACGTTTCATTTTTACATCTCCTGAGTTTATATAGCCCAAGGGGCTAATATCCATTTTGGATGCTTTTTGGTAAAGCGCAAGCAAATTTTCAAGGCTTTTAACGTTTTTTACTAATTTATTGCTGTAGCGCAGATTTTTCCTGCTGCAGCCACGATCATTGTCACTAATAAGTATAGCCATAAAGTACTATTTGTTTCGTGATTAGGACTGATACTTATACTGGCTAAATAGCTGCTGCGCGGCCAGCCAGATATCGCCTACCTGCCCATTGCCCACCGGCTGGCCATTCACCTTAAGTACCGGCGCAATTTCTTTACTGGAGCTGGTTAGCCAGATTTCATCGGCGGCCAGTACTTCGTCGAAGCTGATATCGCGTTCTACCACGTTAAGGTTGGAATACTGGCGTAAAATCTTTAGCAATAATAAGCGGGTAACGCCGGGTAACAGCTTATTACTAAGCGGCGGGGTGGCAATTTCGCCGTTTTTAATCACAAAGACATTGACTGCCGCGCCTTCGGTTAAGTTGCCGTCGCGGTCAAATAGCAGGGTTTCCTGGGCGCCCTGTTCCACGCCGTATTGATAGTGCAGCACATTACCTAGCAAGGAGGTGGATTTAATATGGCAGCGCTGCCAGCGTAAGTCGTTGGCGGTAACCACACTATAGGTGCTGACCCTGGTTTTATCCGGCACCGGCTCGGCGGCGATGGCAAAGGTATAGGCAAAAATAGTTGGGCTAATACCAGTTGGGAAGGCATGGTTGCGTTTGGTATCGGCACCGCGGCTTACCTGAATATAAACGCCCAGATTCTCACCCAGCACTGGCCGGTTTAACTCGAGCAGCTGATCGCAAAGCTCATGCCAGCGCTGTTCGGTCATACCATGCTGAATATTAAGTGCAGCTAAGCCTTCATGCATACGTGCAATATGCGGTGCAAAGCCAACATAACGGCCGTGATAGGTTGGGATCACCTCATAGATTCCGTCACCAAATAAAAAGCCACGATCCATTGGTGAAATCCGCGCTTCGCTGGCCGGCATAAACTGGCCATTTAAATATACTGTGCTCATAAGGCTCTCATTTCAGGTTACAGATAGGGCGCAGTAAGTGCCCGTAGCCGCTCAATCAACTGCTCGCCTGCGCTCATCGGCAGGCCGTCTTCGGTTAGGGTGGCTTGGCGGGTTACGCCGTCGATACAGCCATGGGCGATTAAAAACTGTAACAGGCCGGCCAGATCGGCGTTGGTTAGCAAGTCCTGACCCCGTAATACGCCTAACATGGCTATAATACCCCAGGCGGCCCAGTTCGACACGTCGGCCACCACTAATTCGTCGCATTCGGTAATGCTGGGGGTAATGTTCAGGCTGGCCAGCGCCGCGTGTACATTGCCCATGCCAATTTCGTTACCGCCATCACCAATGGCTAGCGTCGGGCAGGCGGCCTGGTTTAATAGCTCGTCATAATTGGCGCAGCGCGCCGAGATATCCTCACCGCGCATATTCACGTAAATGCCGGCGGCACTGAGGCCTGGCCGTTCAATCGATACCACTAATGCCGGTTGCTGTTGTTGCAGCAGCTGCGCCGCCTGCTGCTGACTTAGCTCAGGTTGATTAATGGCCAATGGCAGGCATTGGTAATGCTGGTTAAGCAGCGAAAATAGCGGGTTACCACACACCAGATAAGGCTTTAATTGCAGCTGTTGCGCGCATTGGTACAGCGCAATGGCGCCGACCGGGCCGTCGGTTTCAAAGGTATCCAGTACCGGAAAGCCGGTGCCGATCAGCACAGTGCTACCCGCGGGCAAGTTAAACAGCCGGGCAGCACGCAAGATATAACCGGGGCGTAGCTGCTGCTGCACCTGCTGCATACCACGTAAATTGCGCTCGGTAAGCAGTTGCTCGATTTGGCGGCTTACCGCCAGCAGGTTTGGTCGCTTGGTTAAAGATAATGAGTTTGGCATTAAAGGCTCCTGGCTAAGCGCGTGCTATTTGGCGCCATGCTGGCCTGATACAGCGCTAGCGCATTATGCGCCTGATAGCTGTCGATAGCACTAAACTGTACCAGGCTGCCGGGTGCGGCTTGCGCCAGTTTCCAGCAATCCAGCGACAGCACAGCGCCGATCTTCGGATAACCGCCAAGGGTTTGCCGGTCGTTTAACAGTACTATTGGCTGACCATCGGGTGGAATTTGCACTGCGCCCAGACTGATGCCTTCCGATAACAGGGTGCGGCTAGTGCATTGAATAGCGCTGCCGCTGAGTTTATAGCCCATTCGATCGCAACTGGCAGTAACCTGATAGGGATTAAGAAAAAAGCGGGCCTGCTCGGTTGGGCTAAAGCTTGCGGCCTGATAACCGGGTAATAGCCGCAGCTGCAGTGGCTGGGCCTTGTCTATTGGCGGTAAGGTAAGTTGTTGTATTGCCGCTGCAGGTGTTGCCGCTGCGCTGGCAGCTAAGGCCAGTTCGGCTGTCTGGTCTAAGGGTAGCAGATCGTCAGCCTGCAGCTTGCACCCATCCTGTGTTAAGCCGCCAATACCTTCACGCATTACCGTGGCACTGCTGCCAAATTGTAACGGTGCGGCAATACCACCGCTGACTGCCAGATAAGCGCGCAGGCCGCGCGTCATATAGCCCAGCTCCAGTTCATCACCGCGGTTGAGTGATAGCGCCTGCCAGCAGGGTACCGGCTTACCATTAAGCTGTAGCGGTAGTTCGGCACCGGTAACGGCGACGGTGCAGGCGGTGGTGGCCTGCAGTACCAGGCCGCCAATACTATGTTCAATCAAGGTGCTGTTAGCTGCGTTGCCCACTAAGGCATTGGCCCAGACAAAGCTATGTGCATCCAGCGGGCCGCCCTGCGTCAGGCCAAGGGCAGTCATGCCAAAGCGGCCGGCATCTTGTAGCAAACTTAAGGTGCCGGGGCTAATAATTTTCAGGCCAGAGTCTGAGCCTGAACCAGCACTAAGGTTAAGGTGGCTCATAAGGCGCCTCCGAGTAACTGGAATTCCCGTTCGCTGACCGGCACAAACCGCACCTGATCACCCACCGCCACCGGCATTGCCGGCTCTTGTTGGGCGTTAAACATCCGGATTGGGCAAAGCCCCAATAGATGCCACCCCCCCGGTGAGGCCGCCGGATAGACTGCCGTTTGCCGATCGGCTATGGCCACCGCACCGGCCGGTACTTTAGCTCGCGGGCTGCTTAAACGCGGCATCGCCAGTTCTGCCGGCAGCTCGCCCAAATAGGCAAAGCCCGGTGCAAAGCCAATCGCATAAACCTGATAACTTTGGTTACTGTGCACGCGAATTACTTCATCCGGTGTCAGGTTTTTCGCTTTGGCAACGGTAAGTAAATCGGCGCCGCTTTGCTCGCTGTACCATACCGGCAGCTCGACCAGCTTGCCGCTGCTTAGAGCCTGCTTAGCAGGTGAACTTTGTAGTAGTGCCTGTTGTAGCAGTGGTAGCAGACTGAGATGGCTATGCCGTAGCGGATTAAACAGGATCAGCACTGAGGCGTAGGAAGGCAGTAATTCTACAATATCCTGGCCGAGCAACGGTTGCAGCAGGGCACAACATTGCTGCACGGTCGCGGCATTACAAGGGTGGATTTGCTGGCTACCGGTATACAGAATAAAGGCATTTTCAGCAGCAAGTTTCAGTTCCAGTAGGTGCAACCTGCTGGGCTCTGGGCTAAATACAGCGTTATCAGCGCCGGCAGGCAGCAGCTCAGCCGGTAACAGTAATTGTGGTAGCGGCAGTATTACTGACATAGGCGCAGTAACTCGCGAATTTCGGTAAGCTGCGTGATGGCAGCAACATTATCACCATGTACACAGAGCGTATCAGCGGCCAGTGGTAGGGTTTTACCGCTATCGGTAGTCACCGAGCCTTGCGCAACGAGTTGCCGCACCTGGGTTAATACCTCAGCACCATGCAACACCGCACCGGCTTGACTGCGCGGTGTAAGCTTACCGGCGTCGGTATAGCGACGATCGGCAAAGGCTTCCAACAACAGGCTGACGCCAGCCGCGGCGGCTTGCTGCTGATATTGCGCGGCATCGGCCGTGGCTAAGATCATCAGCTTCAGCGGTTTATGATAGCTGGCGACTGCCTGCAGCACAGCTTGCCACACCTCGGGCTTTGCCATCATATCGTTATACAGGGCACCATGTGGTTTGATATAGCTAAGATTTAAGCCCTGACACTGCGCCATACCGTCCAGCGCGGCCACCTGGTAATGGATTAAATTAACGATTTCGCGCTCTGAGCAGTGCATACTGCGCCGGCCAAAGCCCTGTAAATCAGGATAAGACGGATGAGCGCCAATGGTGACGCCGTGTTGCTTGGCCAGCTTAAGGGTGCGTACCATCACATCAGGATCACCGCCATGAAAACCACAGGCGATATTCGCCAGATCAATATGCGGCATGGCCTGCTCGTCCAGCCCCATAGTCCAGCTACCGAAGCTTTCGCCAAGATCACAGTTAAGTAATAAAGCAGGGCGGGATTTTGACATCGGGCTCTCCGGTTGCAATAGAAGCTGGCTATCACTTCAGTATTCTCAGAGGCGTGATAGCGGTTCAGTGATGCTGCTAGTTTGCGCGACTGGTTATGGCTTGTCCAGTAGCCGCCGGGCGCTTGCGCATAAAAAATTCCAGATGACAAACCTGAAAGAATAAAGTATTCGCCCTGCTCACTGCCTTATCGACTTATCCACAGCACTCCGGTTCCGGTCTGACCAGTTTAGGTTAGAGCACTGCCAGTTTACTGTTGCTTAAGTCGGTAACCAGCATATGGCCCGGCGCATGGCTGATACAAAAATCCAGCTTGGCATTGGCAATTGCCACCTGGGGTGTGACGCCGCAGGCCCAGAATACCGGCACTTCACCGGGTTTAATCGTTACCGCATCGCCATAATCTGGCCGGTTGATATTCTGAATGCCGATAGCCGCCGGATCGCCAAAATGCACCGGCGCACCATGTACTTGCGGGAAGCGCGAGCAAATCTGAATAGCGCGGATTGCATCGGCCGGTTTCATTGGTCGCATACTGACCACCATATTGCCGCTAAAGACGCCAGCACTCTGGCAGGTCAGGTTAGTGCGATACATCGGCACATTGACCTGCTCGGTAATATTGCGGATCTCCAGGCCATCGGCCAGTAGCGCTTCTTCAAATGAAAAGGAGCAACCGATTAAAAAGGTCACCAGATCATCGCGCCAGACGGAAGTAAGGTCAGTCACTTCATCCACCAGTTCGCCATGGCGAAAAATGCGGTAACGTGGTAAGTCGGTACGAATATCTAAATCCTGTGCCAGCGCGGGCAGATCTACAGCGCCAGGGTGGGCGGCCATACCCAGCAGCGGGCAGGGCTTAGGGTTAAAGTGACAAAACTGCAGGAAGTCGGCAGCATAGGCGGCCGGAATAATGGCCATATTAGCCTGCACAAAACCCGGTGCCAGGCCCGAGGTATTGCTGGCAAACTCACCGCTGCGACAAAGCTGGCGGATTTGATAGGGCGACAGAGCAGTAAGATCTTGCATAGCATACCTCATGGTTCGTCATGATCGGCCACACTGTTATCCACAGCACTCCGGTTCAGTGTTAGCTTTGTACCGGAGTGCTGTGGATAAACTGGTCAGACCGGTACCGGAGTGCGGTGGATAAGTTAGGCGTGGCCGTAAATTTCTTTGTTGGCGAGCCAGCGTTTAATCAGTTGCAGGCTGGCGGGCCGGTGTTGTTGCCACATTATCGCTGCGAGTTGCCGAGCTTGTGGCAGTAACTCGCTATCGCGGGTTAGGTCAGCAATTTTAAACTGCATTAAACCGGTTTGCCGGGTGCCCAATAGCTCACCGGGACCGCGAATTTCCAAATCGCGCTGCGCAATAACAAAGCCGTCGTTACTTTCGCGCAGCACTGACAAGCGTGCCTGTGCCGTGCGCGACAGCGGTGCATGATATAACAGTACACAATGCGACACGGCGCTACCCCGGCCAACCCGGCCGCGCAGCTGATGCAGCTGCGCCAGGCCCAGCCGCTCCGGGTTTTCGATAATCATCAGACTGGCGTTGGGCACATCGACACCCACCTCAATCACGGTAGTGGCTACCAATAAATCCAGTTCACCACTGCTAAAGCTTTGCATAATTTGCTGTTTTTCAGCGCTTTTTAAGCGGCCATGCACCAGGCCAATCCGAAGCTCTGGCAGTGCTTGTTGTAGCAAGGTCGCGGTATCCTCCGCGGCCTGGCATTGTAGCGCTTCCGACTCTTCAATTAAGGTGCAAACCCAATATGCTTGCCGTTGTTGTTCGGTTACCACCTGCTTTACCCGGGCAATCACCTCGTCGCGGCGGCTATCCGGAATGGCGACGGTAGTCACCGGCGTACGGCCCGGCGGTAATTCATCAATCACCGAGGTATCCAGATCCGCATAGGCCGTCATTGCCAGGGTGCGAGGAATTGGCGTTGCCGTCATCACCAACTGATGCGGATAATGGCCGGCGATACCGCCTTTTTCACGCAGTGCCAGGCGCTGATGTACGCCAAAGCGGTGCTGCTCATCGATAATCACCAGCGCCAGTTGTTTAAATTCGACCTGTTGCTGAAACAGCGCATGGGTACCCACCACCATTTGGGCACTGCCATCGCCGATCGCAGCCAGACTCTGCTCACGCGCCTTACCTTTGCTTTTACCGCCCAGCCAGGCTAACTGAATACCGAGCGGTGCAAACCAGCGCTGAAAATTTAGCGCATGCTGTTCAGCCAGAAGCTCGGTGGGTGCCATTAACGCCACCTGATAACCATTGCCAATAGCCGTTAAGGCCGCCAGCGCAGCGACCAGGGTTTTACCCGAACCGACATCACCCTGCACTAATCGCAGCATCGGCAGAGGCTTGGCGAGATCGCCTTGAATTTCCGCCACCACCCGCTGTTGGGCGCCGGTGGGTTGAAACGGCAGTTGGCTTAAAAAGTCGTTGAGTAATTTTGCCGGGGCGGGCAGCGCCACTGCCTGCTGTTGCTGGCCCTGACTACGTAGCTGATACATACTCAACTGCTGCGCAATCAGCTCTTCTAAAATCAGCCGTTGCTGCGCCGGGTGCTTGCCTTCTTCTAACAGCGTAAGTTGCGCATCCGGCGGCGGGCGATGAATATAATGCAGTGCCTCGGCTAGCGACCAGGGCTGGCGCATCAGCTCCGCCGGTAAATATTCAGTTGGCGCATATTGCTTCAGGTAAGTCAGGGCGGCATCGGTAAGATTGCGCCAGGTCGCTTGTTTTAGGCCTTCGGTAGTGGGGTAAATCGGCGTCAGGGTTTCGGCGACTTGCAGCTCCAATGCCTCATCCTGTAATACTTTGTATTCCGGATGCAGCATCTCGAGGCCGCGCGGGCCGCGCTTTACCTCGCCAAAACAACGCAAGCGGCTGCCTTTTACCACCGCATTTTTTTGCGCCGCCGAAAAATGAAAAAAGCGCAGTGTAATGCTGCCGCTGCCATCTTTGACGGTAACCAGCCAGCTGCGTCTTTTACCAAAATGCACTTCGCTACTTTGTACGTCACCCTGCACTGTGGCGTGCAACAGCGGCATCAAGTCGGCAATAGGGTACAGGCGGGTGCGATCTTCGTAACGCAGCGGCAGGTGAAATAAGATGTCCTGAATGCTAAAAATCGCCAGTTTCGCCAGGCGCTCAGCAACTTTGCTGCCGACGCCCTTAATGGCTGAAATGGCGATATTATCAAGACGGGTCTGGCTCAAAACCGGGCCTAAGTAGGTAGACGTTAGTAGGTGGACGGCACTTCCATCACGCCGTCGATTTCAATTTGCGCACCGCGTGGCAGGGCGCTGACTTGCACTGCCGCCCGCGCCGGATAAGGCTCCTGATAGTACTGGCTCATAATCTGGTTAACTGTCGCGAACTGGCTTAAGTCAGTTAAAAAGATATTTACCTTCACCATATTATTCAGAGTGCCGCCGGCCGCTTCACACACCGCGCTTAAGTTTTTAAACACCTGATGGGTTTGCTCGGCAAAATCTTCTGACACCATTTGCATCGTAGCCGGAACCAAAGGGATCTGGCCGGACAAATACACGGTAGTGCCAATTTTTACCGCCTGGCTGTAGGTACCAATGGCTGCTGGCGCGGCATCAGTACGGATAATCACTTTTGACATGAATACTTATTTCCTTCTGTAAACTTTTTGCACATCGGGCATGACGCGAATTTTGCGCATCACATTGGCCAGATGTACCCGATCTTTTACCGAGAGGGTGATTTTTATCACATATTCGCCGGTATCGCGATCTTCGGTCGATAAATCCTGAATATTAGAGTCCTGCGAGGCAATCATTGTCGTGAGTTTCGCCAGTACGCCCTGTTTATTCAGAATAAACACCCGGATATCACACAGGAACTGTTTCTCTGTAGTGTTATCCCAACGCACCGGGAAGAACCGCGCCGGTTCGCGCTCCCAGCCTTTAATATTGCGACACTCGGCACGATGTACGTTCAGGCCTTTGCCCGGTGTGGCATTGGCGACGATAGGATCGCCCGGTATTGGGCGGCAACACTTGGCAAAGGTAACCAACATACCTTCGGAGCCGACAATAAAAGTATTGCCTTTTGGAATGGCTGGCGCCTTACTTTGTGGCTCGTCACTATCAAACTCACCCAATAAGCGGCGGGCGATGGCGATAGGTAACTGATTACCCAGACCGATTTCGCTATATAGTGCATCCAGTGTTGGCTGTTGTAAGTTGGTCAGTACCTGTTCAATCCGCTCCTGACTGATCTCTTCCAGCTTTACTGTGCCTAACGCAGAGGTGAGTAAGCGTTTACCCAGGCTAACGGCTTCATTTTGCTGTTGTTTTTTCAGGTAGTTACGAATGCCAAGAATGGCGCGACTGGTCACCACATAGTTTAACCAGTTGGCATTGGGCTTGCCGCCGGGGCTGGTAATAATCTCGACCGTTTGCCCGGTTTCCAGTGGTTTGCTTAGCGAGTAGGGCCGGCGGTCGACCTTGGCGCCAACACATTTATTACCGATATCGGTATGCACAGCGTAAGCAAAATCGACTGCAGTAGCGCCAATTGGCAGCTCGACAATACGGCCTTTCGGTGTAAAGACATAGAGCTCGTCCGGATACAGTTCGGATTTAACGTTTTCGACAAATTCCTGGCTGTTACCTGCGCTTTGCTGTAATTCCAGCAGGCTTTGCATCCAGCGCTGGGCGCGGATTTGCGCGGTGGACTCACGCACTTCGCCATTAACTTTATACATCCAGTGCGCGGCGATGCCTTTGTCGGCCATTTCGTCCATTTCGCGGGTGCGCATCTGAATTTCGACCGGAATACCATGCGGGCCAATCAACGAAGTATGTAGCGACTGATAGCCGTTTTGCTTTGGAATAGCGATATAGTCTTTAAAGCGGCTTTCAATCGGCTTAAACAGATTATGCATCACGCCAAGCGTGCGATAACAGTTATCGATACTGTCGACCACCACCCGAAACGCATAGATGTCCATCACATCATTGAACATCAGCTCTTTGTTTTTCATTTTGCGGTAGATGCTGTACAGATGTTTTTCGCGGCCACTGACTTCCGCCGCAATGCCGGCTTGTTGGATACGTTGCCGGATATCCTGCTGCACCTTTTCCAGCAGCTCACGGCGGTTACCACGCGCTTGTTTTACTGCCGAGCTTAACGCGCGATAACGCATTGGATACAGCGCCTGAAAACCCCAGTCTTCCAGCTCATTTTTGATATTATGAATACCCAGCCGGTTGGCGATAGGGGCGTACAGCTCGAGCGTTTCTTTGGCAATACGGCGGCGTTTTTCCGGCTTTAAGGCGCCTAGGGTGCGCATATTGTGGGTGCGATCGGCCAGTTTAATCAGAATAACCCGGATATCCTGGGTCATTGCCATAAACATTTTTTGCAGGTTAGTAGTTTCAAACTCTTTGATATCTTTAAATTTAACTTTATCGAGTTTGCTCACACCCTGCACCAATTCGGCTACGGTCGCGCCAAACAAGCGGGTAAGATCTTCTTTGGTAACCGGGGTGTCTTCAATCACATCATGCAGCAGCGCTGCCATCAGCGTTTCGTGGTCGAGTTTCATCTCGGCCAGAATACTGGTGACCGCTACCGGGTGGGTAATATAAGGCTCACCGCTAGAACGAAACTGCGGTGCATGTGCATCTCTGGCAACCACATAGGCCTGTTGTACCAGATTAACCTGCTCCGGGGGCAGATACGCACTTATCTGATTTTTCAGACCTTCAAACAGATACACGGGATCTCCAAACCAACACAGCACAGGATAAGCGCAGTTTATGTTAACCCTGGCTACGCATGGGTGCGGCACAGATTAACACAGCGACTATGCTGTTTAAGCTTAGAATATACGTGTAAATTTGGCGAATGCCAACGGCTGAGGTGCCGTTGGCAGCAGTTTGGCAGGCTTTTTTACTGATCTGAGCCGATAATGGCAGCCACAGCAGCCATTTCAGACGCTTCTTGCTGTAACTGATCGCGGCGTTCCTGTTGATCCAGGATGCTTTGATTGATAAAGCCTTTTTCAATTTCCCGCAGGGCCACTACCGTTGGCTTGTCGTTTTCACGGTCCACCAGCGGCTCTTTGCCTTCCACTGACAGCTGACGAGCACGGCGTGCTGCAACCAGAATTAAGTCAAAACGGTTACCAATTTTATCTACAGCATCTTCAACGGTTACGCGAGCCATTCAGCACTCCGGAATAATTCAGTGTTAGTACAGGTATTACAAGACCGCCTAGTGTACGCTATTTTGCTGCTTTCGCCAACAATTGTTCCAGCAAAGCGCTATGCCGGTGTGCCTGACTGCTGCAGCGGTTACGCTGTGCCAGTACAATGCGTTCCAGCTCATTAAAAGCTTGCTCCAGCTGGTCATTAATAATCAGATAATCATATTCAAAGGCATGTGACATTTCGCTTTGGGCCTGGGCCATGCGTTTGGCGATCACTTCGGCGCTATCGGTGGCGCGGTTCGTCAGTCGCTGCTGCAGTGCTTCGACACTGGGCGGCAGAATAAAGATACCGATGGTACCGGCGACTTTAGCGCGAATTTGCTCGGCGCCCTGCCAGTCGATATCCAGAAACACATCGATACCCTGACTCAGTAGCTCGCGAATGGCATGGGCTGAAGTGCCATAGTAGTTACCGAATACTTCGGCACACTCCAGAAATTCGCCATTGGCGATGCGCTGCTGAAAATCGGCGACGGTAGTGAAATGATAATGTACGCCATCCTGCTCGCCAGTGCGCGGCGCCCGGGTGGTGTGTGACACACTTAAGCGCATATCGGTGTAGCGCTTTAGCAGCGCCTGGATCAGCGTTGATTTACCGGCGCCACTGGGCGCCGAAATAATAAACAGGTTGCCGCTTAATTGCTGCATGCTGTGGTCAATCACGGGGAATACCTTAGCTAAATAGGAATAGGCTAAGTTTACTGTGGCCAGCTTGCCGGTGCAAACTGGCGCGTCAGTTAAGATTTTTTCGCTTTGGCTTTAATTGACAAGGTAAGGATAAAACTCGCCATCACGTCGTCACCATTTTTTTCCGGGCAGGTTACCATTACCGACACCGGGCGATTAACCCGCTCGCCGGTCGCGATAGATTCGTCCAGCATCTGGTCAATCACATCGCCATCATGGCTGATAAAATGCACTGTGCTCTCCGGCCGTTTCAGGAATTTACCTTCCACATCTTTAAAGGCAAAGTTAGCATTTACACCACGCGCCTTGGCCTTGGTAAATACCAGAAAAGCACCGGCCAAATCGGCACCAATAGCTAAGGCACCAAAATAGATACTGCCCAGATGGTTTTTGGTGCGCCATTTATGCGGCATTGTTACTTCAACGGTTTTTTCATCCATACGGATAATTTTTGGCGAGCAAAAGCCAATTAGCGGAATATAGCGCCAGGCAAACAGCTTTAAAAACCAATTCGCTTTACGTAACGATACCGCCATAACCACTCCTGTTTTTCGAAAATGCTGCTAGTAAAGCGCTAGCTTAGCACTGGTCAGACCAAGAGGCTAGTGTTGGTTTTAGAGTTGTCTGCGCTACTGTTTTTCAGAGATAGCCTGGTATAGCTCAAGCTAACCTGATATCAAATCCACTTCCTTTCCGCTGAAGAGGAATTCGCTGCTGTCGTCAACTCTTTCGATGTTAGCTTAATTCCCAAGCCGTTTAACACAGAGAAAACTGCGGCTAAAGTGCAATTGGCGTTGCCGTTTTCAATACGTGAATTTGTCTCTACATTCCACAGTCAATGACCAACCTAAATGACGATTTCTGAGGTGATTAGCTGTGCTATTCGCCTCACTTAGTGAGCAGATTGTGTGATGTATTCACTGCAATAAGCAGGAGCATGGCTTATTTTGAGCTGGCAATAACCTTACTTCTAGCGCCATTGAAGGCGAGCGCCTAGGCTGCCGTTATAAATGATACAGGCTTGGCTGCTATTACCTTGTTGGTGGCTGAATCTGATCCGCAGGAAAAGCAGTCCTTAATTCGGCTAATTGAAAATTTATTGGCAAAATAAAAAATTGATATGGCGTGGTTAGTTGTGTCGGCGCTATCTATGTTAGCGCCGATCACATTTATTGGTTAAGGGGATAAATGCGGATGCCCGTAGACATTATTCGATGTTTTGGATCTGCTCCCGCATCTGCTCAATTAACACCTTAAGCTCCACCGCTGCATTGGTAATTTCCGTGCTGATGGCTTTGGAGGATAGCGTATTCGCTTCGCGGTTAAATTCCTGCATCATAAAGTCTAAGCGACGGCCGCAGGCGCCGCCTTTTTTAAGGGTGTGGCGGGTTTCTTTAATGTGGGCGTCGAGGCGGTCCAGCTCTTCGGCAACGTCAGATTTCGAGGCTAAAAACGCCATTTCCTGCTCTAAGCGGCCTTGGTCTAAATCGGCTTTAATTTCATTTAAGCGGGTCAGAATACGGTCGCGTTGCCATTGCATGGCTTGTGGCAGGTGGCTGCGGACAAAGGCGACTTGCTCGCTAATGGCGGTTAAGCGCTGCTGGATCATCTCTTCAATGGCGGCGCCTTCGCGGCCACGGCCGGCTAAAAAGTCTTGTAAGGCGGCATCGAAACCGGCCAGCAGTTCGGCTTGCAGGGTGTCTAAGTCTTCGCTTGGGGTTTCCATTACGCCGGGCCAACGTAGAATGTCGGCAATATTGAGCGTCGCTTGCGGTGCTTTTTGCAGTAATTGCTGCGCTTTTTGCAGCAGTTGTTCGGCAAACACATCATTTAATTGCAGTTCGCCGGCGGCCTGGTTGGCCTGATAGCGTAAATTCACCTCAATTTTGCCGCGTTGCAGGCTGTTACGCAGCTTGTCGCGCAGCAGGCTTTCTAAACCGCGGAACTGTTCGGGTAAGCGAAAGTAGGACTCTAAATAACGCTGGTTTACCGAGCGGATCTCCCACTGGGCGGTGCCCCAGCTGGCTTTGGTTTCGTGGCGGGCAAAGGCGGTCATACTGTGGATCATAAGGCGGTTCCAAAACGGCAAATAAATGGGAGTATACCTGAGTTTGGCGAATTTGGGGGCATGCTGCCAAATTCATAAATTATGGTACTTAAGCGCGGCTTTAGGCATGGCCTTGCGCCGGGTTTAAAGCCGAAGTCAGCTGTTACAAAGATAGCCGTCAGCGGCTATAGCCCCTATAATGGTGGCTAATTTATCAGTCAGGAGTAGCCCAATGCGTCCAAGTGGCCGTACCGCCAGTCAAATCCGCCCGCTCGCTTTTACCCGCCAGTTCACTGCCCATGCCGAAGGCTCAGTGTTAGTTGAGTTTGGTAATACCAAGGTGATCTGTACCGCCAGTGTTACCGAAGGCGTACCACGTTTTTTAAAAGGCAAGGGCCAGGGTTGGATTACCGCGGAATACGGCATGCTGCCGCGCGCGACGCATAGCCGCAATGATCGGGAAGCTGCCCGGGGTAAGCAGGGCGGCCGCACTATGGAAATCCAGCGCCTGATTGGCCGCGCTCTGCGCACCGCCGTCGATTTAAGCCTGCTCGGCGAAAATACCATTACCATCGACTGTGATGTGATTCAGGCCGACGGCGGTACCCGTACCGCTTCGATTACCGGTGCCTGTGTCGCGCTGGTTGATGCGCTGAACTTTATGCTGGCCAAAGGCTTGATTAAAAAGAACCCGCTGCGTTACATGGTGGCGGCGGTGTCGGTGGGGATCTATCAGGGTACAGCCGTTGCCGATCTGGATTATGCCGAAGATTCGGCTGCCGAAACCGATATGAATCTGGTGATGACCGAGCAGGGCGAAGTGATTGAAATTCAGGGCACCGCCGAAGAGGCGCCCTTTAGTTTTGCGCAGATGCAGCAAATGCTGGAGCTGGGCGCGGCGGCCATTACTGAGATTGTGGCCGAGCAAAAACGGGTATTGGCGAAGGAGTAACGATGAAAGCCTTTCAACGGGAATTTATTGAATTTGCGTTATCACGCAATGTACTGAAATTTGGTAGCTTTACGCTGAAATCTGGCCGGATTAGCCCGTATTTCTTTAATGCCGGCTTATTTAATACCGGTGGTGATCTGGCAAAACTGGGTCGCTTTTATGCGGCTGCGCTGCAGGACTCGGGCATCGAGTTTGATGTGCTGTTTGGCCCGGCCTACAAAGGTATTCCCATTGCTACCACCACTGCTGTGGCGTTGGCCGAGCACTATCAGCGCGACCTGCCATACTGCTTTAACCGTAAAGAAGCCAAAACCCATGGTGAAGGCGGCAATTTAGTCGGCGCAGCACTAAAAGGCCGTATTATGCTGGTGGATGATGTGATCACTGCCGGTACGGCGATCCGCGAATCTATGCAGCTGATCCAGGCGCAGGGCGCAGAGCTGACCGGCGTGCTGATTGCACTGGACCGGCAGGAGCGCGGCCAGGGTGAGTTGTCGGCAATTCAGGAAGTTGAGCGTGACTTTAATACTAAGGTGATTTCAATTATCAGCCTGCCGGACTTAATTAGCTATTTGGCGGATAAGCCTGAGCTGGCCGAGCATCTGGCGGCGGTAAAGGCGTACCGTGCCCAGTACGGCATTGCCTGATTAAATCTCACGCCTGCGGCCAGCTTTTGCTGGCCGTATTGTTTGCGCCCAGCATAGGCGCATTCTTGCAGGTATTAGCGTTAGCAACAGGGTATAGGATTAAGCATGCAAAAACCAAATGGGACTGGAATTGGGCGCATTGTTAAAGCGGCCCGTTGTTCAATGCAGGGTTTTAGTGCCAGCTGGCGCTATGAGTCGGCCTTTCGTCAGGAAGCGACGCTAACACTGCTTTCCATCCCTGCTGCCATCTGGCTGGCCGACTCAGTGGCGCAGTTTGCCCTGCTGCTGGCGGTATGGTGCCTGGTTCTGGTAGTGGAGTTACTGAATTCGGCCATTGAGTCATTAACCGATCGGGTAGGTTTAGAGCGGCATGAGCTATCAGGTCGTGCCAAGGATATGGGCTCGGCAGCGGTTTTTGTCAGTTTAGTGATAGTAGCGCTGGTTTGGGGTGCAGCCTTATGGCAGAAACTAATCTGATGCTGTTATAGCGGCGGTACAGGGCGTGACTCAAGTGCCATTGATCTCGTTCTGAAGCTCACTCTGTTGGGTGTCTGCTTGGGCTCTGTTTGGTTAGTGCCGTCAGCACTGTGGTAAGTGCCATCGTGAGTACAGACGTACTAAGCAAGACAGCATTACGCAAACAGGCTTTGCTCGAGTAACGCCCACTGTGCCGTCCAATACTGGGTTGGCAGGCGTTTAAAGCCGGAACGGACAAACTGGCTGATCTTGCCTTCTATGGTGGCCAGCAGCAGGTTTGCCAGTTCCGCCTCATCGATAGTAAAGCTTTTACCTTCCCGTAATTTGCGCTCGCGTAAACACTGTTTAAACTGGGTTTCCAGCCTTTCAAACAGCGCTGCGACGCGCTCGAGCAGGCGCTCTTGCTCGCCTTGTAGCGCATCGCCGGTCAAAATACGGCAAAAACCCGGGTTACGCTCGGCAAATACCAGTACCAGCTGCAGCATCAGACTGATACGGGTTTGGGTATCCTTGTGCTCTTCGGTAATGGCATTAATGCGCGATAACAGCGTATCTTCAATAAATTCTATCAGCCCTTCGTACATCCGCGCCTTGCTGGGGAAATGCCGGTACAGCGCCGCTTCCGACACGCCAACCTGCTCTGCCAGCGCAGCGGTAGTGATGCGCTGGCCATTGCTGTGGCTTTGCAGCATCGCAGCTAACGCCTGCAGGATATCTTCTTTACGGTTTGATTTTTTTATTGTTGCCATGCGACTGCTCAGATCCTTAGCTAGGGGCGCTTTCGCGCCCTTACTGCTTGCCAGAGTGACCAAAGCCACCTTCACCACGCTCTGAGCTGTCAAAGCCCTCGACCAGATTAAATTCGGCCTGTACCACCGGCATAAATACCAGCTGGGCAATGCGGTCGCCCGGTTCAATGCTAAAGCTGTCGCTGCCGCGGTTCCACATCGACACCATCAAGGGCCCCTGATAGTCCGAATCAATCAGCCCCACCAGATTGCCCAGCACGATGCCATGTTTATGCCCCAGGCCCGAGCGCGGTAGGATGGTCGCGCACAGGTTGGCATCGCCAATATGAATGGCAATACCGGTTGGGATCAGCACGGTTTGGCCCGGTGCCAGTACCAGTGTTTGCTCCAGACAAGCACGTAAATCCAGGCCCGCTGAGCCGGGTGTGGCATAGGCCGGTAAAGGGAAGTCGCGGCCGATCCGCGGGTCGAGAATTTTCAGATCTATAGCTTTTTTCATCGGTTTTACTGCTTCGCTACGTTATAAGTTAAGAATTTAGTTTTTATAATGTTCGCTGATCAGGGTGATCAGCTGTGTTGCTAACTTTTGCTTCGGTGCCTTGGGCAAATCCAGCTCGCCGCCGCGCCAGATCACGCTAAGGGCATTGTCATCGCTGTTAAAGCCACGATCGCTGGCCGACACATCATTGGCGCAAATCATATCCAGCCGCTTATTCAGCAGCTTTTGCCGCGCATATTCCAGTACGTTACGGGTTTCGGCGGCAAAGCCAACAGTAAAGGGCCGCTGCTGCGGCAGGGCGGCGACCGCGGCAATAATGTCCGGGTTTTTTACCAGCGTCAGCTGCATCTCCGCTTCGGCGCCTTTTTTTAGTTTATCGGCCGCGATTTCCGCTACCCGATAGTCGGCGACAGCGGCACAGCCAATAAAAATATCCGACTGCACCGCGGCAGACAGCGCCGCCTGATGCATTTGCTCGGCACTTTGCACATCAATCCGCGTTACGCCGGCGGGAGTTGCAAGTTGCACCGGGCCGCTGATCAGCGTGACCTCGGCGCCCATAGCCGCAGCGGCCTGAGCCAGCGCAAAGCCCATCTTGCCAGAGCTGTGATTACTGATATAACGCACCGGATCAATCGCTTCGCGGGTCGGGCCGGCGGTAATGGTAATGCGTAAACCTTGCAGATTTTTTACCGGGCTAAATAATTGCTCGGTCAGCGCGACCAGCTCCAGCGGTTCCAGCATGCGGCCAGCGCCGGTATCGCCACAGGCTTGTGCGCCCACGCCCGGGCCGAAGATGTGAAAATTATGTTCTTTTAATGTTGCGAGATTCTTTTGGGTAGCTATATTTTTATACATCTGCTGATTCATCGCCGGCGCCACCGCAATAGGGGTACTGCTGGCAAGTACACAGGTAGTAAGCAGATCATTGGCTAAGCCATGCGCCAGCCGGGCAATGACATCGGCACTGGCCGGGGCAATCAGGATTAAGTCGGCCCATTTGGCCAGTTCAATATGGCCCATCGCCGCTTCTGCGGCCGGATCGAGCAGGCTGTGGCTAACCGGATTACCGGAGACGGCTTGCAGCGTCAGTGGGGTAATAAATTCCTGTGCCGCGCTGGTCAGAATAATCCGGACGTCGGCGCCGCGTTCGGTTAGGCGCCGCACCAGATCGGCACTTTTATAGGCAGCAATACCGCCGCTAATGCCAAGTAAAATGCGTTTATCAGCAAGGGTTTGCAACATGATTCCTGGTCCTGCTCCAGCCTCGGTCGGCATAAGATAGCACGGAAACACCAATTCAGCACCCGTTCAGCTGCTAAGCGCTGACAACATCAACAACAGGAGGTCAGGATGGCAATTACAGACTGGCCGCTCAGTGAGCGACCACGGGAGAAACTGTTAACACTGGGGCCGGCCACCTTATCGGATGCCGAGCTACTGGCGATTTTCTTACGCACCGGTATTGCCGGTACCGACGCGGTGAGTCTGGCCAGGCAGTTATTGCAGCAGTTTGGTGATTTACGCGCCTTGCTCGGTGCCAGTCGCAGCGAGTTTTGCAATGCCCGAGGTTTAGGTGAAGCCAAGTACGTGCAGTTGCAGGCGGTACTGGAGTTAAGCCGGCGTTTTCTGCAGCAGCAGTTAAAACGCGATACCGTCTGCTCTGAGCCTGCGGTAGTACGAAAATATTTAGCTCACCAGCTCAGTGGTGAACTACGCGAAGTCTTTCTGGTACTTTACCTTGATAATCAACATCGTATGATTGGCTCCGAGCCATTATTTTACGGCACTATTGATGCCTCCCCGGTGTACCCGCGTATTGTAGTTCAGCACGCTTTGAAGCATAATGCCGCCGCCGTTATTCTGGCGCATAATCACCCCTCTGGGGTGGCTGAGCCAAGCCGCGCCGACCGGGCAATAACGGAGCGCCTGACCCAGGCTTTAGCACTGGTTGATATCCGGGTGCTGGACCATTTTGTGGTAGGTGATGCGGAAGTGGTGTCTTTTGCAGAGCGTGGCTGGTTGTAGCAGGCAGTAAACCTGAATACAGCCCGGCGTGAGTCTCGATGCAAGGCGTTTTCGCAGCGCTGCCCGCTGGCCGGGAAAATGAATTTGTCTTGAGTTTAACCGTACTTTCGTGTATAAAGTGCGCCCTCATCCATTTTCGGGGCAACCTTCAAGGCCAGAAGGGTGAAAGATAGCTCGAGCTGACGTAATTTTGGAGAAATATTGACATGTCTAGAGTATGCCAAGTAACTGGCAAAGGTCCGATGGTTGGTAACCGTCGTTCGCACGCCAACAACGCGACTAAGCGCCGTTTCCTGCCTAACCTGCAAACGCACCGTTTCTGGGTTGAAAGCGAAAACCGTTTCGTCACTTTACGTACCTCTACCAAGGGTATGCGTATCATTGACAAGAAAGGTATCGACGCTGTGTTAGCAGAAGTTCGTGCCAACGGTCACAAGGTATAAGGAATTAACAAATGCGCGATAAAATCCGTTTAGTTTCTTCTGCTGGCACTGGCTTCTTCTACACTACAACGAAGAACAAGCGCACTATGCCAGAAAAGATGGAAATCAAAAAGTTCGATCCTAAAGTGCGTAAGCACGTGATTTTCAAAGAAGCGAAAATCAAGTAATCGAATCCCAGAAACCCGGCACTGCCGGGTTTTTGCTTTTTAGCCCTGCTGCCGTTACTATCTGCGTTATTCATACTCACTTGCGAACCACTGTGTTCTGCCGCTGCTAACCTTATGCTGAAACTATCTCGCCGTAACTGGAATAATGTGCTGATTTTTGTGGTGCTGTTACTGATGTTTAGTCTGTATGACTGGCGGGGTACGGGCCAGGCACCAGCCACCACCAGCTTATTACCGGAACAATCGCAGCTGCTGAGTATTGCGGTAGGTGA